>Ga0190284_1000058_pt1 | contig 88140 bp, 128 predicted proteins | sample 48691812_MG_FD_161668 | JGI IMG/M metagenome (GOLD analysis project Ga0190284, IMG submission 161668) | Hydrothermal vent microbial mat bacterial communities from Southern Trench, Guaymas Basin, Mexico - 4869-18-1-2_MG | ecosystem: Environmental > Aquatic > Marine > Hydrothermal vents >... | reverse complement strand
ACAATATGGCCTTGTGGGATCAATTTTTATAAAGTTTTTTCTGATTGGGATGATACTCAAGATAGGATTCTTAAAGTTGGAGAAGTTAGACCTACTATAATTTCTACTCCGACAGAATATTCTAGCGCAACTGGCTTAAGAGCAAAATCGTGGCCTTTAGAAGGATCTGAGAATGGGAAAATTACAGTAGGGCTATGTAGAGGAAGGGGCGATTCTGGAGAAAATAATTATTATGGAAAATCTAATGATGTTCCAACTTTGTCTTTAGATTTGGGACATACTTTAGAATATGATCCAGATGATATGGGGTCTGGATGTGTGTTAGAATCTCATAATCCAATTTGTTCTTATACTTATATTTGGGAAGACAGTCATCCAATTCCATTTGCCTCTTATAATGTTTGGGGATATATTAACGACGCAAGTTATGGAAATATGTCTCCATTTGGATTAGCTTTTGCCTGTTATCAGCCCCAATGGCTAAAGGCTGGAAGAATAGTCGGAAGATCAGGATCTGGCCCATATGACTATTCGATCAGATGTATCCGGATTGAGGGAAATAAAATTAGTTCTGACTTAGTTAGTGTTTCAGGGGTACTCTTACGTTATGAAGTTGGAAGATGGCTCCTTTTATCCAGAAAAGGAAGTGAGACATGGCATATCATTCCAACTTCTCAATCGTATTGGGAAAATGCTGTAGATTGGTTACGAAAAGTTTCTGGGTTTTAAGAAGTTAAAGAGAGGTGTAAAAAAATGAAAATTTCTGCTTTAGAAGCGATTCAAGAACTCCAAGCTGTTTGGCCCTGGTTTCTTATTGAAGATATGATTATATCTGATGAATATTATTGGACCCCCACAAAAAGCGAAGTTTCTACTTTTCTTCAGAGTAAATATTTAGATGAATACCAATATACTGCTGAAATGATGGATTGTGAAGATTTTTCCTTAATTATTAGAGCCTTTATTGTTCAAGAAAGATATAAGGATATGATGGATCATGGGTGGACAGAAGAAGAAAGGCTTCCTTGGGCTTTTGGTCAGGCTGGATTAACAAAATATCAAGGAATAACTTCTAATCATACTCAGAATCTTTGTATAACGAGTGATTCAGGGGTCTTTCTTATAGAGTCTCAAACAAATGAATTCTTTTTCGCAATTGACTCTAATGATACTCCATACTATATAATTCTTTAATTATGCTTTTGGGGAAATAGATATGAGTTTTTTTCAATATGAAGATTTAAGTGTTCTTGCTGGGAATACTGAATATAAAGAAATAATCAGTATTGACAAAATAAATCTCACAGCTAGAGTTAAAGGGATTAAGTTCCCCGTTCCAATTCATTATCATTGTGATGAAGATGCCACTGTTGACAATCAGAAATCCTTTGATGCATCTTACCCAGATGATGACGATATGAAAGGAGCTTCTGCATTTCGGGTTGGAGATATGGTAAGGGTTATGTATAGATTACCTAACAACCAATATCCAATAATTGTAGGATGGGAAGGGGAAGATAAAAAATGTGGTCCGAAATATTTGTTAATTGTGGCAGAGCAAGCTCAATCTACAACAGAAAGAACTCCCTTCTTATGTATTCTTTGGGATCCTGACAATAATAAAGTTCCTGATGATTTAGGAATTAATTTTCCCGTTCCCGTTAATGACCCTATATTAGAAGCTTGTATTGGGAAATTTCCATCTGATCCTATTCCTGAAGAATCTGATATTCAAGAACCAACCGAATTATATACAATAGAAACTGAGGCAAAAGAAACTCTTCTTCCTTTAAGTGATGCTAATTACAATAAGCCTCTTAAATTACTTAAAGATTCTGGGGGTGGAGGAGGAATGGTCACGTGTATTGAGACAGCTCATGATCAAAGAATATATGATGCAGAACTTAAATATTCGCCTTATCACTTAGAAATTACAGATAATTTTGAAGAGGCTTGTACTTATGGATTTCTTACTCCAAATGGTCCTTATGAAACAATTTGGGCGAAATATCCTTTTGAAAGATCTAATCCGATAGAAGGTTTTCCACCATCTTTTTATTCAGAAGGGAAAGTTGATTTAGGTGTTGAAAACATGAAAGCCTTTAAGAATTCTGTAACTCAACCTGGAGGGGGAGGGGCTGAAATTAAAATTCCTGGGTTAGATGTTCCTCCATCTGCGCTTGAAGAAATTAGAGAATATTGGAGAGCGGTTCAATTCAGATGGGAACGAGATATTGACCCAGGGAGCGGGTATATGATTGTGAATAAACTCTGGACAATAAAAATGCCTTTTAACTCTGTTGCTCATTCTACAGACCAAATTATGTTTCGGGATGCATACAGCCATGAATTGGAAGAAACTGATTATGGAAAAGATCTTGGACTTTCCCCGCAGGCATTAGGAGGGAATATTCTCAAAGTGAATGTTGGAGAATTTAAAGGTGGGGATGCTCAAATCAGAGGATCTGGTCATCATTATATTTATCAATCTGAATATTATACGAGAATTCCTGAATCGGAGCAAGCGCAACACGAAGCTGAAAATGAAATGATATCAAGTAGATATTTAGAATATGCCATAACTGATCGCGAGTACACCATTCATCTTCCAGTTGGGATTGTATGGGATATTCCTGTGGTCGAAACTGTTTTTTCTTTTGTCAGTAAAACAACTATTTCAATTGATCCAATAACAAAGGATCCAGACGGAGAACCATTTGGGCCTCTTGCAGGAGAAGGATGTACTTTTGATTCTATCACACATTTTCTTTATAAAGGTCAACTAACTCAAAGAAGTATATTTACTATGATGGATATAAACGAATGGAGAATAAGACCGAATCCTTATTATAATCCTGCTTATCCTTGTGTTAATCGAGAATATGCAGATGTCAATGAACCAACTATATCAAGTGCAATTTCTCACCCTGCATGGAGTGCGGGAGTGATAGAAGATGAAGGGGTTATGTTCCAAATTTATGCTTTTTTCCCCCCTCTGATTACGAATACAGTTTTTAGAAATGGATTAACAGAAGACCAAGAACAAGAAAGAAAAGAAGAACAAGAAAGATATAATTCTTGGCCTATGGATCCAGGACCTCCTGTACTTCCTGATTCAAGTGATGAAGAAGTTTCTCACCCTTATAATTTTGTATGGGCAGCCTGTAATTATTTTAATGGAGAAAGAAATGCGTATGGAGAATCAATAGATTGGGAAACAATAGACCCAAGAGAACAAGAGGAAAATGAAGATTTAACAAATGCAATTAAGCAATTTATTTTAGATATAAGAGGGCACGGAGATTACGATCCTGAGAAATTGATTTTTTTTAAAACTTATGGGACACAAGTCGCAGTGGGGGCTATGCCCCCCTGGGATTATATTTAAAAATAAAAATTCAAGAAATGAGGAGAACATTAGATGAAAAAACATAGCTCTCAGAAACAAGAAGTAGATCTTGACAAAGTTTTAGACTCTATAGCAAATACTGTATTTACAAACCTTCGACTATATGTTGATAAAAAGTTCCAAGAATTAGATTCTTTTTTTAAGACTCTAGATGATACAAAAATCAACATAGCAACTCTTTCCTCTCTTTTATATTCTAAGGGTCTTTTTGAAAAGAGTGAATTCAGAGAAGTCTTTGCTGAAATTAGAGAATCTTTTGGAGTTGTTGATAAAGCTGGAGTAATTAAGGGAGAGGTGACAAGGACTCATTATAATTTTACATAAATTTTAATCCTTCAGACAAACATAGTCAGTGAAAGGAGAATAATCATGAAAGTAGTTCAGTTATTAGAAGATCTAGAAATCCAAATGGGAGGTCGAGCAGAAGAAAAATTAGAAAAGAAGAACTTTTATATAATGTCTGATGAATTTTATAGTAAGCTGAAGACATTAGCAGATTATGCTTTAGGCGTAGAAATTCCTTTCTTAGATATTTACAACCCTTATCAAGGACAAGATCTTAATAATCGAAAAATTCTTTCTATTAGACATGGCGGATTTGGAGACATTCTTTTTCTCTTAACGGGATATTCTGAACTTAAAAGAAAGTATCCTCAAAGTAGTCTTAATCTTGCTATCAGCCCTATGTATTTCCCCACAATAGAGAACAATCCAAATATAGATCAAGTCTTTTCTCTTCCTATTAAGTTAGATGATTGGAATGAATTTCATTATCATTTAATTTTTGAAGGATTAATTGAAAATAATCCAGAGGCTGAGGTTTTAAACGCTTATGATTTATTTATGCAACAAATGAGTCTTAATATAAGAGAAGTTCCTCCTGAAAATAAAATTCCTAAATTATTCTTTAAAGATCAGGAATTTATAGACATAAAAAAAGCATATCCTCAGCTCATTTCTAATAAAAAGAAAGTAGGTATACAGATAGCTTCTTCTTCTCCTATTAGAAATTACCCCCCTCATAAATTTCTTCCAGTAATTGAATATTTAATTTCTAAAGATTACGAAGTTTATTTATTCGGCAGTTCTAATCAGTCTACTCCAATAAATTATTTAGGATCTCAGTTTAAGTCGAACATTTATAAAATAATAGGCCCCCTAAGAGAAGCTCTTGTGATGGCGAAATTAATGGATTATATTATTGCCTGTGATTCTATGTTTATACACGCCGCAGGAGCCCTCAGGATACCCCTGATAGGTCTTTATGGCCCATTCCATAGTAGCTTACGCATGAAATATTTTATGAACGCTATAGGCATAGATGCGAGAACGGCTTGTTCTCCTTGTTTTCAGCATGGTCATTCTCCATGCTCTAAGGGGGATCCATCACCATGTATGAACTTAATTACTTCAGAAATGATTATAGATTCATTAAATGAACTTGAAAATAAATGCGAAGTCGTTAAATAAAAAGTAATATATTTTAGTATAGTTTGTTTATTTTATTTAAAAACATGAGGAGAAGAAAATGGCTAGATTGAGCTGGGATGAATATTTTTTAAATTTAGTATTTGACATAGGCGAAAGGGGAACTTGTAATAGAGGAAGAAGTGGAGCAATTATTGTAAGAGATAATCGAATTTTAACAACCGGCTATGTGGGTTCTCCTCAGGGCTTACCTCACTGTGATGATGTTGGTCACTTAATCCATACAGTTATAGATGAAAAGGGTGAAGAATCAAAACATTGTTGTCGAACAATTCATGCGGAAGAAAATGCAATCTTACAAGCAGCTCAATTTGGAACATCTTTAATGGGGGGTACAATTTACTGTAAAATATTTCCCTGTTTTAGATGTGCGATGAAGATTATTCGGGTAGGAATCATAAGGGTTGTTGCTCTTTATCATTACCAAAGAGAAGATTATTCTGCAAAACTTTTTAAAGAAGCAAATATAGAGTATAATATTATTAATGATCTGTCAATAAACTATCTTGAGGGAGAAAAAAATGAATGAACCTAAAGTTTCTATTATCATTTTACCGTTTGATAATTATGAATTTTTTACAAGAGCCATAGAATCTCTACATGAAAATACAGATTATTCAAATTTTGAAATAATAGCTTCACATAATCCATGTAAAAGTGAAAAAACTAACCAAAAAATAAGAAATGCCTGTAACAGATATTCTGAAGAATGGGGTAATTTTAAATTTATCTTTAATGAGAAGAATCTCTATCACGCTAAAGGTTGCGCGAAAGGGTTTAAAGTTATTGATCCTGAAAGCGAATATGTTCTTCTTGCGAATGACGACATTTTTGTTCCAGGTAATCAATTAAGTTGGCTAAGAAAAATGATTCAATTTATGATAGAAAATAAAAAAGTAGCAACTTTAACTCCTTCTTTATACCATCTTAAAAATACAATTTACTGGATAGGAAGAATGGACAAAAAAGGCACACATGATTTTCTTCATTTACCTATGGGAGATAAAAGACTTCCTACTAAACCTCTAGAAACTTCTTATAATAACTTTTCTTTTTGTTTGATAAGGAGATATCTTTTAGATGAGATTGAATTGGGAGTAGATACGCCTCCACATTATGGAAGTGATAGTGGGTTCGCAGATAGAGTAGGAGAAAGATATCCCGGAATGAAACATTGGGTAATTCCAAACATTAAAATTTACCATGAGAATATTTATTATCTAAGGACTAATAGAGATGATCCAGTAGCAGATGGGTAAAATTGAATTTATCAAGGAGGAAATATGCTTACGGGAAAACAAATTAAGAAGTTAAACTTTTTAAATGAATCAATTAGTAAATGTAAAAAGTGCGAAAGACTTTATCATTTCGGGAAAGCCTATCCATATTTTACCAGGCATTCTAAATATCTTGCTATGGCTGAAGCCCCAGGAGAAATTGAAGTTCAAGATAATTATCAAACCCCTCTTGTAGGAAGAGCAGGAAGGAAACTTTTTTCTGAATTATCTCGACATAAAATTAATCTGAAAAGAAAAGATTTTGTGTTGTTAAATACAGTTCAATGTCGTCCCGTAGAGAATGGGAAAAATGGTAAACCTACAGAAGAAGAAATTGAAAATTGTAGATTTTGGACAGAAAGATATATAGAAGTGTTTGAACCTAAATTAATTCTTGCTTTAGGAAATTATGCTTTAAGATATTTCTTTGATGATGTTGAAGGAATAACACATGAGAGCGGGAATATCCGTATTCTAACGGATAAAAACGCCAATACTATAAAAGTCATGCCATGTCTTCACCCAGCCTCTCTTTTATATTCTACAGAAAACTTTAAACTTTTTCGTTCTACGTTAAAAGCTTTTAAAAAAGAAGCAAGCTTACTAAAGTAAAAATTTTAAGGAGGATAAGAATATGAGCGGCCCCTCTATTGATTGGGAAGATTTAAGAAGAGGATATAATCATATGTTCAAGACAGAACATAGAACAGTTAGAGATATGGTGTTAGAATTATATCAAGATACAAAAAGCTTGAGTAAATCTTCTGAAATATTAGGGGTTTCTAGACCAACTTTTGGAAAGAAAGTAAGAATGTATGGAATTATTATTGAAGGAAAAGGGGGGAAGAATCATAAGGGGGTTATCTGTAGAAAATTTTTAGAGATCTCTGCTGAAAAAATGGCAACGATGACAAAATTAGAAATCATGGAAGCTTGTGGAAATTCAAGTGATACATATACAGGAAAGTTAATTAAAAAACATAACCGATCCTTTAAAAAGGTTTTAAATAATGGGAGGCATTATGGCAAATTTTGATGTGGTTCTCTTTTCAAAGTATTCATTTCACGATTCAATTTTAGGTCCGATAGCTACAGAATTAGAAAAATTAAAAATTAATTTCTGGATGACAGGGAAGCGACATTTAGTTTATGATTTATTTAACGAAAGAGAAAGGAAGTTTTCAATTGTAATAATTGCTGATGAATGGACTAATTTATTTAGAAACCAAGCTGAAATTTTAATAACAATAGGACATTCTCCAGCCAGTAAACATACTACTTTAGATTCTAAGAATTCAGATGCTGATTATATTTATACGTTTAGCCAGTTTTATAAAACTGAATTCCTTAAAAGGGGAGTTAGTCCTAAAAAAGAAATGATCGTTACAGGAAACCCTGCGGCTTCTCGCCTTTTTAGAAAAGAAATTCTCAAAGGTTCTATTTGGGAGACTAAAAATTGTAACCTTGGATTAAAAGTTCTTTTTGCTCCTACTTATAATAAAGATTTGAGTATAATGGATGTGCTAATGGAAGAAGAAAAGAACAATCAATTATTTAAACAAATGCATGATTATCAAATAGCCTTCAAACTTCATCCGGTACTTCACAAAAAGTATCCTGAGCAAGCAGAATTTGTTAAAGAACTTTCTAAGACTTATGGTAATGTTTATTATCATGAAAATTCTAACCATGATATAACTGATGCTATTCTCTGGAGTGATGTTGTTATTGGAGACTGCTCAGGAGCTTTATTTTTATCTATTGCTGGAGAGAAACCTGTAATAGCTTACAATAATCCCGATAGAGTTCGTTCTCCTTATTATGATCAGCATGGCCCTGAATGGATATTTAGAAATGAATATGCTTATCAAATAGAATCTTTAAATGTTCTTAATTTACCTAATCTCATAAGAGGAGTGTTAGAGAACGACTATAAAAAAGAAAAAAGAAAAATAATAGTTAATCTCTTATTTGAGAATCAAAAGGACGCGGAAGTTGTGATCGCTAGGCATATAGTTAGTTTGTTATAAATTTTTAACCGCTAAATAAATTAAACTTTGCTCTGAGGACGCCTAAACGCCATTCTGAGCCACTTCGTTATATAAGTTAATGCCACACGTTAAGGTAAGGGGGTTGCGATTATGTCTGAAGCATCTAAGTGCCGGGAGAGATTAAAGAAATTTTGTATAGGAAACGGCCTTGATATAGGATACGGTGGAGATCCTATAATTCCTACAGCGATAACTTTAGATTTAGAAAAACCATATACAAAAGTAGGAGATCATCCTCAGAATCTTATAGGTGATGGTCGAAATCTTTATTGGTTTAAGGATAATTGTTTAGACTATATTTTCTCATCTCATCTTTTAGAAGATTTTTCAATTGATGAAATGAAATCTACTTTATGGGAATGGATAAGAGTAATTAAACCTGGAGGATTTCTCGTCCTTTATCTTCCAGATGAACAAGCTTACCGAAAATACTGCAAAGAAAATAAAAAGCCTAGAAATTCAAATCACAAGATAGATAAATTCAGTTTAGATTTCGTAAAAATAATATTAGAAGAGGGACCTCCAGTATTTTCATATGGGAATGTTAAAATAGTTTCTAGTGATTCTATATGTGAAGATTATTCTTTTGAGATAGTTCTAATGAAAGAAAAGAAAGGTCTTGAGAAATAGTAAAAAAAGAACGTAGTATATTTAGTTAGTATTTCCGAAAACGAAAGTGGGGGCGGAGATATTACTTTCTTGTTTCTGAGCCTGTTCTTATCAATTGATAAGCGGAGGAGCTCTTAACGGAGTGCGAACAGGTTGGGTTTCTTGTACAGAAAGGAAAAATACTGACTTATGAAAGCTTAGACCTGGGAAATCTAAGTAGTAATTTGTTGGGTTTACTTGGTTTTTTCTTAATCGACGAGGCGAAAAAGAATGATTGAAAGATCGATTAAGAAAAACCTTCTCTCTTACTGAAGAAAAGTATATATATTTTAGTAATATTATATATATTATATATTTTTTCTCCGGGGGGGAGGGGGTTTCTTCACAGAAGGCAAGTATTATATATTTTGTTATTATTCTATTAGAACTATATATATATTAGAATAATTCTTTAATTCTTTAATTCTTTTTGAGTTTCTGAATAAGTCAATAAGGAGAAGCAATATGAAAATAGGTTCTAAATTACAGTTTATTGTTCCAGATTCTTGCCTTTCTGATTGTCCTTACAGGAAGGAACCTTTCTATCAAGGAAATATGTGTTGTAGTTGTCCTGTCTTTAATTGCTCTTCTTTTGGTGATAAAAATTCCCGTCTATTAGAGCCTGAAGAATATAGAGATGATTGGGCGGAAGAATGGGAAAAATTCTTTAGAACAGGAAAAGCTCCCGCTTTAAAAATAGAGATAAAGAATGAGAAATAATTTAGATATAAGAAATTTTCAAAGAATTTTATTTCTCTTAGAGATTAAAGAAGAGAGATTTCTAAATCTTCTAGAATCTTCTTCTCCTCAATTAGCTCTTGAAAGATTAGAAGATCTAAAGAGAACAGCTAGGAAGAAAAGAAGAATCTTAGCTAAGAAATTTCATCCAGATTTAGTAGCAGATAATAAAGAAAAAGAAAGAAGAATAAAGAAGATGAAAGAAGTCAATAATCTTGTAGATATGATTTTAAAGCTTCAAATTCAATTTGAAGTTCCTCGTCCTGCTGTTCATGTTCAAATTCTAAGAACATATGGTTCTTCTGATTCTTCTGATACTTTTAATACTTCTTCTACTACTACTATTTTTGGTGGATTTGGAGAAATCTATTCTGCAATTAATAGATAGCAAAAGTAGCAAGATAAAGAAGCAGTAAGAATAAAGAAAGTAGTAAGAGTAAAGAAAGTAGTAAGAGTAAAGAAAGTAGTAAGAATAGTAAGGTAAGAATAAAGAAAGGAGGTGAGAAAAATGGGAGAGATGGCTATTTTAGGTACAGAAGGCGATACAAAAGTTATTTGGGATCCAGAAAATAAGGATGAGACTGGAGCAGCAGAAGATCAATTTAATTCTTTAATCAAAAAAGGATTTAAAGCTTTTCAAGTCAAGAAAGACGGGAAACAAGGAAGAGAAATTAAAACTTTTAATCCAGAAGCGGGAAAGGTTATTATGACTCCTGCTTTAGTGGGAGGATAAGCTAATGTCTGCTTATTGTACTAATACAGCTTCTTCTTCTGAATATGCATGGAACACTTGGACTACTGGTACTGATTCTCCTTTAGCAAGTGTTGCAGATTATACCTGGGAAACATGGAACGAATCTTGTACTTATGAAGGAACACATTCTTCTCAGGTTTGGGAGGCTTGGGTAGAAGAGGGATCTAGAGATACAACTCCTGTTATATCGAATTCCAATTTTCCACCCTATTTTAATTCTGGTTCGATACTTTCTCAAGAGGAAATAAGAAGAATAAAAGAAGAAGCGAGAAAAGAGAGAGAAAAAGCAAGGATTAAGAGAAAAGAAATAGAGGCTAAGAGAAAAAAAGCTGAGAAAAAAGCTACCGATCTTCTTTTAGATCTTATTGGTTCAGAAGAGCTTGAAATTTATAATAAAACAGGAAGGCTGTTTGTTAGGGGGGAAAAGTATGATTATATCTTAAAGAAAGAAGGGTTTGTTAAAAGAATAGAGAAGAATAAAATAACAGATCTTTGTATTCACCTTAAGAATAAATATACTTACCCAGAAACAGATAATGTAATAGCCTTAAAGCTTTTCTTAGAATCTAATGAAAAAGGATTTAATAAAATGGCGAACGAACATGGTTCTAGAGAAAGACCTGAAAAATTACCTTTAGCGGCTTGTATGTAGAAATAAAGGAAGGTAGAATTAAAGAATATGGGTGAAGAAATAATTACAGAAGTGATTGGAAGTATAACTTTCTTTAGGAAAGGAGAACAAGTTCATTCTAGGTTTGAATTTGCCCGTAAGTTCTTTAAAGACGATAAAGCTATAGCGAATAAAGTTATGGAAGGTCTTCATTATGATTTCTTATATAGAATGAAAGAAGAAGGTCTTGTTCACTTTCAACCTACGAATAGCGGATAAGGAGAAAAGCTCATGGAGAAGGTTTCTTTATCAATTGTTATCCCAACTCATGGTCATTGGTGGGAACTTGATAAGACTATTTTTTCTCTCTCTAAACAATATGGTATTTCATTTAATAAGCTCGAAATAATAATTGTAAACACCAATCCTGAAGATAAAGAAATAGAAGAAGGTTTAAGATCTTATATTTCCCTTAAAGATAATCTTCGTTTAATCCAAGTCTACGATAATAGAGCTAAAACTATTTCAAATGCTACTTTTCCTGTTAATCTTGGGGTAAGGCAATATGCTCAAGGAGAATATCTTCTTCTAGCAGTTGATGCTGCAAGAATTCTAACTCCCGGAGTTCTCGTAAAGGCATCTACTCAATTTAGTAATTGGGGAGATGATATCATTGTAGTTACAACCCCCTATCATTTTCTTAAACATTCTAGTACTCCAGGATTTACAGTGAAAGAATGTAGAGAAGCTTTTGAAAAAACAAGATGGAAAATAGATGTTAATCATTTATTTGCTTATAAAGCTGATACAAACATTTCTTCTTCTGGAATATATAACGAAGCTACCTGGATGTGTTTGAAAAAATCTAATTTTATAAAAGTAGGAGGGCATAATGAGTTTTTTTCAGAATGGAGTTCATATAATTTAGATCTTTTTAGAAGATTAACTAGAAATCCCCCCAAGGATGGGAAACAAATAGTTGGAAAAGTTAATGATCATTGGGGAAAAATTGGGCTAGGATTAAAATTAAAAGTTTTAGAAGGAGAAGCTGATTTTCATCTTCATCATAGTTTAAGCGATTCTGAAAGAAATTTTGGCGTTCTTAAACAATTTAATATTGATGTTTGGAAAGAATATGCTGAAGTGGGAGATTGTATTTGTGCTAATATTTCCAGACCAAACTGGGGATTAAGTAGTGAAGTTGAAGAAATAAAATTTATTTAATCTTATTTAAGGAGGAAATTAAGATGCCCCGACGTGATCAGACAGGGCCTCCGGCTGGAGGCAGGAAAAGAGATGGTAGTGGCGGAGGAAAAGGAAGAAGAACTGGAGGCAAAGGAACAGGAAAACAAACCGGAGGAAAAAGGGGAGCGGGTGGTAAGTAATTATGTTTAAAAAAAAGAAGAAGCAAAAAGAGCTGGAATATTTTCAGAATGTCTTTATTGAATTTAGTAATGGAAAAACTTTGCAAGCTTCTATTCCCGCAATTTTTTTCACCGAAGAAGATCTTGCGGGGGTAGAAATAAAAGATATCAAAGTTACAAAACCAAAAAAAATGCCAGAAGGGACATCCTTTAGTTATATATGAGGAGGAAGATGAGACTAAGTATAATCATTAGAACTTGGAATCGACTTGAATATACAATAAGAACTATTGTTTCTATTAGTGAAAAATCTGGATTAAACCGGAATTCCTACGAAATAATTTGTGTCGACCAGGGAAGTACAGATGGAACAAGTGAGTGGTTAAGATCGGTAGTTGATGATGGATATTATCCAATACGACCTCTTCTTTTTTCTAAGAATGTTGGTGATGGATTAGGAATGGCGGCAGGTATAAAAATTGCCAGAGGAGACTTTGTTGCTCAGCATGACAATGATATTCTACTTTCTACTGGAGCATATTATCGAAAAATGATAGAAATATATGAATCTTTAGAAAAAGATTTTAAGCTTTGTGCTTTAGGAGGAATTCACAAGCAAGGAATTACAGAAGATTCTGCTCCTTTTAGATTTGCTAGAAACAGAGATCCAGAAATTAATTTCTGGAGAATAATTGAAGAAAAGAAAATAGATTTCGTACAAACTGCTTGGTGTACTGGATCTTTTATTTTTAGAAAGTCCTTTGCTGAACTCCAGTTCAATAAGGGAATGTGTAATTCTTTTTGTGGGGAATGGTTCGATAGGGGGTATGAGAATATTCTTTGTAAGAATCTTAAATTTTGGCATATAGATTCTACAAGTAAGGGTGGAGAGTATGTAACTAAACAAGCTAAAAAATTTCCGAATTATTCGTACATTAAAAGGCATTATAAGAATTTTATTTAGGAGAATATTTTGGAATATACAAATTCGGTAACTGTTCTTCTTCCTACTAAAGGAAGATATAAGGTATTATCTGATAGTCTTTATTCTTTATCTGAAACAGAAGGGGTGAAAGATCTTCTTAATGTAATAATTCACGCTGATCAAGATAGAGAGTCATTTTCTATAGCAGAGAAATTTCCGGACAAGCAAAAGTTCAGATCTTATCAGGTGTATTATTCTGCAAAAAGATGTTATCCTGTTAAAGCTTTTATTTCTCTTTATAATATGTGTATTTCTAGATATTTTTGTTTTATGAATGATGAAAATAGTTATGAACCAAATTGGCTAATTAAAGCTCTGGATATATTTAACTTAAGATTTCCAGATGGAGTTGGTCTTTTATCTTTATTTAAAAAAAAGAAAGCTGGCCTCTGTTTAACTACTCAAGAATTTGTAAGATATAATGAAAATGAAATATATAATCCTGCTTATACTCTTTATTATTCTGATGATGAACTTACAACAAGGGCGATTTTATTAGGTCGTTATGCTTGGTTAGAAAATAATGGGGTGTTTCATGATGAAAGAATAACTAAAGCTGTTTCTGCTATTCCTTGGGAAGAAAAGATTAAATTAAAGAAACTTGATAGAGGCATTTTTTATAAGAGATCTGAGAATAATTTTGGTCTTCCTAAGAGTAAGATCTATAAATGGGAAGGCTATAGAGAAGTTAGTTTGCCTCTGAAAGGAGAAGTTAAGTGAAGACAATGTTAGTAACAGGTGGTACAGGTTCTTTCGGGAAATCTCTTATAAAAAGTTATCTTCAGGATAAAAGTCAGCTTAACAAAATAAGAAAAATTATTGTCTATAGTCGAGATGAAAAGAAGCAACAAGATATGAAACTTGAATTTGGGAATCTGCCTATCCAATATATAATAGGAGATATTAGAGACAAACATAGACTTTGTAAAGTTTTTAAAGAAGTAGATTTTATTTTTCATGCGGCGGCTTTAAAGCAAGTTCCTGTGGGGGAAGAGTTTCCTGAAGAAGTTATTTTAACGAATGTTCTCGGAACACAGAATATTATAGAGGCGGCTGAAAAATGCGGAGTAGAAAAGGTCGTTAATCTATCTTCCGATAAAGCTGTAATGCCAGTAAATGCATACGGAATGACGAAAGGGCTTTCAGAAAAACTTGTAGCGGCTCATGAAGGAGATACAATCTGTGTTAGTTTAAGATATGGAAATGTTATAGGTTCACGTGGATCTGTAATTCCTCTCTTTATATCTCAACTTAAAGAAGGGAAGCCTGTAACAATGACTGATCCTAACATGACTAGATTCTTATTAACTTTAAACGAAGCTGTTTTTTTATCTAAACGATGTATTGAAGAGGGGGAGCAAGGTGATTTATTTGTCATTAAATCTCCCGCTTGTACTGTTGGTACTTTAGCAAAGGCAATTTCAATGGGAATAAAGAAGGCATATTCTGAAGATATAATAGGAATTAGACCTGGAGAAAAGATTCATGAAACTCTTCTTACGAGCGAAGAAGTTTTTAAAGGGGAAGAAAAGATGGCTGTAGACGGAATAATCTATGTAAAGGTTTCGACAAAAAAGAAATCTGGAGATTATTCTCTAAGTCTTCCTTTCACTTCAGAAAATACAACACGGTTTAACCAACAAGAAACCTTAGCTCTCTTAAAACGTACAGGTGCGTTATGAAAAGAATAGGAATTACAGGAGCAGAAGGATTTATCGGGAGTCATTTAATCAGGAGGATAGAGAATCCTGTGCTTTTAAGGTATAAAACCCTTGATTATCTTCCAGATGTTAGAGAATTTATAAAGTCTTGTGACAGAATTTATCACTTGGCAGGTAAAAACAGGGAAGTGGCTCCCGGAAAGCTTCTGAAGAATAATCTTCTTTCTACAGCTAATCTTATCTTAGCGATGAATCTTGAAAATAAATTTCCTGAATTAATTTTTGTTTCTTCTACACAAGTAGAGTCGAACCCCACAAGTGAATATGGGATTTCTAAATTTCTAGAAGAAAGTGCAGTAAAAGAAGCTAGGAAATGGTGTATTTACAGAGCTCCGAACGTATATGGTCCTGGATGTAAGCCTTTCTACAATTCTGTTGTTGCTACTTTTTGTCATCAACTTTCTGTTGGAGAAGAACTTACAATTAATGATCCAATGGTTGAAAGAGATTTTATATATATTGATGATTTTGTAAAGGAGCTACTTGTTCCAGAATTTAATAGATATATTCGACCTAGAGGGAAAGTTATGACAATAGGACAGATTGCTTTTCATCTTAAATCTGGGAAGCATAGAAAGCTAGCGAAGACTCTGAAATTTTATCAACGTTTAGAGGAGAATAGACCAAAGGGAAAGGAGGAAAAGTATGAACCCTATCCATAAAAATGCAGAAGGTTCTTTTCAAGAGTTAGCGCATAAGTCAGATGTTGATTTTGGACAGCTCTCTATTTTGGAAATAAATTCTGGATGCATTCGGGGAGGTCATTATCACAAGAGAAAAGTAGAATGGTTTTGTGCTATAAGCGGTTCTTGTATTTTGGAAATTGTTGATGTTAAAACGGACGAAAAGAAAGTTTGTTTTTTAGACAGTAAAGTTAAAGAGTTTGTCAAAGTAATCCCCTACGAATATCACTTTCTGTTTAATCCAGCTTCAAATCTTATTTGTGAAGTGTTAATTATCACCAATGAGGAGTATGATGAAAATGATCCAGACACGTTTAACTATAGAGGAGAATAGACATGGAAACTAAATCAACAAAAAAGAAGGTTTTAAAAAAGTCAACCAAGAAAAAAGTAAAGAAGCCGAGTCCCAGTTCTAAATTTCAAAAAAAAATATTAAAAGATAAGTCTTTAAATTTAAAAGAGACTTCTTCTGAGGGGCCGTTTGCAAAAGATTTAAGTATTTTAATTCCAACAAGAGGAAGATTGGGAGAATTTTCAGCCTGTTTAGATTCTTTAGCGGTTTCTAAAGTTGGAAAAGCTACAGTAATTGTTGTAGTAGATGATGATTCTGATTCGGAAAAAATTGTTTTCGAAAAAGAAAAGCTCTTTAAGAATTTTAAGTCTTTCTTTTCTAGCAAAAGACTCTATTCTGTAGGAACTTATAATCAAGCTCTGCTTGAATGCCAGACAGATCTCTTCTGTTGGGTATCTAATCTTGTTACTTTTCCAGACAAGTATTGGATTGAGCGAATGGTAAGAGAATTTATAGAATTTTTCCCTGACCAAGTAGGGGTTATGTCATTAAGGAATGGTAATGGAGCTGCTTTCGGAATTTCGAGTAAGAAATTTGTAGAGTATAATGGGGGCTGGTTTCATCCTGGATATAAGATTCAATATTGTGATGTTGAATTAACCCATCGAGCAATTTTCTTAGGAAAATATGCGTGGCCTAAAGGGGATCTTATTTATCATAATAGAGAAGCTAAGAGCGAGATTCCTGCTATGGATCCTGGGAAAAGATATGAGATGATTCGTGAAGATAAGAAACTTTATATAGAAAGAAGACTTCGAAAGTTTGATCTTCCTAAAGATAAGATAAAGTTTCCGGGGCACGATTGTTTGAGTTTTATATCTGTAGTCAAATAGATGTAGAGGTAATCCGATATGAAATGTTTAAGGTGTGGTCATATAGGTGATGACCAGGATTTTATAAGTGATTATATTTTTGATGAGGAAGAAGATGATGAAATTCCTATTTATATTTGTCCGAAATGTGAAAATTCAGATGACGAAAGATTTGTGGATGATTAATTTAACCTTTAAATCTTCTATGGTGCAATGATGATAAGATCTTATGGGGCCGGAATAAATTTAGGAAAAGTAATTGTAGAAATGGTAAATTTGATGTATCAAAATAATACTGCGAAAAATTTTTATTCCGGTCTCTTACTTGTCTTATCTGAAGAGTTGAAGAGAAGAGAAATAAAGGTAAAGTTGTATGACTAAGACAGAAATTCTAGGAATAGAAGTTGATGAAACTGAAAGAGAAACTTGGGTTCCTGTTGGTCCGAAATATTATCTTTTACTAAAAAAATGGTGGGATATCTTTCGATTAACAGGAGTAGGTTTAATGATAGGGGCTCAAGATTCTATTTGGAAAACTTCTCATGAGAAACTTAAAGAATTATATCCTGAGATTACAGAAATTTATTCTGTGGATAAAGAAGATTGTAATATTATTTGGGATATTACAGAATCCGTTACTGGATCTTTATTAAATGATCCTGATTGGATTGTATGCCAAGCAACGTTAGAACATATAGATGATCCTATGGGAGCCATGAGGAACATGGTAAGAGTTTTAAAATCTGGAGGGTTGCTTTATCTTCATACTTGTGGCCCTATGGTTGAAGAGCATAAGTACCCTGTAGATTGTTATAGGTTCATGAGAGATTCTTTAATTGCTTTTTCTGAGAAGTTAGATCTTAAGATAGAAGATCTATTATGGACTGAACGTTATTGTTATGCAGTATATAGGAAGAAGTAGTGAGAAAAGATATCTTCATTTTAATAATTGGCTATGGGAGAACGGGAACTTCTTTATGTACTGGACTATTAAATTCTTCTCCTAATCTTAATTTAGGTTATGAATTAAATAATTCTTTTATCTATTCTCCAAAAAAAGAAAAGTTTCTTAATGGAGATAAGATAGGTTCGTTAGAAGATATTCCAATCTTATCTAAAGAATTTAATGGAAATAAAATTGCAATAAATGCAAGCACTTCTTTATTTTTAGTGAAATTATTTATCGAAAAAAAAGTAGGATTTATACATGATCAATTTGATACTCTAAAAATTATTTTTACAGAAAGAGATACAGTTGATACATTAGTTTCTCGAAAGAAAAGGGTGATGGATAAAGGCGTAGATCTTCCTATGAAAGAAATGATAAGAGATTATCTTATGGGAATGTTTATGATTAAAGAGTTAAAGCTTTTCTGTGAACAAAGTTCAATTGATTGGTATGTATTCGATTTTGACGTTTTGTTAGATGGAGATACAATGTTTTTTTCTCAGAGGTTATTTGGTTTTGTTGGGGAAATTTTTAAAGGGAGATATGTTTTAGATTATAAAGGAATTAAAAATTATTCTCATGCTAGAGGAGTAAAGAGAGAAAATGTTTTGTTTGGGCATAAAGAAAAATTCCCAAAATTAAGAGCGGAAATTATTGAAGCTTTAAGTAAGGAAAAAGAGTTCATATAGGAGATTAGAATGGTTGGAAAGGATGCTCCTATGTTCGGGAAACACCATTCAGAGGAAGCTAAGAAGAAGATTGGCGTGGCGAGTCCAGAAAGAAATCGTGGAGAAAAAGTAATTTCGCAAAATTGACCCGGAACCAAGTGGATCAAATAAGAATTCTTTTATATGAAAAAAGGTTAATTCAATTAGAAATTGCGAATATATATGATGTATCAAAATCATGTATTGGATTCATAAATACTGGCCATACTTGGAATTCATAAATCAGTAGTTGATTTTACAAACAATAAAGGGAATTGATCATGGAGAAGAAGAAAATAGTAAAGTTTATTGATTATGTTTTCCAAAAGAAAGAGCAGTTAATTTCTTGTTATGATGATTCAAATTCAATGCGTGGGCTTAGTAGAAATTTTGATTGCGTTGTCTTGGGGAGGTATGGAGATGAAATCTCCCGGTATGAAGTTGAAAAATATGAAGTGGTGTTTTTACCGACTCATTACGCAAAAGAAGAGGTGGGAAGGTTTATATTAGAGAAGATTAGTCCAGATGTTATTCATATGCATTTTAATCACGGGTGGCCTTCATCTATGTATTATGCTAGATCTTTTTATCATAAAGTAAATAAGCTTATCTTTTCTCCTGCAGGATCTTCTTGTGGCACTCCTGATTTTCTTCATTTTTTTGATTATATAATTGTTAATCATCCTCTTCAAGTAGAAAGAATGAAATGTTTTCTTGAAGATAAACACAAAATAGTTGTAAGAAGAAGGGCTGTGGATTTAGAAAAGTTTTGTCCTAAATATACTTCGAATATTTCTTATCCCTTAGTTTATGTTGCAGGATTTGTTCCTGTAAAACAAATTCCGACAATGATAGATACGGCAATAGGCTCAGGAAGAAGTTTGGTTATTGTAGGGGATTTTACTAGAACAGCAGAGCATTATAATGAAATTAGAAGGTATATAGATATAGAAAAGAAAAGAACAGATCGTGTTTTTCTTAGAGACTTTATGCCCCAAGATCAACTTGTTGATTTCTTAGGGCATTGTGGAGTATTTGTTTGGCCGAACATTAAACCAGAGAATCCTTCAACAACTACTAATAGGTCTGTAGTAGAAGCTTTAGGATGTGGGGTTCCTCTTCTTTTGGGGGAAAGAGCATTTAGAGATACAGAGTTTGTAGAAGAAGGTCGTAATGGGTTCACATATTCTAGTCAATCAGATTTTAATCATAAACTAGCTCAAATTTTAAATAACTTAGTGGATTTTCGCCAAAGTTCTTTAACTTTAGCTAGAGAAAGATTCTCGTGGTCTGAGAATTTCAGAAGCTTTTATAATGGGATTTATTCCTAGTCTAAGATATATGTCTCTTCGAATTGTTATGACAAAGCTAGATAGGCCATTTAGTCTTTCTCATATGGCTGAGCATAGGAATTTGGATTGTAAAAGATATGATAAATGTTTAGATAAAGCAATAGCGAAGAACTGGAAGAGTTTTTCTTGTAGTAAATGCCCGAGATTTAAAGCGCAAAAAGAAGAAAACAAGTTGATAGAATCTTTTGGATATTCGCTTGGAGGGGGAGGTCAAATATATGAAGAAGGATTTGTCTAATTTTGATTTTTGGGAAAAAAGAGCTAATACGTATAGAGATCTTGATGATGTTAAGTCCAAGAGAACTGCTTATAAGATAGTGAGTATGATAAAGCCGTTAGGACTAAATGCAGGATCGTGGATATTGGATGCAGGTTGCGGGGCGGGAAATATAACGAAGGTTGTTAGGGACAATTTCAGACACTCTAACGTCATAGGTGTAGACTTGTCACAGAAAATGGTAGATGCAGCTAATTTGAAACAAGCCTTTAATCTTAAGTTTGTTAGATCTAATTTCTTTAATTTCATTCCTAATCTTTCTCCCTTTTTTAATCTTGTAATGATGAGTCTATTCATTCACCATCTTATAGATGGAAGAGATCAATTAGCTGTAGATAAAGCCTATGGTCTTTTAAAAAAAAATGGTTTTGTTCTTATAGCAGAAGCTATCCCTCCAGATGAAAAGATTTTCGATTATTATCAAGATATATTTAGAATTAAAGAGCGAAGAAATTGTTATCTTCTTCAAGATCTTTTGGGGCTTGTTGAAAATTCTGGATTTATGAATATTCAATTCTTAACTTATAGATTTGATATAAGTCTTAATAGTTGGCTTAATGATCATACTTTAACTTCAGAAAAGAAAGCTCTTCTCTATTCTATGCATGTAGAAGCTTCTAAAGAATTCAAAGATGCGTATGCAATGTTGCCTTTGTCGAATGGAGATTATAGACTTCGGTGTCGGATGGCGATTGTTACAGGGAAGAAGTCTTAAAAAAAGAAAAAAGTATATTTAGGCATAGTAGTTATATGGCCGTGGCGGAAGTTGGTGGCCGAGGTGGAGGTTCCCCAGAGGGTAGGTTCGCCATTGGTATACAGTGCCGAAGTTAAATCTAAAGTCATCACTTTGTCCAGGTTCAAATCCTGGCTGTCACAACAAAAGAAATTAAGGGGGGGATAAAAAGGTGCTATATCCAAAAAAAGTAAACGAATGCCAAGATTGTCCTGGTGTAATCTATTATCATTCTGATGGAGAAGGTGAATCATCTTCGCTTTCATTTTATATGGCATTTTGTGGTGAGATGAATAATAAACCGTTGTCAAGAGAACTAATGGCTATAGAAAGTAGGTCTCCAAATTATATCAACGAAGAAATTCCTAGAAGAAAAATTCCCGTGTGGTATCCTTTTGGGAAAGCTAATGATTAAAATAATTGTTAATTCAACAAGGGGAAAACTTCTAAATTGCCCTAAGAAAATAGAAAGAGAGATAAATAAGTTCTGTTCTTACAAGGCTTATAATTTTCAATTTTCTGATGCTTATTTAAGCGGAGTATGGGATGGGTATATTAGGAAGTTTAGTCTCCAGTATCATACATTTCCTTCTGGGCTTCTGTATAGAATTTCTAAGTTCTTAAAAAAAAGAGGTCTTTCTTTTGAAGTTGAAGATAATCGTAAGAAATTTGTTTGGACAGAAGAGCGGGTTTTAGAAAATCTAAAAGATTTTAAATTTTCCCTTAGACCATATCAGATAGATGGTTTAATAAGAGGACTTAATATTCCTTACCTTACTTTTTGGTGGGCTACTTCTTCAGGCAAAACAGTTCAGTTTTCTGCTTTGATTCTTGCTTTAAAAGAAGAGACCTTTAGAAATACTCTTATTCTAGTTGCGAATAAAGATTTGGCTTCCCAACATAGAACAGAACTCGGAAGTATGCTGGAAACCAAGATAGGTTTGATAGAAGAAGGTAGGTTTGAACCGGAGAAGATAACTGTTGCGGTTATTAATACTCTTTGGCAAAGGGCTGTTCGGAGAAAAGATAAGAAGGTAATTAAGTATCTAGAAGACATTGAGCATCTTATATCGGATGAGGCCCATCACATTATTGACAGTAAGATGTTCAAACAAACAATTAGCAAGTGTAATAGCACCATTGCTAGACATGGTTTTTCAGGCACTCCTTTTTCTCTTACAACTGATGATTTAGAGTTAGAATCTGTTACAGGCCCTCCTCTTTCTAGAGTTTCTATGTCAAAGCTTATTGAAGAAGGGTGGGTTTCTGTCCCTCATATTTTTATGATTAAATATGATTCTGAACCTATCAGATATGTTAAAAATTATGCTGAACTTTATCGAAAGAAGATCGTAAATAACGACATTCGGAACCAGATTATTTCTGAGATTGTTCTTGATGAATTATCTAATTCTAACGATGCTTCTATTTTAGTTATTATTAGAATAATAGCGCATGGGAAAATTCTGAAAAACCTCATTGAGGAGGCGGGATTTTCTTTTGGTGAAATTGAATTCATTCATGGCTCTACGCCTAAGTTTAAAAGGGATGAAGTTAAAGAAAAGTTTCGGAATAAAAAATTGAATGTAGTTATTGCTTCTTCTATTTGGACAGAAGGGATAGATATTCCTTCTGTTGATGTTTTAATACTGGCAGATGGAGGAGGAGGGAAAGATGTAAATGACTCAAAAGGGGTTAGGGCTGTTATTCAGAAAGTAGGAAGAGTTATAAGGAAGCCAATTAAATCTGGAAACTTAGATGTAGTTCAAGAAGAAGAAAACATAGTGAGGATATATGATTTTTTTGATGATACCCATAAGGATCTCAGGAGACATTCTATTAACAGGTTTTTGACTTTTCGGATGGAAAAAAGGTTTAAGGTTAAAGAGGTGAAATATGTCCCCGGAAAAAGTAAAGCGACTTCTTTTTGAGTTTATGAGAGATGTTTATCCTGGTTCAATTAAAGATCTTCAAAATAAGTGGGAGCATATCTTAGAGGAATTAGAAGAAAAACTGTCCAAGTCATTATCTTCAAAGGAAGAAGTTAATGAATATTTATCTGACACTTTACAATATATTGATAATCTTAATGACTTTTTTGCAAAAAAGAAGTCAGGGAAGATTCCGTATTCTAAAATTTTTATTTTTGCAAATAAGGACGAAAGGCTTGCGGAATTTTTATTTAGTAAGGGGCTGAAGAAAAAGCTTTTAGAGAAAGATTCTGAAATGGCGGGGTTTAGTTCTGAGGGTAAAGATGAATGTTTAAATATGATTTTTAAAAATGAAGTTTATGGGTTCATTTATTCTTCTTCTGCGGGTAAAAAGTTTTATTTTTCTCCAGCCGTTAATCGACTTATTGTTCAATTTTCTAATGGTGAAGTTTTTTCTTATTCTGAATATAGAAGAAAAAAGCAGAAGAGGAAAAAGACTTATTTAAAGATGAAAACTTTGTATAAAAAATTAAAGGGCAATACCAATAATGATATCGCTATAATGTTTTGTAAATTTATGGATAGAAAGTTTATGGAAGAAAATGGATTTAGAAAAAGAAAGAAGAAGAGCTTTAGAGCATGAGGTAGATTTCCTCAGAAAAGAAGTTATAGGGAGTCATAAATCTTGTAATGGAACTGGATTTATCGAAAGATTAGAACCTAATGATTCTGGATTCATTAGAAAAATTGTAGAGCCTTGTGGATGTAGAAAAAAGTTTGATGGTTTGTCTAAATTTTTCATTTCTAATGTCCCTTATGAAAATTTAGTTAATCAGCAAATTTATGGTAAGTTAGTTACTGATGTTTTGTCTAAAGATAAGATAGAACTTCGGAAAGAAATTGTTAATCCATATATTAAGTACATAAGAAAAGTTGCAAGAAGTCCTTATGGGCTTTTATTTTTGGGAAAGAATGGGACTGGAAAAACTTTTATTGGATTAAAAATTCTCTACCATGCTGTTTTTAAAGGTTTAACTGTTCATAACATAGAAATGACAGATCTTCTAAGGCTCACTAGAAAGTTATTCAAGAATGATCAAGATGCTGAGAGATTATTAAATGAAATTTTCTCTGTTGATATTTTAATGATAGATGAAATAGGGAATGAAAGTAAGAGAAGCGAGTATGTCATTTCAGAATTCAAATCTATGTATAAAAAAAGAGTAAGTCTGAGAAAACCAACTATCTTAATTTCTAATTATTCTTATCCTGAATTTAAAAAAGTTTATGGGGTTTCTATAACGAACATGATCCAGTCTTATTGTAAGATATTCGATTTTTCAGATTCTGCTGATATTCGTAAGACTAAATGTAGCGAAGAGAGAGATCAGTTCTTTAAGAAGATAAAAAAAAGAAAAAAAAAGAAAAAGGTTAAAGGTTAATAATGTCTCTTTCTACATTTGAAGCGGATTTATTGTCAGTATTTCTTAAGAATAGAAAGAAATATATAAAGTTCTCCACAAAGATTAAGGAGGAGCATTTTCGTAATGAAGTTTTGAGATGGACATATAAAGTTTTATCAAATTATTTCTCTAAGTTCAAAGACCTTCCGACAATAAAAGTGTTTCAATCAGAGCTTCTTAAAACTTCATTTTCTTCTGAAAAAAAGAAACAGTATTTTATTGTTATTAAGAAACTATTTAAGAGGAAGGTGAAAACTTCCCTTAAATATATGGAAAAGAATGTAGAGGAAAAAATTGATCAAGAAGAATTTTTAGTTGCTGTTGATAAGTCTTTAAGGGAGATAGAAAAAGGAAATATCTCTAAGGCTAAAAAAGAACTTTTAACGAATTTAATTATGAATACTCCTAATGAAGGGGATACAATAAGGGTTTTACAAGATTGGGAGTCTAGGCAGATTTTAAGAGAGGAGTTGAGTAAAATTCCTGCTATTAAAAGATTCATTTCTACTCCATATAAGGTAATTAATGTAGCTACTCAAGGAATTCAAGTTTCAGAAGCTGCTACCGTTGCAGGAGTTACTGGAATGGGGAAGTCTATTGTTGCGGGAGAGTTTGGAGTAAATTCATTTCTTGAGGGTCTTAATGTTCTTCATTTTACATTGGAAAATTTAGCAGAGCAGACAGCTCAAAGATATGATAGTCGGCTTTCTGAAATAGAATATGATACAATAAAATTGTATGAATTTGATAAGAGTCAGTTGAGTCATTTTAGAAAGGTTTTTAAATCTTTATCTTCTAGGATGAAGAATGATGTTGTTATTAAAGAAACAGTAAAAGATGAAACGAGTATAGTAATGGTAGATAAAGTCCTTGAGCTTCTTAAGCTCGAAGGGTTCGATACTGAATTTCTCATTATTGATTCTTGTGATTTAATGTCTGCTGTGAAAAACTATGATTCTCATAGGTTAGATAGAGCCTCGATATATTGGGACTTTAAATTCTATCTTAAAGCCAAAAGACTTCCAGGGTTGACAACTACTCAGCTAAAGGCTACTTCCAGATTTAAACTTTCTACTGTAGAAGACTTAGCAGAAGCTTATGATAAAGCTCGGATTTTAGATATTATATATATCATGAATCAGTCAGAAGAACAGGCTAAGGATAATATTTTAACTTTAGCATTGGATAAAAACAGAGATGGTCCTGGAGGGGTAAGGGTTGATCTTTATCGAGACTATAAGAAAATGAGACTTTTGGAGATAAAATAATGAGTAAGAAAAAAAAGAAGGTGCAGAAGCTAAGAAGAAAGAATTCTTCTGTAGGAATTCAGATTGATCAGAAAACTTTTATGTCTGACCTTGATCTTCATATAAGAAAAGTTTTTCAGATAATGGTTGTTCCATTAGAACAGAGAATGGATACTCTTTTTGAAAGAATTCAAAATGTCAAATCCAATGTTGTTGTTTCTAATACTCTTTTAGAACAAAAGAACATTTTTAAAAGAGAAGAATTCTATGAGGAATTTAAAAGAATTGAACAAGAAGATCGTGTAAAGATTGATGGTTCTGGCAAGATGGAAGGAGTTCCTCATTTTTCATTGTATAATATAGGAGAATAGTTGTGGTTATTGTTGAATTATTTATAGATTTGGGAGTTTATCAAGGGCTGACTTTAAAGAAGAATCATGAGTATGTTATGTCTGGGGCTGTAATGCGGCAGCTTTTAAAGCTTTATCCTGGAGGACTAAGTCAAACAAGAAAATTTGAAGATGTATATAGAAAGGTAGATCTTGAAAAATTAAAAAAAGGAGATGAAGTTTTTTTGTTTAGAAGCGGGGGGATAGGAGATGTGATGTTTATGGTCCCCTTAGCTGTGCATTTAATTAAGGAGTATGGAGTAACAATTAAGCTTGGAACTTCTCCTATGTATTCTGCTGTAATAAATGGAAATCCATACATCAAGAAGGTTGTTCAGATGCCTTTTGATGTAAAAGAAATGGAAAAGAGTAACTACCATTTAATTTTTGAAGGAGCAATAGAAGATAATCCAGAAAGGGCTCAAAAACTCCATGCGGTTGATTTATTTTTAGAAGAAGCAGGAGTAGATTTTACAAAAATTTCTGCAGAAGAAAAAATTCCAAAGATCTATTTGGAAGATAGTGAAATCTCCATAGCAAAAAAGAAAGTTAAAGAATTTGGAATTGATACTGGTGCTAAAAAAATAGGAATTCAAGTAGAAGCTTCTTCTCCTATTAGAACTATTCCTTTAGATAAAATAATTGCTGTTACCAAAAAGTTTCTTGGGAAAGGATATGTTGTTTTTGTATTTGGAGGAAAAAGACAGGAAGGGGTGGGAAAGTATTTACAAGAAATTCTTTTAGGAGAGAAAAATTTTGTAAATTTAATTTCTGCAGATCAACCTTTAAGGGAATCTGTTGCGATAGTTAGTCTTTTAGATGTAATAATTGCTCCTGATTCTGCCTTTGTACATATTGCAGGAGGACTAGGCGTTCCTGTCGTTGGTCTTTATGGATGTTTTCCTTCTAAAATTAGAATGAAGTATTATAAAAATGCTATTGGAATAGATTGCGGGGTTAAGTGTGCTCCAAGTTTTATTCATGGACATAGTCCTTGTGATAAAGGGTTCCCTTCTCCTTGTTTTTCTGTTATTTCTCCGGAAGATATATTAAATGCAGTAGATCATTTGCAAGGGGAGAAAAACATTTCTCTTTTGTATTCAATTTATAACGAGTTCATTAATGGTAAATTTGTAGAGTCTCCTTTCTCTATTGTGAAGGTTGAAAAGAAATAAAGATGTCTAGAGAATATGAATCCGTGGCATTGATTGGTGAAGATGTTTTAAGGGAGATTTTTGAATATCTTATTGGAGAAAAAGGGTGATTTGGGAGAGTCCAGAGTTGTCTCTATAAAATTTGATTCTATTCTTAATCAATTTGTTGTGCATAGACCAAGAAAGAAGCTGACTAATAAGAAAGTTTGCAGAGAAGAAAAAATAAAATTCCCCTTAGAATATATATAATGGTGATACTCTTCCACTCTGATGTTTGATATTAAAGACATATTGAAAGATAAGGCAATTTCATATCGCGTGATTAACGATAAAGAAATTTTGATGACTTGTCCTTCGTGTGATAAAGAAGATCATTTTTATTATAACGTCAAAAAGAATCTTGGAATTTGTCATAGATGTAAATGGGCGTGTAATGCTGTTGCCTTTTTAATGGCGGTCTTTGATATTAATGTTGATGTCGCTCTGGAGCTCTGTAAGCGGGGGAGGGACACTTCGCCGGACGGGTTAAGGGGTAAGGTTAGGGGGCTATTAGAAGAGGTACGGTTAGGCTCTCAGAGCTTAGATTTTCAAGAGGTATATTTTAAGAATCCCCTTCCTATGGGGTTAAAGAAGATAACAAGAGAAAGATTTCCTAAAGTGTTTAAGGAAAGGAAGGTAAGTTATGAGCTTGCTGTTCAGACAGGAGCTTTAATTTGTAATCAGGGGGGAAAATATTTTAATAGAATAGTTTTCCCAATTAAAACTTTAAGAACTGAGACTTTTACTGCGGTTACAGCTTTAAGTAAAAAAGCCTTTAGGGAAGCTAAAGAATTGGCAGAAGAAAAAGGGGGAAAGTATAGAAAATCACTCTTTCCTAAGAAATCTTTTATGTCGGAGGTGTTATATGGGTATAATGACGTAATTTATAAAAAGAATATTTTTGTTGTAGAAGGGATATGGGATGTGTTAAAGATGAGAGCACTTAATCTTTCCGCCGTGGGTCTTTTAGGGAGCTCTGTTAGCAATAGGCAAGTCCACCTTTTATCCCGGACTGAAGCTGAGAGAATTTTCCTTATGTTGGATGGGTCTGTCCCCATAAAAAATCTTAAGAAAATTCATAATCTCCTTTCAAAGGTTTGTATCGATAAGGAAGTTAGAGTATGTATTCTCCCTAATGGGAAAGACCCTGATGAGTCATCTGTAAAAAAAATAAAAGATTCTATAAAAAAAAGCAAGATTTATTTATTTTAGAAGTCGTTAATTTTGAACGGTGTATAATGTAACATGAGGTAAAAACCTGTATGTTTGTCTAAAAACTTTAATTACGGAGGAGAACAAAAATGGCAAAAGACAAGGATGAATTTGAGGACATGGATTTTGAAGATGAAGAATTGGAAGATGAGGAGGAAGATTTAGAAGACGAACTTGAAGAAGAAGAAGAAGAGGAGGAAGAGGAGGAAGAAGAAGAGGAAGAGGAAGAGGAAGAAGAAGAAGAGGAGGAGGAAGAAGAGGAAGAGGAAGAGGAAGAAGAAGAAGAGGAGGAGGAAGAAGAAGAAGAAGAAGAGGAGGAAGAAGAAGAGGAAGAGGAAGAAGAGGAAGAAGAGGAAGAAGAGCTTCCTCCGGAAAAAGCTCGATTTCCTGGAAAGAAGATTAAGCCTAAGAAATCAAACAGAGGTGGCGGTGGCGGTGGGCCTAAAGTAGACCGACTTAAAGTTGGGGGAGAACAGACTGTAGTCCCTATTTCTTTTAAGCCTTTTCTGAAGGGCCTTGAGGAATTTGGAAAGGTAGTTCATAAAAAATCAATTACGATTGTTACTCTTGGAAAAGATGGGCCTAATTTTTGCAGCATTGTTAAGCAAGCTAAAGAAGGAGAAATTTATCTTTGGCTTAATAAGTCGGTAATTGATGATGAAAAGTTTTTCCAGCCTAAAGGTAAAAGTCTTAAAAAGATGTGTGATTACTGGACAAAGCCTTATAAGGCGGTCAAGGTTGCCGTTTCTAAAACAGCTATAGACGATGGGCTTAAAATTGTTGAACAGTATAGTGAATGGTTTGCTAAGAACGTAGTTGGAGCAAAGAAGAAGTCCAAGAAGAAAGTTGAAGAGAAAGAACCTAAGAAGAAGTCCAAGAAGAAAGTTGAGGAGAAAGAACCTAAGAAGAAATCTAAGAAGAAAGTTGAAGAGAAAGAACCTAAGAAGAAGTCTAAGAAGAAAGCTAAAGGAAAAAAGGGAGGGAAGAAAAAGAAAAAATAGAAATTTAAGATAAATTTTAAAATTATAAAATGAACATAGAGGCTAGAATTTATCTAGTCTCTATGTTTTTGGAGAAAAAGATGGAAGTTGAGAAAGTATCTTCTGAAATAGAAACCGCCTTTGGTTCTTTTATTGATTTAAGTGTTCTTCGAAGATCAAAAAGAAAGCCTGCTGTAAAAAGTAAGGCTTTTTTATTTTTAGCGAAAAAGCTAAAGGAAAATCTTCATAATTCCGGAATAGAAAATTGTGGAACTGCCTTTATGCTGGAGGAGATTGGCCGAGGTATGGTTCGATATTCTAGAAGATTAAGTTGGCTTAATAGACATTATGAATGGTCAGCCCGAGTTCCTGTCTTCAAGAAAAGAAGAGCTAGGGTGTTGGATCTAGGCTGTGATGTAGGAGAAATTAGAAAGATTATGAGTGGGTCTTTTTATTATAAAAACCCTCTTTATGTGGGGGTAGATATAGATGATGAGCGCCTTACTCAAGGATTTGAAGCTGTAGGGGCATCTAGAACCCCTGTTATGTTTATTCAACATGATATAACTTTTCCTTTAAATTTCGTTAAATCTAATTCTGTTGATTGCATTTTTCTTGGTGAAACTTTAGAACATTTTGAAGAAAAATATGCTATTCTTCTTTTGAAAGAAATGCATAGAGTTCTTCGTAAAAGAGGAAAATATTTCATCTCGACTCCAGTTAGGAGAAATTCTAAAGGGTATGATTTTCATGTGTACGAGTATAATCCTGAAGAATTAGTTAAAATTCTTAAGAATATAGGCTTTAGTGTAACTAGAACGTATGGGTGGGTAACTACAGAAAAAGTTCTAAAGAAGAGGATGTCCGAGGAAGATTGGAAAATTTATCAAAGAATGATAAAAAAAGCTCATAAGGATATTGTTTTGCCAGTAATTGTTCATCTTAATCCAAATTATGCAGATGCATTTTGTGTTGAAGGGCAATGTAAATAAAAAAACTAATGGAGAAAGAATTATGAAAGTTGCTCTTGTAATATATCCAATTTCAGATTTAGGGGGGATAATTAACCATGTTGAAGAATTAGCTTTTGGATTAAGAGAGTTAGGGCATCAGGTTAATTTTCATATTCTTTATTATCAGGATTTTTTCAGGCGACCTTACCAAGATAGAGAGCTTCTCAGAAGAGGATGGGTCAATGGAGCTTTTTGTGTAGTTAATCAACAGGCAGGGTGGAATGCTGTTCCTTGGAAACATAAGCTTTCGTATAAGGGAGAGGAGAATTTAAAAAAGACAAAAGATACTCTTTCTAAATACGATCTTGTAATTTGGGAAGTTCCTGTTCCTTCTAAATCCAAAGCAAATCAAGGAAATTCTGATTGGCTGTATCTATATTCAGCTTGTCAAAAATCTATAGCTATTTTGCATGATGGTAATTTATTTAATATTCCTTGGATTGCAGGAATTCGTAAGTATTTTGATGGAATAGCCTGTGTCCATGAATGCGCCTTCAATCTCGGTAGGAATCTAGATGTTCCTAGAGCATTAATTCTCAACCCTCAAGATCTTTCTGGAATAGAAGAGGTTTATGATTATGATAAAAGATCTCCTGGCTTTCTTTCTCTTCAAGTCTTTAAATCTTGGAAACATGTTGACAATTTAATTAGGGCAATTCCATACATGGGAGATCATATAAAAAAGTTTGTTGCGGGAGGCGGCATAGAGCAGAGATATATGGTCTCGAAAGATAAAGTAAAAGATAAATACTATTGCAGAGAAGCAGAAGATCCTGATCTTCCAGAATTCTTAGAAACTTCCAATACTAGAATTTGGGATAGAGCCTTACATTATGGAATGGATTATCTTGGATTCATTTCTCCATTTAAGAGAGATGTAATCCTTAGTCAAGTTCGAACTTTAGTAGATTCTTCTTGGTCTAGAAGGTATAATAAATATGGAAGTCATTTTAATAGAGTGATAGTAGACGCAATAAAGAGAGGAACCATTCCTATTGCTATTAACCTTGGGATGTCAAACGATTCTAGCGGAGTAGGTCAAGTATTTAAGCCTAACGAAAATTATATAATGATTCCATATGATGCTATTCCGAAAGAGTATGGGAAAATTGTAGAATATGGGAGTTCGTTATCTAAAGACGAAGCTGAAGCTATAATTTCTAATAATTATAACTTGATGTATATGTTCGACAGGAAAAAAATTGCTCAAGATTTTATTGATCTTGCAAATGGTAAAGCTTGTGGCCTTTTTAACAAGCGAGTAAGGGGAAAGTTAAGTCCCGAGTTAAAAAAGGCTTCTAACGAGGGAATTAAATTCTTCAGAAAGAAAATTTTTTAGAGGTAGAAATGCCAAAAGTAAAATATGTAAAAGAAAAAAACTTTCCTCAGTTTATTTATAAGATTTTTAAAATTTCCCCTAAAGATCTTCCTATAACTGCTTATGCTAGAGTATTGTGTCAGAATTGTGGTTTATATAATAGAGGAATATTATGTCCTCCGTTATTGTATCAGACTTATCCTCAGTATAGAACAATAGATTCTTCTATAGAATATTTTAATTCTTTTGATGAAATTTATGTTTATATTTTTAGGAATGATGGGACTAAAAGGTTCTGGTACAAGAGAGAGCAAGAAGAATATGCCCATTTTAGGCTGAGAAAAGTTACAAGCGGAAGACAGCTAAAGGGCATAGAAAGTGTAAGTGCGAGATATCTTACATTTCTAATGTATAAGATAAGAAAAATTAATCGAAGGCAAGGATTTAAAGCGGAAACATATATTCAAGGGCATTGCGATTTATGTAAAAGAAAATGTCCCCAGAGGGAACATCCTCCTTGTAAAAGGCATGGTTTAACTTCTTTAGAAGCTACAGGAATAAATGTTTATTCTCTTCTGGAAAAGTTAGGCGTGGAATATGAATATCCGGTAATGTCTTATCTTACCCAAGTAACTCTTATGGCAATTAAGAAGGAAAGATAATATGCTCCCAGAGATCGTGGATTTTGTTAAGGTTAAGCGGTGGACACCTAAGATTAAAAAGCCTCAAGCTTGTTTCTTGTATGATTTTGACTCTATGGGAATAACTTTTAAACAGTTTGTAGATATAATTGCAGGAAGAGAAGCTATCTTATTTGAGAAGCCATTTAGGGAGAAAGTCAATGGCCTTCTTTGTCCCTGGTGTGAGTATAAAGCTAAAAAAACCGTGTATCGAGGAATAAGATTATCCGACCATATCTTTTCTCATCCGGGGAAGAATCTCGTTTCTTATCAGTTAGTTAAATTCCAAAAAGAATTATATTCTCTTAGGTTACAATTTGTAAGACAGGGCTATCATGAAGCTCTTGCTTTTTTTGTAGAGCATTCTTGTCAAGATTGCCCTACTCCAATAGTTAAAGGAAGAGAAGGGATGTGTGCTCTTCCCTTAACTACAAGATCAAGAATGAGGTCTTTAAAAGTATTAGGGTATCCAATTAAGCATTTGGTTGAACATCCTAAGAGAAAGTATGAATGGTCAGCTCTTGGTTTAATTGTTCTTTTAAAGAATGAATTTAGTAAAGAAGTCTCTATACAAAAAGCAGTATAGTTATATATATGCTATTGCCTGTTGGATTTAGGTATTTACTTGTAAAAAGAGGAAATGAAATGGATAATGAAGATTCAGTATTTCCTGAAGAAAATTTGAGGAGTGCAATTTATAATTCTATTGATAAGAGTTTATTCTTATCCTTTGTTGGAGGGGCGTTTCTCGGTGTGGCAATTTTCTTTTTTGGTAGAGGAAGAATGGGGATGAGTTCTTTATTTTTTCTTTTCTCTTTGGTTTTTTTCTTTGTATCTAGATATTTTGGGTTAAATTTTCTGTTTAATACTTTTGGAGATATAGACTTTAAAAAAGAAAAGGAGGAGGAGGGAGATGGAAGAGAATAAAGGATTACATTTGAAATTCAATTCACCTCATGTTTGTGTTGAAGAAGTTGTAGGTCCAGATATGATTGAAATTACTTTAGCTGTTACAGATTACAAAGGGTTTATTGATTCCCTTTTAGGAATTGATAAAGGGAGAGAAAAATCTTTTATTAAATCTGGGCCTAACAGAAGAGTTATTGTTAAGATAAAGAATGAAGATGGCGGAATAAAAACTCTCTAGATTTGGGGTTGTAATCATGATAGAAGATTCTAGATTTTTTGTTGTTGAAGGTGACGGAGTAAATGATTTTTACAAAGATACCTTGGATGGAATAATTGAAAGAGGAATGGAAATTTCTCCGAGAGGATTATCGACTAAAGAAGTTCGTCCTGCTATGGTGATTATCAATAAGCCAAGGGAAAGATTTTTAACTTGTCCGGGAAGAATGATTCATCCTTTTTTTCAAATGCAAGAAAGTGAATATATTTTAGGAGGAAGAGGAGATCTTGAATTTATAGAATATTATCTTGGGAATATGAAAAAATATGCAGACGAACAAAAGGAGTTCCATGCTCCTTATGGAGTTCGAATGAGAGAGTGGGGAAGTCATAGAACTTTTTCTTTAAGAACTCCGAAGATTCAATTAAGAGATCAGTTCGAAGATTGTTATAATGCTCTTCTAAAAGATTCTTCCACTCGGCAAGCAGTTATGATCTATTGGAATCCTTTTTTAGATCATTTTGAAATTGAAACTAATGACCGTCCTTGTAACATAGCGTTTCAGTTTTTAATTAGGGAAGGGAAGTTAGATCTTACTATTTTTAATAGATCTAATGATATAACATACGGTCTTTGTAATACAAATGTTGTCCAATTTTCTGTAATTCTTGAAACGATGGCAATGTTATTAGAAATTCCGATAGGAAGGCAAATCCATATGATTAACAGTCTCCACGCTTATGATTTCCAGGGAGATATAACTAAAAGTGTTCTTGGTGCAAAATATTCTTTCAATGTTTATGAGCATGTAAGGCCGTTGCCTTTCGAAATGGATCTTCCTAAAGAAGATAGAGTCCAACATTTAGATTTTGAACTGAAATTATTTTTTCAGATAGAAGAAGATATAAGAAAAGGAAAGTTTGATAATTCTGCGATTGTTCCTTCTTTTAATTATTTACAAGATGGACTTATTCTTGCCAAAAGTTTTTATCATTATAAAAATAATAATCTTTCTGAAGCGATGGAATTTTTAATTTACGTTAAGGCTGATGATATTTTTGTTTCTGCCATAGAATTCCTTTCTAGACCAGGGGGTAATCTGGCAAAAGCTTTAAGTCTTACAAGAAGTAGGTTTGAAGGAAAATCGCTTTCATCTTTTTCAATTGAAAAAATTGAAGATTACATAAGGAGGCATTAGGATGAAGAGTTTCCCTTCGCTTCATGTTCATACAATGTTTTCATTATTAGATGGGATTCCTTCCCCCTCTTCTTACTTTGAAAGATGTGATGAATTGGAGATGACTCATCTTGCCATAACAGACCATGGAAATTTAGGGGCTTTAGCTGAAGCAACCATAGAATCTTCCAAGTTCAATGTATCTCCTATAATGGGCCTTGAAGCATACTTTGTTCAAAGTGTTAAGAAGATGCAAGATGATAGAAAGAAAAAAGACTTGAAGAAAGGGGAATTAGAAAAATATAGGACTGCTAATCATATTCTTCTTTTGGCTAAAAATAAGGCGGGATTTCAGAATTTAATCGCTTTGAATAATTTTGCGTGGACAAAGGGGTTCTATTATAATGCAAGATTAGATTTTTCTGAACTATTTAAACACAAAGAGGGAATTGTATGCACTTCTGCATGTACTAAAGGGATCATCCCTGAGCTTCTTTTAAATAAGAAACCCAAAACAGCTCTAAAAGTAGCTAAAAGGATGAAAGAAGAATTTGGAGAAAATTTTTATTTAGAACTTCAGTTAGTGGATTATTCTGATCAAGATGTAGTTAATAAGCATTTGATTCAGTTAGGTAAGAAACTTAATATTCCCTTTGTAGTTACTAATGATGTTCATTTCGTACATAAAGGAGAACATAGTGTCCAAAGATTAGTAATGGAAATGGCTACTAAGGGGGGCTTTGCATACGATGCTCCCGAGAATTATCTAAAATCTTTAAAAGAATGGGAAGACATAAGAGACCAAAGAAGATCTATTCCTAAGAAGATATTTAGATCTGCTATAGATAATTGTCTTAAGATTGCAGAAGAATGCACTTATCAGATTCCTACTGGAAATCTTTATTTTCCTACCTATGACCATACTACTCATTTTTTGTATAAAAAATTTCCAATTGGAAATAAAGATAAGTTCTTTAAAGAAATGCTTCTTTATCGAGCCAAGAAAATACTTAGTAAGAAGCAATTTGAAAATTCTATTTATAGAAAAAGAATTATCTATGAATATAAGACCCTTGTTAGTCTTGGGGCGGTAGATTATTTTCTTATATGTGATGATCTTCTGAATTATGTAAGAAACGAAGGTGCTTTTTCTCTCATTAGGGGGTCAGCTAATGGTAGTCTTATTGCTTTTATCTTTGGATTCGGGTTAATAGATCCTATAAAACATAGTATTATGTTTGAAAGGTTTATTAGTAAGTATCGATCCCTTAATGATGTTGATATAGATATTGATGTTCGCTCAGAATTTAGAAGTAAAGCTATTAGCTATTTAAGAGAAAAGTATGGAGAAGATCGAGTTGTATCTGTAGGGACTTATAATCGAATGCAATTGAAGGGAGCTATTAAAGATGTTACTAGAGTCCTTAAAGATCGATTAGAAGTTGAAAGAAAAGATGCTCTTTTAGAAGAAGATAAGAAAGAAGCAAATAGAATATTTAATCTCCAAAAAGGTTATCAATTTGGAATTATAAATAAGATAACTTCTGGAATGGAAGATGGACTATCTTTAGAGAGTGCAAGGGAGAAGTATGAATTTTTCGATGAATGGTGTAATGGCAATTCAAGAGCTGTAGATACATTTATTTCTCCTCTCGTTGGAAATGTAAGGAATTCATCTTTACATCCTGCAGGAGTAGTTCTTACTCCTGGAAAAGTAGATGAGCTTCTTCCTATTAGAACACAAGTAAACCCTGCAAAGAAAAGCGAAAGGATTATTTCTACAGTATGGGAAAATTCCCATACGAGTAGAGAAGACTTAAATGAAATTGGAGTAATGGTTCTTGACATTTTAGGGGTAAGAACCCTTTCTGTTGTTTCTGAAGTTATTGACCTTGTAAAGAAAACAAAAGGGGAAGAAATAAACCTTTATGAATTAGATTTAGAAGATGAAGCAACCTTTAATAAGTTTAATGAAGGGGAGGTCTTTGGGGTCTTTCAGTTTAGTGGAGGTTCTGCTAAGAAGATTGTAGATATGGTGAACATAACTGAATTTAATGATCTTATTGTCATCAATGCTCTTGCTCGCCCAGGAGCCTTGTCTGCAAATGCTGATAAATCTTTTTCTAAAAGAAAGAAAGATCCCTCTCTTGTTAAATATGATCATCACTCTTTAAAGAATATTTTAAATGATTCCCTTGGAGTTCTTGTTTTTAGTGAGCATATTTTAAGGACAGCAAGTGAATTTGCAGGTATGCACCCTAAAAAGGCTGATGCTCTTCGGAAGATTATTAAAGGAAAAAATCCTAAAGTATTTAAGAGCTACAAAAAGAAATTTATTGAAGGAGCAATGAAAAAGTGGTCTGGCGAGGAAGATATAGAAGAGGTTGCTGAACAGATTTGGAAGAAGTTTTCTCAAGCTGGTAGCTATTTGTTTCCAAGAGGTCATGCTTCTAGTTATGCTCTTCTCGGATATATTTGCCAGTATCTTAAAGTACATTATCCTGTAGAATTTTTTGCTTGTCATCTTCGATACCTTCCTCATGATAAAATTTCTAATGCAAAAATGATCGCAGAAAGCCATTACGGTATCAAATTTAACTTACCTAATATAAACCACCCAAAAGCTATTTTCGAGCCATGTAGGACACGTATAGAGTGGCCTATTACCGCAATAAAACATTTAGGGGAAAAAGCTTCGGCTACTATTATTGAAAATGCTCCGTATGATTCTATAGAAGACTTTTATAATCGAATCAACAGAAGGGCATGTAATAGTAGAATTGTAGAATCATTAGCTATAGCGGGAGTGTTTAAGGAATTCGGAAAAGCAAAAGATGTTCTTTTAGAATACAGAGCAATCAAAGGAAAGAAAGAACTTGAAAAAGAAATGCCCTTAGCTTTTTCTTCTAAAGAAAATTTCCTTTTGGCTCGAGAAAATCTGTATGGGTTTGAGACTTATCCTTTAGAAAGCTTATATAAAGATCAGATAGAAGAGTATAAACCTTTTACTTCTCTAAAAGAGTTTGAAAGGCTTAGGCAGAATGGGCCTCTTAGAACTTATGGCAAAGTCACGAAGAAAATTTTTCGAAAGACTGTTCGGGATACTCTAATGTGTTATATTCACATTAAAAATAAAGATGGAGAACAGAAGGTAATTTTGTTTCCAGAGAGTCTAGAATTAATAGAAGAAAATTTAGAATTTGATGTGGGGAGTATGATTATTGTTTCTGGAAAGAAAAATGTTTGGAATAAAGAGTCTTCAATCGCAGTAAGTGCTGATAGAAGAAGGAAGAATAAAGTTTTGGAGCCAGGGCATTGGATTGTAGTTCTATGAGAGCTAAACGAACCGATAGAGAGGTCTTTTTAACTCGTTCTCTTTTCGGGTATGAAGGAATTTATTATTATAATCCAAAAATTGTAGGGGTTAATTTTAAAAGTGAACTTGTTAGAGATTTTTCTCGAAGAAGAATAATTGCTGATTTTGTTAGAGTTCATGGGAAAGATGTAATCCTTGGGGAACCAGATTGTCGGTATGAAATCATTCAATTACTTGATAAAGATGCAATTCCTGCAAGAAAAAAATATATGGAAAAATACTTAAAGTTAATTCCGGAACCAAATAATAAGTATGACTCTAATGCGATTGCAGTTTTTGTAGATACAGGAATGGTTCGTGCAGATATTGGATATCTCCCTAAAGAACACTCTCGAATTATAAAAGAAAATTTTTCAAAGTTTGATCTTCTAGGGGCAATTTCTGATGGGGCAGGTTTAAGGTTAGATATTTTATTATATAAATCCAAAGAGGTTAGAGATCCTTTACTTTCTGTAATGGAACCAGAAAAAATTTTACCTGAGTTTATGTCTTTAAGGCAAATAAGAAAATCATTTGAGATTGGAGATTAGTATGGAAATTACTGTTAAGGGAGTAACTTTTAGAAATGAAGATCTTCCTTTTGATCGACAAGAAATTATCTCTAGTCTATCTGGGAAGGAAAAAGTTTATCTTAAGAGAGAACCAAACAATAGATTTGATAAAAATGCAGTAGCCGTAATGGTTAAGAGGAAAAAGAAAGATCAAAAAATAGGGTATGTAAGGGCAGAACTTGCAGCTTTTTTAGCAGATCTATGGCCGAAGTATAAATTTATAGCTAGAATTTCTGAAATAAGAACAGGGGATTTAAAAAAGAAGATTCCTTATGGAATTTCTTTAGATATATCGAAAGTAAATCGTTCTAAGCTCAGAAAGAAGAAATTTAACAAGGGACAAAACCGAGAGAGGGGATAGGCTGACTCCAAAATTTTTGGGGGCGATTTTTTGAGATTAGCGATCTATAAAAGGGGCTAAATATGCCATTATATGAATATTACTGTGAATATTGCAAATTAAAGTTTGAAAAGTTGGAAAAAGTCTCTTCGGAGGATTGGAAAGCTTTAAGCCGGAAACGGGTATATTGTAATAAGTGTGGAACGTATAGTGCCCGAAAAATTATTTCTTCTTTTAAGATTGGATCAAAAGTTCTAGAAACTACAGGCAAGTCAGGATATGAAACTGATGATCTTACCCTTGGGAAAATAATAGATGAAGGGGGAATTCCAGCAGAAGAAAAACGAAGACTAAAAAAAAGAGATGAAATTATCAAAAGGCAGAATAAGTATGCAAGAGATTTAAATCGAAGAGCTAAGGTGTATAACTTTGACCCATTTACAACAGAAAAAGTGGCCTCTTAATCAAGTAGATGAAGAAGTTAAGGCTAAAGAAGCGGGGTTTAGAAACTTTACATCTTTTGCTTTTATTTGTTATTATGATAAGAAGCTTTCTTTAAAACGTAGTGGGGAGATAATTAACATTTCTACTACTAAGATGAGAACCTCGTTACTTAAAAGAGGGTTTCCTCCGAGGGCAAAAGGAACACTTCCCGGAATTGCTCCTAAGAAGAAAAGAAGAGTAGATGTAGAAGCAAGGGTTAGAGAACATACTCCGTTTGTTTTTCCATGGTGTGCTCTTTATATATATTATGAAAAATACTTTTTAACTTCACATGAAATAAGTGACCTTTTACATATTTCCCAGCCTCTTATTTGTAAGTTGTTACGAAAATATAAAATTAAAGTGAGAAAGCAGGGGGTAAAAAAAATTGGAAGAAAAATTTGATTTCTTTGATCGAGTTCAAAAATTACGTTATATAGATAGATGCAGTAATCTTCCCCATATAAAGCCTTATTCTGTTGCTCAACATTCTTTTTATCTGGCTTTGTACGCTATGGTCTTTGCTCACTTAGAAAATGAAAGGCTTGAAGGTTATTATTATAATTTAGAGCTTGTTCTTCAAAAAGCTTTGGTTCATGACTTAGAAGAGTGTGAAACGGGAGATATATTGTATCCCTTACATGACGAAAATCCTGATTTTAAAGAAAGGCTTGATTATATTCGGGAAAAATGTGTTAAGGAGAAAATTTTCGAAGAGCTTCCTGAAATTACAGGGTTGAAATTAAAAGAAGCTTGGTTGACAGCGAAGGATGATTCCCCAGAAGGTCAGTTGGTTGCTTGTATGGATAAATTTGAAATTCTCATATATGCTGTAACTGAAATTGAAATAGGGAATCAAGCTTTTCGCGGAATTTATTTGAATGCCCTAAATATCATCCGAAGGGAATTTAATATTCCCAGTGTCTTAAAAGTTGTTAATGAAATAGTTAATAAGGTTGGCTTGTAGGGCGTAGTAAATCTAAGAGAAAGGAGGTAAGAAAAATGGTATCTTTGGCTGAATTGGCGAAGGAAGTTCATCTCAGAATTGATCAAGATGAAGATTCTGGAGTTCCTGCTCTAACGAAAAGTGGTGTTTATGAAATTGTCAAGAGTGTATTTGATATTTCTACACAAGCACTTGTCAGTGGAGAAAGTATCGCAGTTCCTAAGTTTGGTAAGTTTGAAGCTGTTGTTCAAGGAGCTAGAACGGGCAGGAATCCACATTCTGGAGAGAGTATTGAAATTCCAGAAAAAGTGGCTGTTAAATTTCGTCCTTCTTCAACTTTGAAGGCTCAGCTTGCTGATGTAGATCCTTCCATTGTTGGAGGGGCTAAGAAAGCAAAGAAAAAGGCGAAGCCTAAAAGTAAGAAAAAGAAGAAGAAATAGAATAGGTAATTTTTGTATAGCGAGAGGAGTTTTATTCTCTCGCTATACTTTTCTTTAAGGTGATAGATATTATGGTCGCTAAAGAATCAAAGAAGAAAAAAAAGAAAACTAAGAAGAAAGTTTCTTCTGCTTCCGCTCATCTCTTTAATAATCTTACAAGTGTAAAGTTTAAGTTAAAGGGGAGGGTTTATGAAGTTGATATAGGCGGAGAATTATTATTTAATGAGGAAGAAGATGTCCATTCTTTAGTAGAAAGAATTCCTGCTATAATGGGGTATTTTGGGTCTATCGTTTCTCTTTTAGAGAAAGAGGTAAGAGATAAAGATGCGATAAGAAAACAGGTTGAAGCAGAACTTGATAAACAAGTTAGAAATAAAGGGGTAATTGGAGAAAAAAGAATAGAGAATGTTATTCGAAGGTATCCAAAATGGTTAGAGGCCCAATTAGAAGTTAGTAAAGCTAAGGAAAAAGCTCTTAGGGCGAGTCTATTATATGATGCGTTAAGAGAAAAGTCTATAGCTATTATGTCAAGAAGTAGTGATATACGTAATGTCCCTTCTGATAGTATTAGGGGGATTTCTAGAAAGGAAGTTATTCCTCTAGATGAAAGAAGGAGAGAAGGTTAAAAATTTGCAGAAGTCTTATACAAGAAAATAGTATATTTATTTAAAATATTAACCTTTTATGGAGGATAAAAAAATGGGGAAATTTTCGTCTGAAAAGTTTAAAACAAGAGAAAAGGAGAATGCAAGGAGAAGAAAGAGGGCTCAGGAAAAAATGAAGTCTTCTTTTGTAAGAAGGCTTCCCGTTGTTGCCGGATCTAATCTTTTTCGGTTTAAGGAAACGAATACTAAGGGAGATTTTCCATGGGAGGATATGGGAATTCATTATAACTGTGGGCCGGATGGGGATCTTAGAATAAGGTGTTTGCGAGACAATATTGATGAAAAACATCCGAATTATCAACCAGTTTCTGAATGTCCTCAGTGTGCTGCTAATGAAGGAGATCGAAAGAAAGATGATAAAAGGTTTAAACTTAGAGCCCAAAAAAGAAAGAGGGTTCAGAAGCTTTTTCTTGAAGGAATTTGCTTAACTCCTTTGATTAAGTATTTCGAGGATGATACTAAGAAATTTCCCAAACCGAAGAAATGTTTTGGCACTTATGAATGGAGGGAAGATGGAGAACGTTATGAAGAATGCCAGAAATGCTCTAAGAAAACTTCATGGGGAGAAGTTTGCAGTAATGGGATTGGCACTTTAGGCTTTGGTCCAGTGTTGGGAGATCCTCTTGTTAGTATGGCTAGAAAAATCTTTAAATCTTTCAAGCATAACCCTTTCGATTTTAAAGAAGGGCATAATTATGAATTTAAGAAGAGTGGAGAAGGAATGGGTACTAGCTATTCTTCAATTAGTTTTTCTTTAGAATCTTATGAGCTTCCTAAAATTGTTGTAAAATTCATGGAGGAGAATGAACTTGATTGGAGTACAATTTATCCAAAGCTTTCTCCTGACGAAATCAAAGCTCAGATGAAGGGTGTAGAATATGTAGAAGAAAAAGATGATGAAGAAGAATATGTAGAAGAAGAAGAGGAGGAAGAAGAGGAAGAGGAAGAAGAAGAAGAGGAAGAGGAAGAGGAAGAAGAAGAGGAAGAGGAGGAAGAAGAAGAAGAAGAAGAAGAGGAAGAAGAGGAAGAGGAGGAAGATGAAGAGGAAGAAGAGGAAGATGAAGAGGAAGAAGATGAAGAGGAAGAAGATGATGATGATTTCTTTGATGATGTAGAAAGAGAATTAAAGGAAGATGAAGAGAAAGATTCTTCTCTTTCGAAAAAGCTAAAAAAGCAATCTGCCGATAAAAAGAAAAAATCTAAGAAAAAATCTAAGAAAAAATAAGTGAGATTAAAATGGGGAAAAAGAAAAAGGAAGATGTTGCAGAAAAAAATCTGTCTTTTATCATGAAAGACACGATTAATAAAACTAAGGGGGTAGACACGTTAATGCTTGGAGATGATTTTACCCCCTTAATGGTTAGAAATGTTCTTCCAACGGGACTGCCTAATCTTGACAGAATACTTTGTTTGTCAGAAGATGGTGAATGGGGTTTGCCTGTTGGAAGAATTATTTCTGTAAAAGCTAAACCGAGTGTGGGAAAAACAACCTTTCTTTTAAGAATTGCAGAACAAGCTGTTAAAAGAGGAGGGGCGGCTCACATTATAGAATCGGAAAGAGCTTTAGATGTAAAATACGCTAGAAAGATTTGCCCTTCTGTTGATGAATTTTTCATCACTCAGCCAGATACTTTAGAAGAGGCTTTTGATACTGCTCGTACGGCTCTAAATATCTGTGAAAAGGCTCGTCATGTTAATGAAAATAGAGCTCCGTTTGTTATTATTATGGATTCTTTTTCGGGGTTTTCTCCTGCGGCAGAGTTAGATGGAGATTTTTCTTCTTCGGGAAAAGCTCTTGGAGAACATGCAAGAATAGCTTCTATGGCGTGCCGTAAGCTAACTGGTCTTTTGTCTAAAGCTAAAGCCATACTTATCCTTAGCCACCAAACGAAATCAAAAATAGGAATTCGCTGGGGGAGTCCTGATACTAATATTGGAGGATCTGCTTTTGATTATCATGATTCAATTTGTTTAAGCTTTTATAGAACGAAAGCAATTCAAAATAGTAAGAAAAGAATCATAGGTCATTTCGGAATAGTTAAAACTTCTAAAAATAAGCTTTATCCTCCACATAAAGAAGTTCGGTTTAAGATTATTAATGGCAAGGGGTTCAATAGATCTTTTGCTATTTTAGATTACCTTATAGGTAAAAAGTTAATTGTTAAGAAGGGAGCTTGGTTTCATTTTAAAGAAAATCGCGAATTAAAGTGGCAGGGGGCTGAAGGTTTTGCTCCATTTATTAAAGAGTTTCCGGAGTCTAAGAAGTTAATAAGGAAATATTTATAGGGAGAAAATTATGAAATGGGTGAAAGATAAACCTAAAGAAGATGGGTGGTATTGGTATAGAAGATCAAAGAGATACAGTTCTCATTTGTGGGAAATATTTTTTTGTGAAGTAGAGGAAGGTCTTAATTATTATTGGCAAAATCAAACTTCTATGGCCTTGCCCCAAGGAGGATGGTGGGCCGGTCCTATTCCACTTCCAAAGGAAATCAACTGAAATGCTTCTTGCTATTCTTAGTGATTTACATTTAACCAATTCACTTCCCTATACAGTATCGGGAGATCTTTCTAGAAAGGATAAATTAAAGAAGTATCTCGCTCATTTCTTTTCTTATGTGCATAAAAATCAAATTGATTATCTTGTTCTTCCTGGAGATATATGCCATAGTGCCTTTCTCAATTCAGATGATTTAGATCTCCTTCTTTATTTAATAAATCATATTATCAGAAGTGGTATTCCTACTATTTTCATTTCAGGCAATCATGATTTAGATGGAAATACAAGCATCCTTTCTTTTTTGAGTGGCCAAGTTCTTAATTCAAATATTCATTATAATTCTAAAATCTTTAAAAGTTTTCAGTTTGATAATATTACTTTTGATACAATTAATTATTGTTCTCATGAAAAATTTTTAAAGAATGCTTTTTTAGCCGCAGGGCAGAAAAAGAAAACAATGTTCTCTATTTTAGTGGGGCATGTTGGAGTTAAAGGCACATTACATGGTTCTACAAAGTCTATTATAGGGGTTAAGAAAGAAGATATAGAAAGACTTTCTGAACATTATGATTTAATAATTTTAGGTCATCATCATAAATTTCAATGGATTACAGATAACTGTTTTTATGCAGGATCAATTCACCAAACAAGAATGGATGAAGTAGATACAATTCCCGGTGGGCTAATTATAACTCTTCCAACTTTAAAGGCTCACCGTATTGAAAATACATTTTCTCCAAGATTTACTTTGATTGATAATTACAAGATAGACCCAGAAGAAATTTCTGGGTCTATTGTTAAACCAATAGTAGATACAGAAAAAGTTTCTGAAGAAGACAATCTTAAATTCCTTAAGGATGTTTTAAAATGCAACCCTTATTATCTTGTTCAGCCTAGACTTAAAAGGACTTTCTTAATAGAAGAGAAGAAAGCTAATTATTCTTCTGTAAATAAAAGAAAGGCTTTGCTTTCTACTATGAGAGATTTTAAATTAGAAGAGAAAAGGCGAAAGAAATTTTACGAACATACTCTTGATATATATGAAAAAGTTAAGGGAGGGAAATGATATGGCTGAAGTAACTTCAGATAGATTTTGTGTTATTTGTGAAAATATTGTTCCTAGAGAAGAGACTGGTGTTCCTATTAAAGTTTCTCCTTCTAGTACAGTTCTTCTACATGATGGGTGTGCTAAGAAAGCTTATATGGCTTATAAATCTGAAATGGCAAGAAGAGAAAAAGAGGAGCGGGATGAAATTTGAATTTCTTAGATTAAAGGCTAAGAATTTTGTTCTATATGAAGATTTAGATTTAAAGTTTAGAGAGTTAGAAGGAAATTTAATCTTCATTGTGGGGAACAATCTTGATATTTCTGGAACGGATAGTAACTGTTCCGGAAAGTCTCTTATTGGAGATTTATTTGCAGATCTTTTATTTGATAAAACAATAAGGAGGCATTCTCAAAAAAGCTTTATTGGAGAATTTGGTAAGTGGTGCGTTTCTTCTCTTCTTATTCAAGATACAATTTCTAAAGAAAAGTATCTTATAAAAAAATTCCGTAATCATCCTAAGTATGGAGATAAGTTATTCTTTACTAAGAAAACTAAAACAGGGAAAGTTTCTCTTTCTAGAAAAACTAAGGCGGATACATATAGAGAAATTTGGAGAGTTTTAGGGATTAATTGGAAAACCTTTAAAAATCGAAATTATTTTGGGCAAGATGATTCAGAAAGATTTCTTCGAGTTACAGATACAAAAAAAGCTGAAATTATAATTGATATCCAGGATTTATCTGACTTTCAGAGAGCTAAAGATCTTTCTAATGATAACCTTAAGAAACTTAAAGAAGATTTCCAAGAATCTGATTCTAAGATGATTGCTGTAGATAAGCAATTAGAATTACTTAGAGAAATGGAAGAAAAGATTTTCAAGAAGAAAAAAGAGTGTATAAGTACAAAAGATTTAGCTTTGAAAATTTCTAAAATAGAAAAGAATATTTTAAAAAGAAAAGCAAGTAAAGAAAGAGAAGAAAAGCTTTTGCAAGAAATGAATGAAAAGAAACTAAGTTTTTCGAAAAAAAAGAATAAGCTTGCTAATGAAATCGAAAAAAAAGATAGACTGATGGCCAAAATTTTGGAGGCCGAAAAAGAAATTGGCGACTTAAAAAACAAAGTAACTGTACGGTGTAGTAAATGCGGGGCAAGTCTCGACAGAGAAAAGAGATTAAAGTCAATACGGGGGGTAAAAAGAGAGCTTGAAGAGGGGAAAAAGAAGCTTATTTTCTTTACTGAAAAAATTCACAAGTTGCGAACTAAAATTGAAGTAGAAGAACCCCTTCTAAAGAAGGCTGTTTGTAAAATTAAAACCTTTTCTTCTAAACCTGGCATAGATTTTGAAGAAAAATTAAGATCTTTAAAGGGGGAAGAAAGTAAGTTTGAGATCTTAACTGAAGAGCTTAAAGATATAAAAGAAAAGATAGAAGAGCTTCTAGGGGAAAAGTCTCTTTTGGAAAAGAAATTGAGAATTTTACAATTAAAGAGAAGAAAAAATGAATTTTCAAAAGCAGTTTTCGGTAAGACTATTCGAAATTTATTTGATGATTTTCTTAATAATCTTAACCGTTATTCCAATGTTTACTTGGATGATCTTTGCGACAATGACATTAGTGTCATTTTTGATTCAAAGGTTGAACGAAAGTCTAAAAAAATTGTTGATGAAATAAGTGTTTTAGTTTCGGTTGATGGTTCTTCTCCGAGGGACTTTAGAACTTATTCCGGAGGAGAAAAGAGCAGAGTAGAATTAGTTACCCAGTTAGTATTATTTTCTTCTGCAGATTCTAATTTCCCATTTCTTTTCTTAGATGAACCATTAACGGGTCTAGATAAGACAGGTAGAGAAAGAGTAATAAATCTTTTACAAAAAATTAGCGAAGAAGGAAATAAAGTTTTTGTTATTTCTAATAAAAATATACCAACAGGGTATGGAGAAATTTTAGAAGTGAATCGCTACAACGGGAGGTCTACAATTAAAAATGCTTAGAATATTCAAATACAGAATTCAAATAAATGACTATTTCGAATTGGATTTGCCTAGAGGAGCTAAAATCTTAACTGTAGGTGTTCAGCAAGAAGTTCCTTATCTTTGGGCGTTAATAAATCCCGAAGCTGAGTTAGAAACTAGAATTTTTCGTTTTGTAGGAACAGGACATCAAATTGAGGAGGGTGTAGAGAGTTTAAAATTTATAAACACTTTTCAAATGAGGAATGGAGCTTTAGTTTTTCATATTTTTGAAGTTATTAATTAAGAGGACTAATTCATGTCTAAGCCAAAAGGCGTTCTTGAGCAGAGAAAGGCTTTTATAGAAGGTTCTAAATTTCTAGTAAGAGCTGTAGAGAAGTATTGTAATAAGAGTGAGATTCTCGGTATAGATCCTGCAAGGGGTTCTACAGGATGGTGTTTTTTGAAGCCTTCTAAAAAAAATTGGATTGAGACGGGAAATATTTCACCTCCTAGTGAAGGATTTTCTAAGGTCATTTATGTTGAAAAAAAGATTAGGGGGTTTTATGAAAATATTTCTCCCCTTGTAGTTATAGAGGGGTATGCTATGAATGCTAGATTCGGTAGAGAATTAGCAGGAGAATTAGGGGGCGTTTTAAGAAGGCTTTTTTATTATAAGAAAAGTCCTCTTCTTGTAGTTTCTCCTCTCACTATTAAAGCATGGGTTAAAGCAAAGAGTAAAGACCAAATAATGTTAGAGATCTTAGATAGGTATGGTGTTAAAATTTCTAATAATGATGCTGCTGATGCTTTCGTTCTAGCCCAAGTAGGATATGCGGCAACCCTTATGGCAAAAGAAATCGTTAAAAGCAAAATAGAAGATCCTGAGGAAATTAGGTTATTTTTAAAAGAGGAAAGGTACAAGAAAAATCCTGGATTAAAAAATCTGTTCAGATATCAGGAAAGTTCCCTTTTTAAATTAATTATGAACCAGGGTTCTAAAGTAGAGTTCTTTTTAAAAAATAAGCCTGAGTTATAGAGAGATTAAGATGCTAGAAAAATATTTAATTTATGAAAGAGATTCAGAAGGAGAACTTTATTGTGCGGAAATTCTTTCAGGAAAGAAACTTTCCATTAAAGAACTTGAAAGAAGGGAATTTATGTCTATAGAGATGGGTATAGATTCAGGGGGAATTTTTACAATCTTAGAATTTGAAGAGGATTAAATGAAAAAAGAAGATAAAGAAAGAGTAGAAAAGTTAAAAAAGATTCTCTGGAAAAAGATTAACACGTTTTCAAAAAAACATACGAACCATTTGTTTTGTTATCCAGATGGAGTTAAAACAAATTCTAAAGGTGAACTTAGATCTTCAAGTTACCAGCAGCATATTTATCTTTGCCATAAAGTTTGCAGAAAGCCTTGTGATGCTCTCAAGAGAAGAGTTTACATTTGTAGAGAAATTGGTTGTTCTTATTATCCGATCTGCATTTCAAAACCTCGTTCAAAAATGATCTCCTTTTGTAAGAGTAAAAATTTATTTCAAGAAAGAAAAGACCTTATAAGGCTTTATAATAAATTTATTTACCTTATGAGTGTTTATAGAGGATTAAAGACTAATCCCCTTCAAACTCTTAAATACTTAGATATGAAAAAGAAGAAAAAGAAGAAAAAGAAGAGAAAGAAGAAGGAGGAAGCTAACAATGGGCAAATTCAACATAAAAAAAGTGGAAAAAAGAGCAGAAGCTCTAAACGAAGAAAGAAATAGCCGTATTAAATATTCCCTTAGAGCTAAACCCCTTCTTGAAACTATCCCCTTATCCCCTTCTAAGAAGAAACCTCTTGAAGATGGGATCCTTTTATTTGGTAAGCATAGCGGCAGAAAAATCTCTTCTCTTCTTAGAGGATATGAAGAGAGTTCTTATGTTTTAGAATATTTAGCTAAAAATGAAGATCTTCCTAAACATTTTCGTAACCAGATAGATCAGATAATCGAAGTTGTTGACCCTTGGGGGGATACTTCTATTCCCATAGATGAATTAGAAGAAAGGCCCCCTCTTTCTTTTAATGTAAGGGATGTAACGGATGAGGAGGAGGATCTTCCTTGGTAACAGATTTTAAATCTCTCGCCTTTTATTTGGTCCGAACGTATAGTTCCTAAGTGGAAAATTTTTTATAAAAAATTTAGCTGTCAAAAATAGAATTGTTGTGGCATTGTTGTTATTTCATCATCAAATTACGATTCTCATTAAATAAGTCTAAGAGTCTCTGTGCCATGAGGATCGGGTAGAGGGTAGCAGGATTGATCTTTACAGTATGTGGCAGTAGCGGAATTGGCAAGGTTACATAGGATATATATCCAACATCCTGTCATTGGTAGACGCAGATAGTGTAGAGTATATGGCTATCGGGGTGAATAGGGCAAACACACCGTCCTGATAAATTTGAGGTCTGGGCCTGAATTAACAGGAAGTGGGAATAGAATGCGTTTATACTCCCCCACGATAATAAAGCCTCTCCCGTCCAGGTTCGAGTCCTGGCTGCCACATCAAATTGTGCGCCCTCGCTGTCTCATCTAATCTGGAAGGATATAAGGGTGGTTCGTAAAAGATAGGGGTTCATGGCCTGAAAATATACGATAATCCTTAGATATGGGTTCAAATCCCTAACAGTGAAAAAATAGCGGCGTGTACACAAAGCTTGGGGCGCACACAATTTTAAGAGGTAACTATGATGGACATTATCCTTATAGACAAACTTAGATATAAATCATCCGTTGTCCCGCGAGTGGGAGAAGTAGTGGTATCACTACAACTTGAAGAGGAATGGCTGATAGAAAAAGTCGAACACATCATTAGTTTTAACTCAATCACCCAAACTCATTACTGTGATTTAGTAGAATGTAAAGTAGCCAAAGGGGAATGATATGATGGATTATTAGCAGATCATATATTTCTGCATTCTATTGTATTTACGATATCGAAGATGGAGAAGATGATGATGAAAACAAAATTGCGATTAGCTATGGCAACGGTTAAATTCATAACTAAACTTGAACCTGAAGATGGGTATTGCAAATTGAGGTTTGGTCAGATTGGAGGGGGTGGTGCTTTTGATGTAGATGAGCGCGACATCATTAATTTAGAAGATATTAATTTAGATAACGAGTTCATTCGGATTGTTACACCTGAAAGAGTCAGTAATGGTCTTTTCCATTCTATAACATTTACCAGAGAAGTTGGGTTGCCATGAAACACCAAGGGGAGAGTCATGCAACACATTATGCCTTCAGACAGTAAGGAGTCATCATCATCATGGCGAAAATACGAAACAGATACACAGGTGAAGTTATCATTGAGGGGGAGGGTTCCGTGAAGGAACTGGCAGAAAAGGGGTCTGTGGATCTAAGTGGTGTGGATCTAAGTGATGCAGACCTGAGAAATGCGAATCTAAGAAATGTGAATCTCAGGCATACGGATCTCAGGTATGCGGATCTCAGGTATGCGGATTTCAGGTCTGTGGATCTCAGGTATGCGGATCTCAGTGATGTGGATTTCAGGTCTGCGGATCTCAGGTATGCGAATCTCAGCGATGCGGATTTCAGGTATGCGAATCTCAGGTCTGCAAATCTCAGTGATGTGGATTTCAGGTCTACGGATCTCAGGTCTGCAAATCTCAGGTCTACGAATCTCAGGTCTGCAAATCTCAGTGATGTGGATCTCAGGTCTGCGGATCTCAGGTGTGCAGATCTCAGGTATGCGGATCTCAGTGATGCGGATCTCAGGTCTGCGGATCTCAGGTATGCGAATCTCGAATTTTCCAAATTTCCATCAATCCGTTTATTATCGTCCATCACTCTCGGCCAATTACCTACCGATCTTACTATTGAACTTATGCGTCGTGGTGCTTATGCGCATCCCCATCCGGAATGTTTTGACAAATGGGCAAACGGCGAAGCATGTCCATACCGAAATGAAGAAAGAGCCTGGTTTTTCACGGAATCAAGGGAATTATGGAAACCAGGTTTGCCCGAAATGACAGATCGTGAGTTAATAGTAGAGATTTGCAAGGCAAAAAATTGGGGAATAGAAGGGTATTTTAGAGGTAAATATAATAAACAGATCGCACCGGAGGGGGGAAATGATAAATAAATGTTCGTTCAATCCATTCTTTTTGGTATCACTCGTATTTGGGGTAATTCTATGCATATATGGTGAATTATCTTGGTGGGTATTTGCCCTTATCTTTACCAGCCATATCGAAACTACAATAACATTTAAAATAAAATAAAGTGAACCCACCAGACAACAGCCGATCCGTACTCACGCTGTCTAAAGACACTGAGGGAAATACAGCCTGGGTTATTGACAATTATGTCTGTGATAATTGGATCGAGGCTTCGGAATGGGATTGTGAGGTTCTGTACTGGCAAGAATTACCAGATCCGCCTGGTGAGAAGGGAGAAATGGAGCTTCCGCCTTGTGACCGGCTTGGCTGGGGTTGTGAATCGTGTGAGTGGATTAAAAAATGTCCGTTAGTGTGAAAGAAGAATTGACACAGTAAGGGATTGGAATACTTGGAGGAGGAAGTAAAATGGTAATCTGGATAACAGGAAAAGCAAATGCAGGTAAGACTACGTTAGCTTATAAATTACATAATCTTTTATTGCCCCCTTCTCTGGTATTAGATGGTGATGAAATTAGAAAAATAATTAAATCTAACTTTACAGATGAAGGCAGAAGGCAAAACATTTTAACTATTGCAAAACTTGCATCCTTATTTGAAGATCAAGGTTTAATAGTTATTGTAGCACTTATTTCTCCTAAAAAAGAATGGAGAGATGAAGCAAGAAAAATGTTTAAAGAATCTTATTTAATTTATGTTGAAGGCGGGACATTGTGGAAAAATACTACTTATGATGAACCCGATTTAGAAGAGGCCGATAAGATCTATAAGGGGTTTGGTTTAAATTCAATAATTTTCCGTTAAAAATAGGGCATGGTAGGCATAGGGCTTAACAATTTGAGGGGCGTGTGGTGCATCCTGAGGGGCTAAAAATAGGGCGATTTAAAGGCTGTGGCTTTGTTATAGTTTATTTTAAGGGTAGCTGTAAATTTAATACCATTCTGAAGGCCTCTCAGACTAACGTAGGTGGCCTCAAATATTAAAAGCAGTATGTTGGTATGTATTTTTATATAGGTGGTTACTGTGGGCAGTCTGGAGGCTTTATAGATTTTTAAAATAGGGCACAAATTTTAGGCAAAATAAAACCCCTAATCTAATCTACAAATTAGGGGCTTTATTGACCTTATTTAGAGATCTATTGTTTTTTTTTGTCTATGGGGGCATGGTTATCTTTATTATCTTTCTAATCTATATTATCAAAAATGTTCACTATGTTTTTAGGCACTCTACGATAATTACCCATTACATCTAAATCAATAATTTTAAAGGTTTCATCCACTTCAATCATTGCGTAACCCATTTCTAATATTGTATGTTTAAGATCATTAATGAACTTCTCACTCATTCTGCGTTTATTGGACATTTTTAATAAATTTTTTCTGGTTATACTATATCTTCCCTTATATTTTCCTCCAAATTTTAAAAAATATATATCAGCCAGTATTTTCGCGATATCATTTATTTCTTTGCCCATAATGCCTCCTTTTTCTTTAATATACGGAAAGCTTAATATCTTGAGAACTTGTTCTATTTAAGATCTTTTCTTTATTAAATCCTAATACTTGAACGAAGAAATCTGCAATTTGACTTAAGATTTTAATTTCGCTTTCTTTTGCATTAGGCGTAAAGATTGTCCATATGTTGTTATATTCTTCTACTTCCTTTATTTCATATTCAACTTTTAAATTTGGATTAATATGTATTTGTTCTTCTATTTCTGGAAAAATTTCTTCTTTAATAGCTTCGTAAGAAGCTTGGGGGAGCTTAGATTTCAGAAACTGTAAAGCTTCTAACACTAAAAGATAATCTTCGGAAGTAAAAGAGGAAGTTGTACCAAAAGCAGATCTTCCATCCGGAGGTCCCGTATATGTTTCTTCTAAACTTCTGGTTTTATCTTTAGCTGTATGAGTTTTATATCTTTCAAAACTATAGTCTCTTACTGGAATTTCTGTATTGTTATCACCTTGTTCTATGATTGAGCATGTTCTCTTTTTTCTAAAGGCTTGGTTTAAAATTCCATTAAGGGTTCTTTTAACAACAGTAAGCACCCAAGTTTTTTCTGAAGATTTCTCTTTATCAAATAAATGAAATCCCGCCAACAACTTCATTCTGCATTCTTGAGCCATATCTTCAGTTGTTATTCCGTGAATTTTAGGTTTTTTCTTAGATTCAAGGAGGATTATTTTATCATATTTTTTTAAAAAGGCTTCAGCTTCCTTATCGGATAAAAAAGTCATCTTTGTTCCATACTCGAAATCTTCAGTCATATTAATTCCCCCTTACTTAATTTAATTAATTTCGAAGCTTCTCTAATAAGGCCCGATATATATTTTCGGATATTTTGTCTATAGAATTTATAACAACAGAGGAAGTATAAAATTGTCCAGGTGCAGAGGTTAGCATTCCTACTCCTAAAACTTCAATTCCTGTCTTTTCTATTTTTCTAACGGTTTCTTTTAAATGACGTTCAAGAAGATAAGAATCTGAAGTTGTGTTTGCGGGCATTCCATCACTAAGAACCATAAGAATTTTTCTTTCTTCTCTTTGTCGGGCTAATCTTTTAGCGGCCCATTCAACCGCTTCTCCATCTACATTAGACTTCATTGCGTTTATAAGAGGAATAAGTTCTCTTACTTGAATATAATTTTCTGGAAAAGATTTAATGATAAGATGAAAAAGGGGAGAAAAACGGTTATAAATTAGGTCTTCAGAGGAAAGGGTTTTGCCCCAGAACTTGTTTTGCAAATCATTTAATTTCTGATAATTTTTAGAAAGATTTTTGTCTCCATCTGTAGAAAATGCCAATATTTCAAATGGAATCTTTAGGGCAAATAGCGTATCTGCAATTACAAGAAGAGTGGGGTGTAACATCCTCATTTTGTTTCCAGCCATAGACCCCGAAATATCGCAAAGAATAGATATAGCTGTATTAAGTTTTTTTCCAAGAACTCTTTTCTTATATACTTTAGAATCTCCATTAGGAATCCTGAATATTCGAGCACTATCTAATTCCCCTTCTTCTTGTTCAAATATGAAAGAACTTCTTTTTTCTGCTAAAAGTACAGGTAAAATTTTTGATTTAAGAAGTTGTGTTTGTTGGTCTATTAAAGAAGAGATTTCGGAAAATTCTGTTTTTAGATTTGCGACTGCAAGTTCCCCTTCTCTTTTCTTTTTTTGTTCATAAAATTCTTTTATGTGAGTTTCTTCATCAAAGGGTAGAATTTCTGGAGAAGGAACATGCTTATTGTTATCTACATTAAATTTTCTTACGATTTCTTCTATAAAGTTTTCGAGTTGATCCATTAAACTGTCTGGTTCTTCTTCATTATCTTCGTTAAAGAAGTCAATTAAAGTTTCAGCAAGGCCCTTATCGTCATTTTCTCTTGAGGTATTTTCTTCATCTTCTTTGCTTTCTTTATTGTTAGAAAAAGAACCTTTTTTTTCACCATTATTATTATCTTCTTCTTCAGTTCCTTCCCCTTTACTTTCTGGAGCTCCTTCTCCTTCTTCGTTTTCTTTTTCGTCTTTTTTGTCTTTTTCGTCTTTTTTGTCTTCGGGGCCATTTTCTTCATTTTTTTTGTTTTTTTCATTGTCAAACTTTTCTTCTTTTTCTTTGCTTTCTTTTTCTTTGCTTTCTTTTTCTTTGCTTTCGTTTTCTTTTGAATTTGGGCTTTTATCTGAAGAAGTTTTTTCTTCTTTATCTAATTTCTCTTTAAGTCGCATTACTATTTTCTCTGTAAGGTCAGCGGCCTGGGAGGCTCCCTTTTCTCCGGGAATCCATTTAACTTTTTTAAGTTCCTTTTCTGCTATATCTGCCATCTTTCTTACAGAAGCAGGAAAGAAGCTATCATCTATTCCTGATTGTCTATATTGGAGGCATCCTCCTAATAAGGTAGGTAGATTTTTATTTTTATTTGAGGAATTGTTGAGTAGGCTTGGAATTATTATCTTGTCTTTAATGAAATTAAGACCTGTTTCTTGAAGATTTTGATATCCAGAATAATCTTTTTTTCCTAACTTATATATTCGGATATCTTCTATGTTGTTAAAGAGACCTTTGAATTGTGTAATGATTTTACGGCTTCTTAATTCTTTTTTGAAGGAAGTATGGACAATGTGTTGGCTTTCGTGTAAAATTCCTGCAAGGGCAGGATCTCGAAGTTCTTTATTTAATTCATCAGGAATATCAGGAATCCAAATTGTTTTGCCATCAGTCATAAACCCTCCTCCTTTACAAATAATCTTAGTTCCTGTTTTTTTGGAGAAGGTTCTTGCTAATGCTTCATACGCTGGAATATATTTATGAGAAATTGTTACCACCTCCTTTTTGTAAATTTATTATATAATAATATAAGGAATTTTGGATTGCAAGGGTTATTTTTAATCTTTAAATATGTCTAAATTAGTTCGCATTAAACCTTGAATATAGTATCTGTCTGTATCGCTACAGAAATTAAGGACGGCCAATTCAGAAGAAGCATCAGGTCCAATCTTTTTCCAATAGTTTGCCCAACTGATAAGTCTTCTTAGAGAAAACTGGAATAAAATTTCTTTCGATTCATCATTTCTACAGTCGTTTGCGATTTTAACCATTTTCTTTGCTAAATCTTCTTCTATGCCTGTTTTCTTTGTAAGAATTTTAATTTCTTCTTCAGGGGCTTTGTTTTGAAATTTGATAATTAGAGAATATCTATCTCTTGCGGCGGCATTGAAATATTGTACGCCATGATATTGAAACAAGTCATCACCTAATCCTATAGTATTAGCGGTAGATATCCATCTAAAGTTAGGATGTTTAGTAACGACTTCTTGAAATGGTTTCTTACTTTCGGGGTGTAATGCTGATAAAATTACAGTTCCTTTATCTTCCATAATAGAATGTAATTCCCCACGAAGTTCAGGTCTCATAAAGTCTGCTTCATCTTCAAGAAGAATAAACCCTCTTTTCATAGCTGTTGTAATATAGCCATCGTTCCATTCCATTTGTTTTCCTGCAACAACCCATTGTCCTAAAAGCTTTGCAGAACTTGTTTCTTCACTACAAGAAAATTGGATAACCCCCCAATTTAAGATCGCCGCTAATTGTTTCACAAGACTGGTCTTCCCAACGCCAGGAATTCCTGAAAATAAAAGGTTATCTCCGGTTTGTAACGCAAAAGCTAAAGTTTCAGTTTCTTTATCTGGAAGAAGATAGTCTTGGTCGAACTGCGGAACAAACGCAGATTCTCCAATAAAGAACTTACACTTTTTGTTTTTCCCTTTACATCTCTTAGTTTTAGGAAGAGCTTTTTGTTCTTTCCCTAATTTATGGTGAACGCATCGGGCTTTACCGAAATTGATACATTTTCCATTTGGGTCAGACCGTACATCTACTTCAGCCTTTCCTATTCGGAATTTCGCCATTATTACCTCCTTTGTTTAAATTTAGCCTATAATAAATGTTAGATATTAAGAATGCAAGGGCCTATTTAGTATTCGTAAGAATTTCTCCACGAACCCTTAGTGCCAAGCCTACCAGCCCCTCTGGGGTCATATCGTCTTTAAATTGGTTATGCTTTAAAGCTCCAACAACCATTAGGTTCGATTCGTCTTCTGAAAACCCTACTCCCTTAAGAAGAGGTATAGCATCTTTCTGTAACTTCTTTAATTGCTCTTCTTTCTTCCTATTGTAGACGTTTAAAGTTCTTTCCTCTCCAAGCAAAGAGTAGATAGACCAGGATTCTCTCTTAATGTCTTTGGCTATTATTTTCTTTACCTCTTCTGGATTAAATGAGAATTTTGAATTAGTGGCATCAAATTCAAAGAGAAAAGATGGATAAATCTTTAATCCATTTTTAGTTAGGGTAAGACAACCTTTAATATTCTTTATATCTTCTTTTTCTAAAATAGAAGCTTCTGAAGTATAGGTCTTTTGTCCTGTTGTTGAAATTCTCCACTTATCTATTTCTAGAAAGTCTTGCTCAACATTATACTTATCTGTGTTAGGGAGAATTTGTTCTTTTTTTAGGAACTTAACTATTTCCGTTTCAAACTCTTTTTTGATTTTACTATAGAGTCTTTTTAATTCTTCTTCATAGAAGTCATATCCTACCTCGGTCATTTTCTTTCCCCTTCCAATGAGTACGAATGAGATTAAATTCGCAGGAGAATTCAGAACAACGACCATTTTCCCAACTTTCACATCCTCTTTCTTGTCCTTTAAAATGTTCTTCTTTCATCCATTTAGGACATTTAGTTCTGCGGCAAATATAACATGGAATCTTTTTGCAAGTATAACAGATCTCCATAATAGTTTTGCCTCTATTTTTTTGAATAAGAGGGTTTTTGTAACGTTTCCCTTTCTGGGGGATAGGAAATGGAATAGAATTCTCCCAATCATGAAAAGAGATGTCTGTTTCTCCTTGGCAAAAGGCACAATCTTGTCCGGAACATTCTATGTTTATTCCAGAGATCAGATGATATTTTGTGCCGGTATTATCTGTTTGTGTTTTAGGTCGTAAAGCCATTAGTCTACCGGATATTGTTTTCTGAGAGAATTGTATATCTTGGTAGCTTCTCTTTCTGCGTCCTTTGGGGAAAGTGCGTAGACTTTAACAGAAAATTCTGTACTTCCTTTAGAATTTCTCTTTATGTCTACAGAGCTTGTTCCCGTTTGGTTAAGTTTTAAAGGTTCAGAAAATAAAATCTGAATTTCGTTTTTTCCTTTGGCTGTTTTCTTTTTGGGCATAGTTGTCATTTTTTAATCCTCCATAAAGGTTCCTCTGATTTCTTCAATAGAATAAAAGTTCCTAAAGAGTTTTTTTTCTTCTTGTTTTCTTATAGTAGCTTCAATCATTTCATTTAGAAGACCAGAGCATTTTTCAGATAATTTACAGGATGAACAATTTAATCTAAGTTTAGAGGTTTGTTTAATTTCAAGAACATCAGGAAAGAAAACACAATCTTTTTGAGGTCTAATTCCTGTCATTCGCATACATTCTAACCAATAATCACATTCTTTCCAACAGGAATCTAAAAAATGAAAGCGACCTAAACAACTTCCGCTTTCAAATTTGAAAGTTTCTAACTCTTCTTCATAAATTTTCCTCCCTTCATCTTTTGTTAGATCAAGATTACGAAAAGATAGGTTCCAACTTTCGCATTCTCTAAATCTTTGCAAATCACATAAGAGACATTCTTCCAAGCTTTTTTCTCCAGGAAAACCAAACTTGTCACAGTCTGCTTGGGCTTTTGCAAGTCTAAATTCATACATTTCGGCACAAATAGAACCCTGTTTCGCAGAACATGTCCCATTGTAACGATTTTCTGAGTCTGAACAAATATTTCCAAGCTTACACCCTAATTTTGTGACAAAGTCACTAAGGCATTTGAGATTTTTTTCGCAGGAAAGGCAGTCTTTAGAATTTGCATCAAATTCTGTTTTTCCACAGTTTACCAATTCTTTTCACCCCCTTTGTTTTAATTTTTCTTAATTTTGTTTATGCCACTATATTATATGTTAGATATAGGGAACGCAAGTTTTTTTTAGGTACATATTAATTAATCATTAGAGTTCTTCTCATTTCTCTTAAAGAAAGAAATTCTTTTGGAATCAGAGGTTTCTTTTCTTTTTCAGGCGATTTAATGATTAAAGATTCTTCATTTTTCTTTTCTTCCATAGGGGATGATCCTTTTCTTTTTTTATAAGAAGACATAATAGGTAAGAGCGCTAACAAAATTTTTGTAATGGGATGTTTATTAAATTCGTTTTCGGCATAGTTAATAGAAATAAAGGAATTAATTTTTCTGCAGACAACGTGTAAGGTGGTGCTAAAATCTCTCATTATTATAGAAGGATCGGTTGCCGCGATATATCCAGAAGCCATTTTAGTTATTTCTTTAGGAAGAGTAAATTTTATAAGATTTATTTGTTTTTGTGTTAAGTATCCCCTTTCAACAAAAAAGTCAAAAAGATTTTCTAATAATTCTTTTTCTTGATTTCTACTGTAAAGCTTTCTTTTTAAAGAAAAAGATATTTGAAAAAGAAGAGTCCAATATTTACATATGTAGATTTCAGGAGTCTCTATTTCCTTTATGGGAATATGTTCTGCCCTTTTTTCTATTTCTCTTATCTGATTTAATGTAATTAGTTTCGTTCTTGAAATTTTAGAATAGAGGTTATCCATAAAAGGAATTGAAAAAGAGGCAGTAAATTCGTCTAAATATTCAAGGACAAATTCTACTCTTGCCCTGCTGTCTACTTCAGAACTAATTTTTAACGGGTTAAGCTTTTTCATTTTCCCCTCATTATGTATTTAGTCTATTTCTTCTTCAAAGAAAGTTTCTTTTTCTTGGTCTATTTTTTCTTTAAGAAGCTTTGAATATTTAAGAAGCTTTTTTACTTTTTCTTTGAGTTCTTTGTTTTCTTGAATTAGGGCTTTGATTATATTAACAATAGAATCTTTGTTGATTTCAAACTTAAAGTCTTTTGGAATCATTTTTCTTCTTGGCCTTGAACCTCTTGGGCCTCCGGTTTCTTTTCTATATTTTTTATACATCGCATTAATTGATTTTTGAAACTTAGGATAATTAGGAATTTTTCTTATTTCATAATTTCCACTTTCATGAAATTTAAGGAATCCACTTTCTAATGCATATCTGAACATTGAACTTAGATAGCTTATACTACATCCAATTTTCTTGGATAAAGAAACCATGTTAATGGGTGTGTCTTTTTCCATTGCTTTAAGTTCTTCCCAAATTTCTTCTTTCTTTGTTTTTTCTCCCATCATTTCTCTCCTTTTTTAAGATTAATTTTTTTAGGTTTTTGAATTATTCCAGTATGCTTATCTTTCATCTTTATCCCTCTCGAGATAGTTGCCTTTTCGCAAGTTTCAAGTAGGATTTCCATAAGAATAGAATAATTTGCTTCTGTTAAAGCACACCCTATCCATTTATTTCTTCCTTTAGATCTTCTTCCTCCGATAACATCAAGGGCAGAATCTGTAAGCCGTTTATAAACAGCGACCCCCCTTTTTTTCCAGGGATTAGGAACTCTAAGAATCTTGTATAAAACAACTCCATTTAATTTAATCGTTTCTCCATTTTTAGGTCTGGAAAATAGAATAATGGGGCTCTTAATTCTCCTCTCAATTTTGGATTTAAGTTCTTCGAAAAATCTTAATCGTAATTCTTCCATTGGTCTCCTTTCTTTGAAGTGGTTTATTGTGAAAACAGTATAATGCTTTAAAGGTTTAATACATTAAGGAAGTTAGGAAAGCAAGCTTTAATTTAAAGTATTCATATAGTATTATACTGCTTCTCTAATTTGGGACTTCTTGGGAAAATACTATTCTACAAGTCTAACATTATAATACGGGTAATGCGGGTAATGCGTATAAAACCCCTTGCGTTCTTTATATCTGTTATATAGTATAAAGCATATATTATTTAAAGAGGTTAAAATGTGATGAAATTTAGGCATGGACAATATTTTTTAAATACACAAAGGGGGTTCTTTCTCTTTAACACTTATCTTAAAAGAGGAAGAGCTTTTTTAAATGACCAAAGGATAATTGATTTCACCTATAAGACTCATCCTAAGTTAGTTAAATCTTTGTTAATTAAAGGAACCCTTGGTATAAATCCGTATGTTCAAGAAGGGGGGAAGGGGTGGAAAAAGAAAGGGCAAGAAAAATAGACAAAATGATTTTAAAGCTTCCAGTTTCTGAGAAGAAGAAAGTAATTAAGAGATTAGATGAATATGCTTCTAAACGTCTTTCGGAAGAGGGGCAAGAAATCTTTCAAAAAGAAATAGAAAAGCTTCGGAAATCTATTAAAAAGAAGTTAAAAAAGAAGAAGTTAAAGAAGAAGAAAAAGAAGAAAGGGGGTGATTAGATGAAGTGTGAAGATATTTGTGCGTTTATTCTTCTTGGAAGTTTATTAGTTTCCGTTCTTTTTCTCTCTAAAGATCAAGAGCTTCAAGTTTCTTCTCATTATGAAGAGCATGGTAGGGAGATTGCTTTACTGAAAGAAGAAATAAAGAAAAAGACTGTTCCTCATTTCTATATTCAAAAAGGAAAGGTTTATTCAGGTAGTGGCGAAATTGTTATTGCAAATAACTAAAAAAACCCTTGCGTTCCTAATATCTGCCATATATATTAAGTGCAAAATAATGTAAGGGAAAGTAATGCAAAGGAAGGTGAACTGTGGGTAAAATTATTTTGGACTGGGATTTTTGTCATTCTTCTTATAATTGTTATTAGTGTAATTAGAATGATATGGATGATGTAATTTTTATTAACCTTTAAAGAAAGGAGAATTAAAATGGGAAAGAAAGTCAAGACAGAAGAAAGGGCAGAGATTACAGCGACATTTGAAAAAGATTCAAAAAGGTTTCGTAGGTTCCTTATTGATAATAATAAAGAAGGAATAGTGGGAACAATTTATATTCCCAAAGGGAGCAAAACTCCAGAAGAAATAACTATTAGTTTTGAGGAGATAGTAGGGGAGAGATCAGAGTAGTTTTCTTATAGATGAAGAAGGAATTATGAAGATAGAAGAAAAATCTTTGATGAAGGTGTTCCTATAAACACTATTGCAATGATGAATCGATGAATAGGAAACTTTAATAAGCTATAATAGGAGAAAAGAATCTTATGGCTAAGAAATTTTGGAGAATAGATTGTTGGATTCCTGTGGAGGCGGAAGAACCACAGGTGTACGAGAACTTTATTGATGCTCAAAATGATGCAGAAAATCATTTTGGCCTTATGCAACCTGAAAATATATATATTGTGAAGTGTTGCAAGGAAGATGGTAGCGATTTAGACTAAAAAAGGGGGTATAAGCCAGTGTCTATCTTTATAGCTGGAGGAGTATATAATAATGAATTTTTCTTAGTTCGTCCTACGGGAGAGAAGGCTCTCCCTTATGTATCTTCTCATCCTCATGGTATGTTAAGAAATTCAACTAAGCATCATTCTCATTATTATAGATTAGAAGGTGAAAGTTTATATTTAGAGAATGAATCTTGGGAAATTTCCTGTGCTAAAGTCGGTGCTCCTCGGGTTGTTAATCTTTCACAAGATCAGCTTAAAGAAATTGAAGAATCTTTTAAAAAATATGATTATAAATAACCCTTGCATTCCTTATCTCTGTATATTATTGTTAGGTAAATAATAACAAAAGAAAGGGGGTGTAAAGAAAATGGCGAGAAAAGGAAGATTTAGCTATGGTGATGCAGAAAAAGCTTCTATTCTTATAACTAAATCCTTAGATGGTTATAAAAGACTTTGTCTCTGTGGGTCTTTTAGAAGAGAATGTAAGACCGTAGGGGATCTTGATTTCGTTGTAGTTCCTGCAGATTTAGAGATTCTTAAGTCCTCTATTAAATCTTTAGCTGAAGAGGTTTTAACGGATGGAAATAAGTCTTGTAGAATTATTCTTAAGGGGGGAATCCCTATTCAAGTAGATTTTATGATAGTTGGAGATGACTATTTTGATTCTGCGGTTCTTCATTCTACAGGCAGTAAGGTGTTTAATATCAAATGTCGGGTAAGAGCTAAGGAGATGGGGTTCAGGCTCTCTCAGTATGGACTATTAGATTCGGAAGGGAAGAAAGTGGCAAATACCGAAGTGGATATTCTGCGGGCGGTGGGGTTGGTGGATCATCTTAGTCCTGTTAGAAGAAACTTATTATAGGGGGAAAGTGTGGAAGAATTTGATAGTTCAGATAGAGAAGTTGTTGTTGGCCTCATAGTTGAAGATGTTGGGGGGGAACTGGGAGTATGTGGAATTCTAGAAGACGAGACCCATGTCCCCCTTTTCCCCTTTGACTTTCAAGAAATGATTGCCCATAACTATTCCTTTGTTGATTTTTTGGGACTAACCTTACAAGAAGTCTATGAATATAAAAGGTTTAAAGATTGGATGGCTAATCCAGGAGAAGTTCTTAAAGTCTTATGGGGAGAAGGATAATGCCAAAGAAGAAGAAAGAAAAACTAAAGCTTGAGAAAGATCAAAAAGCCTTTATTGAGAAGAAGGTGAAAAAGTTAGGAACCGTAAAGAAAGTTGAAGCTTTTTATCGATTAGACGATACCGTTTCTAATTATGCCAGAGAGTTAGTTAAGGAACTAAAGCTTCCTGAGAAATAATTCTCTCGCCTTTTTTTATAATTGAACGTTAGAGAGAGAAAGAAGAAAGATCAAATGTTCTGAGGAAGAAGGTCGGTATGGTAAGATCTAAATTCGTGATCAAAAGATTTGATGGAGATGATGAATGTTCTTGGGCCGTTTTTTACCGGAAAGATGTTAAGAAAAAGGGTTCTCAAATCTTTTATGGACAAGCGAAACCTGTAGTTTCTGGATGTTCAAAAAATGAAGCTCAGTTCTATAAGAAGAAATTTGAAAGAGAGGACATTCCAGATTAAATAACCCTTGCGTTCCTTATATCTAACATTAATAATAGGCCATACTTTAAGCAAAGAAAAAGGGGGTGAAAATTAATGCCAGTCTTTAAAATTCCTGTAAATTGGGAAGTGTATGGGATAATGGAAATTGAAGCTTCTGATATAGAAGAGGCAATAAAGAAAGCCGATAATTATCCCTATCCTCCAATAGAAGATAACACGGGGAGTCAAGAAGTTAATTTTGAACTAATTGAGCATTTAAATCCGGGAGTAGAAGTTAAATCGAATCCAAATTTAGGCATAGTCAATATTAGATGTCCTAAATGTGGAGAATTTCTCTATAGGACAGAAGCGGATGGATTATGGTGTAGAAGGAAATGTTATGAAAGTGAGCTTAAAGTGTGGGAAGCTGTTGAAAAATCTTTTAAAAAGAGTTAAAATAAAGCTTGTGTTCCCTATATCTAACATATAATATAGGGCCACAATAACAAAAGCGAATGGCCTATACAGGCAAGAAGGACACTGAAATCCTTTAATAGACTAAGGAGGTAGTACAATGACGGCAAAGGCGAGGAAAAAGTCGGCAAAGAAACCGGCCACGAAACCGGCGGCAGAGGCGATGGGGGGGAAAAGCTATACCTTCATCAGTAGGGATAAGTCTTCAGAGGTCAAGATGAATGCTCCCACAAAAGGGAACAAGGCTTCAGAGGTCGTATTTCGGGTACTTAACAAGGGCGAGCTTCCCAAGGGCTTAAAGCTTCAGTATGCGGATTCCTATAATGCTCACTTCATTAATCGGAAAGGGAAGAATGCCTGCGGAAGCTTTAATGTCAAAGACCTTCTGGTTATCAATGGTATCGCTGATGAACTGGAAGCGGCTGGAGTCAAAGGTATCATCAAGCCCACTCAGAAGTCCTATAGGGCAATCAAGGTGGGAGGTTATTCTTCTGGAGAGTTGAAAGCCCTGGCAGATAAGATCGCTATGGTGTTAGGGATAACAAAGTCCAAGAAGAAAGAGGCTGGTGCCGGTGTTCCTGCTAAAGTAGGAGCCTAACATCTAACATAGAGCCTCTTCCCTTTTGGGGAGGGGCTTTTTGGAGGAAGAAAATAGAGCATAGAAGATAAATAAAGAACTTGTGTTCATAAGTTCCCTTTTATATAATTTAGGTAATATTAACTAACAGAAAGGGGGGCTATATGGAAAGCGAAAAATGGACAGCAGGTCAAATAAAAACGAAGTTAGTAGAGGATGATGCTTGGGTTTGCAGAGGATTGCTTGCGATTTATAAAAAGCAGACCCCAGATGAACAAACAAGCGAGACTACGAACCACAATAACGGAGTAGGATTTAATCGTATTGATGCTGAATTTCTTTCCAGTCTCGCTAAGTCTTTTATGCGGTACGGAACCTTAACTCCAAAGCAGATTCATTACGGGAGGAAGAGACTTCTTAAATATACAAAGCAATTAGTTAAGATTGCGAACCAAGAAATTTAAGGAGGGACAAGTTATGAATATAGGCTCTTTTCCTGCAAGAAAAAATGGTCCAATCCCTTGTGACCTTTTAGGAGACTTATATGTCACCTTTAAGGGGAAGAAAAGAAAGATTCGTGTTTTTACGTTTTCTAATAGAGATTCTAGAAGTACAGGTCTGGCAAATACGGTTTGTCATTATCAATTTTACAAGAAGAATAATTGTCTTTCTGGAGATATGAAACAAGTGGGGATTAATACTCTCTATAAAGTCCTTGGTCTTCCCTTTAGGAGAGATCAAACAACAGGAAAAGCTTTTACAGTTCCTATTCCTAAGAAGAAAAGAGTAAAGAAAAAAGTAAAGAAGAAAATAAAAAAGGGAGGTGAGAAGAAATGAAAAGGGGGATGTTAGTTACGATTGTTATTTCTGGAGTAATGTTCTTAACGAATCCTGCTTTAGGAGAGCATTGAGGAAGTAAAATCATCCAGGTGGGTGATTCATCTTATTCTATAAGGAAGAAGTGTGGAAAACCAAAAATGAAAGAACAAATCTCTTACGGCATTGATGGCATAGGGAAGACTGTAGAAAAGTGGACATATCGTAAAACAAAGAATATGCTTACGATTATAACGATTAGGGACGGTAGAGTTAAGAAGATAGAGAAAGAGGCGAATTGGTAAGAAGATGAGAACGGAGGGTAATTAATGAAAGTAATCGTTAATGGAAAAGAAGAAGAACGAGAGGTCGTATCTGTGGAAGGTAAAAATGATGATTTTATTTTCAATAAAGGATATCAAGGGCCTTATTTTGCAGTTCCGCGTCTTTTTAATAATGAAAGGTTTGTACGAACAATAGACGGGAAAGTTATTATTATAAAGGATAATTAACGAAAGAGAAAAGGGAAGAATCTATATGTATCACTGTAGGAAGAAGGATAATAAAAAAAAGAGAATAAATACAAATGTCTACTAAAAAGAAGATATTTAGCAAGGTTTCGTGTAAGACTTATGAATGCTTAAGATGTGGAAATAAAGTCAAAAAGCAAACTAATCATTTTGGAGAAATTTATCCATTCTGTTTTTATTGCCAATCACAAGTTCCTCATAAATGTTTAGATCCTATACCTAAAGATATGAAGGTTCCTAAACCGTGGAAGATGGCGAAAATTGGAGATATATGTGGAATATCATCTTTGTAAGACTTAAAAAAAGAGGTTGCATTCCTTATTTCTGTATATTATTGTTAGGTAAATAATAACAAAAGAAAGGGGGGGTGTAGCAAATGAAAAAAGTTAAAGTTACTCTAACGGATATTAAAGCGTTTTTCTCAAGGGAGGCCCGTGTCGTTTCTGCCAAAGAAATGAAAGAGCTTAGCGTGGATGATAAGTTAGAGCTTAAAGCTCTGCTGGCCGCGGAGTTAGCTTCTTAAGTAAATAGTGATTATGTGATGCGGTGCAGGGGGAGAGAATAATGCACTTTGGCATCTTGGCCATCTATAAAACATGACCTTGAGCAAGGACATGTGGATACCCTGTCGGTGAAAATCCGGCCATCACTTAATTTTTTTAAAACCGGAGGTAATTGATAATTAGATGCTCATTTGCATCTATAATACCCAGGTAAAATTGTGGTCAAGGTCATGGTCAAGGTCGAGATCAGGATCGTGGTCCTGGTCCTGGTCAAGGTCAGGGTCATGGTCCTGGTCAAGGTCAGGATCAAGGTTAAGGTCGTGGCCAAGGTCAGGATCAGGATCATGGTCAGGATCATGGTCAAGGTCGGGGTCATGGTCGGGATCAAAATCAAGATCAGGATCGTGGTCATGGTCAAGGTCGGGATCGGGGTCAGGATCATGGCCAAGGTCAGGGTTTATAATAAATCATTAATTTTAAAAACGGAGGTAATTGATAATTAGATGCTCATTTGTATCTATAATTCACAAGCAAAGCTGTGGCCATGGTCAGGGTCAGGATCAGGATCAGGATCATGGTCAGGATCAGGATCAGGATCGGGGTCAGGATCATGGTCAGGATCATGGTTAGGATCATGGTCAAAGTCGAGGTCAGGGCCATGGCCACGATCATGGTCAAAGTCGAGGTCAGGGTCAAAGTTAGGATCCTGGTTAGGATCATGGTCAAGGTCATAATAAATCATTAATTTTAAAAACAGGGGGGTACTACAATGAAAACAAAAACTATCGAAGTGTCATTAGCAACCTACGAACGAATCAAAGACCAACTGAAAGAGGATGAAGCAGTAGAAATAAATGAGTTGGATGATTTGATAGGCACAAACGTATTTGTACGCGAGGTAACTTATCACCTTGTTGGCAAGGTTGAACGGCGACTTAAAGGAACAAATTTCTTCCAGTTATCACAAGCCTCATGGGTTGCTGATAGTGGCAGGTTTATGAATGCAATTAAAGATGGGGAACTAAACGAAGTTGAACCAGTTGGAACGGCTTTTGTAAACTTTGATAGCGTTACTGATTTTTTCCCATGGGTGCATGAATTACCAACAGAACAGAAATAAAATCATTAATTTTGAAAGGATGTAATTAATTAAATGTTCATTTGTATTTATAGTGCCCAAGCAAAATTGTGGTCAGGGTCAAAATCAAGATCAAGGCTAAGGTCAAGATCAAGGTCAAAGTCAGGGTTAGGATCAAGATCAAGGCCAAAGTCATGGTCAGGATCAAGATCATGGCCAAGGGCAAAGTCATGGTCAAGATCGGGATTAAGATCAAGATCAGGATCAGGGTCAAGATCAAGATTAAGATCAAGGCTAAAGTCAAGATCAAGATCAAGGCCAAAAATAATCAGGGTTATAATAAATCATTAATTTTGAAAAGATGTAATTAATTAAATGTTCACTTGTATTTATAGTGCCCAGGTAAAATTGTGGTCAAGGTCAAAATCAGGGGCAAGATCAAGGCCAAGGCCAAAATCAGGATCAAGGTCAAGATCAGGATCGTGGCCTTGGTCATGGTCGTGGTCAGGGCTAAAGTCGTGGTCAAGATCGTGGTCAAGATCAAGGTTTAGGTTAAGATCAGGATCAAGATCAAGATCAAGATCGGGGGCAGGGTTAAAATCAGGATCATGGTCAAGATCAGGATTATGGTCAAGATCGTGGTCATTGTCAAGACCGTGGTTAAGTCAGGGTTAAGGTTAAGACCAGAGTTATAATAAATCATTAATTTTAGAAAGGGAGATAAATGAGGAGAATAACTGTAAATTCTTCTGTTATTATTACAACAGCGGAAGATATAGACAAAGAAGAGGCGGACCGTTTAGTTTACGATATAGAACAAATTCTTAACAAGCAGTTCCTTCAGAGAATTTACCTTTCTGAACTTGAAGATAAAGTTAGAGTTTCTTCTAAAATTAGATCTTGCTTTCTTAGATTTCACTTTAGGGAGGTTATATGATATGATATCAATATCAGTAATATCAATAAATAGAATAAATGAGTAGTAGGAAACCTACTTCGTTTCTTATGTCGTTATGGCCTTGGCGATAAATAAGAAGCCGGTTTCCGGAGAGGGTAGAGAATTTAAGTTCCCCTTGGTTCTCTACTCTCTTTTTTTCTTTATTTACAGAAGATCTTTAATCATTAGCTTATATTAAGAAGATTCGATTATTTAATACCCTATACCTTGCCCTTAGTTACCCTAACGAAGTACGTCTACGTTGTCCTCAGAGCCCAGAAGAGCTATATTGATATATAGTATTAACCCTATTTTACAAGCTAACTAATAAAGGATTTAAGATAAATAAAAAAAGAGATTGCGTTCCCCTGTTCTATGTTATATTAGTTACTTAATATTAATTAATAGAAAGGGGGAATAAAATGCTCGAACTTAAACCTAAACTTAAACTTAAAGAGAAAATAATAAACAGAAGACTGGATAAGCAATTTAAAGAAACTACCGAAGGGGGATATTCAGGAGCCGGTTTACAATCTTCCGAATGTCCTTGGTTAGAAGCTATACTTAAAGGAGGAGGTCCAGAACCAACTTGCGTAGATTTAGATTGGGAAGATAAGCTTTATTTAGAAGAAGCTGAATATACTTATCTAAGAGGAGGTTTATGTCCTACTTGTAGAGGTTTCGGACACGACGAAAGAGGTATATTCGTAAAATGTGCAGGATAAATCTCTAATAATAAAGGAGAAAGAAAATAAAAAGAAAATAAAGAAAAAGAAAAAAAGGAAAAATATAGGGTTAGTTCCTGAGAAGATCGAAGCGTTATTAGATGAGTATAACGAGGTTCAGGAAGAAGAAGAAATAGAAGAAGAAATAATAGAAGATAAAGAAGAATTAAAAGGTTTTCTCGCTGATATTCAAGATAGTATAGTTCGTTCTTATAAATAGATTATTACAAGATGTAGAAGTTAATATAGAAGAACTAATTAAGATTAAGGAAAGAAAAGAAAAAGGAGGGCCGGTAAAATGGGGATACGATATTATTTTAAGAATTCTGAAGGGGATATAAAGCTATCCGGTTTATTAGCGCAAGCCTGTGTAGAGTTAGGGTTCTGGAATACAAGAGATCCTGAACTTATATTATCATGGGAGGAGGTCGAATCTGTAATCAGCTATATGTTAAAAAGATATAGTAATTCTACGTCTCTATTGTGTAGATTTAAGTTAGGGGTCTTATTAATCTGGTTAGCGACTCACGATGATAACGATGTTATATCTTTTTCTTAGAAAGAAACCTAACATCCTATTTCATAGAAATAGGACGCTGATAAAGATTAACCGAGATCATATAGGATATAAGATCATCTCCTTCTAAGTAAAGACTCCTCTGTAGAGGAAATCTGTAGAAATTATTATAGGTACCGAGTTTATTATAAGGTACTAATAATAATATATATAGATATAGATATAGATATAGATATAGATATATAGAAGAGTATATCTCTTCTCTCATCTTCTCTCTCTCTTCTCATCTCATCTCATCATAAGATTTCTCTTTAAATCTCTTCTCTTTAATAATAATCTCTCTCTTTAAATCTCTCTCGATCATAAGATTTCTCTTTAAATCTCTAAATCTCTAAATCTCTTCTCTTTAATAATAATCTCTCAATATCCTCAATACTTCTTAATTTAGAAAAACCACATAGCCCCTAAGAAAAAAGTGGCTCTTTTAGAATGAGGGAGGTTAGAATAAAGAATCTCTTTTAGAATAAAGGAGGTTAGAATAAAGAATCTCTTTTAGAATAAAGGAGGTTAGAATAAAGAATCTCTTTTAGAATGAGGGAATAAGAGAAGATAGGCCCTTGTCTTTTTCTTTCTATGATCCTGAATCCTTAACAAAAGGTTTTGGCAAAATATAGATCCCCCCAGACCCTTACCTCATAAATTTCTATATTTAGGGGCTTGCCCCCTATAACCAAATTCTAAATAACTATCTGTAATTATTAGAACTTTTTTTTTAGGGTGTTTTTCTTGTCGAGGTTCTTTTTATTTATGATTCTTCGGGACTAACGATTCTTTAGTTTAGACTTTAGATAATAGATCAAGACTTTGTTCATTTGATCGCCTTTTGGCATAATCTTGTCTTCCCCAGATTCTCGCCTTTTTATATGATCGAACGTTAGAGAGAGAAAGAAGAAAGATCTAAAATTATTGATCAACGATCAACGATCTCTCTGAATAGAAGATTCAGAAGAAGAAAGATCTAAAATTATTGATCAACGATCTCTCTGAATAGAAGATCTAAGATTATTGATCACTGATCAACGATCTCTCTGAGTAGAAGATAAAAAAAAAGCTTGCATTCCTAAAGTCTGTATTATATTATGTTTTTAACTTTTTAATTAATATTAATTAACCTAAAACAAGGGGGCATTTCATGCAATTAGTAAAGGTAGATGAGGGTTATGGTAGCTTCAAGCATGTGTTAGATGATATGTGTTTATATCCCCAGCAATGTCCGTATGTTGAGGATGACAGCGGTGGGCCTCAGCCTCCGTGCTTGGCAATCAGTATCGATAGGGTAAAACCCACCCCTCATAGGTATTGCGATGAGGCGTTGCAATTTGTATGCTATAAAAACCAGAGATATGTAGTTTGTACCGCTAAAAAATAGTACCTGTCTCAAGTTTTAACAAGGGTATTAATTTACCATACCCTTGTTAAAATTTTTTAAAGAAGATCTAAAATCATTGATCAACGATCTCTCTGAATAGAAGATCTAAGATTAATGATCTCCCCGAATAGAAGATTCTCAAGAAAATCATTAATTATTGATCACTGATCTCTCTGAATAGAAGATTCTCAATGAAATCAGTGAAATCAGTGAAATCAATGAAATCAACGAAATCAGTGAAATCAGTGAAATCAACGAAATCAGTGAAATCAGTGAAATCAATGAAATCAATGAAATCAGTGAAATCAATGAAATCAGTGAAATCAAAGAAATCAAAGAAGTCAGTGAAATCAGTGAAATCAATGAAATCAATGAAATCAGTGAAATCAGTGAAATCAATGAAATCAGTGAAATCAAAGAAGTCAGTGAAATCAATGAAATCAGTGGAATCAATGAAATCAGTGGAATCAATGAAATCAGTGAAATCAGTGAAATCAAAGAAATCAGTGAAATCAGTGAAATCAATGAAATCAAAGAAATCAGTGAAATCAGTGAAATCAATGAAGTCAGTGAAATCATTAATTATTGATCATTGATCTCTCTGAATAGAAGATTCTCAGTGAAAATCAGTGATTTCTTTTGAATGGAAGAATCTTAAGGAAATCAAGGATTTCTTTGAATAGAAGATTCCCAAGGAAATCATTAATCAGTGATTTCTTTTGAATGGAAGAATCTTATTTGATAAGAAATCAGCGGAGTCCTTTCTTTAGAAGAGTTAGTGACTTCCTTATCCTGGCAGAGGAACTGCCGCTTCTGCCGAAAAGGGTTAATTATCTATATCCGTTAATTAGCTTAGGTATAAAAATCTAAAAAGGTTAGGGCCGAAGTTCTATTCTTATTTCTATTATCCTTATTATCCTTATCTTTTCTTATATCCCTACCTCTATCCTTATATCTACCCTACCCTTGGGTATACCCTATCCCCCTATCGAGCTCCCCCGTTGCTCTCAGAGATTGTAGATCCTATATTTATTATTATCCCAGAAATTTTTTATATCATATATCTTATAAGATCTTGCCTTTCTCTATTTTAGAATGTTTATTCTTAAAAGATCATAGTTCTGGGAAGGTAGAATATAGATATCCTACTTATAGACCATAGATTATTAATCTATTCTCGCCTTTCTATAGAAATGAACGTTAAGATCAGTAAAGATCTGCGCTCACGGATCAGGGATCTCGTGTTTCTTACTGATCGAACGTTTCTCTTTCTATGGAGGGCCGATCGGTAAATATAGCTATAAAAACTTTTTAGTTACCTAAAAACATAATATAGGCTTATTTATTAAATACAATACCAAAAACTTTATATAGCTACAAAAACTTTATATAGCTATATTCATTAAATGCCATTTATTTTCTGTGGTGCATTAAATGCTATTGCACAAAGTATGCCAAAAACTATGGTAAATAAAAAAATAGGTAGTTTTTGGTTATTTTGAAAATGTGGGGGCTATGCGTAGGTTTTACTGTAAGTTTTATGTATGCACAAAGTATGCCAAAAGTAAAATAAAAATAATTTAAACTTTTGTCAAAATAATTGCAAAAAATACTTGACAAAACTTTTGTCATGTTGTATCTTTTAAACCGCACCACACATAAAACCATAACCAAAAGGAAAAACCTTTTGGCCCTTATCCTTGCAAAAGCGCAAGTTTTGGTATTTTGAAAGTCCATTTCATTAAGGTTAATGCCAAGATAAGTATCTGATAAATAAACCTTGTGGTGCATAAAGGGGGAACAGTATGACAACAACAACACCAAAAAGAATTAATACAGGTAATAAGGCAAGTAAACCAAAGGCTAAAATGTTATCTTTTTTAGCCTTGCCGAGAAGAAGTGTTGACAATTCAGTTAGTTTACACTTAAACGGCAAAAGTAAAACTTTTGCCCCCATGGCTATAATTCCTTTAAAATCTACCTTGGAAGAGGTAGATAATATCGAAAAAAACCTCAAAGAGGTTTTGGCATATTGCTTTAATGCCAAAACTACTAAAAGCCTAAACCTAAGACTTATGATTAACACTTCAGCGTATAGCGGTGGGAACCGCTTGGGCTTGTGCAAGGGGAAAGGCAATAGTGTCCAGTGTGTCATAAGCAACACTGGAAAACAGTTGACCTTCCAAAGGCAAGCAAATATTTTGCCTTTGGAGAAACTTGACGCTTTTGCTAAAACTTTGGGCATGGCGCAAATTAACCCCAAAGGTAATCCTACGGGTTCTTTTTGCGCCTATAGCGTATACAACGTTAGCAAGGCCAAAAGCCTTGTTGACAAGGCCCTTGAGTTAATAAAGGGCTAAAGGCATATATAGGTATAGTTTTGCCATGTATAAGGCCACCACGTAGTTATTATGGCCTTATACATGGTACTAAAAACAAAGGGGGAAGGTATTATTTATGGACTACTATGATAATGAAAGTGATGAATATATGAAAGCCTTGACTTTTGGCTATATATTACCTATGCCAAAAGTTAATGATATAACCTTCGGTATGAGTGAGTATCAGGTGGTAGAGGTGGAAGATATAAATAATGCACAAGAGGAGGAAATTGAATGGATAATCTAATTTTGTTTAGTTGCTTGACTGTTTGGGCTTTGGTATTCGTTTTTATACTTATTAAACTTGATAAGTATATATCGGATTTCATATACAAGTAAAGTTTTGCTTACAAGTAAAACAAGTAAAGTTTTGCTTACAAGTAAAACAAGTAAAACAAGTAAAGTTTTGCTTACAAGTAAAACAAGCAAAACTTTACTTGTAAGTAAAGTATATATATGCACAACAAAAAATTTTTTACATGGGGCTTGCCTCCCCCCTTTTTAATTCGAGGAAGATTTTTCTAACTGCTGAAGTAAAATTTCTAATAGATAGTTTCTTTCTTTCTTCAATTCGAGGAAGATTTTTCTAACTGCTGAAGTAAAACTTCTAATAGATAGTTTCTTTCTTTAATTCAGGGAAGATTTTTCTAACTGCTGAAGTAAAACTTCTAATAGATAGTTTCTTTCTTCAATTCGAGGAAGATTTTTCTAACTGCTGAAGTAAAACTTCTAATAGATAGTTTCTTTCTTTAATTCAGGGAAGATTTTTCTAACTGCTGAAGTAAAACTTCTAATAGATAGTTTCTTTCTTTAATTCGAGGAAGATTTTTCTAACTGCTGAAGTAAAACTTCTAATAGATAGTTTCTTTCTTTCTTCAATTCGGTGATATTTTTTAAGACTGGCAAAGTCTATAGGTCAATAAATACTTCTTCAATTCGGGGAAGATTTTTCTAACTGCGAACAACTGCGAAAATTTGCAAATAAACGGAAGAAATTGGAGAGAAGGCTCGGGGATAAAAAAAGGTATACTTAGGCATAGCTTAAATAAAGAAGGAGGCGGAGACATAGTTTAAATAAAGAAGGAGGCGTAGCAAGGTATGCTTATATAAGCATATTAACGAAATAAATCATCAAGAAGATTATAAAGATAAAGATCTTTCTTTCTTTTTCTCTTCTTTAAATTCTTGACAGAAATCATCCATTTCTGACCAGTATAAATCTCTTATTGTTATCAGATCCTTTTTAGGATCTTCTTTATTATAAGAGGAATCATCAGAGAGAATTGATATAGCTTGTTCTCTTGATATATTATGCTTTTTACACCAGAGATCTAAATTTTCTAACCACTGATTATATCTTTTTCTATTGAACATAATACTTTCCTTAGTTTTTAGGAAAAATAGTTTCTAAATGATTTCTTACTATTTCTTTTTCTTCCCTAGACATTGTAAATTTAGGAAATTGCATAAATTCATTTATACATGATATAAGAGAACTTGATTCTACTAATTCTCTAAAACATTCTTCGCAGATATATCCGTAGACAGAAGAATATCTTTCGCATCCAATATTTTCACAGTTTAATCTATTACATTTCATTATTCCCATTTTATCGACCTCTATATTCCCAGAAAACTATATTATCTTCTGGGAAAAGATTATTATAAAAAATACCTGAAGGGGTGCTGAAGTAGGTGAATTCGAGAATGATATTGTTTCTTTTTAGATTTAGAGATTTATTTATTATAAAATTCAGAATAAGAATGATCTGATTTTTTCTTAAGAAAGGGAGATCTGGAATATCTGCAGAATCATATTTAATTTTATCTCTTGTATATATATAATTTCCGGATATAGAGAAGAATTTTTCTTTATTAATATCCCTTACCATTGCTCTCTTTTCTTTAACTACATATTCTATCGTAAAAGAATTATCTTCTTCTTCTATTAGGATATTACCGGCTAATCTTCCGTTATCAGGAATTTCTGCATCTATAAGACAGGAATAATCTGAATTAAATTTAGGGAGATTTTCTTTTAGAGAATCGAGAGAGAGGTCCGTAATATGTGGATTTTGTGCGGATTCTTTTTTAGATATATTAGAATAACTATAGGTTCTAATATTATAGATTTGATCCGGATTATTAATCTCTTTAGCCCAGATAAATATATCCTCTATATCCTTTTCTTTTGAATTTATAGGAAGAAATCTAAATCTAGGGATATTAAAATTGTGATCTTTTAATTCTTCTATTCTTCTAAACTTTTCTTTATTTTCTTTAGATAGAAACATATCATTCTCCTAATATAAGATTACATTTTTAGCAGCTTCTATCGCTAGAAGATGATAGTCTTTAAACCAAACTAAAGGAAGATTTATTTCTTCTTTATATTCTGTAAACATCTCTTTTGTCGGAGGAAAAGGCTTTTTAGTTTTATTTAACCAATCTACGAAATCTAATTCTTGTCCCCAATATCCTACTTTCTTAGGCTTAATATTATTCGTTATAGCTATAGATTCTTCTAAGGCTTTCTCTGTTCCTAGATTAGACCAGATATCTATAAATAAGAAATCAGGTTCTGTCTTAAATTCTCCTACTTCGAAGGCGTCTCCTTCGTAAATTATTACTTTATCGCTTCCCCACTTTTTACCGTAATCTTTTATCATCTCTATTAGATCATGATCTTTTTCTATTACAGCTATATCTGTTACATCTTCTTTATTAATTAGATTGTATAAATATACTCCCATTCCTAACCCTGCGATAACAACTCTTCCAATTGCAGACATAATATGCGGAGTCATAGATTCTAGCTCCATAGGGGTTAAAGACATCCAGACTTTTTCTTCTTTAGTTAGGATATAATTTTCAAAGTTATAAGAAGGTTGTAAGCCACTAAAATATCCTCTTACAATAGGGGGAGAGAAACCTTTCTTTATTTTCCAGCTATTTAAACTGGTTTCTTTATAATCCGGAATCAAAATTTTATTTTTTTGCATTTTTATATTTCTCCCTTTAAGATATTAATAACTTTAACGACTTTTTAGCTGATTTTGTCAAAAAAGACTTAAATTTAAGGATTTTTAGAAAGGTTATAGCTTGTTTATAGCGAATTTCAGGAGATTTAGATGATTTAATTATAGAAAGATCATCTTTTAGTTCTTTTTTAAGGCCATATAAGGAGACTAATCTATATGATTCTTTAAGACTTTTAAATCCTGTCTTCTTATCTTTATCTAAGGCGGTTATCGCTCTCTTGTTAGAACTCGTCTTATATTTCTTTAAAAGAATTTTTAGGGACTTAAATTCTCTGATAAGATCTATTGCAGATTTTTCGCTTATACCTTTAACCCCCTTAACATTATCTGTAGAACACCCTCCCAGAACTAGAACGTCCTTATATTGTTTGGATGAGATTTTATATTCTTCTTTAAATTTCTTAGCGGTATATAAATCAGGGTTTACCCCTAATCTTAGCATTTTTACTCGGTTAGGTTCTAGTAGTTGAAATAAGTCATGGTCATTTGTTAAGATAATACATTCTTCTTCTTTAAAGATCTTGTGCGTATAGTATTGTAGAATATCGTCTGCTTCAAATTTAGTCGTAGTAACTTGTAAAATGCCTATCTTGTAGAAGAAAGATTGTGCTAAAGATAAAGCTAGATTAAATTCTCTTTCTGTATCTGGATCTTTCTTTCTGTTTTTATATTCGGAATTTATTTCTTTTCTTAATTGTATTCCGTTATCTTTATGATATACTGGATCATAACAGATTATAACTTCTTCTATTTTAAATTTTCCATAAGCTACGAGAATAGATCGTAACATACCGTATAAAACTCCGGTATTTAGAGAAACTACACCTTCTTCTGCTATGATTTGATTAATTTTACCTTCTATTCGACTATTTTCCTTAATATTAATTATTCTTCCAGAACCGTCGCTTACGAATTTATTTTCTTCTTCTTTCTTTAAAGTTACAGTTTGTTCTTTAACCTTTTTAGATAAGTACCCTAAATTCTTAACTAAAATTGTTGATTTTAGTTCTCTAAATTTATAGAAGCTTTTTCTTGCTAGTAAATTTCCATCTATAATTAATTTTCTTCTTTCTTTTTTTTCTTTTTTCATATGTAAATTTTTCTCCTTTAGCGAAAAAATAAGCCCATAAATATACTTAAATATACCATTTTCTTTTTTTTAGACTTCTTCAGAGAAAGATTCTTCTCTCTTTTCTTTATTTTATTACAGAAAGTTTTTCTCTAATTTTTTTCTTGTCAAAGTAAAAAGGTATGTTATACTATAATTAATTTAAGATAATTGTAAATTTTAAAGACTTTTTAGGAATGAATTTACCTAGACCCAGAAAAAAAATAGCTCCTTCGGTCGAAAAGAGCAGATCTGCCGTTCTTACTCCAGAGGAACATATTCTTCGACAGCTTTCTCTTCGCTATTTTGTCGATCAAACCCTCTCTTTAAAAGAAGTAGCTCGGAAACTTGATACAACTACAAGGAAATTAAAGAGCTTCTTTAAAGACGAAGGATATCGAGAAGAACTTAGTGAAAGGATAGAAAGGTTACATGGAATAGGAACAACCTTTATGCAGTCTCAAGCTAAGATTTCTCTTTTGAATATCTATGAAGAAGTCAGAAGAAGAGAGATAGAAGGGGAACTTAAAGACGTTCCGTTTAGAGAATTGCACAAAATGTTAATAGATACACAAAAAGAGTTACGACTTGATACTCCAGGAGCCTTTACTTCTAAGGTTGGAGTAGCTGATCTTACAAATTTACAAGATCGTTATAAGAAGTCTCTTTCTGGAAAAATTCAGCGTCATCGATCTAAAAAAGACAAGCTGAAAAATGTAACACCCAGAGAGAATCTTCTTGAGGAAGGGAGTAGTTTAAGTGAAGTCAGTAACGAAAATAACGCCAGGGGAGTTAGGTAAGGTCTTATCAGGAACAAAGAAGAAAGAAGCTAAAAAGAAAAAACCTTCTTCTTTAAAGTCTGTTAAGAAAATTAAGAAGAAAAGTAAGAAGGGAGATCTTACTGTTAAGGATCTTCTATCTTCTAAGAAAGCTCCTCTTGGAATAGCTAAGAAGACAGGCTCTGAAGCTAAAGACGAAATAGAGAAATGGTTATCTACAGAACCTGGGTTTTTAGAGGGTTTAACTTCAGATGTTCTTGGGATTCCTACTAAGCTTTACGGCTATCAAATAAAATATTTAAACGACCACTCTTATTTTATCCATATCGATAAGGCTCGACAAACAGGATTTTCTTATATCTACGCTGGAAGATCTGTAGCGAAATCTCATCTCCAATCTTACCATACCTCTATTTTTATCTCTATTAATCAAGAAGAAGCTAATGAGAAAATCGTATATGCTCGAGGATTATTTGAGTCTCTGCCGCTTTCTGTTCAGAAGAAAATTGTTGTAGATAATAAACAATCTTTAGAGTTTGAAGATAAATCAGGAAAATATTCTTCTAGAACAAGAATTATTTCTCATGCTCAAAGAGAACCTAGAGGCAAAGGTGGCAATGTTGATGTTTATTTAGATGAGGCCGCTCACTACACATGGGGGGATGCGATATATGTAGCTGCCGTTCCCATTATCACCAGAGGGTCAGGAACTCTTACTTTGGGAAGTTCTCCTTTAGGTAAAAAGGGTATTCATTATGACATTATAGCTAAAGATGCCTATCGGCGAATCTATAGTTATCATAAGATATACTGGTGGCATTGTGTTGATTTCGTTAAGAAAGGACTTTTTAAGCAGGCAAGAAAAGAAGCTTCTGCTTTATCTTCAGAAGAAAGAGTTGTAAAGTTTGGTTCTGAGAAGCTTATCGGAATCTTTATTTCTATGGACATAGAGCAGTTTCAACAAGAATATGAACTTCTCCATATTGATGAATCTGTTTCTTTTTTCCCGATTGACCTTATTAATAAATGCGTATACGAAATAGTTGTTGATGACATCTTTTTAGCTGATGATGAATATTCAGAAAAATTAACTTTCCCCATTGTAGAAAAATATCCTGATGTAGATTTTAAGCTCTATGAAGATCTTGATTCTTTAAGATCAGGCGTTAATTCTGGAAAAGTTTCTCCTGAAAATTTATATGCAGGCTATGATGTGGGTAGGAAACAGAATAATGGAGAATTTTCCATAATAGAAGAAGTTAAGACAGACCCCCCTTTGCAAATAGTTAGACATTTACAAACCTTTCGAAATAAGAAATTCAAATACCAAAAAGCCTATCTAAAAAAAGCTCTAGATATTTTCCCCAGACTTAAAATGAAAATAGATAGTGGAGGAATAGGGGAAGATATGGGAGAAGATTTATCTGATTATTCTTGGAGAGTTGATGCTATTCATTTTACTAACGAATGGAAAGAAGAGGTTTGTGCTGATTTTAGAATTAGATTAGAAGAGCAAATGATGGCTCTTCCTAACAAAAAAGACGTAAAGAATCAAATTCATTCTATTAAAAGGAAAGTTACAGAATCTGGAAGATTTATTTTTGATGCTGAGAAAAACAGGAATCATCATGGAGATATTTTTTGGTCTATAGCTATGGCCTCTTCTTATGGGGAAAGAGCTACTCGTAGAATGATAATGCTTCCTACAGAAAGTGGAAAAATAGAACTGTCTCCTCGGATTGTTCCGATTTCTACTGCAAGATCCTTTCAGAAAATTCCTAGACCTAAAATGAAGATGCCGATGGGGGTAGAGAACTTAAAGACCCCTGATAATATTAAGAATTTACATTTTAAAGAAATGGTAGGATAAGATTATGCCCGCAAAAGCTTTAAAGAGAAAGAAAACTAGAGTAGTTTCTTCTAAAGTTCCTAAATTTAAGAAAAGAGTTCCTAGCCTTGAAGATCCTATAGTTAAGGCGATTATGAATCATTTTGACGAAGGTTTAAGGCAGGAATTTGCTAGTTTTCTTCAAGAAAGAGCTAAAGTTGTTCCTATAAGTAAGAATAAGAAAGAAAGAGGGGGATATAATAAAGAAGGGAAAGAACCTATTTCTTTTAAGGAAGTGACTTCTTATAGGAACCCTTTATTTTCTTCTCCTGGTAAATATAATCCAGCAGAAGTTAATCCGGAAACTATAGATGTTGATACTTTCACTTTAATGAGAAGAAATTATCAATTAGCTATAGGCCTTTCTATAATCAAGATGCCAATTATATCTTTACCTTGGAGAATAGAATGTGATAATGAAGATATTCGAAAAACTGTAGAGTGGATGATAAAAAAGATTTGGAAGAAATTAGTCAAGACTTCCCTTATGGCTGTAGATTATGGATTCGCTAGTCATGAAAAGGTTTGGGAAAGAAATAATGTTAAAATTTCAGAGACAGATAAAGATGGGAAAGAAACTGTTTTCTACAAAGGGGATATTGTTTATTTTAAGAAAATTAAACCTCATCATCCTGAATCTATAAAGATGAAATTCGATGAACATCAAAACCTTATAGAAATTATACAAGAAGGGGGAATTTCTGCTGCTGATGAAATTTCTCTTCCGATTCGAAAATGTTTCTTATTTACTAACGATGAAGAATTCGGAAATCCTTTCGGAGTATCTCGTCTAAAGAATGCTTATCCTGTTTGGTATTATCAAAGTCTTCTTCTTCAATTTATGATGCAATATTTTGAAAGAAGAGGAACTCCCCCTACTGTAGCAACTGCTCCTCCCGGTAAGAGTCAAGATTCTGGAGGGGCAGAAATTGATAATTTAGAACTTGCCCTAAGAGTAGCAACTTCTTTAATTTCTAATAGTGTAGCTGTTCTTCCTTACTCGGCGAACAAAGAAGGAAGAGAAAACATGTGGAAGTTAGATACTTTCTCAGATGATGGACGTGCAATAATGTTTTCAGAAGCTCTCAACAATTTAGATGCAAAATGTCTGAGGGCTTTATTTATTTCTGAAGGGATTATTTCTTCTGACGAAAAAGGAGGTTCGGGCTCTAATTCTCTTTCGGCAGATATGTTTTTAATGACAGAGAAGGGCTTAATTGTAGATTTAGAAGATTCTGTAAATGGCCAGATTATTAAGCCTTTTGTAGAAGCGAATTTTCCTCCAGAAAAACAAAAAGAAGCACATATAAAATTAGACCCTCTTTCATTTGAAAGAAAAATCGCTGTTAAGGAAATTTTTGTAGAAATGCTTCGAAACATAGACACTTTTATCCAGATGGGAATAGCTCCTAATTTACTTCCTTCTCTTGAAAAGATGGCGGATATATTAGAAGTTCCTTTAGAAACTTTCAAAGATGCGACAGGAATGGAGCAAGAAGAGGTAAAAGAAATGATTATGCAAAGCAAACAAACCACAAACCCCCCCTCTGGGAGCTCTCAGGATGACCCCGAAGGCTCGCCTAACACAAAAGCTAAGGGTATTGCAGGACGAAAAAAAACGAGGAAAACAAGTGTTAATCAACAACAGAATCGCAGAAGAACAAATCCTACTTCCAAGAGGGCAGATCGAAAGAGAAATCCGGCCCATAATACTAAAGAAAATTAACAAGATGGGAAATAATAATTATTACTGGTAAATAAAAAGGGGGGTAAAAATGACAATTCGGATTTACGAGCGTACTGCAATACAAGAGTTTACATTTTCTTCTATCGCAGCGGATTCTACAGGAGGGGGAGCTCTTGATTTTGAATCTGGTTTAGGCCAGAAAGTTCTTAATGGTTTGATAAGAGGTGTAAGTGTTGCTTGTGATTCTACAGACTTTGATATTTCATTAAGGACGAAGTCTAACGGACAAGCTGATTCTGTAGATGAAATTTATCGCGTAACAGATATTAGCAAATACAGAAGTGATAACAATCTTCTGCAAGGATGGGTAAATAATGATTCTCCTGCAGAAAGTAAGCTATATGCGGTTATCACAAATAATGATCTCGTAAGGGCTACTGGAATTGTAACGGTAAAAATTGTTACAGATATTAATAAAAAATTCGCTAGATATACCGGATAAGGAGGGATAGAAAAATGGAGAAAGGAATAAGGCACATTCCTAGTCCTGGAGATAGTGTCCAGTATATATCAAAGACGGTATCTCCTATAGCTTCTGATTCTGCTTATCCAGTAGGAACAATTTGGATTAATACCTCCTCAGAAATTGCCTATATCCATATTGGATTAGGAACTTGGATAACTATAGGAGGGGGCAGTAGCAGTGGTGGAGGAGGGGAATGGGGAACTGCGGAATCTGTAACGATTTCTGGAGGAATTATTACTGTTCTTCCTGGTTGTTGGTATAAGATTGATACTGAAGGGGCGGCTGCCTCTGATGACTTAGATACAATAAATGGATTATCAGAAGGTGAACAAGTAATGCTATCAGCCGCTAATGCTACTCGAACTGTGGTCCTGAAAAATGGTACAGGGAATCTAAGTATTAGGGAAGATATATCTCTGGACGATACCGTAGACCGTGCCATTCTGATGCATGATGGCACTAATCTTGTAGAAGCGTCGAGTAGACCATAAGGAGGTAATTCAAAATGATAAAACGAATCATCTTTTCTGTATTTTTAATTTTATGCCTAATGACAAGTCCTGGGTTAGCTGCTGATGGGGACAGAGTGATAGAGGGGATTACAGCAGATATGATTTCTTCAGTAGGGTTGGATCTTACTGGAGTAACAGATGGTAACATTCCTTATATGCAAACCGCAGGTGCAGGGCTCGGGGATAGTCCATTGAGTACAGACGGAACCAGTGTGACTGTCAGTTTAGGTAGTGATGCGGGTGATGATTTCATAGTTGGTAATTTTTTAGTTGAGGGGGATACTGGCAACGTCGGCATCGGGACTATGAATCCACACAACGATAAATTGAAGGTTGTTTATGCCCCATCAGATGATTCAGGAGCATACGGAATATTTGTAGATTATGACCCTACTATAACAACATCAAACACGTCATATTATAAGGGAATAGATGTCACTGCAACCCATGAAGGTGTTTCAGGGCAAAAAAACTCGGGATATTTTAGGGGTTTAAGTACTACTATTTTCGGCGGGGTTGGTAATTTGAGTGATTTAGGAGGAATCAGTGTTTCATTCGGTCATAATACAGGAGATACAGGAACGACTGATGCAATATACGGAGTCAAATTTTTGCCCTACCATCGTGCTGGAACAATTACAAATAGTTACGGAGTCTATCTTGGCGCACCAGCTACGGGTGGTACAGTTACAAATGAATGGGCTTTTTATTCAGCAGATGACGCTGACAGTTATTTTGCTGGCAACGTCGGCATCGGAACGACGGCCCCCACAACTTCACTTGATGTAGTTGCTCCAGCAATATCAGGTCCAGAAACTATTGCGAAGTTTAGAGTGAGCGACGCTACGAATAGTTATGTATCATTCGGCAATATTTCTTCATTAGCGGGTGCTCTTATACCTCATCTTACAGGATATAATGGGGACGATTCTAGATATGCAATGAAATATTATGGAAAGGTAGCAGACGCAACGTATAATGGGGATTATTACCCAGCACTCCTCTTTGAGGGTGTCCAAAGAGACGGAACAACCCCATTAAGTACCGTCCCTATTGTTGCGTTTACCAGTGAACACGATGCTAAATTGACTACTTGGTATAACGGAATGACAAAAATTGGTGGTACTGATACGATAGACGCGGCAGGAGGCGGAAGTCATAAGCCTACTACAATGCTTGATGTTGTAGGTTCTGGCTCTGAAGATTTATTGAACTTAATAGACGGTAGCATTTCAAGAGTGTATGTGGAAGAAGGCGGTAACGTTGGCATCGGGACTACGAATCCAAGCGGCACGCTGACAGTCAGTGGAGCAGAAGGAGCCAGTGGATTAATTAATCTCTGGGCTGATGATGGGGATGACAATGCAGACAAGTGGGTGATGTATGTGTATTATGCTGATGGATCATTTAGCATAGCTGATTATGGTTCAGGTTCTGCGGTTGTAGATTTTAAAATAGAACAAGATGGTGGGATTTTTATGGCTAATCTTCTTCAGCAATCAGCGTCCGGTTTAGTTGTGGAATATAATACTTCTACCAAAGAGATCTATGCCGAGACGTCAACTATTAGGAATAAACATGATATAACGCCGTCGGGGATAGAAGCCGCTAAAATTCTTGATGTAATGCCAGTCCTTTACACTGATAACATAAGCGGCCAACGCCAATTCGGCATGATTGCAGAGTCATTAGATGAGGCTGGGTTGACTGATTTGGTCGTCTATATGGATGAAAAGCCCATAGGTGTAGATTACATGAAAATCTCATTGTATCTCATGGAGCTTTTACGTCAGTGGTATTATACATCTATCTTAACCCCTGCTGAAGCGGATGCACACTACAGAGCTTTGTGGAAACGAGTCTGGATTATGGACAACACTACAGAGCAAGAATGTACTAAAGAGCAAGCCTTTGAATCAGTTGATGTTCAGGTAGACCAAAAGGCCAAAGAAGTTACCAAAGAGCAGGCAACTGAAATCATCCAGGAACCCGTAACCGAAATACAAGAGGTCGAAATAGCGTTTAAAGATATCAATGAAACGATAGACAAAGAGGTGGAAGATAAAACCAATATCATCTCAGAAAAAACTGTTTATTCGGTTGATGACGAAGGTAATGTTACATCTACAACCGAACCTATATACGGAACTAAGATTATCCAAGTTACTCAACGTAAGCCAGGAGTATTTTTCAACAAAAACGATGGCAAGTGGTACCAAAAGAAAGAGGTCGAAACCACTAAACCTAAAACTCAGATTAAACAAGGGTATTATACTCAGGATGAGAAATACTACCAAGATTTAAAGACAGGTGTAACCAAAGAATATCAGATCAGGGATGGAGAAGTCGAATCCTTTGATAAGCCTGTCTATAACAAGATCACAGTTCAAAAACCCAGGCTAAAACACAATGCCAGGATGGACAGGACCACAGGCAAATTCTATCTTAAAACAGTGCCATCAGACGAACAGGCAGAAGCAGCGGCAGTCAAAGATTATGAAACTACTAAACCAGCTTGGTTGAAAGCACTGAGTAAATAATGGAGAAAATTATTATGACTTCAAGGATGGGAAGATCGGTATGAAAATCACAAGATTAGAGATTATTGGACAATTACAAACTAAATGGCCTGAGCTTGTTGATGGACTTCCTAATGCTACTAACTTAGCCATTCCTGATATAAATTATTGGATGCCTAAAAAATCTGATGTCGAATCATTAGTAATAAACACGTTTTTTGAAAATTATAAATATAAAGTACAAGTTTTTGATTGTGATGATTTTTCGCTTGTTGTTCATGCTTTTGTTGTTCAGGAAAGATATAGGCAGATTGAAAAGCGTGAAATCTCGAAAGAAGAATGGTTTCCTTGGTCGTTTGGTCAAGTATGGGGAACTAAGTTTCAAGGTAAAACGATGAAACATGCTATTAATATAATAATGACATCAGATAATGGCATTATGTTTCTTGAACCACAGTCTAGTGATAGGGGTGTTTTTGATGGTGTATCACTATGGAAAACAGATAGTCTTAAAGATAATATTTATTTTGTTCGTATGTAACATATTGTTCTTATTATCTGGATGTCCCAAAGGTTATTCTGATTGGCCTATAAAACCTGGACCACAGGGATGTTTACAGTTCTATTAAAGCTACATTTCGCAACTAGTTGTTAGAATCGTCTCGTACCTAGACAATCAGGGAGATCCTGAACAGAATATTCCACGGTGAGTGTACATCAGTAATTGACGATCAGGTTGTGTTTGAGAAGTTGGAGGAAGTTAGGAGAATGAGCAACAATCCAGATAATGCAATCCTAAAGACAATAGTAATGACGTGTGTAGGCGTTATAGTTGCGCCTTTTGTGTTTGTCATACTGAAGGTGGTTGAACTCGGGCAGTGGTTTGTTGGAAAGGTGATGGGGAAATGACCGATGACCCAAACGACAAAATGAAAAAGACAATCAAGAGCTTTAACCCTAATGGAACGCCCAGACCTCATTTTGGTGGGTTATTAACTGATCCAATACCGAGACGAGTTCGAGAGTTAGAAGAACGAGTAGAGAAACTGGAAGCTATAATTAAACAGATAGAGGCGCAAAATGGAGTGTGTTATGACAAGCCCATTTATACCGGAATTGCGGGAGTTGACAGATAAATTATCGTTTAGTTCCCAAAAAACATACTCACCAAATATCCGGCAAAATACAATGATACGTGGCACATCGCTGGCATTTGGCTTGCTAAATGAACCCGCCGTAAGTTGCGCAAAAGTATTTGCGTCATCCAAGTCTGTGTTTCCTGCGCACTCTCACAACGAAACAGAATTTTTTTTGGTCTACAACGGCACGATGGAAATGGCTGTTGAGGGGGAAACCCACGTTCTCAATGTTGGCGATTGCCTGAAAATTGATCCTAATGTTGAGCACTCGGGATCATTTCCAGACGGTGACTGTTGGTTTTTAGCGATAACAATCCCACAAGCTGAGGGCTGGCCGGACGCCCCGGAGGGGGTGCAATCATGACAGGCAATAATGATGATTGGGAAAGCTGGTCCAAGTATGTATTAAAAGAATTGGAAAGGCTGAACGACTGTTACGATGGACTAAGTAAAGAAATCGTTAAGATAGGTAAAGACATTGTGGGGCTGAAGGTGAAATCGGGCATGTGGGGTGTCATAGGCGGGATGATTCCTATTTGTGTGGCATTGCTGGTATGGCTCGCCAGGAGCGTAGAATAATGAAAACGGTAATGGTGGTTGAAGATCTTAAAGATCAACGAGATATCTATAAACAAATTCTTGAAAAAGCCGGGTACGAAGTTTTGTTAGCATCTTGTGATACAGAGACTTTTGACCTGTTTCACGAGTTTCGGCCAAAAGTTGTAATTATGGATCTGCATCTGGGGCCGAATAGCCTGCCAGGGAACAAGATTTGTAAACAACTCGTAGCCATTGAGCCTGCAACCAAGGTGGTTTGCATGAGCGGGAATTTTGAGATGTTTGAGCCGGACTATGGGTTTCAAAATGGATTTACAGCCTGCCTCGCAAAACCCGTGGATTCGGCTGATTTGTTGAGGGTGATAGGAGAAGCTTTTGCAGAAGGATAGGGCAGATCTTAAAGAGAGATTAAAAGATCACGAAGGTTTCCGGTCTGAAATTTATAAATGTCCTGCTGGTCATTATACAATTGGATTTGGCCACTTTGTGGGTTCTGGTGGTTGTCGGATTTCTCGGGAAGTAGCGGACCTCATTTTAGATGAAGATATCCACAAAGCAACTTTTGAATACTTGTCTTTAGGCTGGGATCATCTATCACAGGTTAGGCAAGATGTTTGCCGGGAGATGATCTTCTGGCTCGGGTTGAAAGGTTTTTTGAAGTTCAAAAAAATGATTACAGCGATTGAAAAGTCAGACTGGCAAAAAGCTGCTGATGAGATGTTAGACTCCCAAGCGGGGCGCAACTATCGCGCAAGGATGACCGAGTTAGCTATGTTAATGATTGAGGGGTGAAGCTTTTGGAATATCTACGACACAAACCATCTGAATATAACCTCAGTATCAACTTAGTCAAAATCTGGGACTGGATTAGAGGTAGGTCTCGCAGAAAACTCAGAGAATGGCTGGCAGATAACCGCAAGCGACGCAGG
>Ga0190284_1000057_pt1 | contig 88557 bp, 64 predicted proteins | sample 48691812_MG_FD_161668 | JGI IMG/M metagenome (GOLD analysis project Ga0190284, IMG submission 161668) | Hydrothermal vent microbial mat bacterial communities from Southern Trench, Guaymas Basin, Mexico - 4869-18-1-2_MG | ecosystem: Environmental > Aquatic > Marine > Hydrothermal vents >... | reverse complement strand
ACCGTTGGATTGCTCCACCTTCCCTTCGAGCTGGTCCATCCGAGCAATCGGCAGGCGCATTCACGCCTGATCGCACCTCGTCGCCCTCCCTAAACCGGTCGGGATACGGATGGGACCATCGAATGTGTAAGGTGTGAGGTATGCGACGGAGCATCACCCATCGAAGAATCGCAGCCAGGTCCCGTCGCCGTCGCATACTCCGGAGGGACCTTCTGAGCCACAGATCTAGCAGCCAGGTGATCACGGATACCAGTCCGGCGATCGTATGGCGGCGTCCTCGCGATCGCCGTCACTCCATCATCCTCTCGGCTGTCGTGGTACGTGAGATCGGCGATCGCGCTGCGCAGACCGTGCGATCGCTATCACCCCCTCCGTAGCCCGACAGTGATGGAGGGCGGGACTGGCGGGCGGGTGGTGATAGCCTGGGGATTGCTCTGTCCACCGATCGATCCACAGTCGTCACTGATGAGAGCAATCGTCTGGTGCTGAGACCGAGGCGGTGCAGCGTCGCCCTCCCTAAACCGGTCGGGCTACGGATGGGACCATCGAATGTGTAAGGTGTGAAACGTGCGACGGAGCATTACCCATCGAAGAATCGCAGCCAGGTCCCGTCGCCGTCGCATACTCCGGAGGGACCTTCTGAGCCACAGATCTAGCAGCCAGGTGATCACGGATACCAGTCCGGCGATCGCGTTGCGCTGAGTGTGCGATCGCTATCACCCCCTCCGTAGCCCGACAGTGATGGAGGGCGAGATCGGCGGGCGGGTGGGGATAGCCTGGGGATTGCTCCATTCACCCAGCGATCCACAGTCTTTACTGATGGGAGCAATCGTCTGGCGCTGAGATCGAGGTGGTGCAGCGTCGCCCTCCCTAAACCAGTCGGGCTACGGATGGGACCGTCGAGCAAGCGAGGTGTGAGGTGTGCCATGTGGTATGACCCATCGAAGAATCGCGGCCTGATCCTATCACTACTATATGCGCCGGCATGACCTCCTGAGCCGTGACGATCATCCTGCGGTGGCCATCACCTCATCATCAGCGCGGCTGTCGAGGGAGATGAGATCGGCTGTCGCGCGGGGCGGACCATCCGAGCAAGCGAGGTGTGAGACAAGCGATCTGACGTCGCCGACCGACGATCCGCAGACGAGAAATCACCTCAAACTTCTGGTCGAATCGATCCCCGGTGCAGGCTATTAGTCTGGAATCATACTTCAACAAATACTGAGGAGGATCGAGATGAGCTCAAGAAAGTTGATCGCGTGCACGGGTGGTTGCTCGTTGATGTTGAATGTCCTGGTTTGTATCGCATTCTTCGGGTTCGCTGCCGGGCCGGCGACTGGGCAGGTCGATTTTGCGCCGCCCGTCACCTATGCGACGAGCACGAGCCCTTGGTCGCTGACGACCGGAGATTTCAACCTCGACGGCTACGCCGACATCGCGACCGCCGGTTGGCAGTTGGGCGAGGTTTCGGTGCATTTCAACGATCAGAGCGGTGCATTCGGTACCGGTATAGCCTACGACGTGGGTGAAACCACGGCTGGCGGGTGCGTGGCCGCCGACTTGAACAATGACGGCTGGGACGACATCGCCACATCCAACCTCGACTGGAACAACGTCTCCGTGCTGCTGAACAACCAGAACGGAACGTTCGCTCCCGCGGTGCTCTATCCGGTGGGCAGCCGCAGTTGGAACGTGGAGGCCGGCGATCTCAATGGTGACGGCTGGATCGACCTCGTGGCGAGCAACGTCCTGACCGAGGATGTCAGCGTGCTGCTGAACAACCAGAACGGCACCTTCGCGCCGGCGGTCTCCTACGCGGCCGAACAGAGCACCATAGATTCCACCATCGCCGATCTCGACGGCGATACCGTCCCGGACATCGGCGTTGCCAACTTCTCATTCTCGTCGCTCAGTGTCCTCTTCAACAACGGCAACGGCACCTTTCAGCCGCGCCAGAAATGGTCCGCCGGTGGGGGATCGCGAGGGATCGTAGCTGTCGATCTCGATCGTGACGGCGACAACGATCTGGTCACGGCCAACTCGCTCGACGACAACATTACGATCCGCCTGAATGATGGATTCGGGCAGTTCTCGGCGCGTTTCGACGTGCCTGCCGGAACGTGGTGTTACCAACTGGCCGCTCCGGACGTCGATCTGGACGCCGATCCCGATCTGTTGGTGGTCAACAACTCGCCTGCTGGTGTCACGCTCCTCAAGAACCATGGCGACGGCAATCTGGCACCTCCGGTCTTTTTCGAGACCGCCGCAGCGGGCAGCGCAACGGATATCGTGGTCGCCGATTTCGACCGCGATGGTCGGCTCGATTTTGCGGTTTCCAACCTCAGCGGCGACTCGTTCACGGCGCGGCTCAACACCACCGACTTTCCACCGGTACTCTCCCAGACCGCATTGATCCGCGGCACACCGGCAACTTTCACGGCGACAGGTGCGCGGCCGAACGAAGTGGTCTACTTCGTCTATTCTCTGGCGGGGGTTGCACCTGGCAGTGTCTGCCCGGGCCCGCTCGGGGGAATGTGCCTCGACCTCGTCGCGCCAGCATCCTTGATCGGCTCACAGACAGCCAACGCCGCCGGAACCGCCGAGCTCACCATGACGGTCCCGATCAACGCCCCTGCGGTAACGGTCTGGACCCAGGCGACTATCGTGCGCGGCACGGGCGGCGCCGACTCAGTCAAGACACAGTACATCGAGGACCAGATCCAGTAGATCTCGTCATGTGCTCAATCAGATTGCCTAGCAAGGTTTCAACAACCCCGCTGAATGACAGCAAGAAATCAACCAGGGACAGTGTTCCTCGAGCAGTGTCCCTGGCTCGTTTTTCTTCGAAAGAGGCGTTTTTCTTTTGGGTTACCCAACCAGATTTTTCAGACGGCGTCTGAAAAATCTCGGCTCAATAACTTCGATAGTGGTCGTTTTTAGAGTTTCATGATGAACGCAAGCTTGTAGTAGTCGGGCTGATTTGTAAAAGGAACTCCATACCCCTTTTTACCGGTCAAATCGTGGGAGGAAGGGCCGATACTAATACTCGTTACGCTGTTGCTCGTACTAATGCCCGTCAAGGTTGCGTCTATACTGACACCTGATTGAGAAAAGCTAGTCTCCGTAATCCCCGTGGTAGTGCTTTGGACGCCAAGATCAACAGTTGATGATTCAGTCGTCCAGTGCTGGTATGAGCCGATAACCTGAGGTATCACGTAAGGATAAGACGACCCGCCCCATTGTTCGATTTTTCTATCGCCGATACCGTGCCCATGTCCCGGGTCAATAACCGCATGATTATGCGAATCGTTCGTGAGAGTATGATTGTTGGGAGAATTGTGTGTCACATGGTCATGTCCGGGATCGATGACGGTATGATAATGGGTGCCCTCGTTAGAGTCGTGTTCATGATTCATTGCATGGTTGTGTAGTGCGAGATTGTCCAATGAAAGAGTGGTGGTACTGCTTCCACCGACTCCCCCTGGGTCTTCATTTGTATCGACGCTGAGAATAAACTGGCCGGTCAGGTCCGGTGTAGTGTTGCTTCCGTCACACAATGCCCAGCCAGGTGGAATTGAGCTGATCCGTCCGGACCACATGATAATGAGACCTTGGGGACAGTATGCTCCTCTTTGTTGTGAATTGTCATTTGCCGAGTAAAAACCGGTCATTACAAAAAGCGAAATAAGACAGGGTAATGTTAGATAAAACAAGAGACTTTTAGTCGTTTTTTTACCCACGACTTTCTCCTTAACAGAGGTTTTAAATATTTTTCAAATTTTGCTTTTATCATCATTGTATAGGTTCTTTGAGTTGAGCTGAACTGATTCAAACGTTGTCGATGCTGTCGTCGTGATCGTTATTGTCTTTCTGCTAGAGCTTCATAATAAAAGCAAGCTTATAGTACTCGGGTCGATTATCGAAGGGTGCCCCTATTCCGGTATCGGCGGTGGTTCCTGAGAAGGAAGAGACATTTATCTGGCTCAAAGCCTGATCAAGAGAAGTAATGTTTGTGCTGCTTTTTGAGACAACCACTGCTGAAGAGGCGCTGCTGAGAGTAATTCCTGTGCTGTTACTTTCAATACTTATTCCAGTTGATACGGATTCGATGCTGTTCCAGTCACGATACCGTCGATCGACTAAGCGAAACACGTCATTCCCGGGGGACCCGCCGCCTCCAGTATTTTCAATTTTTTTATCACCCCAATAATGACCATGTTCATTATCAGTAACAAGATGCTCGTGACCGGGATCGTTTAAAGAGTGTGAATGCATTGCGTCGTGGAACGGGTGCGTGTGCCCAGGGTCGATTACCGAGTGATAATGTCCGGGATCATTTGCTGAATGACCGTGAAACATCGTGTGGTAGTGAGGTGGGAGATTGTCTACAGAAAGAGTGACTGTAGCGTTTCCTCCCGATGTACCTGGGTCTTCGTTATAATCGACGCTGAGAATGAAATTATCGGTCAGGTTCGGTGTACCATTGTTACCGTCGCATAGAACCCATCCAGATGGCACGGTGCTGATCGGTCCGGACCAAAAGGAAATCAGGCCCTGCGGGGCAGCGGAATATTCTCTCAGAGGTTCCTGAGGAGTCGCCATTCCCAATAGCACACAAAGACAAGCTGTTATAATTGCCAATAGTAATCCTAATTTTAATCTCATGCTCATGATTATTTTCCTTTTTATAGACGATCATGTTCTCTCTATTTTGTTTTAAAACGCGAACACCACTCTCTTGACGATTTCAGACTGGAATCAAAGTTTCATAATGAACGCCAGTTCGTAGTATTCGGGACGATTGTCGAAGGGTATGCCAGATCCGGTCTCTTGGGTGATTCCGTCAAACGAAGCAACATCAAATGAAGTATAACTGACTCCGGAAGCCAATATTCCCGTCGTATTGCCGTCAATACTCACACCTGAGGAGCTGTCACTCACGACTATTCCTGCAGAGCTTCTTTCGAGCTTGGTTATGCCGGTGGCGGCGGTCTCGGGACCGTTCCAAGGATAGTAAAAGATATTATTGCTTTGTACCAATGTCTCGAATCCAGAACCGTGAGGACCAACGAGTTTTCTTACGCTATGATAATGTCCTGGATCGCTCACGGTGTGACTATGCGTCGTATCGGTGATAGTATGGTTGTGTACTGGGTCAGTTAGCGCATGAGTATGTCCGGAGTCAATGATCGAGTGCCCGTGTCCTGGATCATTGACAGTATGGGTATGCGATAATCCGTGTTGGTGCTCGGGAAGATTGTCGACTGAGAGGGTTATGTTGCCGCTTCCTCCGATGCCACCTGGATCCTCGTTGGATTCGACGCTGAGAATGAATCGGTCCGTCAGGTCGGGGGTGCCGTTGCTGCCATCGCAGATCGCCCATCCCAAGGGGATGGTGCTGAGGGGGCCGGACCACATCGAAATCGAGCCTCGAGGGAGGTTGAAGGACTTTTTCTCAGAGTCGGTTGGTGCCGGTTGAGGCACGGCTATCGCCCAGAGAGTACACAAGCAGAGGGTTGAGAGTGACAAGGCCACACAAATTGTGATTGTTTTGCGCATGCCTATCTCCTTTCAAAAAAAACAAACTGATAGGATTGAGGTGGCAATGAAAAACCAAATGGACTTTCGCGCCGATAGTCGCAGAGGTGACAGTCAGATGGGAATCGACAGAGGAAAATCGGGCAGATGGAGCCCGGACTCCAGTATTAAAGATTCCCGTTGCAGGAGTATTTGCGAACGAGCGCTCCGTTTTGATCGTCTGGCGATAAAACGTAGGTTCCCTACAACATAGGCACGATTGATATCGAATCTATGTCTCGACGAGCAGAAAACAGGAGATTTGATATTTAATAGATGTTCGTCCGTCGCGATGGTTCGGGACTCACAACTAATTCAAAAACCCCAACGTGAAAATATAGATATTTTACGCGGTTCCCTCAACTATTTGTATTGATTTGTATGCCAGGTGGTGACGGATCCTGGTTCGATTATTCGTTCCTTTGCCTCGAAGATAAAATAAAAAATGCACCCGACAGTATAGAGAGTAAAAGTAATTTGTCAATGTAAATGTCTTTTTTTTTGTTGAATTGAAAGGCGGTGTTGGACTCGTCTTAGTTGTTATCTGTGACAGAGTTGTAAGTGAATAATTAATATTGGTTGTATATAAGTTAAAACATGTGAATGAGTGATAGATATGTTCGAGTATCGATGAATGAGGTATGAGACTTCTGCGAGTAAGAATGTATGAACGGAAAGTGGAACCTTAATAATCGCGCTCATAGACCCTCAGTCGTCGTTGCAGGCACGTTGAAGAATGTTTGTTTTCTTCGTTGCCTGCGAGTGGCTCTCTATTCGTGCATCCAGGATAACGATAGCGGGGTTCGCGTTGAAATTGGTGTCGCTACGCTGCTCCTAGCGCATCGATTGAGGAGATGGATTCAGAATCGCAGGAATCGGGAATATTTCACCTCCAAGTGAGTCGATGGACACATGTGGTTTGATTTGCGATCTGAGGATTACCTGAAGGACGGATACAATAGAGGAGGACAAAACATGTTGCAGAGGAATCGAGGTCTCGTTGTTCCCGCTCTTTTCGTCTTTTGTCTGGGATTGTCATTGAGCCTGAGCGCGGACTCACCCTGCCTCGCGCAGCCGCAATCCGATGAAGCAGTGGAGATGGTCTCGCTGCCACTCGACGAAAACAACTCTGTCTCGTTGGTGTCGTTTCTGCGCTTCGCCAGCGAAACCCTTGGATATCCAATCCTTTACCGGGGAAACGATATCCAGGAGCGGGTGCTGCTCTTTTCTGGAGAGGTTCAGGTCCCGCGCAAAGATTTTCAGGGCTACTTCGAGAGGCTGTTGCTGAACGAAGAGATCCTCTATCTCGAGAACGGAGAAGGTGCGAACACCGATCACCGGATCGTGAATCTTCAGAGAGCGGGACAATCCCAGAACATCGTCTCCAAACTGGTGGTGCGCGAAGACCTGCATCTCTACGCCGATCGAGGTGTTCTTATCACGACTTATCTTCCGCTCGAGAACGTCACCGCCCGCGACGCGATCACGGCTCTCAACGCACTGTTGTCTCAGGGGCATATGTCGGTCGAGAGTGTTCGAGCGATGGAGACCGCCAACACGATGGTGATCACCTGCGTTGCATTCAAGGCCTGTCAAATCGTCAAGCTCCTCGAACATATAGATCGCGTTGCGACCGATGACGAGCGCGGTTTCGCCAGAAACTGGAAAGCCCTACGCGGCGATCTCATAGAGCTGAACAAGAGGATCGTGGAGCTGGAGAACCGGTTGCGGATCCTCGAACACAAATAGCGGGTAGGTTTAGGGTATCAGGTGACACGACGAATTGACGGGACACTGCCGGGAAAGCAGTGTCCCGCGTTTTTTGCCAAAACCCTTCCACCCCTTTTACCCGCACTCCTTCCGATCTTGCGCGCGGCACCGGGATCGTTATGATGCAGAGATCCGCTGATCCGAGCTGATCCGATCATTACCATGCTGGTCTGTTGCCAAGAGAGGACCCCTCGATGGGAAAAACACGTTTCGAAGACCTGGCCGCGATGCTTCTTTGCTGTTCGCTGATCGCACCGCTCTTGTGCGCCTGCGGTCGCAGCGAGGCGCCGCGTACCTTCAGCGGAGAGCAGCACCCGGTGGTCTTCGTGACCTTCGATCCCGGGCACTTCCATGCCGCCCTGGTGCAGAAGACCATGTACGACCAGGTCGCGCCGCAAGCCTTTGTCTTCGCGCCCGAGGGGCCGGACGTGGAAGATCATCTTGCACGCGTCAAAGGCTTCAACACCCGCGCCGACAATCCTACCAACTGGACGGAGACGGTCTACCGCGGCGCCGACTGCCTGCAGAAGATGATCGCCGAGCGGCCCGGCAATGTGGTGGTGCTTTCAGGCAACAACGGGCGCAAGGCGCGGGCGATCAAGGCTTGCATCGAGGCCGGCCTGAACGTCTTTGCCGACAAGCCGATGTGCGTCGATGGCGAGGGTTTCGAGCTTTTGAAGCAGGCCTTCGATGAGGCCGCCGAGCGCGGCGTCTTGCTCTACGACATCATGACCGAGCGCTCCGAAATCACCACCATCCTGCAGCGCGAGCTGGCTCACAACGAGGCCGTCTTCGGGCGCTTCGAGCGGGGTTCACCTGAAAACCCCGCCGTGGTCAAGGAGAGCGTACATCACTTCTACAAACATGTGGCGGGCAAACCGATCAAGCGGCCGGCCTGGTTCTTCGACACGACACAGCAGGGCGAGGGGATCGTGGATGTCACGACGCACCTTATCGACCTGGTTTTGTGGGGTTGTTTTCCCGAGGAGGTCATCGATTGTGAAGAGGACGTGGTGCTGGCGGGGGCACGACGCTGGCCAACGTTGCTGACAGGCGAGCAGTTCCAGCGGGTCACCCGTCTCGACGGTTTTTCCGATGACCTCGCGCGCCGGCTCGACGAGCAGGGCGCGCTGCCCTGTTTCTGCAACGGCGAGATCAGCCTTGCCGTCAGGGGCATTCACGCGCGGGTCTCGGTGGCCTGGAACTATCAGGCGCCGGCTGGCGGCGGGGACACTCACTATTCGATCATGCGCGGCACCAAAGCCCATCTCGTGATCCGTCAGGGGAGGGAGCAGGGCTACAGACCGGAGCTCTACGTGGAGCCCGCCCCTGGCGCCGACGCGGGCACCGACGCGGGCGCGCTGGGAAAGGCGCTCGAGGGTGCTATCGCAGATTTGCAGCGCAGTTACGCAGGCATCGCCCTTGTCGCTGAAGGGCCGCGCTGGAGGATCGAGATTCCTAAAGAGCACAGGATCGGGCACGAAGCTCACTTCCGCCAGGTCACGGAGCGCTACCTGCGCTACCTGACGGAAGGTCGCCTTCCCGAGTGGGAAGTGCCCAATATGCTCACCAAGTATTTCATCACCACGACGGCGCTCGAGATGGCGCGCCGGTGAGAACCACAGGCAACAAGAAGAGAGCCAACGATACAACAAAGGAGCAAGAGCATGTCGCGTCCAGCGAACGAGAACATGGAGAATCCGTTAAATACGCAAAAAACGCCTGAGGATTCGAACACGACGTCGCGCCGAACCTTTCTGATCCGCACCACTCAGGCGGCCGCCGGTCTCATGGCGGGCGGCGCCATCGCCTCCTCCGGCGCCCATGCGCGGCCGGCAGCGCGGCCCGGGCCCTTGCCTCAGGGCCAGGTGGTCGGCGCCAACGACCGCATCAACGTGGCCGTCGTGGGCATCCGCAGCCGCGGCCGGAACCACGCCGAGAACTTCGCCAAGATGCCCGGCGTCTTCGTGAAGACCCTCTGCGACGTAGACGTCAACCTCTTCCCGTCGCGCGTCGCGAAGATCGCCGAGATCCAGGGCGAGGCCCCTGGAACCGAGCAGGACATCCGCCGCCTGCTCGAGGACCAGACGATCGACGCCATCAGCATCGCCACCGCCGATCACTGGCACGCGCTGGCCACGATCTGGGCCTGCCAGGCGGGCAAACACGTCTTCGTGGAGAAGCCCTGCTCGCACAGTATCTGGGAGGGGCGCAAAATGGTGGAGGCCGCCGCCAGGTACGACCGCATCGTCGCGGTGGGTTACCAGAACCGCTCCATCAAGAACGTACGCGCCGCCATGCGCTTCCTGCACCAAGGCGGCATCGGCGAGGTCTACATGGCGCGCGGCCTCTGCTTCAAGCCGCGCGACTCCATTGGTCGCTTTCCCGACGGACCGGTGCCGCAGGGTGTGAACTACGATCTGTGGCTCGGTGCGGCGCCCGAGCGTCCCTTCAACAAGAACCGCTTCCACTACAACTGGCATTGGTTCTGGGACTACGGCTGCGGCGACATCGGCAACCAGGGACCGCACCAGTTCGACATCGCCCGATGGGGTTTGGGCGAGACGGGGCATCCCGTCGCGGTCCAGAGCGACGGCGGCTACTTCTGCTGGGACTCGGACCAGGAGACGCCCAACACTCAGATGGCCAGCTTCGAGTACGCCGACGGAAAGGTGCTGACCTTCGAGGTGCGCGGGCTCTACACCGGCGCCGAGGAAGGCGTGAAGATCGGCAACCTCTTCTACGGCACCAAGGGCTGGATGTGGCTCAACGGCTCGCAGTGGAAGACCTTTTTCGGCCGCAAGAACGAACCCGGCCCGGGCAACGAGTCGGCCGACTCGTTCGCCGATCCCGCGGACCTGGCCGGCGCCGGCGGCGGGGGACACTACGCCAACTTCATCCACGCCCTGCGCACCGGCCGCAAGGAGGATCTTTCGTGCAACATGGAGTCGGGACACATCTCGACGGTGCTGCCCCATCTGGCCAACATCGCCTACCGGGTGGGCAAAAAACTTACCTTTGACGGTAAGACGGAGCGGTTCGTTGAGTGCAATGATGCCAATCGCCTCGTCAGACGCGTTTATCGCAAACCCTATGTCATCCGGGAGACTGTATAAGATGACGACGAAAACGGCACGCAGAGCAGGTACGAATTTTTCGAGCTGCCGTTCATACAACGCGGCGCTCTTCGTGGCGGCTGCCGTGCTTTGCGCCGGCGGTTTTTTCCCGGCGGTTGCCGATGGCCGCGAACCCGTCCCCGGCCGGTTCGCGACCGATGAGCTCGAGAGCTATCAGCTTGAGCTCAGCGTGGCCGCGCCGGCGGTAAGCTGTGACGACGTGCCCCTTCACGCCCTAATCGAGCTGCCCGAGCCGTGGAAGAGCCTCCCGCCCGAGCGGATCGCGGCGGAGCTCGTGGAGCTCGGAGATAAACCCGGCGACGCGGGTTCAGTTGTCGGGCAGATTCTGCCCGGTGGAGCCGGCCGGGTCGAGCTCTGGTGGATCCAACCGCGCGCCGAGGCCGGCCGCTCATCGCGCTGGACAGCACGGCTGAGCGTGCAAACTCAGGGCGATGCGTCTGGCATGGTGACACCGCCCGAGCTCAGCGGGTTCCGTTGGCAGCCGGACGACGAGCATCAGACCCTCGATCTGCTCGACGGCGGCTTGCGGCGGCTGCGCTACATGCACGCCTACGATGCCACGCGCCGCGTGGAGACCTACAAGCCGTACCATCACGTCTTCGATCCCGAGGGTATGGAGTATATTACGAAAGGACCAGGCGGGCTCTACACGCATCACCGCGGCATCTTCATCGGCTGGAACCGTCTCACAGCCGGAGGAAAGGAGTTCGACCTCTGGCACATGACCGGCGGCGAGCAGCGCCACCGCATGATGCTCGACACCCAGGCCGGTCCGGTCGTGGCGCGCTCGCGAGCGCTGATCCACTGGATGCTCACCGGTGGCGTGATAGCCCTCAGCGAGGTGCGCGAAATCACGGTTTTGCACCAGAGCGGGCCAGGCGCGCTCCTGATCGAGTTCGCCTCGCGCCTGAAAGCGGTGAGCGGCCCGGTGTTTCTCAACGGCGATCCCGAGCACGGCGGATTCCAGTACCGCGCACACAACGGTGTGGCCGAGGGTGACGCCGCAGTCAAGGCGCGCTATCTGTTTCATGCCGACGGCATCGACCCCCGCAAGGACAAGGACCTGCCGTGGGTTGCCATGAGCTACGGCTTCGGTGGCCGGCGCTTCAGCGTCCAACACATGAACCATCCTGCCAACCCGGCGGGAACCGTCTACTCGGCCTACCGCGACTACGGCCGATTCGGCGCCTTTTTCACCAAGAAGATCGCCGCCGGAGAGACACTGAGCCTGCGCTACAGGATTTATGTCGCCGAGGGCGAGATGCCGCCGCGCGCAGAGCTGGCCGACCGCTTCGCAGTCTTCGCCGATCCACCGCGGGTGGAGGTGATCCGTTAGATGGTACGATAGTCGAGTTACCACAGCGGGTCGCTGCCGACTACCGCGGCAAAGGCGACGGGGATGATGATCATGGCGACAAGAGCGTCAGCGGTTCCGTCGATGATGATCCACGCTCTCGAGTCTTGCAGGTATGTCATTACCGATCGGGCAGACGAAGCGATCGAGACCTCCAGGGACACTACGTGATTGTGTCGACGGTGGGGAGATAAGGTGCAGGCCTTTGTGTTCGATCCCATATCAAGGATGGAAAACTTGTCGGGATGCCCGACGATGACGATGTTGGTGATGCCTCCGGAAATCACATCCAGGAACATATCCCGTTTCTGATCGAACGTGAAGCTCCGTAGATCCTGCGCGAAGAGCAATAATTCACGTATTCATCGCACCAGGTGCGGTCGATGCTCGCGGGCAGCGCCAACTCCATTTCTCTCAGAAAGTTAGCGTATCCATCTAGAACGACTTTGAGCTTTCCCCAAGCCTCCGTCATATCCGAATCTCCGTTTTATTGACAATCTCTATAACAACGGTATCCTGGGTGTTATGGTCATCGTTGGTCTATCGTAAGTTCGGCTATGGTCGAGCACTTGTGACATGGGGATTCAACGGTCCCGTCGCCACAGGGACAGGAACACCGTGACGATGGCAAGGGAAAGACACCCAAGCGTGACAAGGAGTTACACGGCAAATGGTCTTCGACCGGCATGCTCACAGGGTGTTGCTTTGCATTCGTCCGGAAGGAGGCTGGCATGGCGTCGATCCCGAGAAACCTGGCGAGGGTTGAATGAAGGGGGGATAGGAGTCGCCGCAAAAAAAAGATTTTGTCTAGAATAACTTGTTATGAGAAATAAAATGAAAATACTATCGAAATATATTGGTACATTTTATTTCATTGGACTTATTCTATTCTTCATAGGAATCGGAGCAAATACACAATTAATAATTATGTTTATTGGAGTTGCTTTAGTATTTTTTGCCACTTGGTGTAGCAAAAAAGGATATGTATCTGAAAAATGTACAAAGTGCAATTGGAAAATTTTCACAGTTGGAAAAGTAAAATTTGAGTATTGCCCTGAATGTGGTGAAAAATTAGAAAATAAAAATAATAAAAACTCATAACAAGCGGCTGCACCCGTCGTCGGCCGCAGCGAAACTGAGTATGATAGAATTTAAGGTAAATCGTGGCTGCCAACGCACTGAGCCGCAAAGCGTTCTGTCGGACAGATGTTGCCCTTCGGTGAAGACTATCACGATCCTTTCCCCGAAGGGTCAACCTTCTCTGTGAGCTCTGCCAAGCGATATTCGATCTCCAGCAGTTTTTCCTTGACGTTTAGCTCGGACTGTTCTGCGCGGCTGGCCAAGAGGAACACGGCTGCCATGACGACGAAAGCCAGCCCGGAGAGTAGCATGCGGTTGCCTGCGGCCGGATCGGAAAGACTGGGCGCCGTCACCAGAAACAACGTCATGACGATCACGGTGAGCGCCCAGGCGGCGCCTGCCATGGCCGGTGGGTGTTTTCTGAGCAGCAGTCGCCCCGTCACCGCAATCCACGCGCACATCGCCGCGAACGCCAGGCCAAACACAGAACTCGCAGCGAAGGCAAGCGTTCCCAAGATTGACAGTCGGCCGTAGCTGATGACGGCCACCACGCCAAACAGTACGCCAAGGCTCAGACAAAACACCGTCCAGAACACATAGACGCCACGCTGGACGCCGCCTAATCGTTTTTCGAACATCGCTCGTTTCTCCTGTTCGTACTTCTTCTTGTATTCCGGCGAGTACGACTCGCACTGAATCAACTGCTCCGAGAACGACTTCGGTATCCGACTCATCATCAATCCTCCGCTCCCATCGCTTTGCCGAGCGCACGACGGGCGTAGTACAACCGCGACTTGACGGTCCCGGCCGGAACACCGATCACGTCTGCAATCTGGTCAATCGACAGGTCTTGAAGGAAGAACAGGGTTAGCACCTCCCGGTGGGGCATGGAAAGCCGTTCGAGGGCACTGTGCACGGCCTCGGCGTTTTCGAAGCTCAGTGTCGGGTCCGTCTCATTGGATGGCTCGTCGGTCATATCAAGGGCCGTGAGCGACAGATGGTTGTCCCATCGTTGGCGCCCATGATCGATGGCCGTCCTGCGAGCCAGCGTGTACATCCAAGCAGCAAGCGATTGAGCGTCGCGGAGTTGCGAAATACCGCGCATTACCTTCAGCCAAGTCTTTTGCAGCACATCCCACGCATCCGCCTCCTGCTCGACAAGTCGGCGAACATAGTAAAACAGCCGCGGTTCCCATCGCTCCACCAGTTCCTCCAGCGCCTGCGTGTCGCCTTTTTGACAGCGCAGCACGAGAAGCTGATCGTAAACTGACTCTTTGGAGCGATTCATACGTTGTCCATTTCCATCTGCCGCTATTGAAAAGGACGTACCGAAGACCCGCCAGGTTCAATCAGTATCTCAGAAGAATCTTTCTCGAACTACTGCTGCTCTGTCTCGCTTGGTCTGGTATGATACAGTCCTGCAAGTCGGTAGAAGTATCCATGATCAGGGAGTCATGAAGATGGTTTATCTGGATGACATAATCAGAAAATTGAATAATCACCCAGAAATCAAGGTCTCGACCGAGAATGACGGACTATTAATAGCATTTACTCATAAAAAGGGACAGTTAAAAACTGTTTATGATGGTCGTGAGTTCACGGTCTTTGGCCCGGGTGGGCATTGTCACTTGGATGATGTAGATGAAGTTGTTGAGTATGTATTAGATTGTGCGATATCCGAATACAGGACAATTGTATTGAAGAAGAAAGATTTTGAATACAAATGGCATGATCAAAAACTGATTGATGGTAAGTGGGTTACTGTTCATTCATGTGGACGTCTATTTTATCCATTTTGGAGGCAAACAACGATTGAGTACAGGAAGTAATATATTTTAACATCTGAATTCATTGAAACCGCTCGCAAGCTCGCGTCTCATGATTCAGTGCGTTATGCCCGGTAAGGAGCAATTGAAAAATGGCATCAGATGGCACGCCAAACCCAACGTGGTTGCAGGGATTAGGAACATCGCTCAAAACACAGACGGCAACGTGGCTTGTTGCGTTCCTGATCGGAATATTCGGCTTTTTTTCTGGCCGCATTACTGAATCCGTGAAATTCGCATTGAATCGCGCGGACCTTCGCACGAAGCAATACGAGGAACTCGCAATCGAAATCAGTCAGTACATCTTCTCCGCAGAATTAAATACTGAGTTCATCGAGAACAACCGGACCACGAAAACAACGCTCACCGAGTTGGTCACGGAATACAATACGTCGATTACCACACTCCGAAAGAAGGAATTCGTTTACGTAGCTTGGATTCAGAAATACCGGGGTAAAAAGGAATCTACAAAGTTCGATGATTTCATGATAACTGTCCGTGAATTCGACAAAGCCATACACTCGCTGAATGACGAATTCGAAAAGGTCAACATCACAGGAGAGGCGGACAAGGTTGATCCTGAGCGTGCTAAAGAAGCCTTGAAACTGTTGCAACCGCCAGCAAAGAAACTCCGCGAACAGGGACGCGCATTCTTGGTGTCGCTAACGTAAACGCAGGGCATAACCCCCCTGTGACAGGATAGTTGTCGCCTGGTTTCAAGCTCTTTTCTTCTCTTCTGGGAGCCGCGTTGAACGGAACGATTGGCGGAGTTCCGGCGGACGCTCGTACCTCGCGCCGCTGATCATGACGTTGGAATGGAAGACTACCTCGCGCAGAGCAACAGTGGATGAGGGAAAACCAAATCGGAACGTTTGGCCGGATGCAAGCTCGAATACCGGCTGAATTTTGGTGAGGCCCTGATGAAGGACGGTTAATCTGCTGTGATAGAAGAGTAGAAATGACTCTCACGGAGCCTACGGAGAGAAGAAATACAACCAATAATTTTGATTTATTTGACTGCGTCTCAGCCGCCTGTTTCGAGTTTTCTTGGGCATGGCTCAGGAAGATCAGCGATCTTTTTTCAGTTTTCAAAAACGCCCTCAACCGCCACGAAGATGATGATCGATCTAATTCTTGATAACACTGCGTCAAAAAAGTACTCATAGAGGTGCTTTTTTTAATAAAGGTTGAGAGGTCGACTCTCGAAGGTCCTTCAAAAACAAATGTGGAACAAGAGGGGGATTTCCGTCATGCGATCTATTTCGATGTTCTTTTTGATCGGTGTGGCTGCGGCCACTCTCGCAACCAACCCCGCCCTCGCCGGTGAGGAAAACCGCCTGCACGCCAAGCACTGGTTCGACCTGGAGGGCACGAGCGATCCCCAGATCTCGCCCGACGGCCAACAGATCGTCTACGTCCGCGGCTCTCGCGACATCATGAAGGACACCTCCCACAGCAGCTTGTGGATTGTGAGCAGCGACGGCAGCGATCACCGGCCGCTCAATACGGGGCGCCACCGAGAATCGTCGCCACGATGGTCACCTGACGGCACGCGGCTGGCGTTCGTGTCGGACCGCGACGGGCGCTCGCAGATCTTTGTGCGCTTCATGGACACGGGACAGCTCGTGCAGGTGACCAACACCGTGAAGAGCCCCTCGAACCTCGCCTGGTCGCCTGATGGCGAATCGATCGCCTTCAGTATGTCGGTGCCGACCGAGGCGCCGGCCGGGGTGAAGATGCCCTTCAAGCCGCAAGGCGCCGAATGGGCCGACCCGCCCGTGGTGATCGACCGGCTCATGTACCGCTTCAACCGGCGCGGATATCTGAAACACGAGTTCGTGCACATCTTCGTGGTGCCGTCCCTCGGCGGCACTCCGCGGCAGCTCACCAGCGGCGACTACAACCACGGAGCACCGGCCTGGTCCCGGAACGGATCGTGCCTCTACTTCAGCGCCGTGCGCAAGCCCGAGGCCGATTGGATCGTGCAGGACAGCGAGATCTACGCGGTTACGCTGGACGGCGTGATCGAACTCCTCACCGCGCACAAAGGCCCGGACGACGGTCCCGTGGTCTCTCCCGACGGACGGCGCATCGCCTACACCGGATTCGACGAGAAGAACTTCGCCTATACCATCACCCGCCTCTATGTGATGGACAGCGATGGTGGCAACCAGCGCGTGCTCACCGCGGGCCTGGATCGTAGCGTGAGACGGCCCCGCTGGGCTCCCGACGGCCGGAAGATCTACGTGACCGTCGCCAGCGAGGGTACCCGGCATCTCTACGCAGTCGATCTGGAAACGGGCAACGCCCACCCCATGACCCGCGGCACGATGATTCTCCAAGGGTTCAGCGTCGCCCAGAACGGCTGTTTGACCGCGGTCATGAGTACGCCAGACCTGCCCGGGGATATCGTGACCTTCAACGCTCAGAATCCTGAACCGAAGCGGCTGACGCGGGTCAACGACGACCTGCTAGGTTTTCGCGAGCTGGGAGCGATCGAAGAGGTTTGGTACACCTCGTCCTTCGACGATCGGCGCGTCCAGGGCTGGATCATCAAGCCGCCCGGATTCGATCCCTCCAAAAATCCTTCCAAAAAATACCCCCTCGTTCTCTATATCCACGGCGGCCCGCACGCCATGTACGACGTGCGGTTCAATTTCGAGTTTCAGACCCACGTGGCCCGGGACCAGGTGCTCTTCTACTGCAATCCCCGCGGCAGCACAGGCTATGGAGAGGAGTTCGGCAACATCATCCAGTACGCCTATCCGGGCGATGATTATTTCGACCTCATCTCCGGCGTGGACGAGGTGATATCTCGCGGCTACATCGACGAGCGCAACCTGTATGTCACGGGCGGCAGCGGCGGCGGCGTTTTGACCTGCTGGGTCATCGGCCGCACCGATCGTTTCGCGGCGGCCGTGTCCCAGTATCCGGTGATCAACTGGTACAGCTTTCTGCTCACCTGCGACATCAATGCCTTTGTCAACATGCGCTGGTTCCGTAACCCTCCCTGGGAGGATCCGCAGCGCTACATGCGGCGCTCACCGATCTCCCTCGTAGGTAATGTGACGACGCCCTGTTTGCTGATCACCGGAACGGAAGACTGGCGCACACCGATTTCCGAGACGGAGCAGTACTATACCGCGCTCAAGCTCCAAAAGAAGGAGACCAGGATGATCCGCGTTCCCGACGAGGCTCACGGCGTGCGCGGCCGGCCGTCCCACTATGTGGCAAAGATTCTGCACATTCAGGAATGGTTCGACAACCACCGGCGTGGCGGCGAAAATGAGAAACCGGAAGAGGCCGCCGGCGGAGGCGACGACGATGAGGAGGGGATGCGTTAATACGGGTGAACGAGCGGCTTGACAAGTATAGTGGGGCCCGGAGGCCCCACGAAACGATGAGATCTATCGCTATCTCGATGCTCACGAAAATGAAAGCGAAAAAACGGATAGAAGAGCATCGAGTCGGGGCGTCTGTAGTCGTAGCCCTCGGACCAAATTGTGTGGCGCATGAAAATAGAAATCCTAGAGGCTGAGCCCTGTTGCCGGTGTGAATTCGAGTTGTGTCTCTTCGGGCTTATTCGACAATAGCCTGCATCCAACCCGCCACAACCTGTTTTTTAACGGTGTCCTCACTCGCCGGAAATGTGGAGCAATCCCCTGGATGTCACGAATGCCGGGTGATCCCGCCCTCCCTAAACCGGTCGGGCTACCGATGGTACCACCGGAATAGCAGGGTTATGGTAGGAGCTGTGGATCGTTTCTCTCCCGCTGAAGCGAGGTGCTTCTTCCACATCGCGATCCGCCCCACAAAATCCGATCTCATACGTTCGTTGTAGTAGCCTGATCGGATTGGTAGGGCGACGAGGTGCGATCAAACGTTACTCGACCACCAGCACTTCCAGATTGGTCAAAGAGGTGTCGGGGTAACCTGGCCGTCCTATCAGCGCCTGGCGCAGATATTCCTCTCCGCTCACCCATGACGTCGGAGCGGTCACTGTGTGAATCATCAAGCCGGTCTGCTTATCGGTGAAGCCGAGGAAGGTATGGTTGAGCGGCGGCTGGAGATGAAGGTTACCATAGGGCGTCGACAGAGGAGGATCTTTGATAGTGTTGCTCGTGCTCATCAGCAACGTAACTGCCCGGTTGGGAAGTCCGATAACCACCAAATCGAAGGCGACGCCGGGGCGGATCGGTCCTTTGGAGTAGAGATGCCAGTAGAACTCATCGGCACCACTATCTTGGGTGCTGTGGACAATCCGGGGATCTCCCTCGAAGTCGTAATCGGGCCAATTGACGTAAGGTCTTCTCCCCAGCTCACGACAGGGAGAGTCGTACATCAGATGGAAGTCGCCGTCGTAGGGATCCACGAAACGCGGATCGGCATCGATGTTGCTGGCGTCCCAATTGAACCAACCACCGGGGGCTATGTCGAACGAGCTCTGTCCTCCCAGAATATCACAGTTCGTGATGGTCACGTTGGGGGTGTTCTCGATCGCCCCCTCATTACCGGTGAAGGCTTGATTGGCCCAAAGAATGCAGTTCATCAGGAAAACCGATCCGCCGCTGATGTATATGGCACCTCCTGAGACGGCTGCCGTGTTGCCGTAGAATGTATTCTGCTGGATCGCGTCCGCGACCAACCGGGCCTCGTTGCAGGACAGAGCTCCACCGTCGGTTGCTGCAAAGTTGTTGTAGAACAAATTGTTCCAAACGGCATCGAGCTTGTCGGAGGCATCGAGAATCAATCCACCGCCGGGCCCGCCTGAGGAGTTGTTACGTATAACATTGCTCGTCAAGTTCAGTTCCGTACCGCTGCCGCAGTAGACCGCACCGCCGCTCGTATTGGCGCTGTTGCCGTCGAAGATGTTGTTCGTCGCGACGACATTGGCCGAAGAGGAGCAGTAGATTCCGCCTCCGTGTCCGGTCAGAGCATGGTTGGAGGAAATCAGGTTGTCGTAGATATCAGCGGTGGAGTTGTTCGAACAGTAGATGGCGCCTCCGTCAAGGCCTGAGTTGTCTTCGATGATATTGTCATGCAGGTCGATCGTGCCTGAATAGTCAACGTAGACCGCACCCCCGGTTTTTTCCGCTCTGTTGTCATAAATCAGGTTGTCGTAGATTTCTGGATTACTACCATTGTCGCAGTGAAAGGCGCCCCCGTAGGCGGAGGCACCGACAGCGGAGTTGTTGGCGATGTAGTTGCCATAGATCTTCGGACTACTGCTGCCGCCACAAAAGATCGCACCGCCGCCGCCGACAAAGTTGGTGTTCACGATGTTGGAAACGATCGTATTGTTTTTGATCGTCGGCGAGCTCGAAGATTGAATGGATATACCGGCGCCGTCAGTGTTACTCAGATTGGCTCCGATGATGTTGTTTTCGATAGTGGGGGAGCTGTTACTGCAGTAGATCGCACTGGAGGCTCCCCCCGTGATGGTGAAACCAGCCAGGATCGTGTTGACTCCCTCACTCATTTTGAAAGAGATCACATATCCAGGTTTGCCGCCGCCGTTGATGATCGTCACCGAGGCGCCCTCTTCGCTCTTGACCGTAATGGCTTTACCCCGGAAGTCCAATTGTTCGACATACGCTCCCCGTTTGACGATGATCGTGTCACCGTTAGATGCGTACATGATCGCCTGTTGAATGGTGGGAATGTTGTCTGGAACATAGATCGTCGCTGCCGATGCATCGCCGACCACAATCATAGCAAGACCTAGAATCAGAGAGACGGCGATCCTAGTATGACTCTGCATGAGTACTGCTCCTCTATTGTGGCGGTACGGTGAACGGAAGACGAGTGGCTATATTGAATAGTATGCATGATAGCCCCTATGTTAGCAAGGCGTAGCGTGAAATCCCTGCGGAGCAGAAAGCTCCTCTTTCTTCGCCGTTGCCCGCGCGGTTCTCGTGGGAGCAAGCAAGGGGAGTTAGTTGTTACGTGCTTGTTTTCAATATGTTCGGATCGATCCGAGTTCGAGAAGAGCAAAGGGTGACGCTGGATTCGTCTCTCCCTCGAGTCTTTCTCGATCCGCAAACATGGGGTTTCTGCGGAATGCCCTAACCGCCGTTCGGCCGGCCGCCGCCGCACCGGACCTCGCTGCCGCCGCGCGTCATGTGTTTGGCCATCCCGTTCGCGTCAACGGGCTTCAGCCGTGCGGTTGGCGATGCGATCATCATCCTTCTGTGATGTTGAGCCAGATCGGGTTGGTGTAACACCTGTAGGGATAAGTGAGTTGCGGCTCTTGAAAAAGGGCCTGGCTTGGATCGGTGGTCGCCTCCAGTCGCAGGGCGTACCATCCGGTGTACCCGGGAAGTGTGCTCTGTATGGTCACGACTCTCGTCCCTGTATTGGCCGGATTGTTGATCGTGATCGGAGTCTTGATTGTCGTGGGGCCGATGGCTTTCAATCCGATCGTGGTGTAGGGCCCAAACTCGGGTGTGGTGGCCCAGCGGATGGCGATCTTCATGCCTTTTAGCTGGGATCGCGGCACCGTGAGGTGGTCGCCCGGCAGGAAGGTCTGACCGCTGTGCACCACGCCGAACACCGCCATGGGGCCGTTGGTCACAACCGCCCGACCCTGGATGAGGGCGTCGAGCGCGCTCTGCGGAGTGATCTGGCCGTTAGGAATGTAGACGGCGGTTCGCACCTTACCGAGCACGTTGGTCAGGTCGCGGCGCTTCTGCAAAATGTCCCAGTTGTAGAGCTCGCCCCGCGACGTATGGGAACAGAAATCGCCGTGGGCGTCGGAGCCGCCGATGATGAAGAGCTTTCTCGTCGGGTCGAAGCCGATCAGGTCCTGCTGCAAGATGGAGTCATATTTGAGCATCCCCTCGAGCACCTGCGTATCGTCCTTGCCGATCCCGTTGCCGTATCCCGGTTGTCCGTTCCAGATCTGAAACCCCTTAAAGAGGGGGTGTGCATAACTCGCGGACACTCCCGGTTCGTAGACGAAGTCACCGTTCGTCGTCTGGTGCCAGGGATTGCGCTGCAAGAGGAAGCTCCACGAGGCCGACCCGGGAGAGAACTCTTTGTACGGATGGGCCAGGAAGACGGCGCAGCCCGGATGGGCGGATTGCAGCATGTCGAGCAGCTCCCACATGGCGAGCGTATCGCCATAGAGCCGCGAGGCGTTATAGACCGAGGTGTTCGACGGTGGGATGTTGCCCGATGCTCCTTCCTCGGCGCTCTTGCCGATCGGCGAGATGAGCGACATGCCGTCCTGGCCTTCACCGGGGATCGGCACCACCACGCTTTCGAGGCCAAGCACCAGCGTATGGGCGAAGATATCGTCCGGCACCTGCGGGAAATCGGCCTGCAGGATCACGAAGTTGACCTCTGCACCGACGATCATCGCCACCCGGCCCGCGGCGTTGACCTTGGCCACTTCGCCCAGGAAATCGGCCCACTTAGCCGTCGTGCTCTGCGGCTGCGGCCGATCGAAGGGCGGGTGCGGGAGGCCGTCCTTGAAGTTTTCCGCGTCTTCGTCGGAGTCGAGATCGTTGGAATGATCGGTCACCGCCAGCCAGGAAAGGCCGATCGCCTCGGCTGCATCCGCGGTGGCGTCGATGGGACTACCGATCTCGGCGGAGTTGTCGGTGTAGACCGTGTGCACGTGGGTATCGCCGTAAAACCAGTGCCCCGCATCGATGTTGGGCAGCGCGTGGGAGGAACGGTAGACGCGGCAGTACCAGTAGTCGCCGTCTGTGACCCAGGTGGCGTTGTCGAGCGGGTCGTTGTTCATGGGATCCTTGATCGCGCCCCAGGCCGAATTCTGCGGCTGAATATCGGGGCCGCGGTCGTCGGCCCAACTGCGGTCCAGGTTGACCCGGATCAGGTTGAAATCGTTGATCTTGTTGAAGTGCGCGATCGGAAGCCGGTAGATGCGGTACCAGAAGCGCGTGTCGGAGGCGGTGAAGGCGTTTTCCAGCCGGCCCAGGTCGGTGCCGTTGACCCAGCAGCGGATCTCGTTGAAGCTGTCCAGATCGGGATTCCAACCCGACTCGTTGGGCAGCTCACTGAGGATCAGGACGAGCAGGGGCACCTCGGTGAGGCCAGGTTCGAGACGGTAGGGGGCATCCACCACGTAGAGCGGCTCGGTGAGCCACATGACCGAGCGCACGCGGCCGCGGTCCCGTTGCTCCTGGTCGGGCACGACGTGCAGCGCCAGCCGCTTGGCGTTGTTGTTCGGGGTTCTCTCGAGGTGCAGCAGCGACAGCGCGGGCCTGGCGACCAGCGCAACGTTCAGCCGGCACTCCTCTGGCGGCGTGACGAGCGGCACCACGACCGATTCCGTGGTCTCAGGGGCGAGCTCGGGGATGATCGATTCGTCCAGCTTGTTTCCGTTGAGGAAGATCGACAACGTCACCGGACCAATCGGCTGCGGGCCGTTGTTGGCCACCACCGCCTCGATGCGGATCGGCTTGCCGGGGCCGTAGGCCGGATCCACGAGCTCCAGGCTCACAACCTCGATATCCAGGCTCTCCACGTCCGCATCGGCAGGCCCGTCGTGAGCCGGTGCTACCGCTGTCAGCGCCAAAATGACGGCGAGAACCAGGAGGGGCCTCGCAGTGATCGAGCGAACGACCTCAACGAGCGTTCGTCCCCGGGAGCGGTTTCGGTCGGAAGTCCGCGGTAGGACCGGTGCCGGCAGCGATCTGTTCATTAGGACCATCATTATATCGTCCTCGAATCGAGTGTATGTGCGGTGGTGGAGTCCAGTTCTTGTTTCTAACGTAAAGAATAATACAGCATTACCGAATGTCAATGCGGCCGTGGGTTATGTTCGTGTGGTCGGTTGTTCAAAGTGGGACACTGCCTTGCCGCACCTGTGAGCAGCAGCAGCGCCCTTCGCGGCTGTGCGGTAGCAGTGTCCCGCTTCGGTTCGGGGGAAGCCCTGTCCTGGCGCGTTCTGCGAAAAGTGACGAGCCACAGCTCACACGATGACCCTGCTCTTTCGACAGTGCCATCCGTAGCCCGACAGTGATGGAGGGCGGGTTTACCCGGCACTCGTGACTACCGTTGGATTGCTCGACCATACATACGAGCAAGTCCATGCGAACAATCGGAGTGCGCATCGACGATTGACCGCACCTCGTCGCCCTCCCTAAACCGGTCGGGCTACAGCTGGCCGTGACGTATGAGTCGGGGAGAAGCGAGCAGCGTATCCTCCTCGTTTCTCAACCGGGATTTTGCGTTGCGCCCACTCCCCTCAAAACATGCTCATCTCGGGCCGATTGGTCTGTTATAGTCAGGCGTTATGAAGGACACAGACACCAGACCGACCGCTGATACGAGGTCCCCCGGCGCACTGCACATCCTGGGTGTCCTCGCAGCTCTCGTGATGCTCAGCATAGTGATCCGGCTTCCCGATCTGGGCATGCCGCTCGAGCGCGACGAGGGCGAGTACGCCTATGCCGCCCAGGAGATCCTGCGGGGGTACATGCCGTACCAGGATACCTTCTGCCAGAAACCCCCGGTGGTTTTCCTGTGGTATCTGGCGGGGATAGTGCTCTTCGGGCAGACGATCGCGGGGATCCACTCGATCCTGACGATCGCGGCCGCTCTCGGGGCTCTCGGCGTGTATCTTCTCGCCCGGCGCCTCTTTTCCGGGACGGGCGGCTGGACCGCGGGCGGCGCCTGGATCGCGGCCGTGGCCTTTCTCGCGAGCTCCGCCGGGAGTGGCTACTTCGGGTCGGCTGCCAACACGGAGATCTTCATGCTCGTGCCCGTCGTCTTCGGTGTGCTGAGCCTGACGGCCGCCGCCGAGCGTGACAGCCGGTCCGCCTGGTTTGCAACGGGGTTCTTCTTCGGCATCGCCATGATGACCAAACAGGTGGCCCTTTTCAGCTTCGTCGGCCCCGGGATCGTGGCTGCCGCATTGCTCTGGATCCGGCGCCGGCCGGTCTCCGCGCACGTCAAACCCCTGATCTATGGCGTGATCGGCACAGTCACTGCGGTGCTTCCCCTGCTCCTCTGGTTCGCGATGCGCGGCGTGCTCGCAACGTTTTGGGAGGTGGCTTTCAGCCACAATATTAGCTATGTGGGATCGCCGTACGGCGCCGACAAGTGGGAGAAGGTTTGGAACGCCTTCACCGGCCGTTTTCTGGCCACCGACGGGCTGCTCTGGGCGAGCCTGCTCGTGGTGCTCGTACTGCTCGTCTTCTCCTCCCGGGCGCGCCGCGGTCTCGTCGCCTGGCTGATCCCCCTCTGGTTCGCCTCGTCGCTCTTCGGGGTTGCTCTGGGCCCTTTTACCTTCGGCCACTATTTCTTGCAGCTCCTGCCGCCACTCACGCTGGCCTTAGGTTTCGTGGCTGCGCTGGCTGGCGGCGCCTTCTCCGGCCAGTGGCCCACGGCCCGCGCCCGCGCGCTGGCCGTCGTGATCGGATTGGTGGCGCTCGCACCGATGGTGGTGGCGCGCCTCGACTCGGTGCAGGCACCCCTGTCGCAGCGATCCCACGAGCTCTACGGGATCTACGGTCCGCCGCCCTTTCAGGCCGCCGTCGAGGTGGGCGCCTGGCTCGAGGAACGATCGGCGCCTGACGACACGATCCTCATCGTGGGATCGGAACCGGAGATCCTGTTCTATTCCGGCCGGAGGAGCTCCACCCGGTACACCATCTTCTACCCCCTGACCGGCGCCTACGAGTCCTCAGGTCCGATGTGTGCCGAACTCTTCGCCGAAATCGAGAGGTCGCCGCCGGAGTTCGTGATCCTGGTCTATTGCCAGACATCGTTCATCACGGGAGGTCGGAGCGATGAGATCGTGAAAGGGATCTTTCATCGTGTGGGAGAGCTCCTGCAAGCGGACTACACCGAGGTGGACCAGGTCTTTGTCGACAAGGCCAACGGCAAGGTCTTCTGGCAACGGCGGGACAGGTTGAATCCCCAAGGCCTCGTTCCCCTTTTTCACATCTTTCGGCGTAACGAGTAACAGCTTGACGCACCCACTTCGGAACAGTACAAGGAAGTCTTCTGCTCCCAATCGATGGGAACACGCTACGACACGGCCCGGAAACCACTGGCAAACAAGGAACGAATTCATTCCATGAAGCTCTATCTCGTGCGTCACGGTGAAGCCCTCCCAACGGAAAAGAACCCGCAAAACCCCCTCTCCGCTGAAGGGCGTCGCAACGTGGAACGGATTGTTCTCTTCTTGCGCGAAGCCGGAGTCAAGGTCAACCGCGTGTTTCACAGCAGCAAGCTGCGGGCCGCTCAGACCGCCTCGATCCTCGGCACCCTGGTGATCCCCGAGGGCAAGATAGCCGAGTGCGAAGGGCTGAATCCCAACGATCCGATCGAACCGATGCTGGATCGGATCTCCCGATGGGAGGACGACCGCATGCTCGTGGGCCATCTGCCCTTCATGTCCAGTATCTGCCGGGCGCTGCTGAAGAACTCGACCGTCCCGGTATCGATCCACTTTCCGCCCGCCTGTGTGGTGTGTGTGGAGATGTGTCCCGACGATCACTGGTCTTTTCGCTGGATGATCGAGCCCGGTATGCTACCCTGAATCTGGAAGCCCTTCGGCCGCGAGGCCGCAACTGGTGACAGCAACTGGTGACAGGGCTCGACGGGTACCCTCTCCTTCGCGGAACGATCGTGAGACCGCGATCGACCGCACGGCGATGAGCTGATAACAAGTGGACAAGTACATCTTCTACGCGATCTTCTATTGCGTTTTCGTCTTCAGCGGCACACTGCACGAAGTGGGGCACGCCTGGTCGGCCTACCGGCTCGGAGATCCGACGGCCCGCGATGAGGGACGGATCAACATCAACCCCCTGGTCCATATCGATCCGCTCGGTACGGTCATCTTTCCTCTGCTGAACTTGTTTTTAAGCGCATATCTCATCGGATGGATGAAGCCCGTGCCTGTCGACACTTCCAGGCTGCGCTCACCTGTGAGAGATTCCCTGCTCGTGTCACTCGCCGGGCCGTACTGCAACCTGATCCTGGCCTTCGGCTGCTTCACGCTGCTTCTGGTCGTTCCCGAGGAAGCCCTGACCCGAAACGATATCTGGAAGCTGCTCGTTGCCGCGGTGCAGATCAACCTCGTACTGGCCTTCTTCAACCTGCTACCCGTCCCGCCTCTCGACGGCAGCTCGATCGTCGACTACATTCGCGGCGACCGCGACGGGAGCTATCACCGTCAGGCCGGGTTGGGCATGATTTTGCTCTATGCGATGCTCTTCCTGGGTGTGTTCGGCTTTCTGTGGACCGCCGTGGATGGCGTGATGAATGGCCTCGGCTCGGTTCCGGCGGCGGTTCCTACGGTGTTTGGCCTGCTGGTGTTCTGCGGGATCGTCTTCTGGTTCAAGACCTCGAAGGCGCGAAGGCGTGGTGGTGCACGGCGCGGACAGCCGCGAAGCGCGGGCCGTCCGCGCGCCGGAAGCCGGGGAAGCCGGCAACTGGCGCGCGCCTGGAAAACGGCCATGGCCATCATCGAGGGCCGGGAGATCTCTGAGGACGATCGGCGCCGGCTCGAGAAGTTACGGAAGGATCGTGGCGACGGCCAGCCGCTCTGCGCTCCGGTGAGCTTCGATCTGGAAAACGAGTTCTGCCAGCACTGCCTCAACGTGAACCGTTGTATCCTCCGCGCCGCTGAGCAGCGGCTCCGGCAGCACGAAGACACCGATCCGGCCGCACGCAGGGCCTTCGACTCGAAGCGCTCGGTACCATGATCGGCTGCGCGAGGTGACGTGCCATGCAATCGCAGACACCCCAACCCGAGCCTCAGCACGATTGGCGCCGGTACGAGCGCCAGATCCTGATCCCCGAGATCGGCGAGCAGGGCCAGCGCGCCTTGCGCGAGGCCTCGGTGTTCCTGACCGGGCTCGGCGGCCTCGGCTCGATCTCGGCCGCCTACCTCGTGGCCGCCGGCATCGGCCGCCTGCGGGCCGTTGATCGTGACCGCGTGGAGGTGCATAACCTCAACCGCCAGCTCCTGCACTGGACCTGTGACGAGGGCCGCGTCAAGGCCTCCTCGGCCGAGGAAAAGCTCAAAGCGCTCAATCCCGACGTGTCTCTCGATCTCATCGAGGCGACCCTCGACGACGGCAACGCCGCCGACCTGATCGGCGACTGCCAGGTGATCGTCGACGGTACCGACAATCTCGCCACGCGCAAGGTTCTGAACCGCATCGCCGTGAGCAAAGGGATCCCCTATGTCTTTGCCGGGGTCGAGTCGTTCCGAGGCATGATCACCACCTTCGCGCCACCCGCCACGCCCTGCCTGGAATGTGTCGTGCCCGCCGACGAGGAGCGCAAGGGGACACTGCCGATTCTGGGGGCCGTGCCGGGGATCGCGGCCTCGATCCAGGCGCTCGAAACGTTGAAGATCATCTTAGGGCTGGGATCCTCGCTGATCGGCAGGATGCTCGTTTTCGATGGCAAGTCGATGAGCTTCAAGACCCTTCCTCTCGAGGCTGATCCGCGCTGCGTCGTCTGTGGGGCGGGGGGGGAGAGCGAGAGCGAGAGCGGGCCTGGTGGAGCGGGCGGCGGGTGCGCATCCGGGAACGATAAAGCGTCATGAACCGGATCGAAATCATCGTGAACGGCGTGACCGAGACGGTTCCTGCGGCCCCAACGATCGAAGGGCTGATCTGGCTCTTCCAGGAGCATGACGTTCACCTGATCGTGGAGCACAACAACCGCTTCATCTATCCCCGCGACTATGCCGCCACCACCGTAAAACCAGGTGATCGGATCGAGTTCATCAATCCGAACTTCGGCGGTTAGATCTTCGGGGGATCGGGTTCCACACAACCGGCGGTGCTGCCTCGCCGCAGGGCAGCGGTCTCTAGTTTCTCCCTTTACCACTTCGGCCGTTCCCGGCAGAATGGCATTTTCAATCTGACAATCTGAGATTCAACTCCGACCTCGGAGTCCAGCGTTTTCGAGCTGGGTTTCGATCGTTTCCGTCCTTTTTTGGAGGCAGCCATGAAATCGGTCCAATCGCGCCTGCTGCTGGCGCTTCTTCTACTGGCCATTCCTTTGGGTATCACAGAGCTCATCGCCCGGGACAACGACTGGGACCTCATGACACGGCGCGAAATGGGCGTCGACCGGTTTCACGAAGCGCACCCCGAGTGGAACGGCAAGGGCGTGGTGATCGCCGTGCTCGACACGGGTGTGGATATGGGGGTCGCAGGGCTCGAGAAGCTTCCTGACGGAGAGATCAAGGTGGTGGACTGCCGCGACTTCTCCGGCGAAGGCGATCTCATCTGGGAAGAGGGATTCGTGGTGCCCAACGGTGACAAGGGCGAGAAGATCGTCGACTCCACCGGTCGCTCGCTCGAGGGATTCCGGGAGCAGGGTGAGGGAGCGCTGGATGGCCGCTACTACCTGGCCTTTCTCGAGGAGAGCTGCTTTCAGGACACGTCGGTGCGCGATCTCAACAGCGACGGCGACGAGAAGGACTCCTTCGGGATTCTCATCTTCGCCGTGAAGGAAACGGTGAAAGAGGGCGAGGAGGAGCACGAAGAGCTGCGTTTCGAAGCCGTGGTGGACGTCAACGGCGACGGCGACCTGAAGGACGGCGTGCGGCTCACCGACTACTACCGCCAGCATCAGAGCTTCGTGCTCCAGGGCAAGGAAGGCGACCGCCGGCAGCTCACCATGGCGCTCAACTTCTATCCCGAGGAGAAGCGCCTCTCGGTCCACTTCGATGACGGTGGCCACGGTACTCACGTGGCGGGGATCGCCGCCGGTTATCAGGTTCACGGCCAGAAGGGGTATCACGGCATGGCTCCCGGCGCCCGTGTGATCAGCCTGAAGATCGGCAACAACCGCTACGCCGGTGGATGTACCACCACCGAGAGCATGGTCAAAGCCTACGAATACGGCGCCAAGTACTCCAAGGATCACAAGGTCCCGGTGGTCTTCAACATGAGCTTCGGGGTGGGCTCGGAGATCGAGGGGCGCAGCGCCATCGATCTCTTCATCGATGATTTTCTGTGGAAGAACCCGGGCGTCGTGGTGGTGACCTCGGCCGGCAACGAGGGCCCGGGACTCTCCTCGGTGGGTACGCCGGCCTGCAGCGTGCGGGCCATCGCCGTAGGGGCGCTGCTCAGCCCGGAAGCGGCCGCGGCCCAGTACGGCGCGCCGGGTCTGAAGAAGGAGATCCTGTTTAGCTTTTCCTCACGTGGCGGCGACACGAACAAGCCCGACATCCTGGCGCCGGGCAGCGCCTGCTCCACGGTACCTCCTTGGGGCGACCGCGACCACATGCACGGCACGTCGATGGCGTCCCCGGCGGCGGCGGGGGCCGTGGCGCTCGTGGTGGACGCCCTCGTGAGCCGTGAGTCACCCTTCGAGATCGACAATGCCCTGATCCTGCGCGCCCTGAAGCACACAGGCCGCATGCTGGAGGGGTGGACGGTCCTCGATCAAGGCGGCGGGGTGATCGACGTGCCCGCGGCCTACGAATACGCACGCTTCCTCTGCGAGAACGGGGAGGGCAAAGTCTTACGCGAATACCGCGTCACCAACCGGGGCCCCGTTCCCGGGCAGGGTGTGGCGTACTGGCGTACGAGCCCCTACGTGCCCTCGTTGGGCAAGATGATGAACTTCCGGATCGAGGGGCGTTTCCCCGAGAAGATCGAGGACGAGGCCAAGGCGCGGTTCTACCGGGCTTTCGATCTCGAGCCGGATGTGGACTGGCTGTCCCTCAACAAGCCGCTGATCTATCTCAAAGGCTCGGCCTCGTCGTCTCTGGGCATCATGGCCGATCTCGAGGGGCGCGCGCCGGGGCTCTACACGGGGCGTGTGATCGCCACCCGGCGCAGCGATGACCGGGTCCTCGGCAAGCCCGTGCCGGAGTTTGTCATCCCCGTGACCGCGCTCATTCCTCACCGCGTCGACGGGAAAAACCACGGACGTATGCGCATGACCGGCGCAGTGGAGCCTGGATTCCTGCAGCGTCATTACGTGGAAGTGCCTGCTGGGATCACGTCGATCACAACGGAGGTGCGCATTCTCGATGGCGGCGAGAGCGCGCGCCTCAGCGTCTCGCTCGTCGATCCCGAGGGTGTGGGCCGAGGTTTCACCGGCGCCAGCAGCGGCGGCGAACGCGATGGCCGTTCCGTCCTGTCGGGCCGTGGCGTTGTGCCTGGAACGTGGGAGTGGGTGGTTTCGTCGTCGATCCGCTCTCGCGAGCCGGCCTCCTACGACCTGGTGGTCACGCTCCACGGTCTCGACGTGGGTGCGACCGATCTGACCTTCGGTGATGCACCGGTCCAGCGCCGCCTGCTCGTGCCGGTGCGCTGTACGCAAGCCGCGCCGTTCCGGGGTAGCATGACCTGCAAGCTCGATAGCTTCGGCAAGAAAGACGTTGTCGAGGTCCGTGATGAAGGCGAATTTACGCGGACGGTCACGATCGACAGCTCGGTGAGCGAGATCAGGTGGACCGTGGATTTCGATCGTGAAACCTACGCGCTCTTCACCGACTGCGTGCTGCGCATCGAGGACGTGGAGACGGGAAAGACTTTGCGCAACTCGGCGCTGAGCCAGCGTTCGGCCGCGGTGAGCTACCGGGTGCCGGACAACCTGAAGCAGCCCAAGGAGTACCGGCTGGCGCTGATCCCGGCGTTCACGCACGAGAAGGATTCAAAACACTGGCGATTCGTGCTGACCGAGTCGCGGACCTGGCGGGGGGGCGCGATCAATTTAGAGCCGGTAGCCCCCAAGAAGGGACGGCTCTCCCTGGTTCCTTGGGAGTCGGTCTGGACCGAGTTCTTGCTCTCCAAGCCGCTGCCGGCCTCTCTCGAAGGCTTTCAGGTGCAGGGTGTGCTGGAAATCAAGAGCGACAGCGGTAACGATACCATCGTGCGCAAACGCTGGAGCTGGACCGACTGAGAGTTGAGCGCACGGCTTGGCGTGCGGGCCGGTTTATCCGGGAATTGACATAATAATCAAGCTCCCTCTCGCCAAGATCGCCAAGGCCTCCAAGTAATTTTGGGGTCGTGAAGGCTGTTCACGAGACACGAATATCGCAGCACCAACGACCGCTTTAGCTATCTCATTTTTGTGTTTGCGATCTTTGCGGCTTTGCGAGAGTTCTTTCTTTCAGTGTCGAGAGCAGTTTGTTAGGTAGAAGTACAAAAACAGGACACTCCTCGATTCGAGGAGTGTCCTGTTCAGTTTCTAATCGATCGATCGCAAACGACACCGGCCGCAATCGGCCCGGCAGCGCGGCGGTTACTCGTTGCGCGCTTCCTGCCTGAGGTATTTCATCTCCTGCACGAATTGGCTGATCGACTTGCGGTCGTCATCGTTCATGCTCTTGAAGGTGCACTTGATCTTGACACCCGATGGGGTGTGCACCGCCTCGGTGATCGCGCAGACGGCGTCGAAGTAGTGCCCCTTCATGAAGAGCGGGAGTCGGAACTTGACTTTGATCTCCGCTCCGACCACCAGGTCGTCGCGTTTCTCGGAGATATCGATCGCGAGGTTCTCCTCCTCGAGTGAGAGGATCTTGCCGACACAAGTTTCCTTGGCCTGATGGGCGAGGTGGATGATGACACTGTTGTCACCGCCGAGGTCGGTGCCGTCCCGGGATGCGCCCAGGTCGGCGATCGCCTTCTCCGGATCGTCATAGATCTTGAAGATCTGGGTAAGACCGAGGGTGTCGAGAACACCGGTGACGAATTTGCTGGGCCGGCTGAGGACCAGCTTGCCGCCCTGCTTCTGAGTTTGCTTGTGGACCTTGATCAGGGTGCCGATCCCGGTGGAGTTGATGAAGAGTATCAGGCGCAGATCGACAACCAGGTTGGTGACCCCCTCTTTCAGAATCGCACCGACTTGATCGATGAAGGGTGTGCAGACGAAGGAGTCGAAATCCCCTTTCAGGGTCAAAAGGGCCACGTTTTCCCGAATTTCTTTGATCAGTTTCATCCATTCCTCCGCGACGTTTTGGCGACAGGAACACGCTGTGACGGCCGGTGGGCCAACGCTGGTTCCGGGATATTGTTCTCGATAGCTTAGCGCTTGCCTTAACCTTTGCAAGCACTAATACACCCTGTCCGCACCCATACGCTCGAGGTCGGGATACGTCAACGTTCCCGGCCCGTTTCTTGACGTGGATCACTGTCTTGCGGCAGGTGTCAGCAGCAGCAACGCGGCGAAACAGCTCTTTTGAACCGGATCAGGCCGAAGTGCGTTTTCCGTTGACCCGCTGTCGCTCGAGGACTTCGAGGAGCTTCTGACGATCGATCGGTTTGGAGAGATAGTCGTCCATGCCCATCTCGAGGAAGCGTTCGCGATCGCCTTTCATGGCATGCGCGGTGAGGGCCACGATCGGGATATCATGATCGCGCACCGGTGAGGAAGGGTCGCGGATGATTCGAGTGGCTTCGAGGCCGTCCATCTCGGGCATCTGCACATCCATGAGAACGATGTCGAAGTCCTTCTGAGCGAGTTTCTCGATCGCCTCTTCTCCCGTGGATACGGCCTCGGGGCGGTAACCCCACTTTTTCAGCATGAGGGTCGCCACCCGCTGGTTGGTGGGATTGTCCTCGGCGATCAGGATTCGGTAGGCCTGGGATCGTCGGGCGCCGGCGACGGGGGGCTCCCTGCGCTCGCAATCTGTTCCCGCTGTGGGGAGGGTGGGACTCTTGATTCCGATCGCATCGGTCAGGCAATCGATGAAACGCTGCCGTTTGATCGGTTTCGAGATCCAATCGACGACCAGCCGCTCTTCGAGAGCGGATGCTCCGTCACCTATACCGACGGGGATTGCCAGGATCAGTTTGGTGCGCGCCAGGCGCTGATCTTCCTTGATGCGTCGGCAGAGGGCCAAGCCGTCGATCCCGGGCAGATCCCGGTCCAGGATCGCGATCGAGAAGGGCTCTTTGGCGGTCGCGGCTTTCTCGAGCTCTTCCAGAGCTTCCGGTCCGCTCTTCGCCTGAGTCGTGCGGCAGCCCCAGGCCTGGAGAAAGTGTTTCATCACCGAACGGCTCCTGGTTTGATCGTCGACGATGAGAACGCGCAGCCCCTCGAGCGACGCCGGTGGGCGTGAAGCATGCTGCGGGCTCGGTATGATCTCGAGTGGTACTGTGAACCAGAAATCGGAGCCCCGGCTGTCGCGGCTCTCGACACCCATCGTGCCGCCCATGATCTCACAGAGCTGTTTGGAGATCGCCAGGCCCAGGCCGGTGCCGCCGAACTTGCGGGTCGTCGAAGAATCACCCTGAGAGAAGGGATGAAAGAGCTTACCGAGCCGGTCGGGCCTGATTCCGATGCCCGTGTCACGGACGTGGAAGCAGATCGTGACCCGGTTTCCCAGCTTGTCCTCGGCGTAGACCTCGACGGAAACCTCGCCCTGTCCGGTGAATTTGATCGCATTGCCTACGAGGTTGGTCAGAATCTGGCGCAGGCGGCCGGGATCGCCACGCAGGCGCCTGGGGATCCGCTCATCGATGAGGCAGACCATGTCGAGCCCTTTGCGGTGGGCTTTGATCGCCAGCAGATCCACGGTCTCCTCGATGGTGGTGCGCAGATCGAACCGGATGATCTCCAGGTCGAGTTTGCCCGCCTCGATCTTGGAGTAATCCAGGATATCGTTGATCACCGAGACCAGCGATTCGGCGGAGGACTGGACGGTCTTGGCAAAATCCCGCTGCTCGAAGGTGAGCTCCGTCTCGAGCAGGAGCTCGGTCATGCCCATGACGCCGTTCATGGGAGTGCGGATCTCATGGCTCATATTGGCCAGAAAGGCGCTCTTGGCGCGGTTGGCGCTCTCAGCCCTGGCAGCCAGCTTGTGGGCGCAATCGGTGGACCGAGCGAGCTCCTTGCCGGTGCGTCTACGGTCGACCAGCTCCCGAAGGAGGTCCTTGCGGGTCTCCTCCAGGTTGCGGTTCAGGCGCAGCAAGTAGAGAATCGAGAAGAGGATCACCGATCCGAGCACGAGGATCGTCACAATCCATTGCCCGTAATGACGGAACAGCCGCTCGAAGGGAATCGTACCGGCGTCGTCATAGGTGTCGAGATTCAAAACCCTCAGGCATTCGTAGACCGGTTCGTAGTTCTGCGGCACAGTCCAGCCCCCACAGGAGGCGGCCTGCGCGGCGCGGCTCGAGGCCGGCATCTCGAGGAGCGCGATGGCGACCTTTTCGGCCAGATCGGTGGAGGTATGGAGCACCTTCGCCATCGGCCACCCCGGGTAGGACCGGGTGGAATTAATCAAGGGCAGCCTGCTGGGTTGGCCGTGCGGTCGCGGCAGAATGCGGAAGTCGGCAAGGTCGATCTTGCCCTCGCAGGTCATACGTTCGAGGATACCCGTCTGCACTGTACCGGCATCCACCACTCCACGAGCCACGGCGCGGACCACGGCATCGTGGGTTCCGCCGAAGTGCAGCTCTTCGAGGTCGTCATAGGGATCGATCCCGGCCTCGATCAGCTCGCGCCAGGCCATGCGCCAGCCCCCGAAGGAGTTCTCATCCACCGCCATGAATGAGAGCCCGACCAGATCCTCGAAGGTGGCGATCTCATTGCGATCGACGCGGCAAAAGACGACGCCGGCGAACTCGGTGTCGTCGCCGCGAATGTGTCCGTTTTTGAGGGTGGCAATGCGATTCACCCCGTAGAAGCTCTCGAGCTCGACATAGCAGGATGGGTTGGTCATTACGAAATGGATGCGGTCGCGTTCGACCGCGTCGTGGATCTCATGGAAACCGAGAGGGACGATCTCAAAGGTATGGCCGGGAATCTTCTGCGTAAGATAGGCCGCTGTCGGGCCCCACCGGTCGAGGCAAACCTGCGGGCCGCGCACGGCCAGGACGCCGATCTTGACGATCCCGTCGTCGTCGCCTGCCGCCGTGTCAGCGTTCGAAATTCCGACGAGGAGCAAAAACCACAGGATCAGAACGAAGCTTCCGTGCCGGATCCCCGGTGATCGAACGATGGATCTCAGCATGATGCAACCACCTGCATAACGAAAAATTCATCGGTCATATCCATGATTTCCATCGATATGGACGCCGTCTTCCTTCAAGCTTCCGCTGAGGATCCTATCGACAAAGAGAGCACAAGACCTTACCTCTCATTGATATGAGGCGGAATTACCTGTATTTTTTTGTGTCGGTCCGGGCTTACGGGGCAACAGGGCCCCGCCGGCCGGGTGGAGGGGAGGATTCGGCGAACGGCCTGGCGTGGACGCCGGATTTTCCGGGACCTAAAACACGATCACCCTGCTCCTGCGATAGTACCATCGGTAGCCCGACTGTGAAGGAGGGCGGCGAGGTGAGAGCTGTCGTCGATGCGCCTGTCGATTGCTCGCCCTGACCAGCTCGAAGGGACGGTAGAGCAATCCGATGGTCGTAACGCAAGCAGGGTGATCCCGCCCTCCATCACTGTCGGGCTACGGTTGGCCGTGACGGCTGAGATAGGAATGTGTGTTTCACCTTCACGTGAACAGCGACAACCACTTACGGCGGTATCGAGGTAGAAGCCGCCTTCCTGGCACGTACGCCAGATTCCCCAAGGGACTAACAGGTTCGCCTGAGAGCTGCTGCGAGGCTTGTCAGAGTGGAAGCACGTATATTCCAGTTTTCTTCAATCTTCGTGTACCTTCGTGGTCTTCGTGCACTTCGTGGTCGATCCGGTTTTGGATTTTTCACCACGAAGAGCACGAAGGAACACGAAGTGAGAGGATGCCAAGCTTGTTAGGTAGAAGCCAACAGATGCGCTCACGGGGTCGATTATTCCGCAAAACCAGCGGGCGTCCACGGGGGGAGATGCTCGATGGAAGCCCGGGCTGCCTTCGAGGTGGGAACCCCCCAGGCTGTGAAAAAGGGGCCCAGGTCGCGCTCGACGGCTCGCGAGAAGCGCACCATCCACTGGTCGCGCTTTTCGGCGTCGGTGCGGGGGCGCTCCTTCGCAGGCAGAATTCGGTAGGCCGCGAAGACGGATTGGAAAGTCTCCCAACCGAAGGCCTCCTGGAGCTGAACGTACATGATGAGCGCCAGGAACGGATCGCGCTGCCACTTCTCGAAAGAGGCGCCCTCAGCGCGATAGGTCGCGATCGATCGTTTTCTGCGTTCGAGAGTCAGGTTGTCGTGGCTGCGGGGCGGGATTCCGCAGGCCCGGTCGAAGACAAACAGGGTAAAGAGGTTGCAGGTCACCTCGACGGTCCCGGAATACGTCCAGTCGGGCGACTGATGATTGTGACCCATCTCGTGAAAGAGCCCCCACACGCCTCCATGAGCCTTTGTGACGAGGCCGCTCTTGCTCACCAAGGTCTCGGCGATGTCGAGGTGGGTCATGATCGGATAACCGGAATGCATGTAGCCGGCGCTGATCTGAACGTCGGTGACGTAGCGCTCGGGGCGTTCGCGGGTGGTCGGGCGCTGGGCCAGTTCGGCGCAGCAGTCGAGGACCTGGTCCCAGAAAAGCATGAGCTCTTCGGGAGAATCGAGGGTGCGGACGACGCGCGAGGGCACCGTGAGGACCACCTTGGCGGTCTCCAGCTCGGCCCAGGGAGCGGGGTGGCGGCGTATCTTCGTGCGCCAGGACTCCTCGGAGGTGGTACCGAGGACGTAGCGCGGTGCCTCGACGCAGCCGTTGATACGCAGCGTCGGTATTGCGGGTTTACAGCCTGCGGGGACCTCGATGTAAACGAGCCCGCCGAAGGCGTTGGCGGAGGTGGTCGTGGCGGAATGGAGCGGGTCGCGCCGGCAGATCACGGGCGCGCGTTTCCAGGGATCGAGGTGCCAGATGCCGTCGTTGTGGGCGCCGATGCGCACGAAGAGGCCGAGCCGTGTCGCGGCGGTAGGGGCTTCGACAGTGATTCGGGCGCCAGGAGGCGCGTAGAGCCCCGTTCCGTGCCAGCCCGGGACCGAGGTGTCGATAGTGACGGTGCGGATGACCCTGGGCGCATCGGGCGGCACCGCTCCCGGGAAGGTGGTGGCGGCCGGGTGGGCTTCGATCTTTTCGGGGGGTGTGGCGGCGAGCACATCCAACTCCAGGGTCAGGGCCAGACGGGAGAGGGGAGTCTGGCTGGAGAGCGGGTGCTCTGGAGGCGGATGGTGGGGAACATGCCGGTCCGCGATGAGGTCCATGATCCGCGGGCGCAGCAGCCGGTCCTCGGGGGGAAGCGCCCGGGTCGTCTGGAGCACGATCCACGAGGCCTGGGCGAGGTCGGTTGCGTCGAGGTTTTGTTTTCGCGCGTCATGCGCGGCGAGAGCTTCGAGTGCCGCTGCTGCGTGGACGAGGCGACCTGGAGGGGCATCGACTCGATATCCTGCGGGGCAGGTTGGATTCAGGTAACCGTCGCCGAAGACGATTCCCGCAGGCGCCAGCAGCCGGTTGCCGGGATGGTGGCGTGCGAGTGTGCGCCCTGGATTGAGCTGGAGCCAGCCCCAACCGAGACCGACGACGATCAGGCCGCGGCCGGAGCGCACGAAGCGACCGATCGCCTCGAACTCGCCGGGAGACTTCAGGTGAACCGGATTGAAGCAGAGGACCTGGTAGCGGCCGATCTTGCCCGTCCAACCGGGTGATGCGAGTGCCTGCGTGCTGAAGCCGTGATCGGCGAGATAGGCGGCGAGCTTCGGATTGGCGTGGACGGCGATTTTGAGGTTCTTACGGCGGGCCGGGTTCTCCAGCACGTCGGCCGGCCGCCGCGACGCCGACCAGATGATGGCGTTCAAGAGGAGCTGCGCCGTGTCGACCTGCGAGAGGGCGTCGGGGCTCAGGTAGCCATCGTGCCCCAGCGCGAACACCCGACCGGCACCCCAGCGGGCGGCGGCGACCACGGGTGCTTCGATGGAGCGGCCTGCATCGGCTGTGACGACGGGGAAGGCCGACTCGCCGAATACGCAGAGGGGGCCGGGCACGCCGGGAGCGGCGATCTGATCGACTCCGTCGAGCAGGAGCTCGAGATCGGCGGCTGAAGGCTCGTTCTCGCCGGCGTGGATCGAGGGAGGAGACACGAGGGTGATGATCAAGAGCAGCACGATCCAAAGGGTACTATGTCGCATGTGATTCCTTTGAGCTGAGAGAAGGGGACACTCCCTTTCTGATACAGACGCTTTCTGATTCACTCTGCACTCGACTTGCCGCGTCGTAAAACCGTCCGTGCGAGCAGAGCCCACACCACGAGCGGCACGAGCGCGCTGGCCGCCAGCACCACCAGCGGCTGATCAGCGCCGAGATGACCGGCGAAGGCGTAACAGAACGCCATGGGGAGTGAACCGCAGAGCAGCGCCGCGAAGAATCGGGTAGGCTTCATTTCCATGAGGCCGGCCAAACACGCCACGACCTCGGGAAGCAGGGGCATCCAGCGCGACAGGACCACGGCCCAGCCGCCGGAGCATTCGAAAAAGCGCCGGCCGCGGGCCAGGTCCCGCTCTCCAGCCAGGAAGAGGGCTGCACGGCTTCCAGCCAGCCGGCAGGCGCCGTACGCCAGGGCGCCGGAGAGCACCGAACCTGCGCCTCCGATGATGCCACCCAGGAGCGGACCGTAGACCACGCCAAGAGCTGCCAAAACAGCCGTGGCGGGAATCGGCAGGACCAGGTCGGCGGCGAGGAGCAGAACGGCCAGGATCCAGGCCCAGCTCCCCGAGGAACGCAGCCATGTGACCGCGCCCTCGCCGTCGAGCCAGCCTTCGAAAGCCGATCCCCACACGACGAAGGGCACGGCGAAGAGGAGCGCCAGGGCGATGAATATCAAGATGATGCGCATGGTCTGCCTCGGGTGGACTTGGCGGATTGGAGACTTCGATCTCTTCTGCCTGAAACCATGCTGACAGACCAGCCGTGGCCTAACGACGTGGGCGACCTGAGGCGTTTCCATCGGGGTCGCTATCGGAATCGATTTCAAGAGCCACGAACGATCGGTTCCGCGTCACGGCCAAGTCGGCGCTGCGGGCTGTTTCGGCACGCTGCCGCTGCTGACACGAGACGGAACACTGCTGCCGCAACAGCCGCGAAGGGCGCTGCCGCTGCTAACAGGTGCGGCAATGCAGTGTCCCACGCTAACAACTGGGCTGTCTGAGAAGGTCTTTTATTCGCCGAATCCTTGTTCGACAAACTGCCTCGGCACGTGACATCGAGTCGCCATGTAAAACCGGCGCTTGCGCCAAACCGGCTACTCAACCTTACAGACCGAGTGGGGCGCAGGAAAGCCGCGAATCAGGAGCACTCCTATTTTTTTGATTTTGTGCGTTGACAGCGTCGCGTTACTGTTGTACTGTTTTAGTGTACTACATGAATAGAACACTAAAACAGTGTAACAGGTAGGACCAACGGTATGTTTCTCGAAATCGATTTTTCCAGCGGTGTTCCCATCTACCGCCAGATCATGGAGCAGGTCGGACTGGCCATCGCCGTGCGAACCCTGAAGCCGGGGGACCGGCTGCCCTCGATCCGCCAGCTCGCCCTGGAGCTCAAGGTGAATCCCAACACGATCGTGAAGGCCTACTCCGAGCTGGAGCACGACCGCGTCATCGAGACGCGCCGGGGCATGGGAACCTACGTTCTGGAACAGACTGAGAAGGTGGCTAACGCAATGAAACGGAACCAGATGATCAAGCTGATCGAGCAGCTTTTGCGCGAATCGACGCAACTCGGATTCTCCCGGGAGGAGATCAAGAGCGTCTTCGACGACGTTGTCACCCGTTTCTACGGGGTGAAAGAGAACAAAGGAGAAGAGAGATGACCGGCGAGCACGCCATCGAGATTCATGGTCTCTGCAAGACCTATTCGACGGGGCAAGAGGTCCTTCGCGGTCTCGAGCTCGAGGTGCCGCGAGGCTCCGTGTTCGGACTGCTCGGACGCAACGGCGCCGGCAAGACCACCGCGATCAGAACCCTGATGGGGCTCATCCGTCCCTCCGCCGGGCTGGTGCAGGTTCTCGGTGATCGCTCCTCTCCGCTGAGCGTCGAGACGCGGCAGAGGATCGGCTACCTCTCGCAGGATCAGCGGATGTTCTCCTGGATGGACCTGGAGCAGTTGATCGGATTCACCTCGTCGTTCTATCCCAGGTGGGACCGGCGCTACGCCGACGAGCTGATCGATCGGCTTGATCTTCCGCTCGGAATCCCCTTCTCGGCCTTCTCCCGCGGAGAGCAGCAGAAAGCGGGGCTCCTGCTCGCCTTGGGCCACCGGCCGGAGCTCCTGATCCTGGACGAGCCGGCCGCCAGCCTGGATACGGTGGTGCGCCGCGAGTTTCTCGAATCGGTCCTCGACCTGCTCACCCGCGAGGGCGCCACGGTCCTGATCTCGTCTCAGATCCTGACCGACATCGAGCGCATCGCCGACTGGATCGGGATCCTTTCCGAGGGCCGCATGCTCGTCGCCGCTCCGCTCGACGACCTCAAAGAGTCGATCAAGCGCCTCAGGATCAGGTTCGACGAGGGGCCGCCACCACCGGTTGAGGTGCCTGGCGCGATCAGCTCGCGTTGCCATGGCCGCGAGGTGCTCGTCACGGTGGACTGCTTCGAACCGGGAATCATCGATACCCTGAAAAAGCGCTACAATGCGACTGTGGAGGTTCAGAATGTCGATCTCGAGGAGATCTTCATCGAGCTCGTGGGCTGATCGAGGCTCTGCGGAATTGAATGTACCTACAGCGAGCTCTGAAAGAGCCGGACCGACCGCTTCGGGAGGAACAATTGTGAATGCCCAACTACAGAAAGAATGGTTCGAGGTGCGCAACCGCATATGGACCTATCCGGTGGTGTATCTCGTTTTCCCCATTTTGATTTTCAATCCGGCGACAAGCATCGTCTTTCTGGTTCTCATCGGTGCCTGGCTCGCTTCAGACATGGCGATCCAGACCGCCGGAGACGATGTGCGCCACGGAAGCCACGAGTTCATCTTCACCCGCGCGATCGATCGCAAGGCGTATCTCACGCAGAAGTACTTCTTCGGAGTGGGGATGCTGGTCGCTTTCGTTCTCGTCGCGGCCCTCTTCGAGCTGTTGAATCTGCGCCAACTCTTCTGGAATCTGGCGTGTGATCCGCTTCTCGACTGGAGCGTGGTGCAGCCCTATCCGCATGTTGTTCTGCCGCTCGTCCTGGTCGGTCAGGTGATGATCTTCTCGATCGTGTTCACCCTGTGTCTGCCGGCACGCAGTGAGGCGTCCTTTTCCGGTTTCGTCGTCGTAGCCTGGATCGCGACCGGCCTCTACACGTGGGTCATCTACGCGGTGCTGAGCTTGATCATGCCCTTCGGCCACATGCCTGCATGGGATCTCTCGACCGATCCGCGCTTTATTGCAGGATCTACCGCGGCCTTGCTCGTGCCATCGGCGCTGCTGCTCGCGCTCTGCCGCACCTACTATGCGCGCTGTGAGCTGCCTGTGGTTCAGGCCGCATCGGGGCGCCGCAGCGGAGCATCGGGCTGGTTCATCTGGATCATCCTGATCCTGGCAATCGTCCTGCTTGCGATGTTGTTTCTGACCATGCGACCTGTCGCATATCACGGAGGCTAATCCCATGATCGAAGCGATATTTACGATACTTTCCCTCGTCCTACTCTTTTTCACCTATCGCTGGCTCCGTGATCTGGCGGTCTTGTACGGCACTGTAGGAATCCTGCGGTCGTGGCGCACCTGGGTCGTGGCGGTGGGGATTCTGCTGCTGGCGCTGCCGGGGGTTCTGACGCTGAGTGCGGCTCTCTGGCAGCCGGCTGCCGCGCCACTCTTTGCGGAGGGCGACGAGATGATCGTACCCTCCGGCGAAGGTGTGGCGCTCGCCGATGCCCGCACCTTCCTGTTGCGCGGAGTGATCGTTCATCGCGGCAACCTGGATCACCCGATTGCTCTGTTCGACGATGTGATCACACTCGGCCAATCGAATCGATACGATCTTGTCGGGGGGCGGCATTTGCGGCTGCGCATCGCACGCAGCGGCCCGGCGCGCTCGTCGACTGGCATCTCCTGTGATTATAAACTACGTCGCTTCGGTTCGACGAGCGGAGGAGATGTGTCGTTACGTTCGAAGTCGGATCTGGAGATCGATACCGGTTATGCCGTGGCGCACCAGTCGATCGATGTGCAGAACTGGAACGTCAGGTCCTTCGGCACGCTGCTCGGCGACCGTTCCCTGCCGGCCACGCTGCATCTCTTTCTGACACCGCTGAACGATCGAGCCGATGTGGCTGCCATGCCGGCGCGCGAGTGGTGGGAATCGAACGGTTCGCAGCTCACGGGTTGGCTCGCCCGATTCAATGACGGATTTCCCTCTGCGAGCTCGCTTTCGATGCAGGAGCGCTATCCTTCGGTGCTCGTTATCCAAAACCTCTTCACCAGTTCCGGTTTCCTCTTTCTGGCTGCTGGAGCCATCTTGCTGCTGAGCATCTCCTACCAGCGTTTGAGGACGGTTTGTGTGATCGTACTCTTTTTTGTGCTCTACACCTGCGCCCTGGACAGCGCCGTTCTGCGGATCAACGCGGTGCGTCTCTTCGACAGTGAAGCGCGCCTTGTCTCGGCGGCTATCGTGGATACGGCTTCCTCGAAGCTGCACCCGGAGCGTGCGGCCAACATCCTGCTGCGTGTCGCCCGCGGCTCGAGTGAGAGTGCGGTGCGCACCTGCGCTCTCCGTTGCCTCGACCGACCAGCGTTGCTGACGGTTCTGCGCACCCATGAGCAGGCCGCCAGTGAGCTCGAGGATTTAGCTGCGCAGGAACAGGGCGAGCTCTCGCAAGCCGCCGGCCGCATCCTCTCCCGCCTGGATTGACGGCCACTATAAAAACCGATCGGTCGCCGCTGATGGTAAGGGATCGCGAGGTTTTCCTCGCGATCCTGCGAGCTGGCTTCTCTATTCGGTTCCGAGCAATCGGCAGGCGGATTGACGCCAGATCGTACCGCGCCGCCCTCCCTCGCCATCGGTGTTCGGATGTTTCATTTCCCGCGCCAATGGCTTCCGTAAGTTCTTTGTCTTGAAGAACATGCCGGTCGGGCTACGGTAAGCCGTGACGTATGAGTCAGGCCGAAGCAAAAACGGGGCGACGTCGTTTCCGTTACCCGGGACCCAAAGGTCCACCTCCGTAGGAAGCGCGTCGCCCCTGAACAGAGATGCTCCTCCCACCCGTGATCAGTCGAGCTGGAAGCGGACGCGCGGTGCGTCTGTCTCCCTAGGCCGGTGGCGAGACCGGTTTTCCTCCTCCGCAATCTCCTCGGCGCGCCGCAGGACCTCCATGAGAGCCTCCCGCTCGCCCTCTACAATAATTAAAGGCGCACCTGGTGTCTCACACTATGTTGGCAGAGAGGGCCAGCATCAAGAGTTTGATCCTCGTCGGATCCAAACCTCTTCCCTTCACATAAACATGTACAGATCGCTGCAACCGATACAACATCCCCGTCGATATCGTCACGCTGTACTTAGGTAGATCCGGCATCGATCGTGCAAGATTAGCCGAAGAGAACCGACCTGTCTTATGATCACGCAGCGTTTAAATTCAAGCGCGATAGCAACTATCGATAAATGTGATAAGTGCACTCCAACTCGAATCATCCGGAAGTTGGACGATCGTAAAATAAAAAAATAGACAATCCGAATTTGGCGTGACAGAAAAAGCCTTGATCTCCACTTTCTGAATGTAGAAGGCCACTACGGGATGGCACAAAAAAAGAAAGTTTCGGATGAGAGTGAAAGGAATCGCTTTTTTGCCAACAAATGACAATAGCGGGTTGACAAGGAGTCAGCCCAGAGTCCACCGAGAAGATCGTTCCACAAAATTTTTAAAAGGAAAAAGCTATGTTGTTGTTCATCGAGATCGCCCTGACAAGCTGGGCATGGAGACAAGGCTGGAAGGTTTGGGCGTTGCTGCCGGGAGTGATCGTCTTGGTGCTTGGTTTCATAATCGGAGCGTCCGAAGGCGCGGCCGGCTACGATAACGGAGACCTTCTTATTACGGGGATTGCGCTCGACATTCTTTTGATCTTGACACTGATCGTGATGGGTGCCTGTGCGCGCAATCCCGCCGAGACTGCTCCTCGGCCTGCGGAGAGTCTTCCTCAGGTTTCCGCAAATCGGCTGGATGTCAGTGGTAGTACCTCAAATCCCGACTGAAGGTAAGTGCCCTCGGCCGGTTTTCGAGACAACGGTTGTTGGATCGGAAGAAGAAAAAAGATGTTCGCTGTCAAGAACCTTTCGTTGTATCTGATGATTCCTTTCCTCGTCTTTGTTTTCTGCTTCCTGGGATGTGGGGGCGGAGGTGGAGATGGAGGTGGTAAAAATGGTCCAACCGGGCCGTCCACGGTGGACCCACCGCGACCGGAGCTGCACAAAATCGAAAATCGACGGCATTACCATCTTCAAGTGCGCAACGCCGCTTTCTCTGTCCTTTGATTGAAAAAAAACACCGCGACTCAGGAAGATCCCACCGGCCAGGTCCGTTCTTCCGGCTGGTACGACGGGCGGCTTTAGCGGCCCGCCCGCGAGGCAAAAGAAATCCGACTCTTCGCAGCAAACCACCTTCGACCGGTGCTGTCAACGTGATGGGCGGCCAAGGCCTCGCGATGAGATCCAAAGCTCCGCGCCATTACGCCACCGACCTTGCGGCCGTTGCGTTGGGCATGGTCGAGTTCGAGTGATATGCGCAAGATATCATCCTTCCCGTAGTCGGTGAGATGGGTATTAATTGCTCATACTATCTCACCCCATAGATCAAAAATATCACGATAACGTTCGTGGGAAATTGTGATTATTATCTTTCTATCAGAAAGAGCAGAGCGAATAGGGGAAATCATTCACAAAAAAGAGAAATTCTCGAGGAGACGTAACAGCAAGTGTCTCGATTCGTTGTTGACGCATGTAGCGGGCAGCCGAAGGTTGGCCCGCAAGAGACCACGAGATGGCGCCACGTTTCTGTGGAAAAGAGAATTGCATGTTGTTGCTGTTCTCCGCCAGAAAAAGCGGTTGAGTACGGCGGGATTCTTCTCACATCAGCAAGTGGAGGGTAACATGAGTGATCGCGGTTTATCACAAAACACAGAACATCTTCAGGACTACGCGGAATTAGAGGCCCTGCCTGGGAACGGCCCGGAGTATGTTCAACTCAGGAGCCTCACGGTAGATGTCACCCACGAGTGTGATTTTCGTTGCTCTGGCTGCATCGAAGGAAAAGCGATGAACCGAAGTGGCAGGAGTGTCCTCACTGCGGATTCGATCAAAAAGCACATCTACTGGTTTGCCAGGCAAGGAGGACGTGAAATCCTTGTCTACGGTGGAGAACCGACGAACCACCGGGAATTACCAAGGATTCTTCGCGATGCTGCTGAAAAAGTCGAGATCGTACGGGTGATAACGAACGGTGCCAACCTCAATCGTCGAACCGTAAACGAAGCGCTTCGTTCAGCTTCAAAAAACGCGAAAGTGACAGTTCGGGTGTCTCTGAATGCAGGCACTTCCGGGACCCATGCGAAAATCCACCGCGTGAAGGGATACTTCTACAACATCATTGACGGGATGGGGTTGCTGACATCGGGCGACTCGAACGTACGGCTCGAGGTCAGCTATCTCGTTGAAGAAGCCAATTATAGAGAAATAAAGTTGGCTTTTGGAAAAGCTGGTGACGCCGGCGCCGTTGCTTTTTCGCTGCGACCGAAACTGGGAACTCACGGCATCGGTCTCAAATCCCTGAGCTCCGCAGCGCGGGCATCGATACTTGCTGACATTAAAGCGCTCGATGCTAGGAAGACCGGCGATCGCTTGAAGCTGGGGGTTGAACCCTGGTATGTGCGCTACCTGGAAACGGGAGAGCTTCCGAACACTGCGAAACCCTATCCGGCATGTTACTTCTGTGCTGCATCCCGTTTGGTTGTCACACCACCCGATCCTGGTGTGGTCTGGTCGTGCACATACTGGAGAGGTTCTCCGAGGTTTCGCGTGGCAGACCTCGCGAAAACACCTTTTGGTTCGGAGGCGTTCGAACGCTCTCGGATCAAGGCAATCAGACGGGTCAAACCTTGGCGTGATTGCCGCACGGTAATCTGTAACCGCAACGAAGTCAATAAGGCAGCCTGGAGGCATTTTCGAACGTTGGGTGCCACTGGTTGATCAATGAGGCGGTCCTCCATCTGTTCACGGAGGACCGCTTGCTCTTATTTTTCATTGAAAAACTCGGTAATCATCGGCGTTGCGTTTACGAGTGGACATTCACCGGATATATATTTCCACACGAGGAAGATGCCTGGTGAAAGGAGGGCCGATTCGATGATGGGAACCGAGAAGAGTTTTTTAGTCCAACTGTTTCTGCGGCGCTGGGTGATCGTCGTTGTTTTGATCCCCCTGCTCTGTGCACCGGTAGCCGCTCAAGCCTGGCACAAGCTCAAACCGGAGCTCTCCGAACGGTTCAACAGCTTGAGCTTCATGGACAACGGTGGTCTCGTCGGCGCCATCGAAGGCGACGGTCTGATCGTTCGGCGTCCTGGCGGCGAATGGGTCGCCACGTCGCCCGACTACCGGCCCGGCATTCAGTTCAGCCAGGTCCTGGCCATCGACGAGCTCCAGGGAACGGTACTGGCGTCGGCAACGACGTTGGCGATCGGGCCCTGGTTCGTGGGAGGGGGCATCTATCGTTCAACCGACTACGGTGAAACGTGGACCTTCATCGAGCCGGATCCGGGGACCGAGGTCTATTGCTACCGCCTGGGCTACTCGAAAGCCAATCCCTCCAGGGTCTATCTCGCGGCCAACGAAGATATCTTTGCTTCCGATGATGCCGGCCGGACCTGGCACTCGATCTGTCCCAACACGTCGCGCCGCATCATCTTCACCGACGTCGCTGTTCATCCCCAGGACGCCGATATTCTTGTTGCCGGTGCACGGGGGGATATCAAGGGGATCTTCGGTTCCATCGACGGTGGAGCCACATGGCTGTGGCTTAGCTCGGAGCTGCACGTTGCCACCATCGATTGGGATCCTCTCGATCCTCATCTCGTCATTGCCGCGGGCATGAACGACGCGTTGGTTTACGGTGTTTTACGCTCCGTCGACGGTGGTGCCACGTGGACCGCTCTCCACCGCCCCGACATCCGAGGCCCCGTCGAGTTCATGGGACAGCCCGGCTATGCTGTGGCCAAGGCGCTGACGAGTGGGGGCAACGGCGCCCTCTACGCCACTCGCGACGGAGGCCTGTCGTGGTTTGTGATCAAGGAGTTCACTGATCCCACGCCGAGTCTCAAGTCCTGGCACGTGCGGATCGAAGGCAACCTCATTCTGCTGGCCGCCGCGCTGGAGAGATATGGCGTCTATGTCTCGGCCGATCACGGCGGCACGTGGCGCTATAGCGGCCCCTCGCGGGGGCGGGTGGTCGAAGTTGAAGCCGACGAGACGCGCCCCGGCCGGTGGTTCGCGGGAACCAACGATTATCTTTCCGTGGTTGCAGCCGGACCCGGCCATTGGTTTCTGAGCGAAGATGCAGGTGCGACCTGGGAGGACAAGAGCAGCGGCTGGCCCGCAACCGGGCAGGTCTCGTGCGCGCTCTTCTCACCGACCGACCCGCTGCAGATTCACGTGGGAAGCGATTACGTGGCGGGTGCGCTTGCCTACACACTCGATGCGGGAACGACCTGGAACCAGTGCACGACCGGCATGCCTCGGCCGCATTGTGTGCTGCGCTCTCCGGCCGATCCCGAGATCCTCTTCGTGGGGCACGACCGCTCCCTCTCGTGGCCGGTGATCGAGTGTGGGTTGTGGAGCAGGGACCAGGCCTGGAACTGGACCCAGCTCTGGAAATCCCCGCATCCCGTTCAGGATCTGGCGATCTTTCCCTCCAAACCGGACAGCATGCTCGCCGCGCTGGGTGAGTCGACGTCGATCAGTGCACCTTCAGCGGGCGGCGGGCTCTTCAAATCGACAGATGGCGGCTCCACCTGGTCCGAGATCTACGCCTTTGCAGGTCGACACGTGGCCTGGATCAGCGAGGTTCCCGGTCAGCCGGGACACTACTGGCTGGGAACGCTTTTTGGCACCGGCGTCTTCAAATCGACAGACTACGGCGCCACCTGGTCGGATGAGTTGGCCGCCCTCTTCAACTACGAGGTGCGCGACATGCTCTTCCTTCGCGGGACACCGGGACGCGGTTTCGCCGCCACCGACAACGGCGTCCTGGAAAGCGTCGACTGGGGTGTCACGTGGGTGGCCAGAAACACGGGCCTCCTCACAACCGGCGCGGGCAATGACCTGCTCTCGCTCTCGACGCACTCGATCTGCGCGGATGAGCAGACCGGCAAGCTCATCCTGGGAACGACCGCAGGGCTTTTTGCGGCGCAATATTAGATCGACCGATCGGGGTGCAGGTCTCTCAGGAAGCTTCACAGGGCATGCAAAGTATGTTGTTTCTCAAGAGACGATCCTTCCCCCGATAGAGAAAAAGGGCGACCTACCGATTCCGTCTCGAGGCTCATTGAGGAATCTGCAATTCCGAAATGAGTGGATGTCAATAAAAACCTCCCGCCTCGCTACGACACCGAATTCCTGCCGCACCGTATTCCTGCGACCCGCCTTCTCATCAAATCAATAAAGAGGCAATTGATAGGGAAATCAGAAAGATATACCGTATGCGTCGGCACTGACGGGGTTGCTGGAACGAATCGAGGCCGTGCCGAGACCAGTTGGGTGTTGCGGCGGGCTATTGTCCGCGCCGATCGAGGATGCTGAAGATGCGACGAAAAAAGCTCTTAAACGAAATCATTCGAGTTTATCAGGAGTTTCTCGACCTCCGGCTCTGGAATCGGTTCGGCAACTTCGATTGCTTCGCCGTCGAGGCCGTCGGGGAGGAGGAGCCCCTTCTGGCGTGCGTGATGGGCTCGGCCGGCGAAGAGTACGGTCTGATGCTTCTTCGGGGGTCTGAGGCCGCCGAACATATGAGGTCGATCCAGTTCCAGGATGAAAACGGGGACGACAGGGTCTCGGAAGCGGACCTGCTGAGCATCACCCTGGATCTTTTTGGTAAGCTGCCCTCGGATCTGAAGGCGTTCTACCGGCGGGTCGGCATTCGTCCGCGGCACAATGAGATGGTCCCGTTCTTACTGTGCATGCCGCCCTTTCGCCAGACCCGCTTGCCCAATGAGGCCGAGCTGATCCTGCTGCTCGATGTTTTGAAAACCGTCGTGGAGGCCGATCGCAAGAAACTGCTCACACCAGCCGAGCTCGACGACCCGGAGGGCATCTGCGTGGTGACGCCGGCAGGCCCGAGCAGTACGGAGGTTACGGTTTATCGCGAGCGGTTTCCACACCGGCCGCTGGCACCCGAAAAGATCGAGTGCTTCCTTTCTCCCCAAGGCGTGGTGGGGCTCGACCGGCTCGACGAGACCTGGCTGGTGGGCACGTCGCCCCTTCCGGCCGGCATCGAGGGAGAGGAGCGGGTTTTGAGCCTCTTGATAGTGGTCGAAGAGGAGAGCGGCATGATCCTCCAAGGCCGCCCCTACTTTGCCGATAGCCTGCAGGAGGCGATTTGCGCGCTGGAGGAGACGATCCACGGAAGCGAATTGAGAGGCGGGCGCACCGGCCTGCCCCGGAAGATCGCTTTCGCCAGCCGCGCTCTCCATGATGCCGTGGCGCCGGCTCTCGGGGAAGTCGGCGTCCAATGCGAGTACCGTTCCTCGATTCCGGTGCTCCAAGAGGTTTTGGCCAGCTTCATGGCTTCTACCGGCGGGCCCGTGCCGGAGATGCCCGACGACACCGATCGGGAGGGGCTTCACCAAGTCGAAGTCCCGGCGCCCGATGACCTGGCCGGGTGGAAAGCCGCCGATTACCGATTGAACCAGCGGTTTCAAGAGTTCTTTCGCTCCGGGGACCGGTTGCAATCTAGCCGGGCCGTGAAGCGCTATTTCGATGATGACGACATTCGACACTACTTGACGGCGTATGCGAACGTCGGCGTGGCCATGTCCTACATCTGCTGGGGTGTGGTGGATTATCGCCCGACGCGGAAAAGCAAGACCGAGGCTGAGAAAATGCTGGCCAGCGGCCTCCCGCCGGCCGAGGAAATGTTGCTCCGCGCCCGGATGGAATCCCATCCCACCATCTATCGCGTGGCTCGACACGACTCCGAGGCCGGAACGGCGGACCTGGAGGACGTGCTGCTGGGCGGCACGGTCACGATCCACGATCAGCTCTTCTCCGAGAACATCTTCGACAACGTACTGGTGACTGCCCGGGCCTACGCGGCGGGAAGGTTCTTTTTTTTCGAATCGATCGGTCCGCCGATGGCTGCCCAGATGGGGGAAGAAGTTGTCGACTTCCTCGAGGAGTGCGAGATGGAGTTCTCGCCGGAGGGCTTGCGGCGCGACGCCCACATGTTCGGGTGGCTCTGGGACCTGCTCGAGGAGGAGTGGCAGGCCGACCAGGTGCCTCCGAAACTCACCAACACGGACGGGGAGGATCTGATCTGGCACACCGCTTCATTCTCGGTGGTCGATCCCGAAGCCGCCCGCCAATCCCTGCGCCGGCGGCCGGACGTGGATTACGACGACCAGGCGGGCGAGTTGGTCTGGCTGCGCGAGCTAGGCAAAGGCGCGATGGTGCCGGGAGACACGGTCACGCTGGGCAGGATCGAGTTTATTGGAGACGAACTGATATTGTCGGTCAACTCGGCCGAAAGGTTGGAGAAGGCCCGCAGTTGGCTGGAGATGTTGCCGGGGGTCGAGTTCCGAAGCGTGACCACCCGCCGTTTCGATGAACCCCTGGAAGACCGTCCTATGGACGAACAGATAGCGATGCCGGAACCGATCGAGGATGCGGGGGAGGCAGCGGCCGCCCTGCAGGAGATAATCGACAAGCATTCCATGGAATGGCTCGATACTCCGGTGCCGGCGCTGGGCGGAAAAACGCCGCGCCAGGCTTGCCGTACTGCCGAGGGCCGCCGGAACGTCATCACCATGATCCGGACCTGGCCGGATCCGGCCGGCGACCTCTTCGTGCAGGTTCCGCGCCAGGCCATGTTGAAGGCACTGGGCCTCGAAACCGGCGGCCGCGGAGAGGCCGAGGAGTCCGAGCTCACGATCCCGCCCGGGCCAGGCTCCGGCCCGCTGAACTCGGGTCGCGAAAAAGTGGGCCGGAACGACCCCTGCCCCTGCGGCAGCGGCAAGAAGTTCAAGAAGTGTTGCGGGCGATGACGTGAAGCGCGAAAACCGCGGTTTTCACGAGGGCAAGATCAACCACAGGCAATGTAATCCCGCGGGGCAGATCCGACGAGTTGTCTCGAAACCCTCTGCTCCCATCTGTAGGGGGATTGCGCCCTTTGGCGAGATCCCCATGTCTGCCAAGAAATTCATGCCGACGCTGCTTCCGACGGATGGATCGTTTCCTCGGCCAGCCAGGCTGCATATCGAAGTGCCTGTCGAATATCATCCTTGCTGGGCGGGGATCCACTGTGTTTCTTTTATGCTTGCTATACCAGACAAAAGTCTGGTATTGTGTCAGCTCTTGATCACCTGTGTGCGCAGGCGGCGCTTGGGGTGCCTCGGTCGGAGCCGGGTGATGTGCGATCGCCCCTGTCCGAGCATGAAGGGGAGTACGATACTGAGAGGGTGCTGAAAGGGTGAGATTAGGGCGCTGAGGGCCATCGAGAAGCAGGCGCAGGCCGGAATGGAGAGGCCTGACAGCCGTAGAAGGCCTTAGAAAAGGAGCCTGATCATGGGACGCACACCAGCGGGCCAGACACGGCAGCGGATTTTCCGGTTCGTCTCCGATCGTTTGTCGAACGGCCGGCCACCCACCGTGCGTGAGGTTCAGGAGGCCTTCGGCTTCAAAGCTGTCCAGACCGCCCGTGAGCATCTCGAAGCCCTCGTGAGCGAGGGGCGTCTGACCAAGGAGCAGGGCAAGGCGCGGAGCTACAGGCTGCCTGTCTCCTCGGGCGGCGCGGCACCCGCTGTTATGGTACCGGTTCTGGGACGTGTTCCGGCCGGTCCATTCGATCTGGCCGTCGAGGACCTGGAAGGCTACATCCCCGTCCGATCGCATCATGATTCGAATACCCTCTTCGGACTGCGCGTGCACGGCGACAGCATGGTGGGGGCGGGGATCCTGGCCGGGGACGTGGTGGTGGTACGCCGTCAACCCAAGGCCGATCCCGGCACCATCGTGGTGGCACTCGTCGGCGAGGAAGCCACCGTCAAGCGCCTCCGTCTGCGAGGCGGGCTCGTGGAGCTGCATCCCGCAAACCCGGCCTACGAACCGATCGTGCCGGCACCGGAAGAGCTCACCATCCTAGGCAAGGTGATCGAAGTCAGGCGTTACCTCGAGGGGGGCGGGCCATGAGCGCTGCAGCCGGCTCTACCCTGAATCTACAAGGGGCCCTGAAACTACAGGGGATCGATCGCGGCCTGGTTGCCAGCGGCCAGCAGGCGGCGTGGCGGCTCGAAAACTTTTTCGGACGCCTCGTCGAGCTCTCGGATGGTCCGGTCAGCGCGGCCCTCACGTTTACCTTCCGCCTGGTTCATCAGGCGCAGAAGCTGGGTGAGCCGGTGGCCTGGATCAAGAACCCTACGAGCGGCTTCTATCCACCCGATGCCCTGGCCTGCGGGATCGACCTCGGTGCCCTCGCCGTGATCAAGGTGGGGCGTAGCAGGCTGGCGCCGCGCGCTGCGGACCTGCTCATGCGCTCAGGAGCCTTCGGCCTGGTGGTCATCGACCTGGGACGCGGCGGGCCTGTGCCGCTCGCGGTCCAGACCCGCCTCGTGGGCCTGGCCCGCCGGCATGAGACCGCGCTCCTCTGCTTGACCGAAAAACAGAGCGACCAGCCATCGCTGGGATCGCTGGTCTCCTTCCGCGCCGAGGCGCGGCGGGATCAAAACCGTACCGATCCTTCCGGGATCGACCGGTTGAGGGGCGATCACTCCGAGGCCGGTCAATGTGGATCTGGGCGGATCGGGTGCGTTGAGCCCGAGTCAAATCGATTCGAGCCCGATCGAATCGGGCCTGACCGCTTTGGACCAGATCGATTCGGGACCCATCAGTACAGCGTGCAGATGCGCGTGCTCAAGGACAAGCGCCACGGCACGGGATGGCAAGCCAGGGAGGTCCGCCGTGGAGTCGATGGCTTGTGTTGACATCCCGCTCCTTGCGCTGCAGCTCCTCCTGCGCAGGGAATCCACCTGGCGCAGGTATCCCGTGGCTGTCGTGGAGAGCGACAAACCGCAGGCCTCGATCCTGGCGGTCAACGATCGCGCGCGCTCATCGGGTATTCTTCCCGGCATGCGCTACAGCGAGGCGCTCGCCCTGACCGGCAAGCTCCACGCCGCTCCTGTGCCGCACCGCGAGATCGAGCTCGCCGTGGACGAGGTCCTCCAGAGACTGCGGCATTTTTCTCCCGAGGTGGAACCCGCCCGCGGCGGCGCTGATATCTTGGGAGCCGGTGTTTTCTGGCTCAATGCCACGGGACTCGGCGGTCTCTTCAACTCGCTCGAGGAGTGGGCCCGCCGCATTCGAGCCGACCTCGCGCGCTCCGCTCTCGAGAGCCGCATCGTGGTGGGATTTTCACCGTTTTTCACCTCCGCCATGGCAAAGGCGGCGCGTGGCGTGGTCTGTTTCGAGAAACCTGCGGATGAGAAGAAGGCGGCCTGGCAGGTTCCCATCGAGCGCCTCAACTTTGCTCCCAAGCTGCGGGACCTTCTGTACAAGCTGGAGATCACGACCCTGGGCGCCTTCGCCGGCCTACCCCCTGCCGGCATGCAGAAGCGCTTCGGCCGCGAGGTGGCGCATCTCCACCGTCTGGCGCGTGGTGATCTCGTGGAGCTCTTCGAACCGCACAGGAGCAGCGAGTTGCCGCGCCGCAGGATGGTCCTGGATTACGGCGAGCAGGATCTCTCGCGCCTGATGTTCTACACGGCCCGGCTCCTCAATCCGCTGCTCGAAGCGCTGGCCGGCCGCGGCCAGGCGCTCCGTGAGATCCGGCTGGAACTGATCCTGGATCGTGATGAGAAGCGTACCGAGCGCATCCGTCCCGCTGCTGCCACCCTCGCGGCGCCCCAGATCCTCGATCTCATCTATCTCAGGCTCCAGGCCACGCCGCTGCGCGGCCGGGTGATCGAGCTGAGGCTGGGCGCCGAAGGTGAGCGCGCCACCCAGGAGCAGCTCGAGCTCTTCGCCGAGGTGGCGCGCCGCGACCTCGACGCCGCCAACCGGGCGCTGGCACGCATCCGTGCCGAGCTCGGCGACGAGGCCGTGGTGTGCGCCGAGCTGCGCGAGGCTCATCTGCCCGAGGCGCGCTTCACCTGGGCACCTCTGGAGCGGGTCGGCAAGGCGCAGCCGCTGGACGTGACAGAAGCGACGTTGGTGCGCCGGCTCTTCGACAAGCCGGTCCCGCTGCCGGCCGGCCCGTGGCATCAACCGGGCAAGTGGATGCTGCGCGGCCTGCGCCAGGGCCGGATCGTGCGCACCGTGGGGCCGCACATCGTGTCAGGCGCCTGGTGGCGCCGGGGGATCCATCGCGAGTATCACTTCGCCGAAACGGAGAAAGGCGACCTCCTATGGGTTTTTTACGACAAGGTCCGCCGGCGCTGGTTCCTCCAGGGGCGCATCGAGTGAAGGCGGGTGGGGGGGGAGAAAGAGAGTCGCCTGTGATCGATCACAATAGATCGATGATCGGTGATCCATGACCTACGTACCGCTGTGGTGCAAGAGCAACTTCTCGTTCCTCGAGGGCGCTTCGCATCCTGAAGAGCTCGTGGAAACCTGCGAGCAACTCGGGATCGAGAGCCTGGCGCTGACCGATCGCGACGGTGTCTACGGCATCGTGGAAGCCCATCTCAAGGCCAAGGAGCTCGGACTCCATTTGATCATCGGCACCGAGATCACCTTGGAGGATCGCTCCGGCATCCTTTTGCTGGCCCAGGATCGCGCGGGGTATGGCAGTCTCTGCCGGTTGATCACCGTCGGGCGGCGGCGCTCCAAGAAGGGTGAGAGCTCGGTGACCTGGGAGGAGGTGGCTGACCATGCCGAGGGGCTGATCGCGCTCTGGGGGGGCGGCAGAAGCCAAATCACCGGCGAAACCGAGCCGCTCTTCGTTGCCGGCGCTCTCAAGGACGCCTTCGGGGATCGTCTCTATGCGTTGGTCGCCCGTCACCGGCGCGCCGCCGAAGTCGGTGCAGAGGCACGGCTGCGCCGGCGGGCGGCGCACTATGGTCTGCCCGTGGTGGCCGGCGTGGAGGTGCTTTATCACCGCAAGGCCAGACGCGATCTCCAGGACGTGCTCACATGTACCCGCCACGGCTTGGCGCTCGCCGGCGCGGGGCGTAACACCCAGCCGAACGCAGAGCATGCGCTGAAGTCGCCGAGCTCGTTCGAGCAGCTCTTTGCCGACGACCCCGCCGCGGTGGCGCTCACCCGGGAGATCGCCGAGCGGTGCACCTTCGCGCTCGATATGATCCACTATCGCTATCCGGCGGAGAAGCTCCCCGACGGCCGAACCTCAGCCGCGTGGCTGCGAGAGCTCACCTTTGAAGGCGCGCGCGGCCGCTTCCGGGGCGAGCAGGGCGACGTGCCGCCGCAGATGAGTGCACAGATCGAAAAGGAGCTGGCGCTCATCGAGGAGCTCGATTACTGCGGTTACTTTCTGACCATGTGGGAGATCGTCAGGTTCTGTCGCAAAAACGGCATCCTCTGCCAGGGGCGCGGATCGGCTGCGAACTCGGCGGTCTGCTACTGCCTGGGGATCACCGCCGTCGCTCCGGTGCAGATGGGGCTGCTCTTCGAGCGCTTCCTCTCGCGTGAGCGCGCCGAGCCGCCCGACATCGACCTCGACATCGAGCACAACCGGCGCGAGGAGGTCATCCAGTTCGTCTACCGCAAGTACGGCCGCACGCATGCCGCCATGGTGGCCAACATCATCCGCTATCGCACCCGCTCGGCGGTGCGCGACGTGGGCAAGGCGCTGGGGCTCACCGAAACCACTCTCGATCGGCTGGCCAAGCTGCTGCCCCACTACGGAGCGCTCGTGCCGGAGCACCTCGCCGTGGCGGGCCTCGATCCGTGCTTATCCGTCCATGAGCACCTGATCCGGCTGACCAACGAGATCCTCGACTTTCCGCGCCACCTCTCGATCCATCCCGGCGGTTTCCTGCTCGGCCACGAGCCGGTGAGCACCATCGTGCCGATCGAGAACGCCAGCATGCCGGGGCGCACCGTGATCCAGTGGGACAAGGACGGCATCGAGGCCTTGGGGCTGTTCAAGGTCGATCTCCTGGGGCTGGGCGCGCTGAACCAGCTCCACAAGGGATTTGATCTCCTCGATGCGCACTACGGCGAGAGGTGCTCGATGGCCAGCATCCCACGAGGCGATCCTGCGACCTTCGAGATGATCTGCCGCGCCGATACGGTGGGTGTCTTTCAGATCGAGAGCCGCGCTCAGATGGCCATGCTGCCCAGGCTGAAGCCGCGCAACTACTACGACCTCGTGATCGAGGTGTCGATCGTACGTCCCGGTCCGATCACGGGAGGCATGGTGCATCCCTATTTGCGCCGGCGTAATGGAGAGGAGCCGGTGGTCTATCCTCACGATTGCCTCGAGCCGGTGTTGAAGAAGACGCTCGGCGTGCCGCTCTTTCAGGAGCAGGTCATCCGGCTGGCCATGGTGGCCGCCGACTACACTCCAGGCGAGGCCGATCAACTGCGCCGCGACATGGCCGCCTGGCGCCGCACAGGAAGGATCGAGCGCCATCGCCAACGCCTGGTCAGCCGCATGGTGCGCAAGGGGATCGAGCGGGAGTTTGCCGAGCGCGTCTTCGAGCAGATCCGTGGGTTCGGCGAGTACGGCTTCCCCGAGAGCCATGCGGCGAGCTTTGCCCTCATCGCCTACGCCTCGGCCTGGCTCAAGTGCCACCATCCCGATGTGTTCGCCTGCAGCCAGCTCAACGCCATGCCGCTGGGATTCTATTCGCCGGCGACAATCATCGGCGATGCCAAGCGGCACCATGTGGAAGTGCGTCCCGTGGACGTGGTGCACAGCCTGTGGGACTGCACCCTCGAGCCGGCGCAACAGAAGGGGCCGCGCTTTGCTATGCGTCTCGGACTGCGTTACGTCAAAGGACTATCGCAAGGGGATGGAGAGCGCGTCGTGGAGGCCCGCGCAGGTCGACCCTTCGTCTCGCTGGAGGATTTTTCCGATCGCACCGGCCTCGACGATGGAGCGCTCTCGCGCCTGGCGGAGGCCGGCGCACTGGCGCGTTTGGAGCGTAACCGGCGCCACGCTCTCTGGGCGGTGAAGGGTTACGCGCGGACCGCGCCGCCCGAGCTGGATCTGGTCGCCGAGGAGTGTGCGCCCGCTCTGCGACCTCTCGACCTGCTCGACGCGGTCAACTGGGATTACAACACCATGCGGCTCAGTCCGCGCGCCCATCCGCTTGCGCCGCTGCGCGCACAGCTCGAGAGCCGCGGTCTTCCCGATGCACGCGCGGTCAATGCCATGGACGACGGCCGGCGCGTGAGCTACGCGGGGCTGGTCATCTGCCGCCAGCGGCCGGGGACCGCCTCCGGAGTCCTCTTCATGACGCTCGAGGACGAGAGTGGATTCGCCAATGTCGTGGTGTTCAACAAGGTCTTCGAGAGGCACACCATCCTCATCAAGAAGACGAGCTTTCTGGGAGTCTCCGGCAAGATCCAGGCTCAGGAGGGTGTGGTGCATATCATGGCCGAACGCTTCTGGATCCCGCGGGGGCTGAAGCGGCCCAAAGACGTGGCGAGCCACGATTTTCACTGAGGGGCTTACGTCTTTCACGCAGGTCACGCGACGATTTATGATATTAAGAGCGGTCGGTCCGATCGACGGACGTATAGCATTGACCTGGCGATTGCTCTATCGACGGGAAAAAAGTTATTACGTTTTCCAAAAAGACCCAAACGTTCGCAGGGATTCCGGCATCCAAGAGACATGCACAGGACGCCAGCATGAAGGAAACGGACGAAGACCTGGTAGCCCGGCTGCAGGAGGGGCGGATCGCGGCTTTCAGGGTGCTCTACGACAGGCACCGCGACGCCATGCAGCGCCTGGCGCTCGGCATCACGGGCAACCGGGCCGACGCCGAGGATGCCGTTCAGGATGCCTTTATCATGCTCTTTCGCAAAGTCAGCGCCTTTCGTGGAGAGGCGGCCTTCAGAACCTGGTTTTACCGGATCGTAGTCAACGCTTGCCTGGTGCTGTGCCGCAAGCGGCGCATCACCGAAGAGTTGCCGGAAGCCAGCTCGCTGGTCGCGCCACAGCAGCCACCCGCGGAAAACGAAGCCAAGCAGCGGCTCGCGTTGGCCCTCGAGGAGCTGCCGCTGCGTCAGCGCACTGTCTTCACCCTGGCAGTCATGCAAGGTCTATCCCTCACAGAGGTTGCAAAGATCCTGGGTGTTCAGGCGGGTACGGCGCGATACCACCTCAGTATGGCGCGAGAGACACTGCGCATCAAGCTCGGTCCGGTCTTGGGGTCTCGGGGGAGCGACGGTGGAGAAGATAAGACTCTCGCAAAGGTGCGAACGACCAAAGAATGAATGAGTAAGAAATCAGGGAGTGTCGACGTGGCGATTGATGTGCTCTGTGCACAGGCTCCCTGACCGCAAGATTGCTTGACGATCTTGGCGCGAGGACATGTTGTTTCGAATTGAGTGACTGGAGAAGTTGGCGCTTGCGACAGGAAATGGCTGAACCATGAATTGCGCAGAGGCCGAACAGTATCTTGGCGAACGCGACCGGCGCGCCGCAGAGGGCGCGGTAGATAGGATTCGGCTAGCCGATCATCTTCGCGTTTGTGGCGGCTGCCGCGAGCGATGGCGGGAGCTCCGCACCCTCGAGCGGCTCGCGCGAGGACTGTATGGCGAGGTGACCGCGCACGGGCTTTGGCAGCGCATCGAGGAGCGTCTTCTGGCTGAGCGCACCTCGGATCCGACGAGGGTCACCCGGCCTGGACCTCGCCGCTGGATCAGCCTGTCCGCCGCAGCCGCGATCCTGGCTCTGTGTAGCGCAACGTTTTTCCTCTCCGACTCTCCTGCGAGCGTGCCTTCGCCGGTGATGGGTGAGGGAGAGTATTACATGCTGGCAACCGAGCAGGCATCACTGGAGCGCGACCTCGCAAAGCTCGAACCGATCTTCCGGGGTGCAATCGAGACCGACAACGGAGCAAGCAGCCTGGTTGCGGGGCAGGTCGAGTATCTCGACGCCACGATCGAACACTGTCGCGAGCTCTGTCGCGGAAACGTGAAAAACCGGGGGCTGCGTCGTTCGCTGCTCTACTGCACACAGCGCAAACGGGAGCTCATCGCCGGCTATCTGCGGTGACGAGCCGCACCGATCGGCTGTTGGATACCTTTCGCGTCTCCCATGCACAATCGATTTACCCGGGTCGATGACCTGGGCTTGCAGGAAGCGGCACCCATTCAACGAGATTTCGTAAAAGGAGATAGAGAAGGAGATGTCGTGAATAGAAACATAACAAGAACAACGATTGAAAAGCTCCTCGTTTTGACCTTCGCGATCGCCCTGTGGTTGGCGTTGCCGCTGCAGGCCGGCGGCGGAACGGCCCGCACCCCAGCTCCCGATCCTTCGCGGGCTCCCGATTACGAGCGCAAAATCGAAGAGTCATACACGATCCGCCCCGAGGCAGCGCTCAAAATCGAACATTCCATGGGCGACCTCGAGATCGAGACCTTCGAAGATTCCAAGATCCAAACGGTGCTCGTCAAGGTCCATATCGAGGTGCGCGGCGAGCAGGCCGAAGAGTTCGGGGAGTTGATCCGCATCGAAATCGATGAGGACAGCGATCCCTTCAAAGTGATCACCCACTATCCGAAGAACAAGCAGAACGAATGGAAGAATATCTCGTTCGGTGTGACGCTCGAGATCGTCATGCCCGCAGGGCATTCTCTCGATGCGCGCAACTCCTTCGGTTCGATCGAGATCACCGGCGTTCACGGCGCGGTGAAGGCCGAAACGAACTGCGGAAACCTCGAGGTGGAGGAGGTGTACGGTGACATGACGCTCGTCTCCACCTTCGGATCGATCAAGCTGAAAGAGTCGCGCGGCAAGGCCGATATCCGTGGCACCAACGGTAAGATCGAGGTGCAAGGCCTCGCTGCCGGCGACCTGCGCGTGCGCAACAGCTTCGGCAAGATCGACATCGAGGAGATCGAGGGCTCCGTCGATCTGGCCAACACCAACGGCGGGGTCGCGATCGATAGAGTCGGCGGATCGGTAACGACCGATGTGGCCTTCGGCGACCAGTCGTTCGATCAGATCGGTGGTTTTCTAAGGGTGACCGGTAAGAACTCTGAGGTTCGAGCCGAGGACATTCGCGGTCCGGTGACCGTGGCCACCGCTTTCGGCCGGGTCAGCCTGAAGCGCGCCGCTCAGAGCGCCCGTCTCGAGCTCAAGAACGGAGGGTGCAAGGCCGAGCAGGTCGGTGGTGACATCGACGTGGAGAACCAGTTCGGTGATATCACGCTCAAGGCGATCGGCGGCAGTTGCCGCGTAGTCAACAAGAACGGCTCAGTGTCGCTCTCCGGGATCGCAAAAGATTGTGCGGTGGACAATTCCTTCGGTCCGATCAGGCTCAAGGGTGTTGCCGGCAATCTGGAGGTGGAATGCCGCAACGGCAACCTCAAAGCCGGTGGCCTCGCTTATAGTCATTGGGTCGAGGGCGAAGAGCTGCCCAACCGCATCACGCTCTCGGTCACCATGGGATCTGTTGAGATTTCCCTACCGAAGCCACCCTCCTTCCGCCTGGACGCGTCGACGACCTTTGGCAAGATCGAGAGCGATTTCGAGATCCACCAACACAACCGGCGCCTCACCTCGGAGAGCTGCAAGGCTCACCTCGGTGACGGCAAGGCGGAGATCGTGATCCGCAGCTCCAACGGAAGCGTTCGCATCAAAGACGACTGATGTAATTCGGCGGTGCAGCGCCGCCGCGCAGTGTGTGTGTGACAGCGGAATCCGGAAGCAGGGGGCACTGCCGCCAGGCAGTGTCCCTTTTTTTTCGCTCATTCCGGGATGATTTTGATCTGCATCTTGTTGCGGTAGATCCCCTCTGCATGACCGACGCTGTCGAAGCCGCAGCCCACCGACGTGCCTGCCAGGGTCATGAAGACGACCGCTCGGTTGTCGTCGTAACCGTCGATGAGCTCGAACTCGATGGCGTTGACCGGAAGCCCCCAGCCGGCGGTGGATGAGAGATCCCTTCCTGCCTGCGCCGCCCGGTCTTCGCTCACGATCCGGCAAGCCGGACGTCCTCCCTCGTAAAAGGTGATCACGAGCGGTTCGGCGGGATCGAGCCGTCCGACGGCATGAACTCTGACAACGGATGCTTTGCACACATTTGAGAGGATCTTCCTTCACTTTGATAACCTCGAACCGTTCATTTTATCGGCCAGGCGATGGCGGGCGATAGCAAAACGACCAGGACGTTCACGAACAGGGCAAGAAAAAGGCCGTTCACATGGGGCCATGGAAATGCGTGCGGCTTGCGGTGGCCAAGCATCCGGACGGTCCCATCGAGCTGTCCAACCTCTCATGCAACGTCGGCGGATCGCAGAACCTCGCCGATCGGTACCCGGAAATCCCAGCCCGCCTGGCAGCCATCATGAGTGACGCCGGTGCGCCCTGGGAACACCGGTCGTTTGAAACCCCTTGGGCGACTAGAGCGTCCAGCCCTCGCGGTAGGGCCGGCGCAGGCACTCGTCGGCCTCGGGCAGGTTGGTGAAGGTGAGCTCCTTCGGATTCCACTCGAGGACCTGCTCAGTGAGCTGCTCCCGCAGCCTTTTGCGCAGCGCCACGTTGCCCAGAAGAACCGCTTCGGTGAGCGGACCGGCGAAGTCGAAGTTGGCACCGGCCGGCGCACCGCCCTTGCAGGCCGCGAGCCATTCCCGGTAGTGACCGGGTGAGCGCGGGATCGTTTTGGGTGCCGGCGTGTAGCTGTCGCGCCGGCTCTCGGGATAGATCGTCTCACCCAGCATGACGCCGCTCTCGCCCACGTAGAGCGTTCCGTTGGTTCCCGTCTCGACCCCCTCGCCGAGCTCCGCCGGCCGGGGCGGCTTCAAGCCGCCGTCATACCAGGTGAGCTTCACGGGCGGCAACTCACCGCGCGCGCCGAACCCGTAGGTCACAATCGAGGCCAGCGGATAGGTCTCCTCGTTCACCCTGGTGGAGGTGGCTTGCACGCTCAGGGGCGCACCCAACCGCAGCGCACGGAAGACGGGATCGAGGGAGTGGCAGCCGATGTCGCCGAGCGCGCCGGTGCCGAAGTCCCACCAGCCGCGCCAGCGGAAGGGGGCGTAGGCCCCATGGTAGGGTCGCGCCGGCGCCGGACCGAGCCAGAGGTCCCAGGCCAGGTCGTCCGGTACGGGCGGCTTTTTCTCGGGCCGGCCGATGCCCTGCGGCCAGTACGTTTCGAAAAGCCCTCGCGCGGGCCGGTCGGTCCAGACGTGCACCGCGTGGACCGCACCGATGGCTCCGTCCTGTATGAGCTCGCAGACGCGGCGCGTCCTTTCCGAGGCCTGACCCTGGTTGCCCATCTGCGTCGCCACCCCGTGCTTTCGGGCGGCCTCGGCGAGCCGGCGTGCCTCGTAGACCGAGTGGGTCAGCGGCTTCTGCACATACACATGCTTGCCCAGAGCCATAGCGGCCATGGCGACCACGGCATGGGTGTGATCGGGGGTGCTCACGATCACGGCGTCGATCCCCTTCTCCCGCTCCAGCATCACCCGGAAATCACGGTACCGTCGCGCGCCGGGATAACGCTCGAACGTACCGGCGCCGCGGCTATCGTGCACGTCGCAGAGCGCCACGATGTTCTCGCTTTTCACGCTGTCCACGTCGGAGCTGCCCTTACCGCCCACACCGACGGCGGCGATGTTGAGTTTCTCGCTCGGTGGCGTGTACCCCGGCCCGCCCAGCACATGACGCGGTACGATCGTGAAGAGCGCCGCGCCGGCTGCGGCTCCGCCGAGGAACCTGCGCCGGCTGATGGTCTGCTTGCTGCCGGTGTCCGTGACCGGTTTTTTGGTATCCTTCATGGAGCGATTTCCCCTGTGTTGCTGTTGCACCGTCATTCTTTGCGTTTGTTTTACCGCTGCAGCGATTCGGTCCGGACGAGAAGCCGGTTTCAAACCTTTCCGGGTGGTCGAACCCCGTTTCCCGCACGGTCCTTGTCGCCGAGATCTTCGCGTGCTTTTTCACCCAGCGCCTCGAGCCGCTGCAAGACCTCGGGGAACTCGGCTTTTACATCGTGCAACTCGTTGACGTCGTTTTCGAGGTCGTAGAGAGCCAGCCCCGTCTCACCCTTGGCGGTGGGACCGGGCCTGCCGTCATTGCCCGGCTCGACACCCTCGTACGACCGGTAGGCGTGGGGGAAGTGCAGCTTCCAGCGGCCATCGGTGACGGCCTGCAACTGGTCGTGCGGGCCGCCCTGGGGGTAGTAGAAAAAGAAATGCTCCCGCGGGCGCGCGCCGGCCTCACCGCGCAGCGCCGCAACGATATCGACGCCGTCGATCTTATGGGCGGGCAGCTCCGCCGCGGCGATACCCGCGAAGGTGGGCAGCAGGTCCAGCGTGGCGGCCAGCGCGCTGCACGCCGCACCTGCGGGGATCACGCCGGGCCAGCGCATGATGCAGGGGACGCGCTTGCCGCCCTCCCAGCTCGTTCCCTTGCCCTCCCGCAGGCCGCCGGTGCTGCCGGCGTGGTTGCCGTAGTTGAGCCACGGGCCGTTGTCGCTGGTGAAGACCACCAGCGTGTTGTCGTTTAGTCCGCACTCTCGCAGGGTTTCGAGAATCCGGCCGACCGACCAGTCGATCTCCATGATCACGTCGCCGTAGCGGCCTTGTTCGCTTTTGCCTTCGAACTTCTGCGAGACTCCCAGCGGCACGTGGGGCATGGAGTGGGGGACGTACAGGAAGAACGGGTGCTGCTTGTGCCGGCGGATGAAGCTCACGGCGCGCTCGGTGTAGCGCGTAGTCAGTGTGGCCTGGTCGGCGAGGGTGCCGATCTCGTCGCACTTCTCGTTGCCATCGATGAGTGGCAGCGGCGGATACTTGAGCTTCCACGGCTTGGATCCGGGCTTTTCCGCGGAGATCGCCCGGCCGTCGTAGTCGACGGGCCACATGTCGTTGGAGTAGGGCAGGCCTAGGTACTCGTCGAATCCGTGCTGCAAGGGCAGGAACGGCCGGTGATGGCCAAGATGCCACTTACCGAAGATGCCGCAGGCGTAGCCCTTCGTTTTCAGCACCTCGGCGATCGTTTGCTCGCCGGCGTCGAGCCCCGTTTTTGCGTTGGGGCCCAGGGCGCCGCGGATGCCGATCCGGTTGGGATAGCAGCCGGTCAGCAGGGAGGCGCGGCTCGCGCTGCATACGGCCTGCGCCACGTGGAAGTTGGTGAAGCGCGTGCCCTCGGCCGCCATGCGGTCCAGATGCGGCGTCTCGAAGCCCTGCGCCCCAAAGCAGCCCACATCGCCGTAGCCCAAATCGTCGGTGAGCACCACGACGATGTTCGGCGGGCGCTGTGTGACGCGTGCGTCGCCGCCGGTAAGCGGCGACAGACAACCTGGAATCAGCGGCGCCGCGAGGCTCAGGCCGGCGGCCCGGAGAAAGGTGCGGCGGTTCATGTTCCTGCTCATGAAAATCTCCCAGGTGATGGTATCGGATTCGGCTCCACATCTGCTTCCTCGGCGCACCGCTCGCAAACCCGGCGGCGCGATCGAGGCGCACATGGAAGTTTGCATCGCATTGTAGCCCGATGCGACCGCCAGCGGGTAGTCGTAATCGTTTCACGCCGGCCCGGGCTTCTCCAGGCGGGGGTGAAAGTGGTATCATGACGGGTTGCGATCGAGCCATCAGTTGATCAGGTGGTTCGAGAGCGTGTTGTGCACCTGTCGTCTGTCAACCAGGTGATCGACGTGGTGACGAGCAATAACATTTCAGAGCGCGGTGAAAACGCAACGTTGGAGGAACACATGAAGAAAGTGGTCGTTCTGGGCGCCGGCATGGTGGGCAGCGCCATGGCCGTCGATCTGTGCCAGGAGTATCGCGTGACGTCGGTGGACCTCGACGAAGGCACCCTCGCGTGTCTCGCGACGGGTTATCCCGTCACCACGCAGAAAGCCGATCTTTCCGATCCTGCGGCGATCGCCTACGCCGTCCGCGACGCCGACCTGGTGATCGGATCGGTGCCCGGGTTCATGGGTTTCGAAACCTTCAAGACCGTCATAGGCAACAAGAAAAACATCGTGGATATCTCGTTTTTCAACGAAGATCCTTTCGCGGTGGATGACCTGGCCCGTGACAACGGCGTAGTTGCCGTGATGGACTGCGGCGTCGCTCCCGGCATGAGCAACATCATCCTGGGGTATCACAATGCGCGCATGGAATTGGACTACTACGAATGCCTGGTGGGCGGGCTTCCCGTCAAGCGCACCTGGCCCTACCAGTACAAGGCTCCGTTCAGCCCGATCGATGTTCTCGAGGAGTACACCCGTCCGGCCAAGCTCGTCGAAGGCGGCAAGATCATCACCAAGGAAGCGCTCACCGACCCCGAATACGTCGAGTTCGAGCATGTGGGCACCCTGGAGGCGCTGAACACCGACGGCCTGCGCACGCTCCTGAAGACCATGAAGATCCCCACCATGAAGGAGAAGACGCTGCGCTATCCGGGCCATATCGAGTACATGCGCGTTCTGCGCGAGATGGGCTTTTTCGGGAAGGATCCCGTCGACGTGGGCGGCGTGAGCGTGAGACCGCTCGACCTGACGGCGAAGCTGATGTTTCCCAAGTGGAAGCTCGAGCCCGACGAAGAGGAGATCACGGTGATGCGCATCGTCATTCACGGCCGGGAGGGTGGGAAGCGCAAGCAGTACACCTACCATCTCCACGACCGCTACGACCAGGCCACCGGGGTCTCGTCCATGGCGCGCACGACCGGCTACACCTGCACCGCCGCGGCGCGTCTCGTTCTCGAGGGGCGCTATACCGAAAAGGGCATGTCGCCTCCCGAGGCTCTCGGAGCTCAGCCTGGTTGTTTCGAGGCGATCATGTCCGACCAGATAGAGCGCGGGGTCGAGTACCATGTCGAAGAGTCGGAGCGCTGAGCACGACACCAGGTGCTCCGCGAGCCGATCTGCTCGTGGCCTACCAGGGCGCCGGCGGTACCGATCGGCCTCGCTCTCCGGTCATGGTGGCAATCGACGTCGTGCCTCGATCCCGGAGAGGCCGATCGCTACGTTACCCCCAGGTAGCGCTTTGGAGGGAGTGGATTGCGGGGCTGGGGACTTTTCTAAAGTGAAGAGCCGCGAGAGAGGTTTCACTGTAGCGACCCAGGGCGTATTTGGCGCGTAATCGGCATTCTTTTTGCACGTCTCTCCAACTCATCCCTGAAACCGGTTCGACTCGTTCAGGAAGGCGACCGCCGATGTGTGCTCGTCATTGGAGACACGCTGTTTGCATTGCCGCACTTTCCGTTCTATTGACCGCAGCCGCTCTGCCGGCCACCCGGTACGTCCCCGACGATTATCCCGCGATCCAAGCCGCGATCGTCGCCGCGGCCGACGGCGACACGATCCTCGTTCGTCCCGGGCGGTACGTGGAGAACATCGATTTTGGGGGCGAAGACGACCCGCGTATCGCCGCCGGTACGGTCGACATCGGTGCCGACGAGTTCTACCGGCACCTCTACTATCGGGGGGCCGTAGTGCCCGGCACCGCTATCCGCATTCGAACGGTGGGGCTTCCCGCCGACCGGGTGATCCTGGCCGAAGGATCCGGCATCGTCGATCCTCCCGTGCCGACTCCCTACGGCGACCTCTATCTCCAGGCGCCGCCGGTCAAGCACTATTTGGGATTGATCCCGGCCAGCGGCGTGCTGAACGTGGCGGTGACCGTACCTTCCGCGTGGGTGCCGGGTGAAGCCCACCCCTTGCCGGCTCTCAACGGACGGACCCTCTCCAACCTCATGGTGCTGCACGTGGAGTGAGCAGGGGAGCTGATTCGAATTATGGACACTGCTGACGTGTGGGGGGGGGGATACTGCGGATTAAGAACAAAAATTCCGGATAAAATTTCTACCCCTTTTTGAGCCGTCCCTTGCGCTTCTTTTCGCGCCGCTCACCTAAAAGCAGGCGCTCTTCGAGGTGTCGCCGCTGCGCCTGGTAGAAGGCTTTCAAGAAGGGCAGTACCTTCTGGTCGGCGACCTCGTCGGACCATCCGATCTTGCGCACGATCTTGTTGCACACCTGGCGCAGCACGTCCCGGCGCTGAGGATACTTGGCGTCATGGCGCAGGATTTCCTCGAGGACCTGCAGCTCCTTGATGCCGTACATGTCGAGCTGCTTTGGCTTGAAGACGAAGCCCGCCCACGAGTCCTCATCGGGGTCGGGGCGCTTCTTGCGCCGCCGGATCGCCGGATCCGGGAGCAGTCTGGCCTCCGGCCGCTGTACCACCAGTGTCCCCGCCACCAGATCGCCGCAGCGACAGCGATCGGCGTTGAAAAGCGGCATGAGTAGAAAAACCAGCAGCCATGCGCCTGAGCAGGACACGGTAAAGGAGAGCAGCGAGCTCTGCATGCTCAGGGCGGAGACCAAAAAAATAATAGGTAGATAAAATTCGAGCTCTCGCAGCAGGTTGCGACCGAAGACCGCGCCCGTTGTCAGAGGGCCCCCTTGGCGTGAGACGACCCTGAGCCCCATCATCCGCTTACCTGGCGTGGCCCCCCGCCAGAAGAGCTCGCAGCAGACGAAGTAGCCGTTCCGGATGGCGAAGATCGCCAGCATGAGGATTGATGTCACGATATGTCCCACCGCCTCGCCTGCGCCTGAAGCCGCCATCAAGGCAACGACGATGACCAGCACGATGGCGATCAACATGATGATCGTGTCGACCAGGAAGGCCGTGACACGTCTGTCCAGGGGAGCGATCTCGAGGGACAGCGGCAGCCCCTCCGGTGTGATCACCCGGGCTCGGCGGCGTCCGCTACGTGCGATCGGATGATCCATCACAAACCCTCCTCGGCCGCAGGCAGGCCGCTACGGCCGCATCGTGACAGATAGATCATCCAGAAACAGAAGGTCACGCCGGTCACGAGGAGACGCACGGGGACGTTGTGCACGAGCTGACGGAAGAATCCCTCGATGAGACCGGCCAGAATGAACATGAGCAGCGCTCCCAGCACGAGCAGCGCGGCCTCGCGTCCGGTCTGCTTCAGGGCGTGCAGGCGGCCATGCCGGCCGGGCCGAGCCAGGGCCAGCGCGATTTGCAGGCCTGCGCCGCCGCAGAGGCAGATCGCCAGCAGCTCGGTGACGCCGTGGGGCAGGACCCAGGCCCAAAACTCGAGGGAGAGGCCGCGCGACGCGTACAGCCCGGCCAGAGCGCCTAGCATGAGGCCGTTGGCGAAGATCAGCAGGACCGTGGGAATGCCGAGAGCAAAGCCGAGAGCGAAAGCGAGGAAGCCGATGCCTGCGTTGTGGGTCAGGAGCATTGTGCTGAACTCCCCCAAGCGGGTCGTCGTATGGTCGTCGTCGTAGAGCACGGCGCGCAGCTCCTCCGTCGAAGAGGCCGGCGAGCGTCCCCCGTCTTGCTCATGAGGCAAGATGGCCGCGTAGGCTTCGGGATCCTGCGAGACCCAGCCCACCGCGGTACCGGCCAGCAGAATCGCGAGCGCCAGAAAGATCCCTGGCGCTGCGCGCCGTGCCAGACGGGGGAAGGTGTTCAGAAAGTAGGTGCTCACTACCGCTTTCGGCCGTGGTTTGACGCCGTAGATGCAGAAGTAGGCCCGCGCAACCAACGATTCGAGGTACTCGACCAGGTTGCGGTCCAGCGAGATCGACCGCGCTACGGAGAGCGACGAGACCGCTGCTCGGTAGAGCGCCGGCAGCTCGGAGAGCTCGCGCCCCGCCAGCGAACGATACCCCTTGCGCTCCACCCGATCGATGAGCGCTTTCAACTTGTGCCACTGTCCTTCCCGCTCGTGGCGGAAGGCGGAGGAGCGCAGCCGCACTTCTCTTTGCATCAGAAGGCCTCCTTCCTTTTGAAGGCGAGATAGCGATCGATCATCTCCGCGGAGATGTGTGCCGGCGCGGTGTCGATGCAGTGGATCCCCCGGCGGCGCAGCCGGCGGATCACCGTCTCGCGCTCGTTGAGCAGCGAGTGGGCCACCACGGCCCGGTGGAGACGGAGCATGTTGGCCGGGCGCGTCGCTGCCAGATCGTGCAGACCAGGATCCTGCATGGCCACGAAGAGGATCAAATGGCGCTTGGCAAGGCGCTCCAGGTTCTCCACCATCAGTTCGGCGGTGATCGAGTCCACGAAGTCGGTCATCACAACCACCAGCGCGCGGCGCGGGCAGCGCAGCGAGAGCTCCATCATGAAGAGGGTGAAGTTGGTCTCGCGGTTGGAGTAATCGATCCGCGCGGCCGTGCGGGTCAGGTTTCCCACGCCAGCCTTACCCTTCACTGGGGGGCAGTACTGCCGCAAGCGGTCATCAAAGGAGACCAGGCTCACCCAGTCGCCCACGTTCAGCGAGATGGTTCCCAGGGAGAGTCCGGCGGTGATGGCGTGATCGAGTTTCGGAATACCGTCGAGCGGCTCTATCATCAGGCGGCCGGCGTCGATGGCCACGATCACCTGGCGGTTGCGCTCGGCACGTAGCTCGCGGCACAGCATCTTGGCATGGCGCGCCGAGGCTTTCCAGTCGATGGTGCGGATGTCGAAACCCGGCTCGTACTCGCGCAGGTGGTCGAACTCGGTGCCGTCGCCACGGTGACGTTCCACTTTGACACCGTGCTGCAAGCTGCGGGTGCTCAACATCCTGATCGCATTGCGGCTCACCAGCTCGAGGTTCGGCGTCACCTGCAGCACGTGGTCGAGGGGGATGCTGCGGGTGAAGGCCATCAGTCCCAGCGGTCCCGTCGCCCTGAGCCAGAGCGACTCCACCCGCGCCTGGCCGCGGCGCTCGGCGCACAGGCTCAGGTCGACAGCGCTGTGACCAGGTGGAACGAGGGCGCGCAGAATCTCGGGAATTTCCTTCAACGGAGGCGAGAGATCGACCCTCAGCCGGGCCAACACGCTGCCTCCGCTCCGGTTGCGCAGCAGCAGCCGGACCGGGTGCTCGGCTCCCACGTAGAGCAGCTTCGGAGCCTCGAGCTCGGCCTCGACGCGCTCCAGGCGGCCGCCGCCCAGGATTGCATCGACGCCGAGCAGAAGAGCCGTGAGCAACAGAAAGGCCAGCCAGTAGGCCCAGAACGCAGCCGAGACCGTGGCGGTCAACAGCGCGAGCAGGCAACCCACCAGGAAGATCACCACGGCAGTCAGAGTGGGGGTCATCATGGGCCTCCTCTATTGTCCCACGAGCCCGTGGGTCAGCGCGGCGCCTTCGTTGAGGTCAGTACCTGCTGCAGCACCGCGTCCGCATCGGTGCCTTCGATCTGGGCGGTCGGCGTAAGGATGATGCGGTGCCGCAGAGCGGGCAGAAAGATCGCCTTCACGTCGTCGGGGATGACATAGTTCCTGCCGCTGAGCGCCGCCAACGAGCGGGATGCCGTGGACAGCATGTTCGCCGAGCGTGGGGATGCACCGTGGAGTAGTTGGGCGTTGGTCCTCGTCGAGCGCACCAGGGTGACGATATAGGCGATCATCTCCTCGGAGAGGTGCACTTCGGCCGCCGCGGTGCGCATGGCCAGGATCTCCGGCCCCGAGACCACCGGTTTGACCTCGAGGCTCTCCAAATCGGGCATTACGCTCCGGTGCCCGTGGAGCCGTACCATGGCGCGCTCCTCCTCCTCGTTCGGGAAGCCCATCTGCAGCTTGAAGAGGAACCGGTCGAGCTGGGCTTCGGGCAGGGGGTAGGTGCCCTCCTGCTCGATCGGGTTCTGGGTGGCCACCACCAGAAAGAGCGATGAGAGCGCGTGGCTCGTGCCGTCGATGGTCACCGATTGCTCCTGCATCGATTCGAGCAGCGCTGCCTGCGTCTTGGGTGGGGTGCGGTTGATCTCGTCAGCCAGCAGGAACTCGGTGAATACAGGGCCCTTGCTGAGGATGAACTCGTTCTTCTGGAAGTTGAAGATGTTGGTCCCCAGGATATCGGCCGGCATCAGGTCGGGGGTGAACTGGACGCGTTTGAAGGTGAGATCGACGCTGCGCGCGAAGGTCCGCGCCAGCAGGGTTTTTCCCGTTCCCGGAACACCTTCGAGGATCACATGCCCTTGGCAGAGCAGCGCCACAAGCAGGAGCTCGGTGACATCTCCCTGCCCCATGATGACGCGACGGCTCTGTTCGCGGATCCGTTCGGTTTTATCCGTGATCTGCTCCATCTAATTCTCCTTGTTTTTGTCGAGCAGCCTCTCGCGCCAGGCGTGGATCTTGCAACCCAGTCGCAGAGCATGCAGATGGGTGAGCGAGGGGGATCGAGCCGCTTTGATCAGCTTGGCCACATCGAGGGAGATCCCACGCATATCGGTGATACCCTGGAGGTGCAAGATCACAGCCTCGAGGGAGGTGCCCTGGGGCAGATAGAAGCGCCTTTTCAGCACGGCCAGCGTGGATTCCAGATAGCGATGCAGAGCAAAGGTGTGATTGCCCGCGGTGAGAAGCAGCTTGGCCGTGTTGTCAATGAGAAGATCTTTCCCGGGAGCCACCTCGGAGGGCGGGGGCAGCTCCTTGCCGAAGCGCGGCACAATCGCCCACAGCGTGAGCGCCAGCAGGAGCGCGGCGTGGATCACCAGCAGTACGAGGGGGAAGGAGAACGCGCGCTTCAGGATGGTGTCGTCGCTCTTGTACCCGTGCAGGGTCTCGTCGATGATCACGCCTTCGGCATTTAGATGTCCGCTGATCAGGCTGTGCAGCAAAGACGCGTGGTCGCCGCGGCCGAGCCCGCGGTTGTTGAGCAGATCGGGATCGGAGACCACTACGATTGGAATGTTCCGATCCTCGAATTCGTAGCGGCCGATCAACACGCCCTCGTCGCTCCACAAGAGAGGCTCGCAAGGCAATGCGGCGCTCAGGACCTGGGCGGTTTTTCCCAGGTCGACGCACGGCGCGGCGCGACCGAGAGGCTCTGCCCGTAGCGAGCTCAGCCCGGCACAGTGCAGCACCGGCGGGTCGTCGGCGCGGTCTGTCTCGTCGCTCCTGGGTCCCTCGGCAAAAATCATGGTTTGTGCCACGAAATCGACGGGCAGAAGCCACTCGGCCTCGATCCAGCCCGGCCGGGAGGTGGAGCCCATGGCCGCCCACTTGGGCAGGACGAGCACCACGGGCCGTCCAACCCGCGAAGCCGCGTCGATGATTGCGATAAGCTTCTCTGCGGTCCGGGTAGGCTTTTCGACACCGGCTTCCTCTCCGGTCTCCTCCTCGGGTGTCGCGCTCACCGATCGGCCGTCATCGAGCTCCTGCTCCTCTCCAGACCGGTCGGAGCCGCTTGCCCCATGAAGGCTGCACGGCCAGTCTTCGGTACGGACCGGCTCGATCAGCAGCAGCGGAAAAGCGGTATTCTGCTCGTAGAGAGCGGTGTTGCGGCTCACCACCACCGAGATGCCCGACTGCTTCAGGAAGGCGGTGAAGGCGTGGTGGCCGACGAGGGAGCGGCTGTAAGTGTCGTTGTGGGCTGAAAACTCGCCGAAGATCGTGCCGCCGAAAGCGGTCACCAGGAGCCCGATCAGGAAGGTGACCGCGCCGAGGGCGAAAATCGTTATCAGCGTTCGTCGGCTGAAGAGACTCATGGCGCCAGCTCCCTGTAGGCCTCGAGACAGAGATTGTAGGCCGACGAACCGATGGGTCGATCGCCGAAGAGCGAGAGCTCCACGGCGGCCACGAGCCTTTTGAAATGGGTACGTTCCTGCTTGGAGCGCGGCAGCCGGCGGATCAGCTCGCGGCCGGTCAGCCAGGGCGCCACCTGGAGCTTCTTTGCAGCGGACAACCTCTCGAGGGCCAGCAGAAAGAGCTCATGTACGGCCTCGGCGTGGCGGCCCGCGGAGGCCAGGCGTTCGACCTCCTCGAGCGATCGCGCCGCTCCACTCTCGCGCGGAGTGGGATCCGGTGCGGCCTCGACTTCAGCGCTCCCTCGAGTTCTGCGATGAACGTGCTGGATCAATGCCAGGCCCACCAGGATGGCGACGACGCCGAGCATGAGAAAGAAGATGATCCATACGATCACGCCGACGTCCGGCATCGCCCGCGGCGATCCCGTCGTCTCGACCTCTCGCCGGCGGCTCGACGTGTCTTTGCGCGACTCGTCTTTCCGCGGCGCAATGGACTGCTCGGCTTCATCGCTCTCCCACAGCCGGTCTCGTTCGATGAGCTCCTTCTGGTAGGCATTGTCGCTGAGAATCGTGCGGGCTTTCCGAAACGGCTCGTCGTCGATAGGGGACTGCGGCTCTGCCTGCAGGGTGCCGAGCGGCAGCACCGTCGAGACCACGAGAATCACGCAGAGGAAGCCGAACATGTCCTTGACCTCAACGTACGGTCGCTTCGTCGACCTAAACACCATGCTGACAGATTAACCATCGCCTTTGACATCGGCCATGATAATCGTTGTCGTCGGGGGCGGAGCTGCTACCGGAATCGGGATCGAATTGTTTCGAATGAGAGTGCAATTTCGATTTCGATTCGGATCAACCGGCCTAGTCCCGAACCCTTCTACCTCAACAACTTGGCTCAACCTACCTTCGTGCTCTTTGTGCACTTCGTGGTTGATCGGATTTTGGATCGCACCACGAAGACCACGAAGGAACACGAAGATCGAAGGACAGTGGATTGTACGTCCGTTTAGTGTAACAAGTCTCGTAGCGCTCATGCGCACGGATTCGTTTCTAGAAAAACTGGTGTACCCGCCAGGAGAGCTGCTGAGCCGTCGCACAAATTGCTACGGCACCGTATTCCGGCACCGTATTCCTGGTACAAATTGCTACGGCACCGTATCGGCACCGTATTCCTGAACCGTCGTTGGATCGAGACCGCCGTGGATAATCCACTGCCGGCCCGCCGTCAATCGAAGACCGAGGCCAGCTCCTTGGCATCGACCCCTTCCACCTGGATTTTGAGGTTGTAGAAGACCAGCGCCATGACGGTGGCGCTGAAGGCCCCGAAGATGACGTTGACGAATTGTTGCGCCAGGAAGACGGTGAGCGCTCCAGATTCGAAATTTACGTCGAGACCGAACGACAACAGCACACCAACGATCGCCCCTACGACAAACTGAACGAGCAAGACGAGGAGCACCAGCGCGAAGATGAGCAGGCGATTTCCTTTGGTGAGCACTAGGCTGCGCTTGATCGCGCCGGTCACCCCGATCCGCTCCGCCACCACGGCCGGCACGGCGACGTAGAAGCTGCAGTACACCATCGCCATGACGACCCCGGCCACAATCAGGAAGAGAATCGACAGCCCGGGAATGACGTAGGCCGTGCCGAAGGCCAGGATAAACGGTAACACGGTGGCGAGCGCCATTGCCATGGTGGAGATGAGGACCACGCCGAGCACAGGAAACATCCGGCCGATTCCGGTGGCCAAGCAGCGATCGAGAGGAGCAGGCTGGTTTTTCAGCTTCCTGAAGACGCCATAGATGATCGCCGCCGTGACAACCTGCTGCAGGAGGAGCGATAGCCCCCTGAACAGCAAGGGGTTGCCGGTACCCTCGAGGACGAATCCCAGGATGAAGATCGGGCTGAACACGATGATGGCTACGGTAAAGAAGAGCAGGAAGTTTCTGAAGTAGAGGCTGATGGCGTTGCCCATGATATCGAAAATGGCCAGGTTGGCTTGCCGCCGGCGGCGACTCACACGCCTTCGAGCGACCGTGGGACGTGGCGCTATCCCTGGTGCGTCGCTGTCTGTTTCGCCGCCTTGGGCTGTGCCGGCTCTCCGGGCCGCGTTTTCGGCTTGCCGCCGCCTGGAAGAGACGACCCGCGGAATTTTCTTTTCTGGGGGGACCATCCATGAACCTCCTTCTGTCAGCTGGGTGGTGTCTCTCGATGCGGTTTCCCCACCGTAAGGCGCTGTGCACTTTAGCGGTGGATACTTTTCACTATACCGGCGATGGAGCGTTTTTTCACCACGTTTGTGCCGTCATATTTCGTCGGATGGGAGCGAAAAGAGAATCGAACCGGGATGGCAGGCCGATGAGCCCACCTTCCCGGATCGGTTTTGTGCGGCAAGAGGATCTGCTCCTCGAGGCGTCAGGAAGCAACCTTCTGGGTTACAGCCGCTTTGGCCTTCGCAGGATAGAGCAGAAGAAGAGCGATTGCCGAAGCCACGGTGATCGCCAGGGGTACGGCGAAGAGGAAGACGTAGTCGAAACCACCCTCCGGTTTGACCGCAGAATCTCCGATTTGGCCGGCGAAGAGGTTGCCCGCGATGATCCCCACACCTACGACAATGAAATTGAACAGGCCCTGAGCGCTGGCCCGCACGTCGCTGCCCGACTCCTCGTCCACGATGATGAAGGCCACGAAGAAGAAGCATCCGAAGCACAGGCCATGCAGCGCGAGCGCTGGAACGATAGCCGCAGAATGGGGCACGAAGGCGAAGATTGCGAAGCGCGTGATATAGGCCAGGAGCCCGAGGAGCAGAATGTTCTTCTTGCTCCAGCGTCTCAAGATGAAGGGCATGCAGGCCAGCACGACGATCTCGCCGATCTGGCCGATGGTCATCAACCCCACGCCGCCCGCGCCGAAGAGCGGCACCAGCCACTCGGTGTTGGCGTTGACCGTGACCTCCAGAAAGGGTGCGGTGTGGACGAAGTAGAACTGATGGACCACGCTGATCGGAAAGGCCACCAGAAAGAGCACCCACATCGAGCGTTTGCGCAGCTCGCTGATGGCAGCGAGGGGCGCGAAGGTGCGCTTTGCGGAGCGCCGCGGCGGAGTGTGGGGCAGCAAGAGACAGAAAACCGCCAGCACCCAGCCGAGGATCGCGCTGAGCTTGAAGCTGTCGGCCATGGCGGCGTGCCGCACCGGCAGGACCTGGTCCGCGGCGAGACCGGTCGTGACGTGGAGCAGCCAGTGGCCCATGGCGATTCCGACGACGATCCAGCCGATCGTGCCCCACACGCGCACCGCTCCGAACTCCCTCTCGGTGTTCTTCAGGTTGTGAAAGCAGATCGAGTTGGTGAGCGGGATGGTAGGCGCGTAGACCAGGCCGTAGAAGAAGGAGAGGACGCAGAACGCCGTGTAGTTCTGCGGTCCGATCGATGCCAGCGACCAGACCAGCAGACCTCCAATGGCATGGCTCACCGCCAGAAAGCGCTCGGTGGCGAAATAGCGATCGGCGATCTGGCCGCTGATGAAAGGCCCCAGGATCGCACCGCAGGCGCCGAGGGCGGCGATGGTGCCAAAATCCCCGGGTGTCCATTGCAGGTGGCTGGTGACGTAGAAGAAGAGCAAGGGCAGCCAGGCACCCCAGATCGCGTATTGCAGAAACATCATGACAGCGAGCCTGACCTTGATATGCGGCGCGGTGCGGTGGTTGTCCATTCTAGATGTGTTCCTTATGAGTTCCTCGGCTTTCGTATGTTTGAGTGAATGAGTCAAACAATTTCGGCTGTCCATTGCAAGCCACACGGGATCGGGAGCGGCGACCTCCATCTGGTGTCGCGACCTGTCATGGGCCGGTTTTTCGAGGCGGCCTGCGAGATCCGCCTCGAGAGAAACGGGTCTAAAGGCTACTATATTTGTAGGGCCTGTAAGCTGTTAGGACGCCGCTTTTTTTTTTTTGCTCTCCCGCCGGTCCTACTCAAGTCTCCGCCTAAAAGACCCGAAAGAAATGACTTAGAGAGTCGTAAGATCGGCATGAGGTCGAATTTTGGGTGTATATCGATCGAAATGAGACAACTCGTAGTCTTCACAGTCGCAGGCCAGTATTACGGGCTATTCCTTACCGCCATCGAGCGGATTCTGCCGGCCCTCGAAGTGACGCCGATTCCGCATGCTGCCGACACGCTGCTGGGCATCATCAACGTCCAGGGACGGATCATTCCGGTCGTGAACACCCGTAGGTTTTTGCAGTTTCCGGACCGTGCCATCGAGCTGAACGATCAGTTCGTTCTGGCCGGTACGGCCGAGCGGTCCGTTGCGCTGGTCGTCGACGAGGTCGTGGGCATTCTCGAGGTGACGGACGAGGAGATCAACTGCTCCACAGGGGACCGGTCCGCGTATGGGCTCTCTCGAGGTGTGGTCAAGCGCGAGGACTCGATGGTCCTCGTCTATGACATCGAGCATTTTCTCACAGCCGAAATGGAGTCGGCTCTTCGATAAAACCACCTGGATAGGACGATCGTCTCAGCAGGCATTGAGATTGGATCGAAGCACACAATGTCAGAATCACTTTCCAAAGAGATCCTCTGTGACCTGAGCGACAAGTTGGCGTCGAGGCTGGGGTTGTTCTTTCCCATTCAGCGCCATCAGGACCTGCTCAGGGGCATTCGATCTGCAGCTGCCGAATTGGGCTTCGACAGCCTCGAGCGCTGTTCCGAGTGGCTGCTCTCTCGGCCGTGGACATTGGCGCAGACCGACGCGCTGGCACGCAGCCTGACCGTCGGAGAAACCTATTTCTTCCGGCACAAGGATGATTTCACCTACCTCGAGACGGTCGTCTTTCCAGAGCTGATCGCAAAGCGCCGTGATAGTGGGCGGTCCCTGCGTATCTGGAGTGTTGCCTCGAGCTCCGGCGAGGAGCCTTACACCATCGCCATGCTCCTCGACGGCCTGATACCCGACATCGAACGCTGGAAGATCCTGATCATGGGCACCGATATCAACCCCGATGCTCTGGCGCGGGCCCGAGAGGGGATCTACCGCGAGTGGTCACTGCGGGAGACTCCATCGGAGAGAGTGAGCCGCTACTTCGAGCGGATTTCCGATGATCGCTTTCGGGTCAGCGAGAAGATTAGCGGGATGGTGCGGTTCAGTCCGTTGAATCTGGCTTATGATCCCTATCCGTCCTCCGGAAACGATACCAACTGCATGGATTTGATCTTCTGTCGCAACGTGATGATCTATTTCTCCACGGATCTCTCGCAGCGGGTGATTCGAAACCTCCACGCCTCTCTCGTCGAGGGCGGGCATCTCTGTGTGAGCCCCAGCGAGGCGCCGCTCATCCCGCTCTCCATATTTGATCGAGCGCCGATGGGTGGTACACGGCTCTTCCGCAAGATCGAACGCAGTCGGGGGGCTACACCTGGCGGACGCAGTTTTCTGGATATCGACGCTCCGATGGAACGTTGGTCGGGCGCGCGCTCGATGCCGGAAGGGCCGGCGCCGGTTTTATCGAACCTGGGCGACGGCGATCGTCCGGGATGGCTGGAGGAGCGCGGCTGGGGCGCGGCAACTCTCGAGACGGGGTGCTGCACAGAGAAAAACTCACGGATCCCTCTCGAGCGGGCCCGGGCGCTCTTCGAAAACGGACGGCATGACGAGGCCGCCGAGATCCTGACACGCCTCTGCAACCCAGAGTGCTCAGATCGAGGGGGCGCCTGCGGCGGCGACGAGATGGTGCTCCTGGCGCGCATTCATGCCGACCAGGGCTCACTCTCCCAGGCTCTCGAATGGTGCGAGAGAGCCGTGCAGGCTTCCACACTCAATCCGGATGCGCACCATCTGCACGCCACTGTTCTTCAGGAGCTGGGGCGGCGAACGGAAGCCGTGGAAGCCTTCCGGCGTGTGATCTATCTGGAACCCGATGACGTGATGGCTCATTTTTGCCTGGCCAATCTGCTGCGGCTCGAGAAGATCTTCGACGAGGCATCGCGCCATCTCGAGAACGTCCTCGAACTGCTGAGCGGCTTCTCGCAGGACGAGATCCTTTCGGAATCGGAAGGTATGACGGCCGGTCGGTTACGCAGCATCGTTGAAGGGATGATATCGCGATGAACAGCGACGGCAGAACGAACCAGGCGCCTCCTCGACAGATGTCCAAGCAGTCCTCAGTGGAGAGTGACAGCCTGTGGTACTCGGTTCGTGCACGCCTGGAACTGACCAGGGAAGCCCTGGTCAGGGGGCTGCAACCATCAGAGGAGGAACGCCGTCGTGTTCTCAAAAAACGGGCTCGTACGATCGCACGGGAACCGAGCCAGAGAGAGGGCGAACGGGCGCACATCGATGTCGTAGAATTCGTGATCGCTCACGAGTGTTACGGCATCGAGTCGATCTATCTGCGAGAGGTCTACCCCTTGCGGGAATTCACTCCGTTGCCCTGTACGCCGTCCTTTGTCATGGGCATCATGAACATCCACGGGCAGATCGTATCGATCGTGGATCTGAAAGCCATCTTCGAGCTTACCGGCGATGCGCCTTGCCACCGTAATAGAGTGTTGATTCTGCAGCACGGGGGGATGGAAATGGGACTCCTGACCGACGCCATACTCGGGTTGCGATCGATCCCACTCAGCCACATCCAGACCTCGCTTTCGACGCTTACCGATATACGAGCCGAGTTTTTCAGAGGTGTCACCGACGACGGCGTCGTGATTCTCGATGGATCCAAAATCCTCGGAGATGAGCGCATCATCGTCGATGAGGAGGCATAAACAAAGTGAACAGGTATCTTTCGCCAGTGGGAGAGAACGCATGATACGCTTTATTACCAGCAGTCTGATGCGACGGTTGGTCTTGCTCTTTCTCGCGGGAACCTTGATTCCCGTCGTGGTCGTCATTTCGCTGCACTATTACTCGTTCAGTAACACGATTGAACTCAGCGTTCTGAATACTCTGACCGCGACGAGTGAAGCCATCCGCATCAAGGTCATCGATTTTCTGCGTGATCGGACCGAGGATGTCGAGGTCTTGGTGGCAGGCCGGGACGTGGCCAGGGCCATGGAGCTGCTGCGCCTGGAGTCGATCGAGGGAGAGCGGGATGCCGACGGTGCCGCTGTCTCGGAAGAACACACGAAGATCCGTAATGAAATAGATCCGTTCTTCGAGAAATACCTGTCTTATCAGAACTATCGCAACATCTACCTTCTCGACGGTGCCACGGGCCGCGTGGTCTACTCCACCGAAAAGAAAACGGACTCCTCCACAAGCCAGGAGCGTCAGAAGAACAACACTAAGCAAACCGGTCTCATCGACCTCTGGGAAACGGTGACCGCGAGCGGTTCCACGACGATGATCGATTTCACATCCGAGGGGGTGCTTCAGACGCCGCTGGCTTTCATCGGCGCGCCCTATCACGATGAAGAGGGCGGGATCGTCGCCGTGTTGGCCATATCGTTTTCGGCGCAGCCGATCACCTCCTTGCTGCAGAACAGCCTCTGGCTGGATGGCGCGGAAAAAATATATCTGGTCGGAAATGACCTCCTTTCGCGGTCTTCGGTCGGCGCAGGGACCTCACCCCGATCGATGTCGCAGCGGCTCGATATCCCGCCCGTTCGCTGGGCATTCGAGGGCAAGAGCGGCACGACCGTCACCGAGGGGCTGAACGGCGAGAAGCTTTTGAGCTCCTACACACCGGTGCGGCTCGGGAACGAGCTGGGATTCGATTTCGAGTGGATCGTGGTGTCTGCTGTGCCCAAAGCCGAAGCGATGGCGTCGCTCCAGAGCCTGGAGCTGCGGATCTTCATTCTCGGACTGGGGCTGGCGGTGGTCGTCTGCCTTTGGGGATTCCTCTTTGCGCGCAAGATCACTCTTCCCCTGCGTGATCTTTCGCAGAAGGTGGCCCGTATGGCGGATGGTGACCTGAGCGTAACGGTGGAGCCTGGAAACCGTAGCGACGAGGTGGGTGTCCTGATGCGTGGCGTCAGAGACATGCTGGAGGCGTTGCGTCACGAAACGCGGCATATTATGGACGGCGCCAACTCGCTGGCATCCTCGATCAGCGAGATTTCGGCCACCGCATCGATGCTGGCCAGCAGCGCCATGGAGACCTCGACATCGATCAGTGAAATCACCACGACGGTGGAAGAGGTCAAACAGATCGCCCATATCTCCAACGACAAGGCTGGAGAGGTGCAGACACAGGCCGAGAACGTCGCCCAGATCTCGGGACGCGGCAAGCAAGCTACCGAGGATGCCACAACCGGTATGAGCCGCATCAAGGAAGAGATGGAGTACGTGGCTGAAAGCATCGTCAAGCTGAGCGAGCAAACTCAGAGCATCGGGGAGATCATCAACGCCGTGAACGATCTCGCCGATCAGTCCAACCTGCTCTCCGTGAATGCCTCCATTGAAGCGGCCAAGGCCGGCGAGTATGGCAAAGGATTCGCCGTCGTGGCGCAGGAGGTGAAAACCCTGGCCGATCAGTCCAAGGATGCCACGGAGCAGGTCAGGACGATCCTCAACGACATCCAGAAGGCGACGAGTGCAGCGGTCATGTCTACCGAGAGAGGAAGCAAGACCGTGGAGAACGGCGCGCAGCTCTCCTTCCAGGCCGGTGAAGCCATCGGAACCCTGATTATGAGCGTCACCGAATCGGAACAGGCGGCGACCCAGATCGCCACGTCGAGTCAGGAGCAGTTGCTGGGAATCGATCATCTGGCGGAAGCCATGGAGAGCATCAAGGAGGCCACGACACAGAATGTGGATGCCGCCAGACAGCTCGAGAGCGCAACCCACAGCATGAACGCGCTGGCGCAGAAGCTCAAAGACATGGCGGGCCGTTTCAAAATTTGATCGTTCGGTGAGGTTGCAGGGCAGGATCGTTCCGATTCGAGTCTCGACCCTGTCTCAATACGTTCGGAGAATGATCCTTATGGATGACGTGGAGCTGCTCACGAAACTGCGTTCAGCCTTCAAGCTGGAAGCCGACGAGCGCCTCACGGCTATCTCCACCCAGCTTTTGGAGTTGGAGCGGAGCGCTGAGCCCGAACAGTCGCGATCGATCGTGGAGATTGTTTTTCGCGAGGCGCACAGCCTGAAAGGCGCCTCACGGGCTGTCAACCTCACCGACGTCGAAGCGGTCTGTCAGTCGATGGAAAACATCCTGGGCGCATTGAAGCGGGACGAGCTCACTCTATCGTCGGAGATCTTCGATACCCTGCACGAAGCGGTTCGGCTGGTCGAGTCGATCCTGGGCGAACCCGAGGACCAGCAGAACGGCACGAGGACCGACGAGACGCTGGCCTTGATCGCGTCACTCGATGCGATCAATGAGAAAGGAGTGGACTCGCCCGGCACCGATGGGAACGATCGCGCTGCTGTCGAACGATCCGCCGCAGAGCCGAATTCGGGGCCGTCAGATGTTGCCGGTGCCGAAACGTCGGGCTTCCAACCCGATAGTGCTGGCGAACCTCGCGGCGACGATCACCAATACGTTCCGCCAGCACCTGCCGGCACGAAGTGTGAGGCCAGCGTCGATCGATCGGAGCCGACGCTCCAACCGGCTAAGGCCGAGAACCTGACCACAGAGACCACCACGGCGAGTGACGAGCCAGAAGAGGCTGCAGCGGGCGCCCCGGTCGCCGTGGCGGCACCTCCCAAGGCGGCGCCGCGTGCCGCCCGGGGAACGGCGAACACCCCGGTCAAGCCGCTCTCCTCGGGAACGGTTAGGATTTCAACAGAAAAGCTCGATGCGCTGCTGCTCAAGGCCGAGGAGATGGTCTCCCTCAAGCTTGCGGCGGCACAACAGCTCATGAATCTTCGCGGCGTGTCGCGTTCGCTCGACCGCTGGAAAAAGAAACACTGCCGCATCGGGTCCGATCTCAGGTCTCTCAGAACCTGGATTCAGAAGCAGGAGCAGCACAACAGGCGCAGCGAGCAGTCCACGGCGCTCTCGAATCTGTTGGAGTTTTTCGACGAGAATCTGGACAACATCAAGATCTGGGAGCGCGAGGTCCGCAAGCTGACCAGCGATACGGAGAAGAATCAACACGTACTGGGGCGGATGGTCGGTGACCTGCTCGACGACATGAAGAAAGTGACCATGCTCCCCTTCTCGATGCTGCTCCAGGCCTTCCCGCGCATGGTGCGTGACATCTCCCGAGATCAAGGCAAGGACGTCGATCTAATGATTCAGGGCGCTGAGATCGAGATCGATCGCCGCATCCTGGAAGAGATCAAAGACCCTCTCATCCATCTTCTCCGGAATTCGATCGATCATGGACTGGAGAGGCCCGAGGAGCGGCAGAACAAGAACAAGCTCAGGCGCGGTACGATCAATCTGATCGTGCATCAGACCGAGGGAGACACCGTCGAGGTCCTCATTCGCGACGACGGTCGAGGCATCGATATCACCGGGCTCAAGCGTAAAGCCGTGGAAAAGGGGCTTCTCTCTCAGCAAGACGCGGATCATCTGGAGGAGCAGGAAGCCGTCGCGCTCATTTTTCGCTCCGGCATGAGCACGAGTCCTGTGATCACCGAGATTTCCGGGCGTGGGCTCGGCATGGCGATCGTGCATGAAGCGATCGAAAACCTCAACGGCTTGATCACGGTGCAAACCAATCCGGATCTGGGGACCACCTTCAGGATTCTCCTGCCGGTGACGCGGGCGACCTTTCGGGGAATCCTGGTGCGCGTCGGGAGCGAGCTCTTCATCGTACCCAGCTCCAACGTCGATCGTGTGCTCAAAACGGGAAAGCAGAACCTCCGCACGGTTGAGAACAAAGCCACCGTATCGATCAACGGCAAGACGCTTCCATTCGTAAAGCTGTCCCATGTTCTCGGCATCGCCGACGATCCCGACAGCGAGGCGCGGAGCGAAGGCCTGACCATCACCGTGATCGGCACCGTGGACAACAAGATCGCTTTCCAGGTCGACGAAGTCATCTGCGAACAGGAGGTACTGGTCAAATCCCTCGGATCGCAGTTGAGACGGATTCGCAACGTTTCGGGCGCCACGGTCATGGGTTCGGGACGGGTGGTGGCGATACTCAATATCCATGATCTCCTCAAATCGGCGGTGAAATCGTACCGGCAAGGTGACGTGAGCATCCTGGGGGGCAGCACCGAGCTCGAACGACAGCGATCGATACTGGTCGTCGACGATTCGATCACCTCGCGGATGTTGCTGAAAAACATCCTCGAGACCGCCGACTACAAAGTGACCACCGCCGTCGACGGCCAGGATGGATTTTCCAGTCTCGAGACAGAGGAATTCGATCTCGTCGTGTCGGATGTCGAAATGCCGCGTATGAGCGGCTTCGAGCTGACCGCGAGGATTCGAGGCGACGACCGGCTGGGGAAACTCCCGATCGTGCTCGTCACCAGCTTGGCCTCGCCTGAGGATCAGGCGCAAGGCATCCAAGTGGGAGCGAACGCCTACATCGTGAAAAGCAGGTTCGACCAGAGCAATCTTCTGGATGTAATCAAGAGGCTGATATAAACGGTGAACGGTCAAGGGATCCAGGTTGTGGTTGTCGACGGTTCGCTCTCGGATCGAGAGATCCTAGTCCGGATTCTGAGCGCTGATCCGGATATCAGCGTCGCGCAGGCCGCGTCGGAGGGGTTCGAAGCCGTAAGAGTTGTCAAGCGCTGCAAACCCCACGTGGTCGTGATCGATACCAACATTCCCCAGACGAACGGTTTCGAGGTGACTCAACGCATCATGCAAGTCGCGCCGGTTCCGATCATCCTGGTCAGCCCGAGCTGGAACCCGCAAGACCGGGCCACCTCCTTTCGAGCGATCGAGGCCGGTGCTCTCGCGATTCTCGAGAAGCCACGTTATCTGAGCCTGATCGACTCTCGATCCGAGCCCCTCGCCCGTGAGCTGATCGAGACGGTGAAGAGGGTGTCCGATCTGCGTCTTGTCAAACGTCTTACGAGCATCTACGGCGCGGTCACCCCGGCGCCGATCCCGAATCCGGAGCCGGTCTCACAACCGGCGGCAATCCCGGCACCATCCCTACTGGAATCAAGAACGCCGGTTCTCGAGCTTACCAACCGGATCGTTGGAATCGGTGTTTCCATGGGGGGACCGGCGGTTCTCCAGTCGATCCTCTCAAAGCTGCCGGAGACCTTTCCCCTGCCGATCCTGATCGTTCAGCACATCACTCTCGGATTCAGCGAGGCGCTGGCCAGGTGGCTGAATCAGTCGAGTAAAATGCCGGTCCACGTGCCTGCACACGGCATGGAGATCCTCCCGGGCAACGTCTATCTGGCGCCAGGTGGCAGCGACATGCAGGTGAATCGCTCGAGTCGGATCTATCTATCGCCCGGGAATGAAGAATCGGACCTCTGTCCCTCGGTGGAATCTCTCTTCCGATCCCTCGCCAACACCTACGGATCCCGTGCGATCGGGATCATCTTGACCGGAATCGGAAAGGACGGCGCGAAGGGGCTCAAGCTGATGAAAGACAAAGGGGCGGTTACGATCGCCCAGGACAAAGAGACCTCAGCAGTTCACGGGATGCCCGGCGAGGCGATCCGGCTAGGCGCCGCGACGTATATCCTGCCTCCCGACCGGATCGTCGACAAGCTGATCGAACTGATGCGCTCTGCACGAATACGCTGAGTTTACGGCGAGGATCACGAAGTGTGACGCCTTATCGAGGGATGAGCCGATGGACACCGGCACCGAAGTTCTGATCACTGAGGACAGCGCGACACAAGCCGTCAAGCTGCAGTATATACTCGAGAAGAACGGCTACTGTGTCACATGGGCCAAGGACGGCAAAGAAGCCCTCCAGATTCTCATGAACTCCACACCGGCCTTCGTGATCAGCGATATCGTCATGCCCGAAATGGACGGGTACGAGTTATGCCGCAGAATCAAGCGAGAGCAGCATCTCAAGGGGGTGCCCGTGATTCTGCTCACCGCGCTGACCAATCCCAGAGAGGTGATCAATGGTCTACAATCCGGGGCGGATAGTTTCATCACCAAGCCCTACACCGAGGAGTTCCTGATCTCGCGCATCCAGAGCATTTTGATCAACCACAAACTGCGGAGGAACAACCCCTCGGATCGGGGGCTGGAGTTCTATTTCGACGGACAGCGTTTCACCGTCGATTCCGACCGCACGCAGATCGTGGATCTGCTCTTCTCCTCGTTCGAGAACTCGGTGCAGAAGAACAAGGAGCTCCAATATACGATCAAGGCTCTCAAGCATACCAAGGAAGAGCTTCAGCTCGCCAAGGACGCGGCCGAGAAGGCCAACCGGCTCAAGAGCCGGTTCCTTGCCAATATGAGCCATGAGATCCGCACACCCATGAACGGGGTGATCGGCATGACCGATTTGGTGCTGGAGACCGAGCTGAGCGACGAACAGAAGGACTATCTCAAAACGATCAAGGATTCGTCGGAGTCACTCCTGTCCCTGCTCAACGACATCCTGGACTTCTCCAAGATCGAATCGGATATGCTCGAGATCGAGCATATCGAATTCAACCTGCGCGATACGGTCGAAGATACCCTCAGAACCCAGGCGTTCCGCGCCCAGCAGTGCGGTCTCGAGCTCGTCTGCCAGATCCAGCACGATCTACCCGATCTGCTGATCGGCGATCCAGGGCGGCTGCGGCAGATTCTGGTCAACCTGATCGGCAACGCCGTCAAGTTTGCGAATGCCGGCGATATCGTGGTGGAGGTCAAAGCCGAGAAGATCGAGGACCAGAGCGCAACCCTGCTCTTCTCGGTCAAGGACGAGGGGATCGGGGTTCCACCGGAGAGGCAAAAGAGCATTTTCAGCGCCTTTTCGCAGGCCGAGAGCAGCACGGCGCGATGTTTCGGCGGCACCGGGCTCGGGTTGGCGATCACCGCCCGACTCGTCGAGATGATGCACGGCAAGGTGTGGGTAGAGAGCGAGGTGGGTAAGGGGAGCATCTTCTTCTTTACCGTGACCCTCGGCGTGCACCACAAGGATCATTCGAGTGCAGACCGGGAGATCAGTGATCTGGCTGGCAAGTCGATGCTCATCGTGGAGGACAACGACTCGAACAGGCAGTTTCTCGGCGAGCTGGTGACCCACTGGAAAATGATGCCAACCTGCGTGGAGAACGAAAGGGAAGCGCTCATCGTGCTTCAGGCGACCCAGGCCTCGGGCGCACCCTATCCGGTCGTGCTGATCAGCGCCCACATGCCCGAGTCCAAAGGCTTTGACCTGGCTGAAAAGATCCGACAGAATCCCGACTGGCAGCGGGTGCCGATCGTGATGCTCTGTTCCGTGGGAATGCGCGGCGACGCCGAGAGGTGCCGCAAGCTGCAGATCGCCGCCTATTTGACCAAGCCGATCAAACAGTCGGATCTGCTGGAGACGCTGATCGCCATGCAGGGAAACGAGCGGCACGAATCGGAGGCAGCCGTGCTGATCACCAAGCACAGCCTGCGCGAAGGCCGGCGGGGCCTGAGGGTGTTGCTCGCGGAAGACAATCGGATCAACCAGAAGGTGGCTCTGAACATACTCAAGAAACGGAACTACAGAGTTGTTCTGGCCCACAACGGCCGGGAGGCGCTCCAGGCTTACGAGCGTGATCCTTTCGATCTCATTTTGATGGATGTTCAGATGCCCGAGTTGAGCGGTTTCGAGGCGACGGCAATGATCCGCGATCGTGAAAAAGCGACAGGAAGTCGCGTGCCGATCATCGCCATGACTGCGCATGCGATGAAAGGCGACCGCGAACGCTGCATCGAGTCCGGCATGGACGGCTACGTATCGAAGCCTGTTCAGCAGATCGATCTCTTCAGCGCCATCGACGACCTGACTATTCCCGCGGAATGACGAAATACTTAAATTTTATTTATGAAATTATATTATCACTTGTGATTGAAAATCGATTGATAGGCAACGATGACCAGCGTCATGAAATAGACGGCTCGACGGCGATCCGGTCGCACAGCGATGCTTTCCTGGTTGCTCGACAACTGCGATCTCGACACCCGATGAGGAGAGTCCCATATCATGAGCGTTGAACCCAAGATTCTCGGAATATTTGGCTCTCCTGACGTTCGTGTGGGTAGCCTGAAATCGGCATAGGCACCGTAAATCGGTATTTCGTGGCCGAGATCAAGGATTTAGCGTGAGGAATTATCAGTAAAGAAATGCGCACGGAAAAAAG
>Ga0190284_1000056_pt1 | contig 88716 bp, 85 predicted proteins | sample 48691812_MG_FD_161668 | JGI IMG/M metagenome (GOLD analysis project Ga0190284, IMG submission 161668) | Hydrothermal vent microbial mat bacterial communities from Southern Trench, Guaymas Basin, Mexico - 4869-18-1-2_MG | ecosystem: Environmental > Aquatic > Marine > Hydrothermal vents >... | reverse complement strand
GACTGCCGAAAGGACCTGCATTCTCCAGGAAAGAAACCCCTTTCAGTTCCTGGTCCAATCAGTAATCGCATACCGAACCGGACTCCCAGCACCCCCTTTGGTTTAAGCTTCGTGGTGAACGATTACGGCCCGGCTATAGGCCGATCCACTTCCATTTTGGAGAGCAGATCGCTGTCGGCTTGCACCACAGCATCGAGGCTGTCCAGCAGCACTTTGGTCATCTTGAATTCGGACTCCGGATCACTTTGAGTCCAAATGTTCATGAAATCGAAGGCAGTATCATACATAGAGCTTCGCTCCTTTACAGATTGTTTCGGATTGTGGGAAGGGCAAACAATGCAGGGGGTGACGGAAGAACTTGGTGGACACTCAGAAGGCAGGTTTTTGATCGGAAATGAACGAGGCGCCCGAGGCCGACCTCGGGGGAACTGATCGTTCCCTCATATTCTGCGACAGGTCCTCTCGCGGCTGCCCTGGGAGGTCCGACATTGCTGGACCCCAGAGCCGCTTATCTCATCATGAGCACAGTGAGAAAGATGAAAAATGTTCCGGATGGAGATGTTGAGTTATTGGCCAATGTAAGACCAAGTGCATTGGGCTTATCTACCTTACGTGCATGCCGAAAAGAGCGCGGTGTCAAGCGCACAATGGAAAACGCTGCAAAGGATCCTATTAGGTCATGATACGACCTGGACGGGTCGTCCACTTAAAGGCCGTCTTCCAAAGGGATTCTCGCTTGTTTGAAAGCCAAGCGGCATTACTCATCGGTCCACACCAGCGGAAACGTGAAACCTCGCAAACCGGCCGCTGCCACCCTTGCTATAAAGGGATCGGTTGTGAATATGTCGTGCAAGGCAATCTGAGGTACCTTAAAAACGACTTCGTTCGCCACCTTTTCCGAATAGAAGGAATGCCGATCGATATCCATGATCCTCCCGTCATCGAATCGCTCTAGCTCACTGTTTTCCTCATCCAGCGCATCAACTAACCGCGTCACATTGTACAAGAATAAGGGCTCCCCTTCACACGTTATTGGCAAGATCTCACCGTTTGGTTCCAGCAAATCGGCCAGGGCTTCGACGGCCTTCGCGTTGAATACGAGAATAGTAGCGTCAAAGCTCGGTGTATCGCCTTTCGGCAGTAATCCGCGAGTATACTTGAACTGTAGTACCTTGCCGGACCAGGAGTCCTTCATCGGCGTGCCGTTGAATCGGCTGGTGAACTCGAACCAATCAGCGTCCCCGGCCAAATAGATCGACCGAAATGAATCCGCATCTGAATTAAGGACATAGACATTCATCGAATACCTCCTATCAATGAAATGTGTTGTTGGACAGTTGACGGCCTATTTGCTTTAGGATTTTGATCGCATGGTCTCTGTTCTTGGCTCCGCGCAATAGTTTGTAAATTTTTTTGGAATTCTCGCGGCTATGGAGCGCACGATGATATGCGCCCGACCCGATGTCCGGTTTATTGGGTAACCATACACCATTGGCGGGGTCGTTAATATCAATTTTGAATTTTGAGAGAAACTTCCTAGCTTTTGTCGCCTCCTCGAATCGGTTATCACGGGCTGAGACTATGTGGTGCGGATCGTGATCAGGGGGCCGCGGCCTTCCAACTCTTTCAAGATTCCGCGCAAGCGTCCGAGATGGCCGGGCGAGTGAGCCACCCAAACCAAGCGACTCAATCAAAAAACGAACCGATTCGTTGAATCCCTTGCGGACCGCATCCCCGAAAGTAGCTTCTCTCGTGCCGGATTCCCCGTTTTCGGCCAACTCGTCTCTCGGTGGAGACTGCAGTACGTCCGCTAATGCGAATCTTTGGCCTAGCACATCGTTTCGAAAATCCACTTCAAATGGGGCCGGCGGCAAATTAGCTTGTTCCCTCTCGCTCCGGAAGAGGCTTGGAGTTGGGGCATCTGAAAAACGGTCTACTAGTTTCCCTTTATGACCCTCCGTTCCAAAATGCCGTTTTGTCGATTTCAGCAGTTCGGCCACAGGTCCGTCCAGATACTGGAGCGCGTCGTCCACGTACGCATCAACTTGTTCAGGAGGTATGTTCTTTTCCGCGGCCGTCTTTTCCCTTGTACGTTTACGGTTCTTTTTTCCCTTGTGACTGGAGCTATACTCCGGATGAGTGGCAAACCACCAGCGTCGCTGCTCCTCCGTCTCGATCATGATGTTTTCCTTTCGTTGAATAGAGAAAAGGCCGTCGCGCCAAAGCTCAGCCGCGGTTCACTGCCGGCCTCGGGCAACGGATGTGGACCAAATCTGAAGTTGGTCTCCAGGTAAGAAGCCTTTGTGTCCGCTCTGAGATCAATGCCCCGGTAGGCCGTAGATCATGCCGATATTAGATCTGGGGTGGCGCGCCACCACTCGGTAGGCCTGGAAGGAGATGAGCCGGCCACGGTGTCGGTCCGGCAGTATGCCGACATACTTCCAATTTGGTAAGCAGACCGGTCCCGGCTTGCACTACAGCATCGAGGCCGTCCAGCATTACTTTCCTCATCCTTAATTCGAGGTCTGGGCCGCACTGAGTCCAAATGTTCATGAAATTGAAGTCAGTTTCATTCAGAGAACTTCGTTCCTTTACAGATTGTTTCGGATTGTGGGAAGGGCAAACTGAGCCGGGGGTTGCGGGGAATTGGCGGGTTCCCGGACGGCAGGTTCTTTGGCGGGAATGAACGAAGCGTGGCGGGCCTTTCCCCGGGGGCTGAGGGTTCCCGCACATTCGTCGACCGGTCATCTCGGGCCTGCTGAGGGCGGTCTGATATTGGTTGGGCCCAGAGCCGTTTGTCTCAGCGTGAGCACAGAGAGAATAATGAGATTTTCCGGATGGAGATGCGGAGTTCCCCAGGAACGTATGACTACTTTTGGTAGGTATATCTAAGTTTAGAGTACACCGAAAAGCCCCTTATGTCAAGCGCTCAATGGAAAACCGGGCCGGTGTCCTTGGATTCATTAAGTTCTTTGAAGAAATCCTTCATAGAGTCCAAAACCTTGCCCCCCAGCCAGTCCTCTCCGGCCTCTAGCCCCTTGTCCATCCAAGACTGCTTGGGTTTAACTTGGCTGCCGTATTCATGGCCGCCGATGATTTGCCAACGCTTGACCCATCGGATTTGAGGCGACGCTACATAGCGGGTTGGTTTCTTGCCACGGGAACCTTGCGCTGTCGTTCGCTGCGCTTCGGCTGCTTCTTCAGGTTGGCTCGAATTGTATCCAGCCGCTGTTGAAATTGTTTTGCCTTGGCGGTTTGCAGGGTGTCATTGTAGAGCCTTACGAGAAGGAACAATACATCTGCAACATATCGGTCATTGTCGGGGACCGTGGACGCCAGTTCCAGGGCACGCAATAGGAGGGGTTCGGCCTCGGCAAACCTGTGCTGGGCATGATGAGTTATTCCCAGTGAATAGAACCCGTAGGAACGCCTAGACGTTTTGTTTATCGGCAACTTGTCGAGAATTGCCCGCGACTTCTTGAAATAGACTTCGGCCTGTTTGAAATCGGCCTGCGTATAGCACACAACCCCCAGGAGATAGCGGCACGCGGCAACACGGGGGCTGTCGGGCCCGAAGGCCTTTTCCATTATTTCCAGGTCGCGCTCGAACAGGACCCGTGCCCGGTCTAATTTGCCCTCCAGCCACTCCAGTCTGCCCAAGATCGCCAATGCGTTAGCGACACCTACCTTGTGAACTCCGGGTCCTTTTTTCGCCATGGACAAGGCCTGATTAAATAGACTCCGCGCTCTTTCGTAGTTCCCTCTTGCCATGTTCACACGGCCAAGGCCTTGCAGTGACGAAACATAGGCCCGTTCCTTTTGCTTGGGCCTCTTCTTCAGAATCCGAAGCGCACGCCGGAAGTATGCTTCCGCTGCGTCGTATTTATGGAATCGCAAATTCATGCTTCCCAAATTAGTCAGGACGTGAACCAATCCGGGATGTTCCTTACCCAGAGTCGATTCCTTGACAGCAAGAACCTCTCTCAACAGCGTTTTGCCTTTCGAGCATTCGTTAAGCGCCGGACAAGTCATGGCTAGGCCACGAAGAGATTCCAAGTAGTCTTCATGTCTGGTGCCGGCGATCTTCTCGCGCACCGAAAGAGCTGTCTGAAAAAGCGTTTTCGCTTCGTAGTTTTTGCCCATGTGGTGATAGACAAGTGCAAGATTGTGCAGTGATTGGGCGGTTTCCGGACCTACTCTCGGAAAAGCTTTCTTTGCCAGCTCCAATGACCGTTTTCCAGCGTCCAGCGCCTCAACGTATTTACCCATCTCTACCAGCTGGTCATACTCAATGTTGACCTTGCGCCATTTCTCTTCGTCTGTGCCGGCGGCCGTGGCGCAACCCAATGCGACAACCAACGACACAACAAGCGTTGCGGTCATTAACTCGAATGTATGGGATTTCCACATCAGCTGACAACTCCTTGGAGCACACCGAAGAAGGCCACGTGCGCTTCATGATGTCTCCTTGACGGTACCCGGGCCGATTCCGCGCAATTCTCGTTCACCGGGACAAGAATAGTGGTTCCAATGGCGTTGGTCAAGGATCTGAACGGGCGCTGATTCTTTGGGAAGGCCGCGGTCTTGTACTCCCTGATCCCTAGTCTTGGTTTGTTCCGCACAGCTTTGGGGCCGAATCTGTGCATCGGCCCCATATCGTGTGCATGCGATTGAACAGAGTCACAACACTGTCAGCGTAATCTTTGCTCTACTCGTTTGAAGGCGAGAGCCTATCCAGGATAAAGTCCTCAACGTCCTTAGTTGAAAACGGCACTTCGAACTTTATCATGAAGTCGGGCACGGTGATTTTCTTGCCTCTCACGGTAATGGCAAGCGGACCATGCCGGTCTTGAGGCGCCGGTCTCGGTCCCCGGCCTTTATTTGGCGGCGCCTTGGTTGCGGCCTTGCGTTTGTTGATCGCTTTCTTGATCGCTGTCAGCACCTCCTTTATGAGTTCTTTGCCGCCGCTCTTCCCCTTTTCGGCCACCCATTTTCGCTGTTCATCGTTCAAATTGAAGCCGAGTTTGGATGCGGCTTCTCCTGCAAACCGCTCCAGGCCTTCCGGTGTTTCCGGAATATCCTTGGGGTTGAGTCGCGCGGGCGGGTCATCCTCGGACCAACGCATAGGGTCAGGACCTAAACGCATCTGGTTTGTGGCCTCTTCTTCCGTAGTACGAATTGCCTTCCGTATCACTTCGTTCACCACATGCGCGGGCGGCATTTCTGAACCTCGTTTCGCCCGATTTGTCTCCTCACCCTGTTTCCTTGACATCTCCTCGTATTTCTTCCCACCTGGAGACCGGTCCCTGACAAAATCTAAATCCGGCTTGTGATCGGTGAGCTTTTCAGGTAGATCCAGCGGAGGATCCAATTTAACAGGGTACGGATCGGACAGCAGTTTCTTCACAAATTCTTCCAGCAGCCTCGGTGGCGCCTCCTTCACAAAGGTCATTTCAAGGTCGGTCGGCTCACGTTTGGCGCTTTTCTTGTCGCGTGAGCCTTTTCCGCCCGCGCGTGCCGACGCCTTGGGCCGATCCTTCTTCGGGTCTTCAGAACCGCCGGTCAGGATCTCCTCAATATTGTCAGGGACCCAGTACGGGTAATCCTCCTTTGAATTCAGTTCCTCGGCCATCTCCTCGGAAATCCTTTCCGCAATCCTATTCTGCCGGAGGATTCGCTGGATGTCGTTGAGCGGGGTCTCACCCCACTCATCGTCAACCGGCCCCTCCTCGGCCAGGATCTCGTCAATGTTGTCAGGGACCCAGCTGGGACGATCAGGCTGTGGACCCCACTCTTCAGTAGAGACTTCGGCCGAAGCTCTCTCCGCGTTTCTGTTCTGGCGCCGAATGCGCTCCAGGTCGTTCACGGGCGGTTCTTCCTCGTACTCGTCATCAAACTCATCCCCCACATCTTGCCCCGGATCCTCCTCCTTCCACAGATGGCCGGTTTCCTGCACGGTCCGTTCAAAGTGCATTTCAGCATTTTCAAGCTCACTCAACGCGCCTTTGAGCGCAGGTGCCCGCGCATTGGCAGATTGTCCGTCCACAGGCTGGTTATCAAATTCAACCGCAACCCGGTATAGGGCCTCATCAACCCTATCAGCAGCGCCGATCAGGGCCTCGCGTGCTTTCCGAGGACCGTACCGACCGATTCGTTCTTCGGCCATGGCCGCGAACATAGCTTTTTGTTCGCTATTTGACCTTTGTCTCATTGTTGTTTCCTTTCCATAGAAAATCAGAAGGGTTGAGGGAAAACTCAGCCGCAGTGTGATTTTCCACAAAGATTCTTGGATGTGGGTGCATGACTACTCCTATGAAAATGAATGCGCAGGGAAATCCTGCGAGTTCCCATTCGGACCGACTATCCAAGAGGGCCACGCATGCGGCGCGCCGTACGGCTGCAACCGAGCTGATGGCGGGCATTTCCATGTTTTGTTGCCCCTTTCTTGTCTATGAGGCTTCTCCTGAAAATGTGGATGCCGGGAGTTTCACAACAACTTGAAAATTGCAAAATCGAAACTGTCATGCATTCGGATATCCCATTTTCTATGAATTTGATCTCCTCCGCCGCTGAGTGGTTCCGACAGATCAGCCAGTAATTTTCGGCGGGCCATGCGCCACATTTCAGACGATGCTATATCCTTCATGTTGTCGGGAAAGCTCAGGTCGTACCTTTCCTTGCTCATGGCCATTGATTCCATCTCCTGATGGATCAGGCGCGACAGGTGTGGATCACTTTCAGTAGGAAGCTGCGTACTTTGATCATCAACCATCATGATACAATCCTTCTTGTAGACGAACTTCGGTCGGCGCCAAGTATGGTGGCCCCTCATGTGGAACTGACATTGTTGATTGTCCTGGTTATGGCGATTCTCAGAAGGCAACAGTTCACCGAGGGAGTCTGCCGGATGCGGGACTGATACCAATGCGCGTTCAAACAAGTGATAAAGGGCACTGCTGGGCAAGCCAGCAGTGGCACCCAAGAAACCGATCTCACTCTCTTGATTGCGCATTGGTATGAGCGCACGCCCGGGGGACCGGCCCAAAGATCCATGTTCGGCAGGAATACTTGAGCAGCAGAAGTCCGTGCCCCCACGAAATAAGTAGACTCGGCAATGGTATCAAACGAGAGCGAGTCTTCTAATATCTTGTTGCTATGAATATATACTACTAAGAGTAGTTAGGTGTGTCAAGGTCTCGTTGGAAAACCTAACAATGCGGGTGCTCGACAGTTTACCTGAGACTGGATCGACTGGGAGATCTTCCGAGTTCCGGCTTGGACCCACTATCCAAGAGGGCGTAGCATGCTACGCCCCTACGCTCCGGACCCGGAGACTTTGCGGACATTTTTCATGTTTCGTTGTGCCTTTCTTTCAGGCATGGCCGTTCCCAAGGCGATCCATCGAAGGAATCGCCCACAGCTATAGTGGCGCCGGCCCCGGGCATCTGAGGTGGGGCTTTACGCCAAAGACCGCTTCCGGACGATTCTCTCGACCTGAGGAGTTATGTCTTTGCCGGTGTCCACCACCTCGCGGGCGCCCTCAAAAGGCTCGAACATCTCCTTGAACATGCAATACATTGGATAGGCTTTATCCCCCAGCACGTGACTTTCACGATCCTTCCCTACAGAAAGCCGGTCCTTGACGGTTTCCTCGGCGCACACTATTTCAATCCAATGGAGTCTGATATTCAAATGGTCGGCAGCCTGGCGCCACATGTCGCGGAACTCCCGGAGAGGAAACGTCTCGTCGATGACAACCGTGTTGGAATGGCTCCCAGCAAATAATTCAGGAAGCTTTCGTATTGTCTCGCAATAGTACTGGTAGCGGTATTCCGGCGGATCTATGGCGTCCGCGACCAACTCTTTTGGGACTACCTTTCTTTTAACCTCGTCAATCTCAAAGTGCACCGCGTCCGTTTGGTCTACGAACTCCCTGGCGAGAGTCGTTTTACCAACCCCCGGCAGACCCGCAATGAGCACGAGATTTCTCTGCGTTGCTTGGCCGACATCAGCAAGTTTTGCCGCTATCTCAGCAATGTCATCCAATTTGTATTTCAAGGCCGACCTCCTCTTCCAATGCAGCCGACTTCGCTGCCATGTCACCACTTAAACCGCTTTGAGCGCTTGCGTTCGCAGTCCATCACGCAGTCTCGCAGCATTGACGGTTCCCTGGCGAAATCCATCCGGCACTCAGAAACACAGTTGTCGTATTCCTGCTCAACCTCTGCATCATGCTCCGGATCGATTTCATCCTCCCCACCCTTTTGCTTTCCAGTGAGTCTCGTATCCTTTTTCTCTACAGGCTTTGTTCGTCTGTCGCGCGCCACACTCCTATCAGACAAGGTGCCCCGTCCTTGCTTCGTGGATTCCTTTGTGGCGACCTGGCCCGCATAGACCCATCCATCCACAGGACGGTCGATTTCAAGCCATTGACCCTTCTTGACCCCTGTCAGTCTGAGCTTGTTGTTCATTTCGGGGCATGCGACAACCTTGGACGAGCTGGACGCGCCCGATCTGACACGGAGGCACCCATCAGGCTGGTCCACCCCACGGACTACGGCAAAGGCGTAGTCGCTTCCACCAGCCGTTTGTGAGGCATCTTTGGGCCCCTGAAAGCCCATTGTCTGAATCAGATTCCCCTTTCCACCAGGGATGGGCTCCGAGGCCTTGGAAGCGGTCTGCGCGAGATCAGCAGGAAGTGTCTCTCCAACCAGTATGAACGGCGCCCAGAAAAACGGGTGTTGGTAACCTGCCTTTCGGATGTCCGCGCGAGCCATTTGCCAGGCCTCCAGTTTGGCCTTGCCTTCCTTCAAGTGCCGAAAGAAGCTCCAGACGAGCTTGACCGAGGATTCTTCGGCTACCGACCACAGGCTCACAAGGCTGGATCGGGCCCCTGCGCATTGAAAGGCCCGTCCCAGGCTCAAGATCCCCTCACCGGCCAGATATTGTCCGTACCCTGTGACGCACGCGGTGAGGGCCACCAGATCAGCGTTCATGTTGAGGCCCAGGACTTCCGACATACTCAGAAGGCCGTCCGTACCTTCAGGTACCGAGGTCAGCACAAGGAAAGGCTGCATGATCCCTGGGGCTCGATTGCCCGCAAAAGCGTGTGTGGCAAACACCACCCACCCGTACCGATCGAGATTCGGGGCCACTGAACCCAAAAAGCGCCGTTTGCTCGCGTCCATTCCCAGATAGACATCGCTCTTGCCGCCGTACAACACGGACAAGTCCTTGGCCAGCTTTTCCGTGGCAGGGAGCCTCGACAGCTTGAAACCCGAGGGATTGCTGTCTCTGAGGGCTTTCATCAACTCGGTGTTGAATTGCTCACCGGGTTTGTTGATCGCTCCGCGCTTTGCTGTGCGGGCCCGCCGGTCATTCTCTTGAAACACAGGGTCGGCCACTACCAGGAGGCGTGCTCCCGGTTTGGTTCCGGGTGCGGTAGTGCGTCCCAGGGTCAACGCTGTGAGGGATTGGGCATAACTTACGGGATGGATGTCCCCCAGGTAGGTGAGGCCGTCCGGGTAAGGCCCCATGGGGGACTCTTTCCACTGCGCCACTCCATCCACCACAAGCGCCTCAAAAGGAACGAGCGCCAACATGCCGTCGGGAATGATCACAATGGACCTGCCCCGCGGGACTTTTGAGAGCACGGCCGACAGAAGTCTCCGGTACAGGCTTCTGCCCAGTTCATCGTTGAAATCTCTGAGCCTGACCGATTCGAATGATTCACGAAACCTTTCGATGTCACGGCTCAGTTTGTCCGGGCTCCACTTCTCATACGAACTGTGCACAACCCTCCTGCCCTTTATCAACCGCACCGCGACAGCCTCTCCCACGAGATCAAACAGAACTACGTACTCGTCATCAAGAAGCGCCGCGTTCTTGAGGTCCACAGGACGGGGGGACCGCACCGAGGCATACCTTTGGTATTTGTCCCACAGCATTCTGATGAAGGCCTTGATCTCCTTTTCAGTCGCTTTCATCTCTGTGCTGATCTGATCGAACCTCCGTGGATCCTTTGCTCTGGGAATCGTATCCCTCGCCTTTGCCAGGGAAGCGAGTCTGCCGAAGATCTCCTCTTCTTTGATCCGGATATCCTCGGGAAGGTTGAACCGGCTGACATCGGATCTTTGGGCGATTCGGTCGGCAAATTCTCTGGCCCTGGTCACCTCGCTTGGGAATATGCTCTGGTCGGCCCGGTTCATTTTCATCCTGATCCTCACCAACCCCTTGGCCGGTTCCGACGGAAGGAAACCGCCGATGGGAACGCAAAAGAATCGCGTCCTTTCCGCGGGCAGCAAAGACGACCGTATTTCTTCACTTTTCTCCAGGGCTTTGACGTAGTGGCGCCCCGCATTTTGGAGTTTGTTCCCTGTCTCGGACGTCTTTCCGAGGCCGGTGTGGGCTGTGAACAGATCCTTCCTCCGATCATATTTGATCGCAGACTTGCGAAGATCCTCGTAGTATTGTTTAGATGCCTTGTAGTCCCCTTTCATCAGGCTCAATCTTCCGAGCGTCGAATTGTATTTGCCCTTCTTGATCAACGGCTCAGCCTTTTGAACCTCACCGAGGTCCAGGTAAAGCGAGCCCATTAGATTGAAGGTCCGATATTGCAGCGCCTTATTCTTACCGGCTACTTTCAGCGCCTTTTCAAAGCTTTCAATGGCACTGGTGTTCTTTCCCCAAGCTTTGTAGACCTCCCCCAGTCCCAGGAGGATTGCGGCCTCTCTCTCAGGATCGCGTCCATTACGCAGCATATCCAATGCCTCAGAGTAGACCTGCGCGGCTTCCTTGAATTGCCCCCAGGTTCTGTAGGTTTTCCCCAAGTTCTCAAGTCTCGATATTTTCAGATCACTGGGTTCCTCATCAGCCTTTAAGGACTCCTGTAGATGAATTACCGCGTCCTTGAATCGGCCGCGATTCTTGGCAAGTACACCGATGTTCATGTCAGTCAACGCCTGCCCTCTGGAATCGTTCTTCGCTATGAACCTCGATTTGGCCTTTTCGTAGAATTGCGTGGCCTTTTCATAATTCCCCGACGCGGCGTTGACCGCCCCAATATTGTTCGTGAGCAACCCTTCGGAGACTCTTCCCTCGCCCTGGTCGGCCATATCCAATGCCTTGGCGTAGCTTTCCTCGGCCTTGTCGAAGAGTCCGGTCAAGTAATAGGCATGACCAAGATTTGTGGTCGCTTCTGCTCTCCGGCCGATATCCTTGCTCTGCCTCAGCTTGCGAGCGGCCCGCGTGTATTTTGTGAGCGCGCCCTTGGGATCAGACCAAACCTTTGACGCAAAGGAATGATCGAATCCCAGGTAAGACTCCATCAGAAAGGCCTTTGCTGCAATAGATCCGACGGTTTCGGGATGATCCTTGCGAACCGGCTGGTATCTCGGCCGGGCAACGGATTTCTTGGGCGGGGCGGGCTTGTCTTTGAAGAAGTCGTCATCAAATGGATCTTTTGGTTTAGGGGCGGGTTTGCCGACCGGAATCGTGAACCTTATTCCAATACTCAATCCACCGCTCGGTCGGCCGGGCCCGCTCGGTCGGCCGGGCGGCCGGTATCCGGGCTCGGTCGCACTCACTGTGTCCGGCGCGTAAACCCACAACAAGGCAAACACTAGAGCAACGAGCACCGACAAGAGAGTCTTTAGGTTCCCACCTGGTGATTGGACAACAGATGATGATCTGTTCATTGCCTTCACCTCCATCTTCTTCTCGGGAAGAAACTGTTGTAACACGTTGATTACTTCAAGCATTCCTGGCGAAGCGCCTCGTTGGGTGTGTCAACTGTACCGGCGCCGCGGTCACCTACTGCAGTTCGGGAGCCTGCTCCAATCAAGTGTGCTCCTCCAGATGTGGAAGTTGATCCTGAGAGCCATCAATCACCTAAGTCGCTATACCGACTCATACCAATGCGCTTTCAAAGATGTGAGATTGAGACCCTCACCCCGATCCTCTCCCTCTGGGAGAGGATCGGGGTGAGGGTTAGGGTGAGGGGGATCCAATGTTCCTCTTCTGATCGCGCATTCCTATGAAAGTCCCGTGAAAGAACCACGCCTTTCCGGGTCAACGTATGGGGTGGTTTGGAGGGGAGATGAGTCTCCCCTCCAAGTCCATGCGCAGCGTGCGCGCTCTTCGAGTACCCTGTCCGAGGCGCAGCCACGGACCACTGAACAACGGAAAGGACTTTCATGCTTCGTTGTCGCTTTCTTGCGATGATAGTTGGTATCAGTCCACCTGTCTTCACACGTACGCGCTGACAATCCAGCGGCGGGTTCATGATCAGTCGGTTATCAAACAGCGATCGCAGATTCCCTTTCTCGCTCGAGGATAAGTGAGGCCAGAGCATTCCGTGAAATTTCCCGAGCGCCCTCTTTGTCATGGAAAGCAGAACAGCCTCATATGGGCTGATCCCGTTCGCGCTCTATAATTACAATTCTAACCGTTGTCAGGAAGTATGACAAGACGAAATCACCATTCCGATGTTATCGCGCCGATCGTCTCCTGAGCATGTCCCATATTTTTCTCGCTGGACACCGTGGCAGCATTTCGTCAATTGGGGCCCGTCAATGGGAAGCATTGACCAAACAGAGTCCGGTAAGGGCGCCGCGGAAGCTGTCTCAGAATCTCCGGCGCCACATTAATGGTAGGACGCCGGGTGGCCCAGACGCTACCGCGTCTGGACCACCCACCAACGGCCGTGGCTCGAACATTCTGTCGGATCGACCGGCTGGAATCCCCCGGGACGCAGGACTGCGCCACTAGAAAGAGTCTCCGGGCAATCGGAGATTACTTTCGAAGACCACCATAGACTTGGGAAATTCCGTCCGTGGCTTTGCCCTGGTCGGCGTTTGTCCGGACTGTCAGGGCGACGGCAATCTGCCTGGTTCCACCAACCGCCCATGACTGATGAGTCTCTTTCCATACACTACCACCCGCTCACCTTCCTTCAGTCCCTCGGCCACCTCGGCGTAACGGATGTTGTTGGCTCCGATCTTGATCAGCCGGCGTTCGAGGTGGTTGGTCTTGTCCACTACATAGACCGCGTTGGCCTCGTTGTTGCGGATCTTACCGCACAACGCCGGTATCGGGACCCTTAACACGTCCTTCTCACGGGTCAGCATGGTTTGAACACGCGCGAACATGCCTTCACGAAGCAACCTCTTCGGATTATCAATGTAAGTTCGGACCTCGAACAGGTTTTGCTGTTTCGTGGCTGCTCCTATGTAGCTGATCTTCCCAGTAAAACGTTGTTCGGGGTATGCGTCGACGGTGACCGCCCCCTCGATCGACGGCAGGCCCCTTTTCTCGGTTCTCAGTTTTGCAACACCACGGTCACTGAGCAACGCCTTGACGTAGACTTGAGAGTAATCACTCACCTTGAACAGCTTGCGGCCCTTGGAGACCCAGTCGCCTTTCTCCACGTATCGCTCTGAGAGGACTCCGCTGATGGGCGCTCTGACCGTGCACCAATTAAGGTCCTGTTTGGCGCGGCCGAGAAGCGCCTTGCCCTCTTCAACCTCCGCTAACGACTTCTTGTAAGCTGATACCTTGCGTTCGTAATCGATCTCACTCACGGCATCTGTCTTCCTCAATTCACGGCTTCGCTCAAGTTCAGTAGTGTTGAACTCCAGGGCCGCCTGGTATTGTTGCACGTCGGACTGGGCCGCGTCAGCCAGATGTTTGAACTGGGATTGATCCAGGGTGAGCAAAACCCGGCTTTCTTTGACCATTTGGCCGTCCTTGACGTCGATGGAGGCCACCTGGGCCGCGACTCGGGCTGCAACCAGGACATTGGCAGTGTACCTGAGTTTCCCCGACATGATGTGCGGCTCTTCGATGTTACCTCGATCGATCTTGGCTACTCCCACTTTCAGCGGGCGTTCCTCATGCTTTTTCCCCTGTTCGGCCTTGCACGCGGTGAGGACCAACACCAACGCCATCAAGATCACCTGTAGTCTCACGATCATCGCTCTCCTCCGCTGCATCGGCATGCAGGTGGCTGATATAAAACGCCAATGAAAATGGCAAGCGTTCACGGCGATGAATGCCTAGACAGCCTGGTCGTGCTCCAAGGACTCAGACCTGCCGCTCCAGAGCCGCATTTTCAGGTCGTCCAGCATAGTGTACACCACCGGTATGAATATCAGAGTAAAGAGTGTCGCCACTGAGAGTCCCGCTACGACGACTGTTGCCATACCATTGTAGATTTCCGCAGCCGCCCCCCTCGTGAGGGCGAGGGGAAGCATCCCGAAAACCATAGCTATGGAAGTCATGAATATTGGACGAATTCGATGTTCGGACGCAAGGGCCAGGGCCTCGTCCCTCTCGATTCCTTTCTCGTCGATGAGCCTCACCGCGTAGGTGACCAACAGGATAGCGTTCTTGACGACCAGCCCAATCATCATGATGTAGCCAAGCATCGTGAACGCATCAAAGGGAATACTCAGGATCTTCACCGCCAGGTTCGCTCCTATGAGTGACAATGGCACAGTGAACATGATGGCCACAGGCCTAAGGAACGACTGGAATTGCATCACCAGGAGCAAGTAGACTACCACTGCGGCCAGTGGGAAAACGAATCGCATGGCATCGCCGAGTTTGCGAAGAAGGTTGATGGACCCGAAGGGCATAGCGGCATAGCCGTGAGGGAAATCAATGGTGGCCTTCATCTTGGAAACTACTTCCTGATAAGTATCGTTCAACGACCTATCGCTCACCCTGAACTGAACCCTGGTCGAACGCCTGGAATTGAAATGGGTGATGTGCAACGGGCCGTACGAGGGTTCCACGGAAGCAACACTGCTGAGAGGAACCTGGATGTCAGGATCCCGACGTGACGTCAGCACTATGTCTCGCACGTCGGAAAGGCTGTTCATATGGCGTTCGTCCCCCATGATTCGAATGTAGAAATAGTGATCCCGCACGTTATACTGAGACGTGGTCCGTTGTCCACCGATGGCGGCTTCAACCGCATCCCCGATATCGCTCACTTGAAGCCCAAAATACTGGGCTCGCTCCTGGTCCACTCGCACGTCAATCTGTGGCCTGTGAAGAGAAAGGTCTGTGTAGCGAAACACGACTCCTCTGGTGTTCTTGCCGATTTCCATCAGTTGGTCCACCAGCCCGGGAATGACCTTGTAACTGGGCCCCACGATCCTGAAGTCGATGACGTTGGATCTGAGGTAGACATTCCCGAACAGAGGATAGGTGATGACGTCTACCGATCTGAAGGGAAGATCCTTGGATGTCTCCCAAACCCTGTGAGCAATGTCCGAAACCGCTACTCCGCTGTCCCGTTCATCCTCGCAGACCACGAAGATCATGTTTTTGAACATATTACGGTGGGGAGTGGAGATCACATGACGGACGCCCTTGATGTCCTTCCAACGATGCTCCACAACTTCCATCAGGCTGCTCTTCTGTTCGAGACTGGTTCCTTCGATGCATTGAATATTGACCTGCAGCAGATTCGCGCCCCCGACTGGAAGATAGTCGAATCCCGGCAGAGTCAGGCATGAAAGACCGAACAACACCAGTACGCTCACCACGAGAAGGCCTTTTCGCAACCTGCTCGCCAGAAAATATCTGAGGGTCCACGCGATCGCAGCCGCAACCCACGCGCCCAACCGGTCAAGGGGCTTGAACGGTAACATCAGTTTTTTAGCAAGCCCCCGCGGTTCCTCCTGGACTTTCATCCACCGAAAAGCCAGCATCGGGACCACCGTGAACGCGTCCAGAAGGGAGACGAAAATCGCAAATGAGACCACGAAAGCCACCGGTCCAAAAAGGGTTCCGATCTCGCCGCGGAGCATGAGCACCGGAACGAACACCGCTGCAATGGTCAGAGTGCTCATGAAGGCGGCCATGCCCACTTCACGTGTTCCTTCCACGCAGGCCCGCAATGGATCCATGTTCTCTTGGAATCGAAGCCGATGGATGTTTTCCAACACCACGATCGAGTCATCGACTATCAATCCGATTGCGAGCGCAAGTCCGGCCAGGGAAATCACGTTAACCGAGTATCCGAACAGGTACATTCCTATGAAGGTTCCTATGACGGAAACCGGTATGGAAATGGCCACGATAAGAATGCTTCGCCATCGTTTGAGAAAAAGGAACAGCACCACGAAAATCAAGATGCCCGCCAGTATAAGGCAGTCTTTCACGATGCTGATGGCCTCATCGACAAAGAGGCTTTGATCGAAAGTTGTGTTGAATTCCGCTCCCAGTGGGCCGTATTCGCGCTCGATCTTGCCTAACTCTTTCTTTACCCCTTTGATCAGCTTGAGTACATCCGCACCGACCTCGCCGTAGACGTTGAAGACAATGCCGGGTTTACCGTTGATGCGGCAATTGCCGTTGGGCCGCTGATATATGTCCCGAATGGTCGCCACATCCGAGAGGTACACAGGAGACTCGCCGGGCTTGGAAACCAACACCCTTCCGAAAGATTGCGCGTCTCGACGCTCGCCCAGGACCCGGACAGTCCACTCAACGTTCCCGTCCACGTAATACCCGGCGCTCTTATTGATATTTGTACGGTCTATGTACTGCTTAATGTCATGTACGGTCAGGCGCCGTGATTTCAGACGCTCGGGATCGAATGAGACGCGCATCTGACGAGTTCGGCCGCCTCGGAAATCGCAGTCCCCAACCCCCGGGATTCTCTTTATCCGTGGAGTTATGTCCAGATCGGCCCACTTTGTTACTATTACGGGATCGACATTGCCGCTGATCGAAAACTGGAAGAGGGGGAGCGTAATCAATCCCGTGCCTTTGAGGATCTGTGGCCTCTCAACTTCAGGGGGCAGATACTCCACGCGTTCAAGGTTTCTCTGAAGTTCGGCCGCAGCAAGGTCCAGGTTGGTACCGGAATAATACAACATGAATATGAGTGATTGGCCTTGGTAACAGTAACCGAAGGTCGCCATCAGGTTGGAGACGCCGCTGATGTACTGCTCGAATCGATTGTTGACTTGGCCTTCCACCTCCTGAGGCAGCGCTCCGGGATAGTCGGTGATCACCGCCAGGACCGCAGGCTGCGTGTCCGGTTTAAGCTCCACGTCGATGAAGCCCAAACACACGTATCCGAACACCACGACCAAGAGGAGTCTGACAATAACCGTAATAGGAAACTTGATAGAGGATTCTGTTACATTCATCCTGGCTGCCCTTGCTGGAGGCCCACTAACCGAAAAGCCCGTCGCGTGACGATCAACGGTGGTCCAAGGATTCAAGAATATTCCCGACGAGGCTGAATTCGCGGGAATTGGTTTCAGTCGGCGTGGATTCAATACTCAGGGACAGCGGCCTCACAAGACCATTGCCCCAATTCCCTAAGCGAGGTTTAGTTTACTTCATGCTCAACCTCGATGTCAATGACGAAGCCGTTGGAGTTTCCCCAAGAAATTGGGACTCTCGGCCCGCGGGTCGCAGACACCCCAGTAGGATCCGGAACACTCCCATAGAGATTCACGCCACTTACGCCATTTCGCAAAAGGTTTCGTAAAATTGGAGCTTGTTGAAAGAGCGAATCCGTACTAGATTGAAGGCGCTCGCTTGAGTTGAACCTCTTTGACAAGGCAATAGAGCGTCGGAACCAGGAAGACCGTCACCACGACAAAGATCATGCCGCCGAAGGAAGGCAGGGCCATGGGAACCATAACGTCGGCGCCGCGGCCGGTAGAGGTCAGCACCGGGATTAACGCCAGGATGGTTGTTGCCGCGGTCATCAGCGCCGGCCTAATCCTCTTCATCGCGGCCTCAACCGCTGCTTGCCGGATTTCAGACACTGACGTGGGTTTCCGACGCGTGAAGACCTGATCGAGGTACGTGCAAAAGAGAACTCCATTGTCGGTTGCTATGCCGAACAGAGCCAAGAATCCAACCCAGACCGCCACACTCAGGTTGTACGGTCTGATGGAAAACAGGTCTCGCATGTTGACGCTGAAGATGCTGAAATCCAGGAACCAGTGTTGAGAGTATAGCCACATCATTATGAATCCGCCCGACCATGCCACGAAAATCCCGGAGAACACGATCAGCGCGCAAAACCACCTCACACAGGCGACCGCTATATTCAAGAAGTTTCTTTTCGGTTGCCGCCCACGCACGTCCAAACGCAAGCCGGCACACGCTTCGATCAAGAAGTGAAAAAGGTCGTCCGTTTTGGTGAAAAAGAAAGCAAGTTGTTAATACACTAAGCAAGTCAAACTCACACGTGATAGCAATTAGTTAGCACGCGACGAGCAGCCCATCGGGAAAACTCCGGTGAAAGCCTCGACCGATGGGATTCCCTCCGGTCATCCCAATCCTACGTGCTACGCCAAACCCGGGGGACATTTCTTCAAAGTGTTTCCAATGCTTTCCGTAGGACCCTTTTGTGAAAAGGTGGACTCTCAACATGCTTCTTTGCCGCCTCATTTGCCGTCCGTTTACGAAAATCCACGGCGTGAGCCTGTCTGGCTTGGGCCATTCGTTTCAGAAACCGATCCGGCGTGAGAAAACCCGACAGGCGCAAGTCGGGCTGCTCCTGTCCTTGACTGTCCAAGAAAACAATCGTCGGCACACCCTTGATTCCGTACTGAACCACGAGTCGTTCATTGCCGGCATCGCCTGCCGAGGTAAGATCGACTTTCACCATTACAAAATAGCGCTCCGCCCGCTTGACAACCCGAGGATCGTGAAAAGTGACCTCGTCCAGTTCACGACAGGGCGTGCACCATGTTGCAGAAAAATCGATGATTACCGGTTTTCCGGCCTTCTTGGCTTCCGCCAGAAGTTGATCAGAGTAGGGCTGCCAGAATATCCCGGGGCCTATGATCGCCCACGATCCGATCAGAAAAGCTGCGGTTGCCAGACCCGCCAGTCCCGTGCCCGTTCGTAACCACCGGAAGCCTCGGAAAGCGGATTTCGTGTGGTCGAGCCATCCCAGGTGGAGTCCACCGGCTACGGCCACGGCTGCAAGGAGAAAAGGGCCTACCGCGTTTGGGAACAGCGGGCGAACAAAATACGCGGCCATTCCGATCAGGACCCAACCCATGAGCTTTTTCACCCACAGCATCCATTCGCCCGAGCCGGGCAGCTTGTCCAGACTTCCGGAAAACATACCCAGGAGCAGAAGCGGTAGACCAAGACCAAGGCTGAGAGTAAAGAATACCAAGAAACCCAACCAAGGGCTGCCCATGCTCGCGACCCAGGTTAGGAGACCGAGCACAAACGGCCCGACGCACGGCGCGGCCACTACCCCGAGGGTCAACCCCATGAACAGACTCCCGAAATATCCTGAATACGATTTCGAGGCCGCTCTGGTAAGGCGATCGGGGAGCCGCAGTTCCCAGAATCCGAATAGCCCGGCAGCAAAGAGAACAAGAACAGTCGCGACGACTACCAGCACCACGGGGTGTTGGAGAGCCGCCCCCATGAGGCCTCCGGTGAGCGCGGCAGCCACCCCGAGCGCGGAATTGGTAGCCGACAAACCCGCGAGGTAGAGCAAACCGTGAATCGCCAGTTTGTCGCGGCCCCGACCGGTTTTGGTTCCAAAATAGGAGACGGTAATGGGAATGAGAGGGTAAACGCAGGGAGTGAGGTTGAGTGCCAGCCCGCCTCCAAAGATGGCCAGCAGTGTCCATATCATTGCCCATCCGTGAAGTGCGCCGGGAGCCTTGGGCTCGGCGCTGATCTTGGTGGGATCTAACGGGGCGCTCTCCGCCGGCAACCCCTTGGCCTGCCATTCCGGATACCCCTGCGGGTACCGATACACGTTCCGGTACCCAAGCTGAACCGCCACCCGGGCGGCTGAGTCACTACGGACTCACGCGAGACCCGCTCAGTAGAAGACTATAGAGCGATCCTTGTCGGGTCCAAGTACAGCCTGGAGCGCCCCCTTCTTGCGCCATCGGGACCACCAGGTCGGTTCCATGGGAAAGTTTAGAGCGCCACGAATGTGGCCGGTCCGGTACTCCCAGTCCTGCCGGACGTCTACCAGCAAAATGTTCCGCGACGCATTCTCATAGAGTCGCTTTAAAGCTTCCACATTTACGAGTTGGTACCCGCCGGCCTTGGCTGCGGCCTCCACATCCGCCCATTGCGCTTTCCGCGGGGTCACCGCGGAATTGGTGAGCCAAAGAATTCCAACGATCAAAGCCACGGGGAGCAGCCAAACAATAGCCCGCTTCCCGTATTTCATAACCGGACGATATTCCGTTCCAATTGACATCCTGAGAACCCTCCTCACGCTTACCGAACTCCATTTGTGTACATGGTCGATCCGCTCGTTCGGGCCTATATCTTACCCTCCCTGCTGAGCTTCACCACAAGGAATGTAGCGCCCGCACCGGACAAACCCAGATCTTGAGCAAGGGCGCCCGGATTCTTGGAACCGGTTCTCTTGATTGCGGCAACCGCCTCCTGCTCCAGTTCTTCCAACCAGTCTTCAAATAGAATCAGCAGCTCCGGATCGGCCACGGATTTCAGTTGACCTGATCTCCCGATCTTGTCCAATAGTCCCTGACACATATTCGTTGGATCGACACCTTCGTCCATGCAGCTGGCCAGTCAGAAGTGTACCAGGCCCGCTTCCTTGTCCTGCTCCTCATCCCCGATCAAGTCTACAAGGAAGCTTTGGCGGGTCTCTTCGTCCAACAGGGAGAGCAGATTCTTTACCACAGATGCCATTTGGTTCGCGGCCTCGTATGGATCCATGGAATCGACTACTCGTTGAATTTGATTCTGATTCATCAAGTCGCCTCCGTGACTCAGAAATTGTTTCTGTCCGCCAACAAATCGGCCGCCAAATCAGCCAACGCGCCGAGTATCTCAATGATTCTTCTGTCAGCCACCTCGTAGTAGACAAAAGGGCCCCTTCGCTCTACCTTGACCACGAGAGAGTGTCTCAGCTCTTTCAGATGGTGCGAAACAAGGGGTTGAGATAGATTCAATTCCTCAACGATTCCGGAAACCGATTTCTTTCCATTGGTCAATGACAGAAGAATTCTCAGACGATTCTCGTCGGAAAGGCTCTTGCCAAGAAAGGCCACTGTGCCAAGTCGTCCGTTGAGGTTTGATGATTGAGCCATTTCCCTATTTTGTCGATGGTTTCTCCCAGTGATCAACCGGGAGTATCGGCACACGTCATAAACATATCAATGTCCATTTATATATTAATAATGCCCCTCGCCAATTTTGTCAAGAGGAACCTTTTCACACAACTCGTTACACCGAGTAACCCCGCATCAGCAGGCGGGCACGCGGCCGAACGCCCAAAGGCTTCCAGGTCGGCCGGCATCTCGGTTCTCGATAATCATGCCAATCACTGAACATGATTTGACAACGCGTACTGTATTTTGGTACAAACTCGCTGATTGTATTACATAATTTTCCGCGCAGGGGACCGACCGGACATGTCGTCAGAACCCTCCCAAAGAACTATCCGCTTCATCGCCTTTCTGACTATAACCGTGATTCTAGCGGCTTATGAACAAGTTCCGGCCCAATCTCATAGGAGTCCGACTTCTCACCGTCCGGGGGGGTCGGCCGAGCAATACATTGCAGAGGGCCAAGCGCTGCTGGCCAAGAAACGCTTCCGCAAGGCCATACGACTCTTCTCGGCAGCGATCCGAGCCGACCGCGACGCAGCCCTCGCGTACAAGCTGCGGGGGCGGGTGTACGAACACATCGGTAGGACGGTGAAGGCGGCAAGAGACTATACCAGGTACATTGAGTTGAGGCCCGGGGATGCCCGCGGGTACATGCTTCGTGGCGACGTGTTCAATTTCAATTTTGAGCACGCAAAGGCTCTTGAGGATTACAACAGGGCCATCCGGCTTGCGCCCCGGATCAAGTCGGTCCACATGAGCCGAGGCCTGGCGTACACGGCTTTGGGCAAGTACCACATGGCGATTCAGGATTTTCGACAAGCCCTCAAGAAGGACCCAAGAAACCCTGAATTGATCGGCAATCTCGGAGTGGCCTACATGCTGGCACGCCGGCCCATAAAGGCGGTGGAATCTTTCCATAAAGCGCTGGCCGTGGAAACCGACCCTAGCTGGAGAAAAAGAATGCAGATGTGGAGAGACAAACTCCTTGAGGATCCCAAGATCAAGATGAAATTCGCGCGTCGTCCCACAGAACCAAGACGAGTCCCTTTTTCTGAATCACTCTGGTAGCATGCCCTGTCCCGTGCGGTTCGATAGAGCGGTCTACCTTTCCGCGGCCGCGTTGTTTTCCCATCCTCCATCGCCTTGGCACTTGACAGGGGCGCTTGGCTGTGCTTTTACTTGATGTTTAAGCCTCGTCGTGGGGCTGAGTGGTCTCGGCGACCGCAGCGGGGCCGACTGCCCCTTGACAAGATATCCCAAGCGGTTATCTTGAGTGACAGGGCTGACTGATCCGGGCCGGGACGCACGATCGAGCGCGGCGGTCCCGGAAACGATCAGATCGAAAGGTCTGTCGCGGATGCAATTGGCCGAAGAGGGAAGAGCGGGCCGTTAACTCAGTCGGTAGAGTATCTGCCTTTTAAGCAGAGAGTCGCTGGTTCGAGTCCAGCACGGCCCACCACATTTTCTGGAGGGCGCCGCGGGCGCCATCTGCGCTCAACATAGTGTTTTACACGTCCCCATCGTCTAGCCTGGCCTAGGACACCGGCCTTTCACGCCGGCGACAGGGGTTCAAATCCCCTTGGGGACGCCAAAATACACACCCGGAATAGCAGGGAAGTTCGCATCGCCGGGCTTCCCTGTTTTTGGTTGGGAACGGAATTCGCCCCCCCAGCAAGGCCCAAGGAGTCGTCAACACTGTTCCACACGATAATCAATCTTCGCAACCATCATCGAATTTGATGTGGGGTCCCTGGAGTCCACATGGGAGTCGAGGAACTACTCAAGGAAAAGCGAGAAGACATTCTGAAGGTCGCTGCAAGCCATGGCGCCCGCAATGTCAGGGTGTTCGGGTCTGTGGCACGGGGCGAGGCTGGCGAGTCAAGCGATATAGACCTGTTGGTAGATATGGAGCCTGACCGCAGTCTGCTGGATGTGGCCGCTCTTTTGGCGGATCTTCGGGATCTTCTGGGACGCAGAGTCGATGTTGTGAGTGAGAAAGGTCTCTATTGGCTGTTGCGCCGCCGTATTCTAAAAGAGGCTAAGCCCTTATGAAGAAAGACCCCGGAGTGTATCTCGCACAGATCTTGGAGCGCGCGGAAAGAATTGACCGTTGAGCCCGACCTCCGGGGCCCCCGAAGGGCCCCAAGAGGAGATGAATCGTATTATCAAGTAATATTCCCTTGTCCGCTGTCACCGAATTAAGTATGGTGTCCCCGGAATTTCGTCATGGTAAGGCAGCGGCATACGACATAATATTCGTCAGACTCCTGAGGCGCTAACCTGGGGAGCAACTCTGGAGTCAACCAGCTTCCCAATTGGGAGGGGTCATGGTGTAATGGAAACACACCCGCAAGGGAGTCTAGCAGGTTCGATTCCTGCGACCAGGCCGGTTGCACATACTAGCCACTGGCATGGTCGCAGGAATGGGCTCCGAGCTTTCTCCGATTTGAAGATCAGTACTCACTGAGTGGCCGGTCGACGAGGGGAACGCTTGTTGGCAGACCCTCCGATCCTTAGCAGGCAACACGATGAAGGACCCTCTCAAGCTCTACAAGTATCATACAGCTAATTGTGCCCGGATCACTGATGCTATCAAGCGAATCGAACTGCAGGCCAGACGCGCCGTGGCCTCTGAAGACAGAAAGACGTTGAAAGCACTCTTACCATTGTACGGTTTGCTAATTGGTGCTTCTGCGGAAACACACCTGCTTAAGATCCTATTCGAACCCCGAGCCTTCGATCAGGCTAAGCGGGACGGGGTCCTAGCTGAAAAAACACATTTCGGCCGGTGGAAGCGATTGCTGGAGGTCGCTTTCAGAACTCATCACAGACTCAACCCGAAGACGTCGCTCACAAAGGATACCCTACCAATTCGGGACTTCCACATATTCGAGGAGCTCTCTGGTCTACTCGACAATCAATTGAAAATCATTATCGAAATGCGGAACAAGTTAGCTCATGGCCAGTGGGAGTATCCGTTCCGAGAAGACTTCACAGACGTTATCTCAGACAAGAAAAAACTCCTGAATAGAGAGAATCTGCTGTCGCTGAAATTCAAGCGCACAATCATGACTAATCTGTTGGCAATGATTCGGGATCTTGCTGTGTCTCACAGTACCCTCCAACGCGATTTCGATGTCTACTACAATCGTCTCCGGAACGCGCGAAGGAGCATCGCTCGCAGAAGCTACGAGAAGTACAAGGAATCTCTAGTCCTCAAGCGGCGACGTGGGGAACAAAAAAAGCTTGAAAACTACCGAACGATGCTCAAAGAGAGAGCCGAGACTTCACCGTGACCAACTCAGGCGTCTTTAAGGGGGACGCCCCTAAGAAACTGAGAATCTGAATTGGACATCTTGATACGGGGGACATAATACCAATTTTCCGTCACTGCGAATTCTGGGGACACCATACTTAATTCCGCTTTCTTGGGAATTCATGCTGGGTTTCGTGGGTCCGGAACCGGCTATTGCACGCCACCGGGGCCGGTCGCGAAGCCATGGTGTCGCAAGCAGAGATCTTGACGGTAATTGGATCTGGCCGCCACTATTATCATCCCGTCCTACCTTGTAGCTTGACCCTTCCTTCGTCTCACCCGGAACAGCAGCCCCAACATGCGAGTGCTCGCCCGGTCCGTCAGGTGGGTCTCTCACCATCTCCGCGTTCAGCTAGACGTGCGCTGCCAGCCAAGTTTCCACATCTTTGAGAACAACGGCGCGTTCGGGCTCGTTGAATACCTCGTGATACAGTCCGTCGTAGACTTTGATGGTTTTGTCTGTGGAAACAGCATTGTCATAGAGCATCTGCGCACCGCCGGGATCGACAAGTTTGTCTTCACCGCCCTGCAGGACTATAAATGGCAACGAGATCTTGTCTGCCTCCGCGGTAACCCGCAGCATGGCCTTCAGCAATTCCGCAGCCAACCGTGCGGAAGTCTTGCCATGGAAGACCAGTGGGTCTTCCATGTAAGCTTTGACCACTTCCGGGTCTCGCGAGACGTCGCCGGCATCCAGCGCAATCAGTCCCGCCTTTGGAACAAGTATCGAGAGGATCTTGCCTATGGTGATGATCGCCTTTGAAATGTTGTCGCTGACTTTGATACTCGGTGCGGAGATGACGGCCCCTTTGAAATCAGCCTGATGTTCGAGCAGGTAATATGATGCTATCAACCCGCCCATACTGTGGCCCAGCAGGAAGATGGGCGCGCCCGGCTGCAGGCCCTTGACCATATTGTAAAAGATCGTGAGCGTGCTGGTGAAATCTGCGAAACCCTCAACGAATTCCCGCCTGCCGTCAGACTTGCCATGACCAATGTGGTCAAGCCCATAGACCGCGTAGCCGAGCGGGACAAAGTGGTTGACCACATTCATGTAGCGCCCGCAATGTTCGCCCAGCCCGTGGACGACGAGCAGTACGGCTTTTACGGTCCCTTCCGGAAGCCAGGCCTGATGATAGATGTTGGCGTTCCGCACGCCCTTAAAATGTCCTTCGATATGATCCATAGGGTCTCCTTTTTCAGGTTGTTGTCGAGGCCGCTCATGGCGAGACTCAGGGGCAGCGACGGTGATTGCAGAGTCTCACTTGTGATTTGCTCACCATTCTCGACAAAGCTTGCCTCGAGTTTGATCAACAACGTGTCTCCAGCGCGCAACAACGATTATGGGGTTCCGAACAAGACCCCCAATCCACCTATTCTACCATACAAGACGCGTGCGTTTCACCGGAATAAAACCTGGCAATCGTAATGAACGCAGTTCTTGGGCCGGCCTGGGTGCCTCTACGCGTATTCCGGGGACGTATTCCGGGGACACCATACGTAATTGCCGAGTTGAGCAAGAGATATGGTAGGACTATTGCTGCTACAGGAGTTGTTGTTGAAAAAGAACGGACGCCGTACGGGCCGCTGACGCTGAGGCGCGGTTGCCGCATGGCAGCCGGATGATATCTGCGGCGGGCCATTTCTCAAATTTACCGATCGTCATTAACGGTATCGGGAACGACGCCACGGCTCTTGCAGACCGCACGATCGACCTTCCTTCCTCTATCAGTCGCGAGCGCGGCGTCGATACGGCGCCACGCGAATGAGTAGACCGGATCAACCCCGTGGATTTAGGAAGAATCTTATTGGAATATCTCGGTAATGCGTCCGAATTAAGTATGGTGTCCCCGGAATTACGGAATTAGGCAACCCTAACAAAGAACTTGACAGATGGAGGATCAGGCGCAAGAATTGATTAAAGAGTTATCCCCCCCATTCGTTTCGACGGTGGGGCGCGGGCCCCTTCGGGGGCCCTGCTTATTTCGGGGGAACTATTCACGTGCGAACCTACGTCTATATTGACGGATTCAATCTATACTACGGGGCAGTCAAGGGCACAAGACTCAAATGGCTTGACCTCATGAGGCTGTGCAAAAAAGTCTTACAGCCCCGTCACGACATCCTCAAGATCAAGTACTTTACAGCACTCGTCAGCTCGACCACGCATGATAAGACCAAGCACGTCCGACAGCAATCCTACATCCGCGCCCTGGAAGCCCATATCCCTGAACTGGAAGTCTTCTACGGGCACTTCATGAGTCATCCTGTCATGGCACGCCTTGCACAACCGATTGGTAGTCAGAAATCTGCGAGAATCATGCGAACCGAGGAAAAAGGCTCAGACGTTAATTTGGCAGTTCATCTTCTTAATGACGCTTGGCTTGATCTATATGATTGCGCGGTCCTGATTTCCAACGACAGCGATCTTGCCGAGGCTCTTCGACTTGCAAAACAGCAACACGACAAGATAATCGGAGTTATCACTCCCCAGAAGACTGCGCCGTCCCGTGTGCTCATCAGGCATGCTACATTTGTGAGACGACTCCGGATAGGAGCGCTACAGACTTCACAGTTACCTCGACAGATCCCGGGAACGTCAATTCGGAAGCCGGCAGACTGGTGAAGCCGAGTAGGACAGCGCACCTTAATTCGGGGGACATAATACCAATTCTCTGTTGACATACCGGGCGCCATGTCACGCAACGTGGTGTTCGCTCAATGGATGTGTTTCATTCGGAGACGGCCGAACAAACACAATCGGAGGTGAGCCACCCATGAGCGAGTACCAGTACTTTGAATTCCGAGCCGTGGATCGCCCGCTCATATTGCGTGGGTGAGGCCCTCTCCTATTACACCAGCGCAACGCATCTCATCTTCTCGTTTCACTCCAACGAAGAGGGAGCCGACTGGGTCGATGGAGAGGGTTGGTTGGGGTCCCTGATACAGCTGCGGTCAGACTTGATGAACGGCGACCATCGATGTCTCTACCTCGGATGGCTGCTCGCGGTGCTGGACCGCGAACTCGATGATGATTCCCTTGAACCGCCCGTACCCCCGGGGCTCGGATCGTTCAATACACCGCTTGAAAGTCTCGCGGATTTTCTGCGTATCGACCCGGACTTGATCACCGCGGCCGCGGAAAAAAGTGAGAAGGAGTCTGCCCGGCGCCTGTCCGCGGAGGACATCTCCGGATGGGTGGCCAAGGCGCGGTCAAAGGACAAGGATGCGGTGCTCATAAGGTTGCTCGAACGCGAAGATTCACGCATCGTCGCTTCCGAACTCAGGCGCCAAGCTCTAAGTGAGATCCGTGCTGGAGTGAAGGCCGGCAGCGGTCCTCAGACGAGCGGTCCTCGAACCGTTGGTGCTCTCATGGCCCGCGGCGAGATGATCGAGGAGCAGAGACAGAAGCAGGAGGCCGAGTCGCGGGCGAGGGATCGCGCTGAGCGTCAGCGAGCCGAGGCCGAAGAACGGAAGAAACACCTGGAATCGCTTGACGGCAAAGAGAGCGCTCTGTGGACCGAGGTCGACAAACTTATCCGCGCCAAACAAGCCAAACCGTACAACAAATCTGTATCGCTTCTCAAGGATCTGCGCGACTTGGCCGACATGACAGGCAACAGATCTGAGTTCGCCCGGCGCATGAGTGCCCTCCACCGCGAACATGCCCGGAAAGGTACCCTCGTAGACAGATTCCGGAAGGCCGATCTATTGGATTGAGGTTAGAGTTCACGGGCCGACAGGCTTGGGAGCTTCATGAAAAACTGGTGGCGGCCGCCAAACATGGTTGCTTCCTTAGAGGGTTCTCATTGACGCTTTTCCTACGCTGGAATACTGGTCTAGCCGGACTGAAGCTAGAGAGCGAAGGCCTGAGCAAGCAAGATCGGGAAGGAGGCGAAATGGGCCTCTGTCAAGAACGGTATGCTGTCCCCGGAATTCATTGAATTCGGGTCGAATTGCCTCTCTTTGCTCCTCCCCACTCCCGACCATCTGACTACCATCAACATTACTTCATTTCCTTTACCATACCAGACGGTTGCCCGGAAGTAGATGCGTTTCTTTACTTTGCCGGCCGATCATCAGGCGCGTACAAAACTGCGTAATGAGAGACTCCCACTGGGGATCTCCAATACTCAATAAATGCTCGCACCTCTTGTTTAGTCTCAATGATGCCGAAATGGCCTTCGAGAAGAAGATCGGCCTGCAAGTCAACGAGTCTTGCCAACGAAGCCAGATACTGTTTTTCATCAGACAGCAATTCCGAATGGATCGGACCGTGGACATCTTGCCCGAAAAGGATTAGCTGACCGTCAATGTCTGTAGTATACACGACCGAACCCGGGGAGTGACCTGGGCAGTGAATGGCTGTCACTGTACCGCTACCGATAGAAAGGGTCGATTCTTGGCCCTGCAATCTCATATCGATGGCAAATGGTTCGAGGCGTGCTCCATACCAGGCCGCGGCGGTCACACGGTTGTCGCCTGATTCGAGATAAATCGCATCCAACTCATGAGCCACGATTCGGCAGCCATATTCGTCTCTCATGGCCTGGGCCCCGCCGGTGTGATCGAAGTGACAGTGCGTCAGCAGAAGGTATTCGAGTTGCACATTCGGTTCCACGCATTCGGCAATATTTTTTATTAGTTGCGGGTGACCTCGACCACTTCCGGCATCAATTAGGGCTGCTCCGTCGCCGAAGCGTACAAGGTAGACCGCGGCGTCCGAGGGATCAGTCAGCCCCATTCCGCCCACTTGCCAGAGATTATTCTTGATTCTTATGGTCACTCCGACCCCCTATTTGTCCGGTGCATATATGCCGTTCGGTTTGCTGCCGATCATTCCGAATACCAAAGGCTTGCCCGGGTTCATGGCCGGCTTTCAAAATCTCTCCCACATTCCAGATCCCCAAGAGTGTCCTTTAAACGACCTGGTTTGCTACTAACACCGACATGGTTGCAGAGACGGGGTTATACAAGACAGAATAAATTCTCGCACCTCTTGTTTGGTCTCGATGATGCCGAAATGGCCTTCGAGAAGAAGATCGGCCTGCAAGTCAACGAGTCTTGCCAACGAAGCCAGATACTGTTTTTCATCAGACAGCAATTCCGAATGGATCGGACCGTGGGCATCTTGACCGAAAAGGATAAGCTGACCGTCGATGTCTGTGGTGTACACGACCGAACCCGGGGAGTGACCTGGGCAATGAATGGCCGTCATTGTACCGCTACCGATAGAAAGGGTCGATTCTTGGCCCTGCAATCTCATATCGATGGCAAATGGTTCGAGGCGTGCTCCATACCAGGCCGCGGCGGTCACACTGTTGTCGCCTGATTCGAGATAAATCGCATCCAACTCATGAGCCACGATTCGGCAGCCATATTCGTCTCTCACAGCCTGGGCCCCGCCGGTATGATCGAAGTGGCAGTGAGTCAGCAGAAGGTATTCGAGTTGCACATTCGGTTCCAGGCATTCGGCAATGTTATTTCTCAATTGCGGGTGATCTCGCCCACTTCCGGAATCAACAAGGGCTGCTCTGTCGCCGAAGCGCACGAGGTAGACCGCTGCGTCCGCTGGATCGGTCAGCCCACTTCCGCCCACTTGCCAGAGATTATTCTTGATTCTTGTGCTCACTCCGACCTCCTACTTGTCCGGTGCAAATAAACCATTCGGTCTGCTGCCGATCATGCCAAATGCAAAAGGCTTGTACGGTTCACGGTGAACGGTTACGTGGTAACCGTTCAGAGGTTCAGGGGATATAAGACAATCCTGAACCCATGAACCGCAGTCAGCCCTTCTTTGACATGGAAATGCGGGAAACCGTATCCATGACATTCTGCAAGCCATACTTGTCGATCATGGATTCGAGTCCTATCTCTACGTCTTCCAGCTTCACTTCTTCGTCTTCTACTTCCTCTTCCCTTTCTTCGTAAATCAGGACGTCATTGAGGCACTTCTGAACACACATCGGCTCCGATAGCGGCGGATCGCTCTCACACATGTCGCATTTCAGAGGGAGACCGGAATCGGGTTCCTTGAATAAGTCCCTGGACGGGCAGGAAGCCCTACAGAAACCGCACTCGTCGTATTCTTTTCCATCAATCACGTATTTGTCTCTGCCCATACATTCGGCCGGCGCATACTCACCCGCGAATACCGGAAGCCATATGTCTTTCAGCCGATGACTGATCACATGAATACGAGACCTTGCCGGATTACTGCTGCTGTATTTCGGCGCCGCGTGAAACGCGGAGCAGATGATCTCACATGCCCGGCATCCATTGCACTTATCAGCATCAATCGTGATAGTCTTGATCTTCTTCTCAATCTTGGCCATCTTTTAAGATCCCTCTCTTTTCTAAGTCTTCGGCAACATAACCCAGATCCAATTCCACCAATCTTTCTTTCGTAGGAATACCGTCCATATTCCATCCCTTGAATTTGTAATACGTAGACAAGAGTTGTTCTTCGAGTTCGGGGAATCTCCTTTTCCAGTGGTCTTCAGGCGGCTTCTCATCAGCCCTGGTCATGCCTCTTCTGTTATTGAATGCCCTGTGCAGATTCCGACTCCTGTTGACTATCTTCTTTAGTGCAGCTTCATCCATGTCTATCCCGGCCGCGGCCGAGATGAGTTTCGGGTAATTGTGTATATGATAGGGAGGCTTCAGGCAAAACGATCCCATACCGGCGCACAATCCCAGGGCATCATCAATATTGTGCAGCATCTCCATCCAATCCACTATTTCACTGCACATGTCCGGAGTTGGGAAATACGGTATCGCTTGATCTCCCCGCGGTTCCCAGTCCAGCAAATATTGCTTGAACCTTTCATCGGGAATCTGTGGCCAATCCTTTACAAACGCTTCTCTCTGCTCTCTCGTGGGAAAAGCCGCCTGCGGGAAATTCCCTTCAATTTGGGTAATGCTTATCTTCTCGTTGGTGGTATACATAAGGAAATAGATGGGATCCAGCATTCCCAGCTTGAGAGGTAGCTGTTCATGTTTCTTGATCGTATTATGATCAAATTCTTCTGCGCCCTTGCCGATCTTTCGGGCCGCGTAATAAACGCCGTCAGCCAGAACATCTCCGATACCTTCCCGCCTGGCTACTCTGTCAAGCAACCAGAAAAACCGCCCCTCCTTATCGGACGGACATCCTTCAAAGTCCTTGTCAGTCAGAATGCCGGCTTCATATAGCTCAACAGCGAATGCCAGGATTTGCGGGGTTGAGAATGAGTCCACTCCATACTCCGTGGCACGTTGCAGGATTCTGAAGTTAAAGCCCAGGTCGTCTACATAGGCCGCCATAGAATAAGTGAGTTTTCCGAAGCATTTCATCATGTATTTCTGACCACCCACACCCTCAGACGAAACCAGCGCTCCGCACTGCTGCGGACAGTTAAAACAGCTTATTAACCGCTGCACCGCATCTAGTTGAGCCGTTGTCCAATTCTCTTCATTCGGCTTGCTCCAGAAGTCTCTTCTTCGAGTACGTGCATTACCCCACATGAAGTTTTCTGTGTGCCACTTCTCATCAGTGTGCTTCATTTCCTGCGGCGACCCGATCCCGGACAGAATAGTCATGACATCCGGAATGGGATTTTCGTTTCGGAATCTTATATATTCCGTCACATCTTCCATGTGCTCCATGAATTCAGCCCCTCGGGCAAGATTGACGTCTTGTGTTCCACGAACAGCGACCGCCTTTATCTTCTTGTCTCCCATCACGGCGCCTCCGCCGAGCCTGCTGGCACTGGACCTGCCCTGCTCGATGGAAGCCGTGAAGACCCGACTTTCACCGGCCAGGCCGATAGCGGCCACCTGGGCTCTCGGCTCTTTCAACTCCTGTCTTATAAGGTCTTGAGTCTCAAGAGCGCCCTTGCCCTTCAAATGAGAGGCATCACGGATTTCCACTTTGTCATTGTGTATCCATATATAGACCAACTTGGGGGACTTGTTGCGAAAGATCACTCTGTCATAACCGGCATATTTCAATTCAGCGGACCAGAATCCCCCCATCATTGGGTACGCCAGTAATTCCGACTGGGGGGAAATGAACGTAACAAGGGTACGGTTAGCGCTAAAGGCCGGAGTGCCGCATAAAAGACCGGTGCCGAATATCAGTAGATTCTCAGGATCGAATGGTTTAGTCTCAGGGGGAACCCTATCCCAGTGTGTCTTGACGCTGGTACCCAACCCCCCAAGATGAAGTTCCGTCAATCTTGGGTCGCTTTCTACCCGTTCAATGTTTCCTCTCGCCAAATCGATTTCTAAATCATATCCTGTCTCTGCGTACCTCATCTTGTTTTCCCCTTACAGTCGACTTGCGATATGCTCGTTCGTGCATCGAGCCGAGGCAAGGTTGCGTCATGCCGGACATAACCGTTCAAAATGGAGTGCGCTGCTTGTCACAGGCTGCCCATTCGGTCCGTAGACTGCCACGCTCTGTTGCGTATTAAAGAATCTCTTGTGTCTCTCCTGACATATGTCGTGCTTGACATAGGTCTCCTGACATGTCCGGCCGGCATTGTCAAGTGTTAATTCCGGGGACACCATACGAAATTGCCGAGTTGAGCAAGAGATCTAGTAGAACTCTATCTGCTACAGGAATTGTTGTTGGGAAAGAAAGCGGACGCCCTACGGGTCTCCGAACGGACCGCCGCCGCTGACGCGCGGTTGCTGCATAACAGCCGGATGATATCTGCGGCGGGCCATTTCTCAAATTACCGATCATCATTAACGGTATCGGGAACAACGCCCCGACAGGCGCGGTGGGGCCCAAAACCGCTTCAAGCCCCCTGAGCCATTGCCATCCAAGAGATTGACGGGATGATAAAGAGTGCGCGGCACAACTACAATGGCACGCCGAACTAAAGAGACATTGTGCAGAATATGCCGGAGATGCTATTATCTCCAAACGCTGTTCTTATACGGAAAACTCCAACCTAAGAAGTGGCGCTTGTTCCGGGGGCAGGTCACCCAAGGGTTACGTCACAGCCGGAGGTCACATGAAGGCACTACAGTTTAGCGTGAATACCGCGCGGTTTGTAGCCGCAAAGGCCGTTGCAGCGCTTCTCGGTGATCGAGTCTTTTATAGCGGGCCTTTACGGACCATCCGCCTGACCGAGATTCCGGAGCCTGATCTCCCGGCCCCGGACTGGGTGAAAGTTCAAACAATCTATTGCGGATTCTGCGGAAGCGACCTGAACCTGATCCGGCTGCACGACTCCCCGACAGCGTCGCCTTTTACGTCCTTTCCTTGTGTAATGGGGCACGAAATCGTGGGAAAGATTGTGGAAATGGGCGCCGACAACAGTGAATTCAAAACGGGAGATCTGGTTGCCATCAATCCCGTTCTGGGATGTGACGCTCGCGGAATCTCCCCCCCTTGCCCCAGCTGTCGGGTCGGCAGAACAGGTTCCTGCGAAAACGTGGCCGAGGGAGGTCTTCCGCCGGGAATGTTCACGGGCGTCAATAGCCGCGTCAATGGCGGTTTCGCCCCCTTTCTCGTTGCGCACAAAAGCCAGGTCTTCAAGGTACCACAGGGTCTAAGTTCTGAGGCCGCGGTAATGACCGAACCGTTATCTGTCGCACTGCAAGCGGTATTCGACAACATGCCCCTTCCCGAGGAACATATCCTGGTCATAGGCGGAGGAGTAATCGGCTCCCTGGTCATCCAGTCTTTGCGCGCTCTTGAAAAGATCTGTCACATTTCGCTGATCGAACCGTCAGCCTTTGCCTCAAGTCTTGCAACGGAGATGGGCGCCGAGGAAGTTATCCCCTTGGAAAAGGTTTTCCGGCAAACATCCTGCATCACTGGAGCAAAGGTGTACAAGCCTTTGCTCGGAATGGAAATCTCAATGGGCGGTTTCCATCGGATCTATGACACGGTCGGTAATGCCCAAACATTGAACCTGAGCCTCCGACTTCTCAAGGCCATGGGCACGCTGAGTGTGATTGGAATCGGCGGGGATGTAAAGCTCGACCTCACACCACTGTGGTTGAAGCTCCAGACGGTGAAGGGTGTCTATTCATACGGCATAGTGACCTTCAGAGAGGAGGAACGGCATGTCTTTGACGTGGCGCTCCAGCTTATGCGGGATGGAGAAATCGAGGCGGAAAAGCTTGTTACACATCGATTTAGGCTTGAAGAGTATCGTAATATGATCGAAGTAAATAAGAACAAAGATAAGTATCGAGCGGTCAAGACTGTAGTCTCCTTCCTTGAATAGAGGTCAACGTCCGCACGCGAAAAGGAGAAGCACATGAGGTTCTCACTATTGCTTTTGGCGCTTTCCTGGATACTGAGACACGCTGCGAAAAGGAACCAGGCTTTTCAAAAATATATCAGCAACGCCAACGTCAATATCCTGATCAAAACAGCGGATGGTGGAATCGCAAGGCTGTTCAATTTCGAGAAGGGAAACATTTCTTCAGTCTCAGGAGATTGTGAAGACTTCGACGTCGCGCTGGTCTGGAAAGATGCCAAAACCGGCTTTTCCGTCATGACCAATAAGAGCAAGGACGCTTCCTTCAACGCTGCAGCCGAGGGAAATCTTCGGGTGGAAGGGATGAGCGTTTACGCGCAGTGGTTTGAAGATGGAATGAAGCTTGTCATGTAGCTCCTTCCTCTCGACCGGACGGTACGGGCTTTGGGTTCGGGCTTCAATGGTTTGATTCACGACTAAAGGAGGAATTCATGGGACAAATATTCGGTGGGCATCTGGTAGCGAAATATATGAGGGAAATCGAGAATATTAACACGGTCTTCACGATCTCGGGAGGGCATATAGAGAATATTCTGGACGGTTTTTCGCAGTACGGCATCCGTGCCATTGACGTGCGGCATGAACAAGCAGCCGCCATGATGGCCCATGCTTGGTCGATTTACACCAGTGAGCCGGGCGTGTGCCTGGTAACGGCAGGACCGGGGTTTACCAATGCGCTCACCGGTATTGCCAATGCTTGTCTGGATGGCGCCCCACTGGTTGTGCTCTGTGGCAGGCATCCCCTTCGGGACGATTTGACCGGAGCGCTCCAGGAAATGAATCAGATCGACATGGTAAAACCCGTCACGAAATGGGCGGCAACATGCTTTGAAACAAAACGGATTCCCGAGTACCTGTCCTTGGCCTTCCAACATGCCACCCTGGGGCGTCCCGGCCCGGTTTTTCTGGAATTGCCTCCCGACATTCTATTTGTTTCGGTGGAAGAGGATTCCGTGACTGTTCCCCAACGCGGGGATCACAAAACAATAACGCGTCCCGCGGAATCTGACCTCAGGGAAGCGGCCAAATTGATCAATGAAGCGAATATGCCGCTGTTGATCGGTGGTAGCGGAGTTGGATTCGGCGACTGTGGTTCATCGCTCACTGAGTTCATAGAACAGACGGGCGTGCCGTTTACCTTGATGAACAACGGTAGAGGATCTCTACCGGACGAACACCCACTTTGTATTAACGACGGCGGGTTTATCGGCGTGATGACCGGCCTGCCACAGGCCGACCTGGTTATCGCGATTGGTATCAGATTCAACTGGGTGCTGCAATCCGGTACGATGTTTCCGGATGCCAAGTTGGTCCGGATCGACATAGACCCTTGTGAAATCGATCGCAACAGGACGGTCGACGTGGGTCTGGTGGGTGACGCGGATGATGTGCTTAAGCAGCTGATCCCTTTGCTGGAAGAACGCAACCACGATGAATGGGCTCAAAAACTTCGAAATGCCTATGCCGCATTCCGTGTAACGGAACAGGAGCAACGTTCCACACCCGCGCACCCGATTCATCCGAACCGTCTGGTTGCGAAGATTCAAGAATTCTTTGGCAATGAAGCCTATTATGTCTCAGACGGCGGAGATACGAGCTATTATGCCCTCGCAGGGTTTCTGTCTTCTGAAAAAGCCGGTGTGGCCACTCCCGCCGGTTCGTTGCTGGGATGTCTGGGAACGGGTATCCCCTTTGCGCTGGCAGCCAAGCTGGCCCATCCCGATACACCGGTTATTGTCTTCCAAGGGGATGGTTCCTTCGGGTTCAATGGGATGGAGTTCGATACCGCGGTAAGGCATGGCATTCCGATCATCTGTGTCATCAACAATGACTGTGCCTGGGGAATGATCAAGCATTCCCAAGAAATGAGCATCGGGCCCGAACGAGTCACCTGCGCTGAGCTTGGTGTCAGGCGCTATGACAAGATGGTGGAGGGTCTGGGCGGATACGGAGAACTGGTAGAGAAGGATGAGGATATCATTCCCGCGCTTCAAAGGGCCCTGGATTCCGGGAAGCCTGCTTGCGTAAATGTGCTGACGGATCAGACCGTTACTAGTCCGGCAACCGTTGTCTTCTATCAGAATCTGTCCGGTTTCTGACACAAACGTGCCCCGGGACAAATCAGCTGGATCGGCAGAGTTGTCCGTAAGAATTCATCGGCGAGGCCTTTTGTGAAATATTTCCAAGGTGGACGCCATTAGGAAACTGAGTGCTCGACTGCATAAATGCGACGCCACATGACCGGCAAAGATAGTGAGTCAAGGACAGCACCAACTCACCCAGCCCGTCCCCCCCCCCGGCGTGAGCCGGGGTCCAAGTGTTTGGCAGAAACTGGATTCCGGTTTCCGCCGGAATGACGGAATGGGGAGCCGTATTGTAAGCACGCCGGTTGAGACAACAACACAGGGTGGAATACGTCAACGTATATACGCCAACGAACACTAAGTACCGGGACAATCCACAAGCGACGATTCTCGTCTATCGATCGAGAAGTAGAGGACTTCTTCAGCGTCCTGTGCTCTCTTGCCGGAATGAAACACGGCCGTGTGCGTAAAGAGGTTGGAGAGCGCCCGGGGCGGAAGGCGTCTCGCGTGGCTCTCGGTAAGACGCGGGCTGGGAGATACTTGAGGGTCATCTATGTACCAGATCCGTAGCTGGACAGCGTCTTTGTGATCACGGCTTATGAATTGAGCGGAAAACCGTTAACAGCATATAGACGGCGGCGGCGGAAGGGTAAACCATGAAACGGCATCGGTTCCCACCAGGGTGGGATGAAGAGCGTGTAATGGAGGTGCTTGCGCACTATGAAGAGCAAACTGAAGCCGAAGCGGTTGCAGAGGACGAAGCTGCCTTTGAAGATCAGGCGCAGACGGTGATGGAAGTACCTACTGCTCTGGTCCCTGCAATCCGTGAGCTGCTTGCAAAGTATCATCATGAGGGACGCCCTTAAAAAACTAGGAATCTGAATTCGATATCTGCTGGTGATTTTCACCAAGCCGGGGGCAGGTCTTGGAATGTAAGCAATTCCCTGGAATCAGGGGTCATGACCAGACCGCTACGCCCTCAATACCCCGGCGCATTGTATGACGCCACGTACCCGGGCAATGCACGAGCGAAGGTTTTCTTGGACGACCAAGAACGGCGAGACTTCCTCCTCAAACAGATCAGAGCCCACCTGGGAATCCACTGGCCGAGCGTCAGCAAAGTGGACTCAAGGACAGAAACCACAGAGACCGAAATTTCAAGACCCGACCAGGGCGCCTGCCGATTTCTTAAGCGCGTCCCCCTTGACTCATCACACTACGCAGAGAGGCAATCAGACGCGGCAGGCCTTCTTCCGCTTGACACCGACGAGTTCATCGGCCATTTTGAGAAAACGGCCGACCGGGCTGGTCGAGGGGAAAGCCGGGGTCATGGAAGAGCGAGAGTAGGTGGAATCAAGTGTGGTGTGCCAGGAGCTTACCTGAACGGCCTGGGCGAAAGCGAACATCAAGCGTAGTCCCGTGGCGAAACCCGAAAGTGGGTTTGCCTGGAAAATGGTCTATGCAGAACTCGGCCCACAAGGGCTAATCCAGGAAGTGTGATTCTCGAAGCGAGGAACTCTCTGCATGAAATATGCATATCACGATCTGAGCGACAACCAGTTTGAAGACTTGGTCGTGGCGGTCTGTCAGTTCTTGCTAGGCGCGGCAGTGCAGGGGTTTGCAGTCGGACCGGACGGAGGACGCGATGCGAAATTCATGGGTACTGCCGAATTGCTCCCCAGCAAAGCTGAGCCCTGGGAGGGCATCGTTATAGTTCAGGCCAAGCACACGAACGGACTTAATAAGAGGTTCTCGGACTTAGACTTTTTCAGCGAGAACAGTGTCAACACGGTCATAGCGCACGAACTTCCGCGCATCAAGAAGCGTCGAAAAGCCAAGGAACTTGATCATTATATGCTTTTCTCCAACCGCAGGCTTACCGGTGAGAGCGAATCGACCATCCGGGCGCACATCTCAGAAGAATGCGACCTGCCCGAGCAGTCCATCTATCTCTGCGGAGTTGAACAGCTTGAGTTATGGCTAAAACGGTTCCCGCAGGCTACTCAAATAGCGAACATCGATCCGATCGATTCCCCGTTGATTGTGAGTCCGGACGAGTTGGCCGATCTCGTGGAAGTTTTGTCGAAACATCTGCCCACCGTCAGTGCGAAACTCGATAATGTGCCGACGGACCGCGTGTCTTACGAACGAAAGAATCAAATCAACAACATGACCGAGGAATATGCGCGAACCTTACGAAAGTACTATCTCAAGGAAACTCAACAGATCCGGGAGTTCTTGTCAGACCCCCAAAACGAGGAACTTTTAGATCGTTATTCGTGCATTGTGGAAGAGTTTCAGATCAAGGTCATTGCCAAACGCAAGGGCTATCAGACGTTCGACGAGATTCTGAACTATCTGTTTGATCTTCTCTTCCAACGTGATGCCGTCCTCCGAGGGAACAAGAGGTTGACAAGAACAATTGTCTTCTACATGTACTGGAACTGCGACCTTGGCGAGGATTCAAATGCTCAGACCCAGCAAGCACGCACACCCTGATCGCACGGTGATTAATGTCGCGATGCTCGTGATCGCCCGATTAAGAAAACGTCGTGTGGAAGAATACGGTGTACTAAAGGAATTTGTGAAAAAGCATGTGAGGGGCGGTGATGTCCTATTCTTGCCAGCCCTGAACCTCCTGTATTTACTCGGCCTGATCGACTATCGTCCGAAGACCGATGCCCTGGAATACGTGGGGTCCAATGAAGCTCTCTAAGCTGTACTCGAACATGCCGGATCTTTTTGCACCGGTCCAGTTCTTGCCGGGCCTGAATGTCGTGTTGGCCGAGATCAGGTTACCTGAGAACAAATTGAAGGACACTCACAATCTTGGTAAGACAACCCTAGGCCGATTAATCGACTTCTGCCTGCTTTCCACCCGAGACAAAGAGTTTTTTCTTTTCAAACATTTTGATCTATTTAAGGACTTCGTATTTTTTCTCGAGGTCGAGCTTCTGGATGGCCCCTTTATTACCATTCGCCGTGGAGTCGAAGAAGCGACCAAAATAAGCATTAAGCGGCACGACCAACCGTTCAGAGACTTCGGCGATCTACCCGATGTGTCGTGGGATCATCTAGCCGTTCCTTTCGACAAGGCGCAGAAACTGCTTGATGGAATGCTTGATTTGCGAGACCTCAAGCCGTGGCCGTACCGGAAGATCATAGGATATCTGTTGCGCACGCAGGCAGACTTTGGCGAGGTGTTCCATCTTAGGAGATTTAAGGGTAAGCATGCCGACTGGAAACCCTTTCTTGCTCATCTACTCGGCTTTGACGCCCAAAGCATCGTCAAGCATTATGAGAAAGAAGCAGAACTGGCCCGAAAAGTGTCGGATGAAGACCTAATCAAGAAGGAACTGGGTGGGTCAATAGAGGACATCAGCCGGATAGAAGGAATGCAGTTGCTGAAACAGAATGAAGCTGACAAGAAGGAACGTCTACTGGATGCTTTTGACTTCCGACAGATTGACAAGGATAAAACGAAGATCGTCGTCGACGAGTTGGACGCAGGGATTGCCCGTCTCAATACGGAGCGATATTCACTGTCAATGAACAAGAAGAAGATCATGGCCTCGATAGCCGACGATGAGATGCTGTTCGATCCGAAAAAAGCGAGCGAACTTTTCGGCGAGGCTGGGATTCTTTTTGGGGGACAGATAAAAAGGGACTTCGAGCAGTTGCTTGCCTTCAATCGTGCGATAACTGAAGAGCGTCGGGGCTATCTCAAAGAAGAATTGGAAGAGATCAAGGCCGATCTGAAGCGCGTCAACACGGAACTCAACAAGCTCAGCAAGCGCCGATCAGAGGCCCTTTCGTTTTTGAGCGGGAGCGATGCATTCATCAAATACAAGCGAGCAACAGATGATCTTGTCACTCTAAGATCCGAGATCGCTACCCTTGATCGACAAAGAGGATACTTGCATAAACTACAAGACCTTCGGGCGAAGATTCGATCTCTGAAGGAAGAAAAGAGGAAACTCCAAAATAAAATCGAGGCTAACGTCGAGAAACAGAATACTGACAGGGAAAGCCAGTTCTCGAAGATCCGTGTTTTGTTCAACGAAATCGTAGAAGAAGTCATCGACCGAAAGGCGTTGCTCAGCGTGTCGCCGAACCAAAAAGGCCATTTGGAATTCAAGGCCGAGATTCTGGACGACTTAGATAAGGCAACAAGCGCGGACCTAGGCTTTACGTATCGGAAGCTATTGTGTATTGCTCTGGATACCGCACTTTTGCGGGCGCATATAGATGGCCAGTTTCCTCGGTTCGTGTTTCACGACGGCGTGTTTGAGTCCTTAGATGATCGCAAGAAGGAAAACCTGTTGGGTGTGATTCGGTCCCACGCGGACTTGGGCATCCAGCACATTATCACACTTATCGACTCTGACCTGCCTGGGCGCCCCGGTGACGCCGAACCGGTATTCGATGAGGCGGAAATTGTCCTGGGCCTTCATGATGAAAATGACAGTGGTCGCCTCTTCAAGATGAGGGCCTGGTAAAAGGGAGAGAGAGGGCCCACTCATTAACTTATATGGGGCTTAGGTGACACTTCTCCCCGGTTCATTGCCGGCAGACTTTCTTCTGCTTGACACCGACGAACTGATCGGCCACTCGCCCGAAAAAGGGTAGGCCGGGTCCCCGACGGAAAACGCTGAGGCGAAGGAGAGCGACGGTGGGAAGGGAACATCGTGGTATATCCGGGAGGAACGAGGCAAAGGTCACCATAGGAAAGCTTCCTCCGCAATACACGTCCATTCTGATCCCAAGGTGGGAGAAAGATCTGTTTTTGGCACAGACCGTTAGGAATCGGTGACTTCCTCCCGAAGCGTACCGCGGTCATGGGCAGAACGATACAGCGCCGGAGAACCTGGCACGCAAGGTCCCCCGAGCGCTTCTGTGAGATAAGTATGGTGTCCCCGGAATTGCCACGTTGAGATAACGGGCGGCGGCTGAGGAACATGGCTAGGGTTGCAATGAGAGGGACCGAATGATTGACTGTGATGACCCTGGACCGTTGCGTTGAGTAGGGGATTGCGATGGCCAGATATCCGGAACAATGGCACGACATGTCGGATTATGTGGTCCATTTTACGAAGGACTTCAACACGAAAACTGCGTACGAGAATCAACTCAAAATCCTGCACAGTCGAGTTCTGATGGCGATGAGTTCCTTTGGGATTGCCCGTAAGTTGGCGCCGGGCGCCGTACCTCAAAAAGCTGTGTGCTTCAGCGAAATACCGCTTCATTTGATTTCCCGCCTTGCGGAAAGACGAGGTCTGTATGGTATGGGCTTCACCAAGCAGTTTGTGCTGGATCGTGGGGGGGGACCAGTATGGTACGTCGAGAGACACGGCCCTGCTGAAACAGCTCTCCAGCATCTCATAGGGCAAGCTCTCTCCTCGAACTCCGCGGAAATGAGTCCAATTTGGTCCCTAACCCCGTTCGTCGATTCCACAGGCGACTATGCGACTGGTTCCTATCGGTTTCAGTGGGAGCGAGAGTGGAGGCATCTCGGAGATCTACATTTCACCGAAAGAGATGTAGCATTCTTGACAATTCCAGAGAATCTTCATGGTGCGGCCTATGGCTTCTTTGCGAACGCTTTTCACAACAATACCGGTCCAGCGTACTTCTGTCCGTACATAGACCCAGGATGGAACCTAGAGAAGGTGCGGGAAACCTTCGGTGTTGGACAGTCCTAAGCTTTCGTGAATTCCGGGGACTTCGTAATTCGGGGGACATAATACCAATTTCCTGTTGACATACCGGACACCCTCTCTTTGCATTGCTTTATGGCTCGTCTCTAGCGCATCGTCAAGAGGGACGCCCTTGAGAAACCAAGAATCTGAATTGGATATCTGGTAGTGATTCGCACCAGGCCGGGGGCAGGTCTTGGCATGCAGGCAATCCCCGGGGATTTGTTGGTCATGAGCAGACCGTTACGCCCTCAATATCCAGGAGTCTTGCATCTCGCCACGTACCGGGGCAATGCACGAGCGACGGTTTTCCTCGACGATCAAGGGGGGGAAGACGTCCTCCTCAAACAGATCGGAGACCACCCGGGAATCCACTATACGACCGTCAGCAAAGTGGACTCAAGGAAAGAAACGCCAGAGACCAACATTTCAAGACCTGACCTCCGTGCTGGTTAGTTTTTTGAGGGCATCCCCCTTGATTCTCGACAATAAATGTAAGGGTTTGTGGGTCTCTCCAGAGGGATAGGCCACGTTGAGAGGCTCTCAAGGGCCTGGTGCTCATCTGCGAACAATGAATGCCCGGATTTTCTTCATTATTTTTCGGAGACCAGACTGCACATCTTCATCCTCCATAGTCACAAGCTCAACGGACACCGCGGGGCTCTTTGCTCGCTGGTCAAGTTCGCTCCGAGTAATAAGCCCGGCCTTCAATAGTTTGCCGAAAAGGCTCTGGAGGCTGGCGGTTGAGAGCTTATACTTCTGCATCAGCTGCTCGTCGTACATGCCGGCCCGGATGTCTGCCAGCACTTCCTTTGCGGATAGCTTTCTCTTTTGCGGCATGTTTCAACCTTCCTGCTGTGGTCAAATCGGCGCGACGGCGCTTCAAGGTCATGCGGTTTTTCGTTTGAAGAGCAGGGGCAGTAGACATACGACGGACACCGCACTACTGCAAGCTCCCGCCAGGAGGACGGTACCATATCCAAAATGGTGTCCCAGTAGCCCCGCTCCCAAGGCCGAAATCACACTGGAAATTGCTGTGGCCGCGTTGAAGAACCCCAAAGCTTCACCTTCTTCAAAGGTAGCCAACTGAGCCGCCCAGGCCGTGCCCCCTACCATCAGGGGAGACCATGCGATTGGGATTGGGATGTACACCAAGGGAACAAGCCACTTGTTGAAACCCGTGTCCCAGTAGGCGAGCATGGTCATGCAGCTGAGGGATACCAGGGTCATGAGAATTCCGATAAGAACCACCCATCCGTCTCCAATTTTCTTCCCTAAGGCTCCAGAGGGCGCGTAGGCAAAGATTCCTATTGCCGCCCCAATCGCATAATAGATGGACGACATGCGGTAAGAGACATTGAGAGCGTCTTTCATGACCAGAGGGAAGAGGGTGCCAAGGAGCCATGTGGCGAGCATGACGAAAAACCAGCCCAAGATGAAGAGACCGTACGATGAAAACCACTCAGCAGCCAGCGTTCGTGCGGATTTCCCCATTGTCGCATAGTATTTCGTCAGGATTGACGCGACTGACCGCTGAGGTCTGTGAAGCCGGTGCTGAAAGACTTTCTCATGCGGTTCATGGTGAACGCGAGTAGCGGGCAATCTCAGGGAACCGATGATTAAACCAGGTACCATAAGAAAAGCAGATACCACAAGCCCTAACTCGGGACGGGATTGAAGGATTGACACTAGAACGAGTCCCATGCACTGCCCGATACCATAGAATGTCTGGAGCCAGCCTATCCGTCGGTCCCATTCGTCCTTGGGTCTGAATTCAACTATTAACATTGCAGCAACAGTGTTCGTTGCTCCAGAGCCGACTCCTTGGACGAATGCAAGGGCCATCCAAAACCAGAGCAGCGAAGTGAAGGGAAACAATCCCAAGCCTAGAGCAAGAAGGACGTAACCTGCAAGATAAAATACTCTGTGCAAGCCCTTCCTGTCTGCAATACTCCCTATTACAGGAGCCAACATCTGACCAATATAGAAGAAGGCTATGACAGTTCCAGCCTTGGCGGCATTTCCCGCGTTGTTCACCACGATCGGCATCAGTATGCCGCCGATTCCAAAAACAACCGCGCCCTGGAAGGCATAGCCCGCGTACCAGAGTTCTGAAAAACGAAACAGTGATAGTTTTCTCATTAGAGCCTGCTCATTGAGTATTGGAGGCCCGTCAGTGGGCGCGAATACGGTATTAGCGAGATAGGTGACTCCGCCGAATCGGGAGATCTCCCAACTTCACTCGCGCTCCCTTTCAAGGGCCATCTTAAGGAAGTTTACAAGGTACGGTTTTGCCTGATTGTAAGGCGCTGCGATTTCAGCGTGGAACTGTTCCCCATAGAGGAGTTTCGCTGAACTCTTGAGACACTGGACATAGGTTGACTCTGCAATAATTTCATAGTGTCGGGGGAGTCGCACCACAGCCCAACCATGCACTTCCGGAGCGGTAAACGGGTTCGGCATGCCCATGAAGATGGGGTCTTCCTTCACTATCCTTGTTTCTGTCGGATCTTTGAGCCGTACGCTGGAAATGTCCGACCAGCCCATGGCTCGCACATTGGTATACCCGTATGCGAGTGCCGTCATCTGGTGGCCGCAACATATTCCGAGAATGGGAATGTCGGAGTGTCGCACGATCTCGAATTCGCCATTATACTCAAACATGGGCAAATTTGCATAGCCGGCGTTGTTACCGCTCAGGACTATGGCCACAGGCTTCCTTTTCAGGTTCTTGAGCATCCCCTGAGAAACCTCGTAATGGGGTACCGTCAACGTGGCCAAATCGAGGCCGAGCCCCTCAACAAATTTCGCCAGCTCGGTGAAGGTGTACCCGTTCTGTTGGTTCCCCACGATCAATACATAGTCCCTGTCAGGGACCTCCGGCACGGGCGGCCTACCGGGCGAATACAGGGTGACGGCATTTATCTGAGCGGCATATCCGTGCCATGCCCTGATGAGGAGCCTGAGGTAACGCGTCTCAACCGGATCGAACCGTAGAATGTTTCGGAACGTGTCATTGTCGATGACCCGGGCGCCGTTGATATCTCTCCAGGCGGTGAGATTGTCGCTCGCCTGCCAAACAAAATCCTTCAGCCAACCATCACCGACTTCCGCGTCGGCCCACGAAGGATTCGACAGCATCCAGATGCGAGACACCTTCCAACGTTTGCCCAGATCGAATATCACCCATTGGGTTGGTTCCCCTGGAGGTGTCGACTGCCAGAAGCTGACCTGGCCGGGGTCGTCCAGGTCAACAATATTCTTCGCATTGGACCCACTGGACGTTTCCACGCTTTTCACCGGAATCCGCACCAAGTTCATGAACGAGTCATCCGACTCGGTGTCCACGAAAAAGCGTGAGGCGCCCCATGGTCCCGGTTCTCCCGAAGAATCGACGGCTCTTACCCGCCAGTAGTACCGCGTCTTGTCATCGAGGGCATCCTTCTTCTTGACGGAGAAGCTTGTCACCAGGTTCGATTCTTCAGGGACGTCTCGATACTCGATGAGTGCCTTACTGGAAAACGTTGGAACCTTGTCGATCTGAATAATGTATTTTCTCGGAGCAGTTCCACCCGGGGCACTAAAGAATGAAAGGAGCGGCTGTCCTGTCGTAACAATGACGTCCAGGCTCGGATTATTGGTAAGCCTGGGCGCAGAGAGTGGGCAGGTAGAGTGGATCAGCCCGGGAGCTATGACCAATCCTAGTATTGCCATAACACATCGTAATCGGTTCATGATCTCCTTTCCAAACTTGAGCCGGCCCTGTGCAGATCGGTGCGGTACCGAAAACCTGGACCGACAGGGTCTTCCAGCGCCTCGGCAAGATAAGTATGGTGTCCCCGAATTCAGGAAGCGTCGCTCTCTGTGGGGGCTTTTTGGTCTGTTTTTCCTGTGTCGGGAGATACAGTGTTTCTGCTATCTGTGGCTTGGGGTATTCCTTGTTGGGTCTCCAGCTCCCTGCTCCTTTCTCATCAATCCCGCCTAGTCCCAAAAATCTTCCAAAGGGATATTGAAACGGCGCAAGACAGTGTCAATAACCTTCCAGGAAATATCAGGATTTTCACCGTGTCTTTTGATAGGTATCTGCGGGCCCTTCTTAGAACCGGAGCGGTTGGGGCGTTACAAAATTTGATGAGACCCCTTGCCGCCTTTCTTCTCACGCACGCCATATGATGCTAATCGTTTCTTGAGCACCTTGTACTTAAGTGGCCCCTTAGGCATGGTACACATCTGGAGAGAAGCCTGCGTTGGCCCTGATTAGAGGGGTGATGCTCGACAAACCCTCATTGTCAGCCGCGGACGAAGTGGCGCCGCGCATCTCTCGCCGTCCCGTAGAAGCAAAATACTCTTTCCAGACAGATACAGAGGCGGCACGGTAAAGATGGTCAAGGTTGTCGTTGGCAATGCAATCACGAACCTGTGCAACGATGATATCAATGATGTCCTTTTCTACCTGGTCTGGATCGTCTGAGACAGCAATCAGGTCTAACTCCAGGCAATGGGCTACCCATTCGTCGTCTTCCCGTTTGATCAGAACCTTAAAGACAAATGGCTCTTCCTTTGCCATGTTGCTATCCTCCTTGCAGGTTCAGTACAAGAGTACCATACCGATTTTGTCGAGTCAACCAAGACATCGAGTGCGTTTGGGATTGTTTCAGGAGGAGTTGGATTAGGGGACGGGGTCAAGCCTGACCGCAAATCAAATGAAAGGTTGCGTTCGTCCATTAGTTCGGCTAGAAGATGACGAGGATTTGTGGCATTATGACTCATTTCCGTGAAGGTCGCCTCGGCTGGCCGCTGCTCTTCGATCTAAGGTCCCCTTCATCGGGCGGCGGGCTGAAGCGTCAAGCACACAAGGAACCGACGGTCTCAACCAGGGGCATGAGGAAGGGAGCTTTGATGGAATCCAGTTGGGTCCTATGGAGTATGACCGCGTTCGCCGTTGTGGTGCTCTATGAGATGACACGTGGCGGGGCGCTCCTGCTGAATAACTTGAGAGAAGAGCCGAAGATAGGCGCGGCATCCGATCACGATTGGCCCGACCCACCGCCTGACATAACTGTCATCATGCCCGCCAAGGACGAAGAAGACTACATTGAGCGATCAGTTAGATCGGTCCTGGCTTCTGATTATCCGCATTTCGACGTGATCGTAATGGACGATCGCAGCACGGATCGTACTCCGGAGATCATAAGGGACCTGGCTCGGGAAGACTCCAGAGTCACCGTAGCGTCTGTGGACCGGTTACCCGAGGGTTGGACCGGAAAGACCCATGCCCTCTATCAAGCCGTTAAGTCTACGTCGAGTTCCATTCTGCTGTTTATTGACGCGGACACTGTTGTCAGTCCCGACACCATTTCCAGGTCCCTGGGTTTTTTCCTGGACCGTGATTTGGGCATGCTGAGCCTTGTTCCGGGATTCATGGAAAGGGGCTTCATTGAGAACGCCATCCACCCCCATCTTGCCCTGGGGATGGCCTTTTTCTACCCACTCACTGATGTCAATGATCAGAACAAGAAGACCGCGTTTGCTACCGGTCAATTCCTGATGATCACCAGAAAAGCGTACGAGGAGGTGGGAACATGGAAGAGCTTCAGGAATGAAATCACTGAGGATATCGCGCTCAGCAGGGCCGTCAAAGACGTCGGTCAAAGGTTGATGGTGTTGAGAGCGAAGGGTCTGGCGCTAACGAAACGATTTGGAACAATCGCCGAACTGTTAGGATTCTGGAAAAGGACCTATTATGGCGGCTTCAACAAGAGTCCGGCCAAAATGATCCATCTCACAGCAAATTTCGTATCCCTTTCGCTCCTCTCGGTATTCATGATCTATTCCGCGGCCCTATGGGCCATGGGGAAAGGAGATCTTCCATCGGCGATCCTCTTTTTCGTCTCCTTCCTCGCAATGCTTGCGCTCGTCATACCCTTCGGGATTTATTTGCAGGAAGAATGCGGGAACTGGGCGTACAGCCTCACCTCGCCGGTCGCCCTGCCAGTGTGCGCGTGGGTCGTAATCAACACCCTGGTGACGGTCCTGAGAGATAAGGGCATTCGATGGCGCGGATCAACCTACAAATGACAACGTTCGCATAAAACACATTGACCTCGGACTTTGGAACAAAACCGTGATTGCCTTTTTCCGTGAATAATCCGATAATCAGGGGTGCCCTCGGATTCCCGCTGCGAATTTCAATGTGCTTCTCTGCATCTGCTGCCCTCCGGTGGCCGGATCGATCGAATGGACCGAGTGTAGCCCGCTGAAGAGCGAGCCGTTGGGAAATCAGTGTGAAACCCTGGAACATCTGATCCCTATTGCATCATGAATAAGCCGCCTACCCATATCACTCTAATGGTCTCCACGGGAAGCGAAGGAGCGGATCTGGCCAATCCTGCGCTGGAAGTTCTTGCCCGGAGTCTTAAGCAATCTCCAGATGAGCTTCGTGCCACCTTGACCACTGGGACCATTGAAGTGCCCAAAGTCCGTGTCAGCCGAAATTTGATTGATTTGGTCAGATCGCTTAGGGCAAGCGGATTGGATGTCAAGACGTTTCCCGTTGATCGAGCGTCAGTGAATGAGGCTGTCCGCGTGCAGCCCGAGAAGGCCTCGGACCCCGAGCAGCCCGTTGATTCCGGGCTCGATGAAACCGGTACCGACTGGGAGAAGGGGGATCTGATCGAAGGCCTTTACGAAGTCCTGGGAAGCGCTGATGGCGGAATGGGCAGGGTGTACTTCGTATTCCATCGTCTGTGGAAAATGATGCTCGCCATTAAGACCCCTCTCCCCGGAGCCCTCAAGAGCCAGGCTCATCTTTCCCGATTTCTGAGGGAAGGGGAGTTGTGGGTCAATCTGGGTGTTCATCCCAATATCGCCATATGTTATTACGCCCGCGTCATAAATGGGTTGCCTAGGCTTTTCATTGAATATGTTGACGGCGGGGAACTGGATGAATGGATAGATAACAAACGCGTTCAGGATTTGAGGCAAGCAATTGATCTGATGCAGCAGTTCTGTCACGGGATGATCCATGCGGAACAGAAAGGAATGATTCACCGGGATATCAAACCGAGCAACTGCCTCATGACTCGCGACGGGAATATCAAGATAACCGACTTCGGGCTGGTCAAGCGCGTCGGGGGCGCTTCCGACCGGAGTATGGAAGAGCCGAACCTGCAACTCCGTCAGATCCAGGACCCGGATCTGACCGTGGTAGAGGGTGGAGTGCGAGGCTCGCCCTGGTGGATGGCCCCGGAACGTTTTACCGGGAAAGCCCCGGAAGACATTCGAGCCGACATTTATTCCTTTGGAGTCATGATGTATGAGCTGGTCCTGGGTAGAATGCCTTTCGATCTGGGTGACGAATACACTATTCAGTCCCTTGTGAAAAGTCATTTGAGCGTCACCCCCACCGACCCGCTGTCGATCCGTCCGGATCTGCCCCTCTCACTTGTTGACATCATGATGACCTCTTTGGCCAAAAGACCGGACGATCGCTATCCGTCGTTTGCTGACGCCTGCCATGCGCTGGAGAAGTTGAGCCGGGAACTGAGTCCTAATAGTCGCCCCCGCGAACACCCCAATCTCGTGGCACTGAAAGCCGACACGCTCAACAACCAGGCTGTGTCACTCCTGGACCTGGGCAAAGATGATGAGGCCATGCGCCTGCTGGAGGAGGCTCATTCGGCCAATCCCGAGCACGTTCAGACGGTCTACAATCTCCACAGTCTTCGGTGGAGCAAGGGTGAGATCTCCGACCAGGATCTGCTGTCCCTTATGGAATCCTTGAAGATCGAGGTAAGGGAAACCTCTGATTTTAATCATCTTATGGGTCTGATATCTGTTCAGCGGGGAGACCCCGCACGCGGGGTGGAGTCGCTGAAGACCGCTTGTACCCACGGCCCTGAGTACGCGGCTCGATGGGAAAAACACGGTGGGGATCCAGCGATCTACGTGAACTCTCTTGGACTGGTCCCGATAGAGGAACAAGACCGGTTCGCAGGGCATTTGAAAGGCGTCCGTGCCCTGGCTTTCTCTCCTTCTTCCGAAAGAATCTTTTCTGTGGGCGAGGATCGCTCTATTCGCATTTGGGATGTCGCCACCTGTCGTTGCCGGAAAAACCTTCGCACCTTTACTTTCGTGCCTGTGGCCGGCGCGTTTTCTTCCGACGGAAAATTGGCTGCCACTTCCTACGGTGAGGCCTTCATGACCACGGATTTGTGGGACCTCGACGCGGGTAGACTTGTACGGAAGTATCAAGGTATGGCTGTTTCGGGTTTGGCCTTCTCCCATGATTCCAAGCTGCTGGCCGGGTACACGGGAGATGGGGCCTTGCGAGTTTGGGAAACATCTTCCGACCGCGTCACCTGGGACTGGGGCCTGCCGTCGGGAGAAATCTCCTGCGTGGAATTCCTCCAAGGCACGACATCTATCATCATTGGAACCAGAGACGGCAGTCTGGCTCTCGTGGATCGTGACTCGGGAACAATGCTGTGGCAGACACGAACGGGTGAAGGATCGGTGTCCTGTTTGGAGGTGTCACAGGACCGCGCTTTCATACTCGGCGGTCTTTCCGATGGGGCCATATGCCTTTGGGATGTCGCAACAGGAGACGAATTGGTGAAACTCACCGGCCACCGGGGCGATGTTGTGAGTGTTCACTTCATTCCGGAATCCGATTTCATGGTTTCCGTCTCAGATAGCGGGACAATGAAAATATGGGATCTTTCGAGCGCCAGGTGCTACCGGACCATTAGCGTGCCGGGAGAAAACCTTTCAGGATGCGCCGTGTCCCGCGATGGAAAGCGACTGGTGAGTGGCGGCGCCCGTGGATCGGTGACGTCATGGTCACTGGATGTGGGATGGTTCAAACAGAGTTTTCTGGAGCCGGCCATCGCCCGTCCTCGGACATTTAGGGATCTCACAAGGCTACACGACTCATTCAGGGCTGCTGTCCAGGCTTTCAACCGGGCGTGGCAAGCCATGGACAAACGCGAGGCGGTGCGCAGTTTTGAGAAGGTGAGAGGAACTCCCGGGTTCTGTTGGTCCAGGGAGGCTATCCTGATCCGCAACTTGCTCAAGGACAGTTTCAAGAATCGAACTCTGGAGTATTGCACATTCGTCAGATCTTTTCGGGGCCACTCAGATGCCGTGGTTTCCATAGCAGGGGCCCCTGACAGTTTGACGCTTCTCACCGGCAGTATGGACGGCACCGCGGCCCTGTGGGACGTGTCTACAGGGCGCCGCATCAAGAAGATGGAGGTTGGAAGCCCTGTGAAAAAGGTTGTTTTTGTGCCCGGAAGACAGAGTGTCCTTACCTGGAGCGAAGACAGCACAGTTCGTAGATGGGACCTTGAAGGAAAGTTGGAGTTGGAAATCGAAAACGTGGAATGTCCGATCTGTTTCGATCTGCAAAAGGGTGGACTTGTTGCTCTGTCGCCCGACAAGAAAGCTCTGCGAATTGATCTGGTTACCGGCGCCAAGCAGGCCATAGGCGCCTCAATCCAGGGGACCGACTTCCAATGTTTCGCGTCAACATGGGAGACAGTCTACAGCATCCGGGATGGCGTCAAGATACAGAGATGGGAGACGAAAACAGGCTATAGCCTGGGAGCATTCCGGGATTTGGGAATCAAAATCACGGTTGTGAAGCCGTTTGGAGCGGACGACAAGCTCCTGGCCGGAACCGAAACAGGTGAACTTATTGTATACATGGTTGGATCCGGTGTAAATGTGGTCAGCTTGAAAGGTCACTCCGCCGCCATAAGAGTGCTGGCCGCCGGGCTTGATGACCACTTCTGGATAACAGGGGCGGACGACTGTATGCTGAAGCTATGGAAACCGATGGAGGAAGAATGTGTGGCGGTACTGGCAGGACACTCCGCGCCGGTTCGCTCCGCATGTTTTCTTGACAATGGCTCCATGGTGGCCGGTGGAAGCAGTGATGGAACTGCAAGGGTATGGGGTCTGGAGTGGTCGCCGGCAGGAATCGAACACTGAGAATCGCACATGGGAATCTGGATTTCTGCCCTAAATAGGTGCCTTCTTCGCTGCTCGCATGCCGGATTTGGTCTGAGGAATCGGAAAAGTGAAGACAAAAATAAATGCCACAAGGTTCGTCAATGATCTCCGCTCAGGAAAGGACGCGGAGGAGATGATGAGCCTCTATGGGCTCAACCGAAAGGGTATGGACAAGTTGTTGAGGGTCCTTGTGGACAAGAACATGTTGGGCCCGTCGGAATCAGCTTCCCTGTTATCCGGGCTCCGTCCACCGACCGAAGCGCGGGCCCGGGATGCCCGACTCGACTCGACAGCACAGCCGAACGCCGCCCATGACCGCAGAGAGGCTCAGCAAGCTCCCGAATCGGCTTGTCCCCAATGCGGAGCGGCGGCGTCGAGTAAAGCGCTCACTTGCCCCGAATGCGGTCATGTGCTTCCCGGTCAGCAAAGATGGGAAGATGTGGACCCGAAACAGGCACTGCTCGATCGAGTGCCCCCTTGGCTTCTAGGGTGCATCTTGGCCTTGCCCATCCTGATCGCCACGATTTACGTATGGAAGAACATAATAGTGCCCATGACTGAAGCCAAGATGGAAAAGAAAGCCGCGACCAGGAAACAAGTACGTTCATCCCTGGGAATGAGCCCGGAATCCCGAACGCGCCTGCCCACAAACCCTAATGCCAAGGCCCGACTACAGCAGCTATTGGACCGGTTGATAGCCCAAGACATCCTTGCGGACGTTGACCAGGATGGGACAGTCATGACAGCGGGCTCCGCATGGCTGGATCTCTCCAAACCGGGGACAGTGACGTTGGTGAAAAAACTGATGGACGCCTTGGTCGCGGCCGGGCACCACGGCCAGTTCACGGTCATGGATCTCTGGGGCAACACTTTGGTCACTGCCGACATAGATTCCATCGTGGTTCACGAAGCATTGGAGTCCGAAAGGTCCGTCGGCCCCGGTATCCAGGAACAGACTGTCCCCAAAACTCCCCGCGGCAAAAAGACTTCGGGCAAAGGCCAAGAGCAAATCAAATCCAAGAAGCCAAAACCCAAGCCCAAGTCGCCCAAGACAAGAACACGAGGAAAGAACCCTCAAGGTCGATAGTGCAGCCGCAAAGCGAGTCAGATGTTGACCGATTGTTCCCCAAGAATTTTGTATGCCGTATCAGTCCTGGGCCGGGGCCGCCGAATTCGCCTGGGTACGGCATATAGTAGTTCTCGAAAGTTCTCACGGATATCGAGACGAGAGGGCTTCGTTTCTGGGAATCCTACGTTACTTCTGAGAAGCGCTATATGATGAAGTCTTTGGGAAGGGGTCTGGGGGAAGCTTTTCTATCACGCCTTGGCCTGATTCCCCCAGATTACTCTTGTAAAGGCGAATCCCTATCAGTTTCCGTGACAACTTTCGACAACTACTATAGTGATTGCCAAAAGTAATTTCCGATTACTCTGAGAATCAGTCATGTGGGGCAGGCTTTCCAGCCTGCCATTCGGTCAGAACTTTTGGCAACTGCTATATGCGCGCGGTTTGACCGGTCCAGGGGCATCACCCCATTCCAACGTCCGGCCGATTCTGTGGTCAGGGGTTTGACCGCGCCCGTGTTCCACGCGCGGTCATGATGATCATGAATCCGATCCCCACAAGGATTGCAAACCACAGCGTGCAGATCCGGAGCAGTATTATGGCAGGCAATCCTTGAGTGTAGGAGATTCCCATTACCGCTAGAAGCCCCGACATGCCTGCTTCCGTTCCGCCGATTCCTCCGGGGAGCATTGAAAGCGCTCCCACAATTTGACCGAAGCAGTATACAAAATTGGCCTGCAATAGGGTCGATGGAAGGTGCATGGCTTCGAGGATCAGGTAGAGCGACAGCGATTCCATCCCCCACGCGATGGTCGAGACAACCAGGCCCACAACGAAGATACGCGGTGTCATCAAATCCCGGCCCGTTAGAAGGATCCCGAGAATTCTCTCTGAAACCCACTTCAGAAAAGATATTCCGGCCAGTGCTTCAAGGACCGGTCGGTATATTCGCTCCATGCACAGGAAGACCCCGCCCGCTATGACCAGACCCGCGCACAACAAAAAAATGGCTATCCAACCGCTGAACATCAGCACCGACAACGACCCCAGGAGCAGCACTCCCCACAGGTCCATCAGACGCTCCACAACGAGTATACCCACGACCCGTGTCAAGGCCACGCCGTGGTCCTGTTTCAAGAAGACGCCTTTTATTGCTTCTCCCATCTTGCCCGGGGTTCCCGTGAGAGCAAAGCCCGCAAGGAAGACACTAACAGAATACCCGAGCGGGACCCGCTCACCGGCCTGCGCCAGGTAGTAGTGGAATCGCAGGCCTCGGAGCAGCCATCCGACAATTGCCAGAACCAGCACGAGCACGAGGGTGCCTCCTGGAAACGCTGCCAGAGCCCCGATCACGTTGCGGTAATCCGTAGCCAAGGTGGCCGCTGCATATAGAATCACCCCCACTACGGTGAAGATCAGTATGGAGCGGATTACTCGCGGCGAGCCGAATCTTGCCACTTGGGTGTCAATATGTTCCGCGTTGCTCGTGAGTTCGTGTGTTCGCGTGGTTTCCAGGCCTTCAGCTTCCGGCATGATATATCTTTCCGCGATCAACGGCTCGGAGGTTGTTGCTGCCGAGGAAAATATACGCAAGCGCGACTGAAATTCTCCCACGCCGCGTCCAGTTTCCCTCTCAGGTCCCGAAGAAAATAGCTCAATCGAACCGCCCTGGGATCACGGGGACCCATACTCCTGAACACCTGGTACTGGTGAGCGTACATCTGCCACATGTTCTTCCAGTGTTTTTCAAGGTTCAGGCATCGCCCATATTCAGGATTCGTGAGGTCGGGTCGAAACGCATATTCGGCAGGCATCTGTTGCTGACCCGGCATCTGCTGTCGGCTCGGGGCCTGTGGCTGCCCCGGCGCGGGTGGTGGTCCATGAGGAGCGGGCATTTGGCCCGGATAGGGCTGCTGGGCTTCAGCCGCGATCGGTAGGATGCTGACGATTGACACCAACAGGACAATGGTTGTCTTGCGAACTGGTTGGGGGATCATGATCGCCTCGTAGACATTTGAGCTTCCCGGCCGAAGATCGCGGCTGAGCCGCGCGGCATCGTGAGCTCGTGTTCCGAATTTGAAAGCGTTCACCGTGAACCGTACAACCTCCCGGAATTACGTATGGGGGAGGGTTGGAGGGGGAGATGAGGCGCCCCCTCCATTCTCACCGGGCGCAGAACCGCTTCAAGCCCGGTGAACCAATACCCGAACATGCCCACCACGTTGCGTGGACCAGCGCAACCCTACTGGAAGCGGATCGCTGCGTCAAGGCCCGTTTGCCGGGTCTCCCAAGCGATCAGCCCTGGTTTTCCGGGGGGTCTGATGTTCCGGTATTCGAAACACGAGGTAATAAAGAGCAGTCACGAGTATGAGCACGATAATCCCGGACCACAGAACATCCGAAGGGAAATGTCCTCCCTGGGCCACTCGTGCAACCCCCATCACAATCCCGTAGGTGATCCCGAGCACGAGCGCTCCCACGGAAAGCGCGGGATGCAGCGGATAGAGTGCAACCGCGGAGGAAGTGGCGAACCCTATGGAAGCATGTCCACTGGTGAAAGACTTGCCCCTGCCGGAAACACCCATCTCCCAGGGCTTCTGATACTTGAATTCTCCCCCGAACTCGGAGACCTGTACAGGACGGGGGCGTCCCCAGTACTCCTTCAAGATGCCGTTGACCAGGAGCCCGGGCCCGATAACCACGGTCAGAATCATCACCAGACAGGCCCTTTTGTATTCGGATCGGGCTCTCCCCAGCCATGCCGCCACGTACAGCCCCAGCGCTCCCGCGAGGAGTAAGAACGGCGGAATCTCGCCATAGTCGTAAAGCTGTGCCCAGGGCGTTTCTCTTCCGTAGATCCATCCTTGGTTCGCGCCGCCTTGACCATAGAACTCGGATGTCCAGCCCAAGTCCGCGCCGGTCCAGACCAGCACAGCCGTAATCGCGATGCCGAACGCAAAAAGACCTACAATGATAGTCAATCCCTTCAAGCGAGGATGTTCGGTCAGCATTTGAACTCCAATGCCGAATTCTCTTCGAGGCCCGCGATACGGAGGCGCTACCGAAACCAAACGGCCCAAGACCGGGGAATCCCCGACCGCTCAATCCAGGGATCATGGCACGCGATCAATTCCCGATCAAGAAATTTGATGATGTGCCGGAAACCATTCACTTGCGCGGGGTAGACTTTTCGTCGAGCGTGTCATTGCGAGAAGTGAAACGACGAAGCAATCCCCATATTCACCGCGCATGAGATTGCTTCCTCCGGTTCAAGCCCGGAGTCGCAATGACATTCTCGGACACCCCCGGATGATTGCCGATAAAACACACTATTTCCAGCGGACCCCAGACAAACCGGATTCACGACAGTCACGTCGTTATCTGGTAGAATCCCCCAATGGTGTCAACGTGCGACCAAACTATTGCATCCACAGCCGGCCGATACTTCAACTATCTGGGAACCCACCTACCCTACCAGACGGCAGGAGATGAATTTTACTTCCAGCCCAGATGTGAAGCCGCTGTCGGACATCTGGGAAGCCTGGACATTCTCGATACCGACCGGATAAGCGCTCATCTGGAACATGTGCGAGAACTGTCCACGCTCCTGCACACAGAACCCGGGGCGGACCTGGAAACAGAGATCGACCGGATCACCCTCAAGCAGAGCATGGAACGATTCCTGTGGCAGTTCGGCCAAGTCAAGGTGTGGCGCTCGGACCCGACCCTGTACACAAAGATCCCTGTATTTGCCGTGGATGAGGTCATCTCTCGGGAAGCCGCGCCTGTCGAGGAAGTCAGAGACCCGTTGTTGGCCCTTCTCTCACAGATTCCCCAATTCCTGGAAAAGGGTCTGACCAATCTCCATAAGCCTTCTGATATGGCCCTTGAGGTTGCCCGCGATATGACGGCTGACGCTCTGGCCTTCTTTCAGAGTGATGTCCCGCTGTTCATCGAGGAACGCTTTGCCGCGGATAGGGAACTGATTTCAGCCAATAGTAGGGCATGTGAGAGTTGGGAAGAGTTCCACACAGGTCTGTCAGGATTGCACACGGGAGCACGTTTTGCCGTGGGCCCTGATGGACTGGCCGAGATCTTCTCGAAGGGCGTGGGCATGGACGTACCACTGGATGAAATCGTCTCGATGGCGCAAGAAGGGTTCCGGACCATCCAGGAGAAGCTCGCCGCGTTGGCCGAGACCGTAAGTAGGGACAAGAACTGGCCCGCGCTCTTGCAGGAAACCGAGGCCGATGCCGATGGTTCCGTGGATCTGCTCGATCTGTACGCCACTGAGGTGAAGAACTTGCGGGAGTTGTTCCATGCTCACGATCTAATCTCATTGCCACAGGCTGAACGTGTTGAGGTTCATCCCACACCTTCCTATCTCCAGGCGATCCGTGCCACAGCTTCTTACAGGGCCCCGTTGACCGGAAGCAACGGTCAATGCGGAGTGTTTCACATTTCACCTTCTGACGGGTCTTCCGGATTGATTCGGGCCCATTGCGCTTACCTTTCCGCGCATGAAACATATCCGGGACATCATATTCTGGACGCGATCAGGCTTGGTCATGCCAACCCGATCCGTCGTCAGATCGAAGCGCCGTTGTTCTATGAAGGGTGGGCCTGTTACGCGGAAACCCTTTTGGATGAACTGGATTACATAACCGACCCACGCCTGCAGATGGTGCAGTTGCAGCGTCAACTTTGGCGGAACATGAGGTCGATCCTGGACGTGAAGCTGCAGACCCGCGCGATTACCACGCAAGCCGCTGCAAAGGAAATCGAGAGCATCGGGTTCCCGCGGTCCGTGGCTGAGCGCCAGATTCGACGGTTTTCGCTCACGCCCGGGTACCAATCCTGCTATTTCCTCGGTATGAGCGAAATACTCCGCTTACGTAAGCGATACGCTCCTGTGCTCGGTTTGAAGGGCTTCCACGACACCCTGCTGCAAGGCGGCCAAATCCGATTCGATCTGGCGGAGAAAAGACTGGAAGCGGCTGCGCGTGAGGTCCGGAAATGAAGGCGACACGGCCTGAATGTGATGGAGTTCCTTCCCGTGGCTTGGTCCCATGCCAACTAACATGCCTAGAACAAAGGCACGAGGAAGCATGAAAATGCCCGTACAGCGCGGGGTTGCGGCCGTAGGGGCTACGCATGCGTCGCCCTCTTTCCATGCTTTCCAGCCGCTGGATAAGGCGCCTGACACGGCTATGCCGTGTCATACCAATGCGCTTTCAAAGAGGGAACATATGGCTCAAGTCCGGAAGGGAAAAATCCCCCCTGCCCCCCTTTGAAAAAGGGGGGTTAGGGGGGATTTTGCGACTCGGTCCATCACCTGTACACTGTACTGCTTTGAACGCAACTTGGTATCAGTCCTCCCCCGTGAGAAGCCAATTCCGCTCGGGTACCGCCTATTATGAAGTCTTTTGGAGGGGGTCCGGGGGGACCTTTTCTACCGAGAAAAGGTCCCCCCGGATTACTCTTAATAAAATTCCCGTATCAGCCAGGTTTTGTGGCGACCACGATGGTGCGGTTGTTGAGGTAACCGTAGTCTCCGGTTTCGCGGTGGGATGCATAGTTGTTTTGTATTGTGATCGAGGAAAATCCCAGTTCGGTGAGAAGCTCGGTGATCCTTTCGGGACTGTAGAGTCGCACGCAATAGGTCTCATCTCGGATCAGGCCCTCTGTTTTTGAAAGGACCATTTCCCGGCTGTATACCATGTCTTGTTCCATTTGCCGTTCTCGGCAGATCACTATTTCCTCATCCGCCTCGTGCCATGCCATTGGCTTGAAGTTCTCCGTGATAAAGTCCTTACAGGTGAGGTCCAGTAGGAGTTTGCCTCCGGGGGCCAGAAGCCTGTGAGCCTCGAGCAGGAATCTCGTGTCATCATCAGCGTTGACAAAGTAACCGAATGAGTTGGCCATTACGATCGCGGCGCGGAAAGCCCCGGAAGTCAAGCCGGTTTCTCTGGCGTCTTTCCTTATGAACTTGGTCTGTAGTCCCATAGATCGAGCGGTCTCTCTTCCCCGGTCTATGAGGAAGCCGGAATAATCGACTACAGTCACATCCTCGAACCCGCGGCTGGAAAGCTCCATCGCATGCCGACCGTGCCCCCCGCAAAGATCCAGAATGGGCCAGGGTTTCTGTAGTTCAAGCCGCGATTCCACCATGTCCGCTTCCCGGCAGGTCAATTCATCATCGCACACGGACCGGGCATCGGTGATGAGGTACGTCTCATCAAAGAGAGTCTTCCACCAATCAGGATTGATTTTCACCGCTTACGCTTCCCTTTTCGGCCAATGAGCCGCACGAGGTATCCGTGCTTCGAGCAAAAGGACCAAACCTCAAGGAGACCATATCGCCCTGCGCGGAGCAGCTACCGCAAAAAGGTCTCCCGGATCATTCTCCAAACTCTTCCGTTTTCTGTCTTATCCACCCCCTGCCGGCCGACTGTCGGGTAAGGCGGCCGGCACGGCTATGCGTGTCGGGCTTTGCCCCGCGGCAGCCGAATTCGCCTGGGTACCGCATACCATGAAGTCTTTGGGAGGGGGTCCGGGGGGACCTTTTCTACCGAGAAAAGGTCCCCCCGGATTACTCTTCTCTCTTCCACCTCTTCCACCTCTTACGCCCGCTAGTGGTCGATCAGATCAGCGCCGAAGCTGAAGAGGCCGTCCGATACCATGAGAGCCGGGCTCCCGTTCCAGGGTTGAGCCAGGGCCAGTTCTTTTTCCGTGTCTCCGATGCGGACCAGCTTGTCGAGGCGTCCTTCCCGCCAGAATCGTTCGAGCTTCACCGAATCCTGCCAAAGGTTGCCCGCGTACCGCCCCAGATCCAAGAGGTGTTCCTCGGTCAGCAGCCTGGGACGGAGCAGTATCTTGATCGGCCCCAACAGGTAGGTGAATCCCATTTGAACCGCTTGCTCGTTGATTTCATTTTGTATGTCCGTGTACGCCGCGACACCTATGTCAACGAGCGCTTGATTGATGCGATCCACGGCTTCACGGTAATCGACCCCGCTCTTGAGCACGGCCAGAGGCTGTATGCCGCCGCCGGAACCCACGTTGGTGGGAATGCCGCCGAATCGCGCCAGAAACCCCTGGAGGCCCTCGGCCGTGATAAAGCACCGGAAATCGGTCTGCCATTCCTTGAGGGAAACTGTGTCGTGTTCCGGCTCAGGCCAGGCGCTTTGTTCCGTCCATATGGGAATCGGCACAAGCTGCTGGACGATGTAATCTCCCGCGTCCAGCGCTTTCTGAATACATGCTGAAGGGTTATCCTCCTGCTTCCCGACGAATATGCCGTGCCCCGAGTACCCGTGCGCAGGTTTGAGCACCACGTTGCTCCAGTTGGCTTGGGTCCACGCGGGAAGGTCCGGTATGGTTTCCTGATCCGGTCCGGTTGTGGAGCGGTCATGGAACTGGCGGGTCCAGGGTGTTTTTTCCACTGTGGTTTCGCTCAGTTGGTTTCGGAATTCACCGTGTACAGCCTCGAAGAGTCCCTTGGCCCCCAGCGGTTCCATGCCCCTTGGATTCACCAGAATGCCCTGCTTGATTGCTTCCTTTATGGCCGTGATCTCCTCAGCCTCACCGATCTTCACCAGGGTATCCAGGTTGAAATCCATAAAGATCACGGTGGCTTCTTCCCCATGACACAGCACGTTGCCGTTCTTCAGCGCAAGATGCGAGGGGCCTGCCAACGAAGCTTTCACATTATCCAGCTTGTTCAGGTGATCCACCAGGTTCTTGTTTTCCAGCACGGTATCCAGGGTTTCCTGTTCCGCGAGGACCACAGCGTGAGCCTTGTTCTTTCCATGAATCGACTCATGTGCTTGCATTATCATGCGCAGGAATCCCGGGATCGGATTGATCCTCGGATCATCGAAATCAATGTCGATTCCCGTATCCACCGTGGTCTTGATCAGTTCCCAGGCCCGCTTACCGAGCTTCTGAGCGATACGCTGATAATCCCACCCACCGGGACTACCCATGTTCCATTCACCGTGATAACCCTTGACCGTCTTCATATGGATTTTTCCTTGGAATATATTGATAGCGCCTTCGGACCGCTGAATCCTTACGGTATCAGACACATAGCTCACCGCGCAACCCTTTTCCTACCGGTTCCCGAGCTTTCACTTTCCAGCGGGGACAAGTCTTCGTAGGGGCGTAGCATGCTACGCCCTCTTCATGCCGGTATTCACGCAGAGCAGACCTGCTATCGCCATTGTGGGATTTGGGCCACTATTCCAAGCGCCTTTCTGATCGAGCCGCGCGTCACTGAACGGTTACACCGGTCCACAATCAAAGGAGCGAGATCTGAAGAGTATTCACCACAGAGACACAGAGGCACAGAGAAGAATCAGATCCGGGCAGATCACAGCGTTTCGGCATCAGAAGAATTGTCGCTTCTGCGCGTAGTCATCCGCCAAGGTCGGTTCACCCCCACGTGCGTGGGGTCTATCCGATCCTCTTTCTGTTGTTCCAGATGGCGTGCCAGCTATTCATCATTGATCGGAGGGGTCTGACGGTGAGGAACGCCCTTATCCTCGCAAAGTCACCGGTGTGCCAGCTATTCATCATTGATCGGAGGGGTCTGACACCAAACTCGCCTACGAACATCTACCGTTAGAGATGCGTGTGCCAGCTATTCATCATTGATCGGAGGGGTCTGACAAGATCAACCGCAAACGCAGGCGTCGTGGCAAGCAGGTGCCAGCTATTCATCATTGATCGGAGGGGTCTGACTTGGCTGCATCCCGCGCGCAACTCACCAATGAACAGGCGTGCCAGCTATTCATCATTGATCGGAGGGGTCTGACCCTGATAACTGCTCGGGGGTTCCCCGGAACAATTCCAGTGCCAGCTATTCATCATTGATCGGAGGGGTCTGACTCTGACATAAAAACCCCCTGTCCGTATATCTTCCTATGTGCCAGCTATTCATCATTGATCGGAGGGGTCTGACCAAACAGAAAACTAGTGGAGGTGATTGATGAGCAAAGTGCCAGCTATTCATCATTGATCGGAGGGGTCTGACCACGACAATTTAGTGACAGCAGTAGTGCTCTGGCCGTAGGTGCCAGCTATTCATCATTGATCGGAGGGGTCTGACAAGCCAATATGCTGGGCCTTCTGCACTTAATTCATCGTGCCAGCTATTCATCATTGATCGGAGGGGTCTGACCGGATGATTTTGGGGTGGACATCGAAGGCTGGGTTGGTGCCAGCTATTCATCATTGATCGGAGGGGTCTGACAGGTAGGCAAGGCGCGGAAGACTGCGAAGGACATGTGCCAGCTATTCATCATTGATCGGAGGGGTCTGACTGCCTACCCTGTAACCAGTCTGATATCAGGCAGATACGGCTTCGTTTGCGAGTGGCTCTCACGTACAAGCCGATCAAAGCCTGTGGACGAATCCCTCATTTGCTGAAACCCTGAAATCATGTCTGAAACCCACACACGAACGGCCCCGGGTCTTGCCGGCGGATCAGGCCGCTCGTCCCTCTTTGAATTTCAAAGATCGATCAACAATAAATAACCACCGGCGGGCGACTGTCTGTAGCAGCTGTGGCACTGCCGCCGGATCAATAAAGGCGACCCTATAGATCAACACAAATTTACTCCGAGTTCCGGAAAAAGTCAATATATCATCACGGATTTGTCGGCAAGTACAAGGGGGGTCCCGATTACTTTCCAGTGTTCAGGCATGGAATCACGTTTCCCGTCAACCGGCCCAAGTCTGATGAGAATGGCCTGATCCTCCTTGCGATGAAGGATGTCGCTTATTTTTTCTCTTAGCACCACCATGTCCTTTTCGGTAAGTTGACATAGAAATACCGAATATTGAACGTGCTCCCCGTACCCACGAAGTAGTTTGAATATTCGCCGAAGCCGCTTGTCGTTTGCCACATCGTACGTTACCAGTACAAAGTGCCGCATGGTTCACCTCGTTGTCAGCGGATGGTATTCTTCAATTTCACCGGCGAAGAACCTACCGAGGAGTCGGGCTTCCAGGGTGAAAATGCGTCTGTAACTAAGCCGGTAACCAAAAACAGGGTGCGTAACCATTTCATCGACCCGCCTTTCGTAGGCTCTTATCCAGCGCTTTTTCGGATTTGGCTTGAGAACGCAGAATCCGTCTCCCTGTACGAAGTCACCGGCTGCAAAGCTGCCTTCATTGACCGCCCGCAGCACTGTGGAATCGACCACCAACGGCCTGAAAGCCTCCATCAGGTCGAGAGCGAGAGCGGGACGTCCCGGCACAATGGCGTGATAGAATCCGTATAACGGGTCCATGCCGGCGCCGTGCAACGCGGTCATGAAGTCCCGTAGCAGCATTGTGTAACCAAAGGAGAGTAATGCATTTGTCGGGTCTTTCGGCGGCCTCCGATTGCGACCCTTCATCGGCTGAACGCCATCTTTGTGATGCAACAGAGAAGGAAAAATACCCCAATAGACTTTTGCCGCATATCCCTCGATTCCGCGCAGCGTTTCCATACTTTCTGCCTTTGCAGCCTTGCTCCGGCACTCACGCAAACTCTTCAACGAACCTTCGACCGGCGAGTGCTTGGCGTTCCGCCGCAAGAGTACTCGCTGGTTTTCGATCTTCACAGCAACGATCCATCGGGCGAGGCTCAGGCAAGCCTCTGCATCATCGCACACCCTGTACTGGGACCTTCGCAGCTGAACGTTTTTTTCCAATGGCGCCGTGGTCATGGCCCGCAGCCAGCCCCCGCCGGTCAACCAGGAAATACCGATGCCGCGGTCGGCAAACGCGAGAACGGCCTGGGTGCTCATCTGTACATTTCCCCAGCAGCAGACATGGGCCACATCCTTGATCGGTACGAGGGAGTCTTTCTCATCCGGTGTGCTTATCTTGACCGCCTCACCGGTTTTCCCGATACGCGTTCCCGGTGTTATGACATGCAGCAATCCGCAGTCATCCCGCCCGGGATATAGCTGCCTTGGTTCATCCAGCCTACCCTTGACGTGCAGGGTTTCATCCGGTAGGCAGACATGATTGAGTGAGCAGCGGATACACTTCTTGGAATCAAGCAACGGCTCGGGCATGGGGCCGGAAGCCGTCAACCGGGTCTGTTCGGCCACCCAGCGCAAGGCATCTATGAGTGACTGCTCCCAGGGGATTTCCACCAGGTTTTTTGTTTTCTGGTAGTAGAGGCGCCCGCGAGAGCAGGGGTGACCGGCTTCCCTGAGCAAAGCCATTTGCCCGGCCAACTGTACCTGATCGTTCCCCCAGGCAACTCCCATGAGTTCACACGGCCCAACCTCAAAAGGCGCCTTTCCATCCGGGGCAGGCCCACGTTTCACCTCCACAGGTATCAGTCCACCAGAGTCTTCAAGAACCACGTCGAACTTGCCCACGATCCCCAGGTCGTGCGAGGAAAGGGTCATTTCCCGCACCAAATCGGCCGGCCATGGCGATGCGGCTTCGCTGTTTTCCGCTTCCCCCGCGCCGGCTTTGGTTTTGGACAGCCGCTTGCCGTGGGCGATCCGTCCCTCAAGGGTGTCGATGCTTTCCTCGAACTGTTCCTGTACATACATCAGGTGGAAGAGGCGGGGACAATAGACAAACTCATTGAGTCCCCGCAGCTGCGTCATGTACCGATCTTCAGTCTCTGAGGTCGCTGCTGTCATCAAAGATCTCCCCTCTATTTGCCACGTCCCTTTGGCTTCATAGCTTTCCATACCCGGCGTTTTACTATCGACCAGTGTTCTTTCGAAGGAATCCAATATCTCCGATCGAACAGCACTCCGGAAGGGTCGCGAAAAAAGGTCACCCGAGCATCGTCGGCATCAACGTCGAGTTCGGCAAGGGCTTCCCCCAGATCATCCCCTTTGGCGGTAGTGTCGTCTTTTTCGGCCTTCAATTTCTTCTTCTTGGCGCCCAACGGTTCCATTACATAGCGCTTGCTCTTGGGTTGTGCTTGTGCGTCAGGCACAAGATGAAACAGGTAGCGTCCGTTTTCCAGCTGCTGTAATGCGCCCAGCAAGCGTACCCCTGGCTCTCCGTCAAGTTCATAGACATCCTTCTCGTCTTTCGTTGTTATTTTCCTGCACCTAATACGGTACGCGTCTCCACAACGGCCCCAGAAGCGCCGTTGGAGGTTCTGGGCCGCGTTGAGGTCTGCATGGATGATGTGGGCTGTCTTCCCATCGGTTTTCAGCGTGGCGAACAGTTCGCCGCCAGACCAAGGGACCAGCATTCCGGGCTCAAATTTATCTTTGAGCGCGGCTTGAATTTCGATGAATTCCTTATTCTTTGAGCTGCCGAGCATCCATTCCAGCTCATTGACCACATATCGTTTGGGCAGGCCGTCTTCAAAGTCGTCTGGTCCCAAACACCGGCAACGCACCCCCGGCGCGCCATTGGAGGCCAGATACCGGCTGCTGAAGCCGGCCATGGTGGTTTGGACCACCATGCCATAGATTTGGGCTTGCATCTCGGTTTCGGCAACAATTTCCCGGTGGCTCCATTTCATGAGCTGGGAGTTTTCCCTGCGCGGGCGATCGACCCGAAAGCGGTACCGGGCCAGGTCTTCAAACAGGATCACTCGGCAGGGTTCGTGCTTTTCCAGCCAGCCTTTTCCTTCCTTGCCCGGAACAAATCCCCGCGCGGCCTGAACGATAAGATCGGCCCCGCTCTTGGTGCGGTCTTCCTTGAGCCGGTTGATGTGATGAAGCAAGCGAGAGGCTATTGTGCCGAATTGTTTCTTGTCCTGGCGGTTGACTTCCCCGTAGGTTCTGCCTCGAAGGTTCCAACTCAGAATCAACTTGCGTACGTTTTCAAGGTAATCAACCATCCAGATCGATTTACCGCCCGCGTAGTTTCGGCGCTCACTCCAATCCTTCCACGAAGCGGATTTCGGGCGCGTGCTTCTTCTCCACTTGCTAAACTCCGCGGACACCTTTTTTTCGGCTTTGTCGTAGAAAATCCGGCAATGCTGCTGCCAAAGTTCAGGTGTGGTTTTGAATTTCTGATCGTCCAAACCTTGGAAGGTGTCCTTGGACAATTCGGAATCCGTCGAAGCATCGTCAAAAGAATCAAAGAAGGCTTTAATCTGATCCTCCCGCTTTTGCTCCTCTGTTATCACACTGAGTCGCAGAATGTTTTTCAGCCGGCCGATGTCGCGCCTGCGGGAACCGATTTGGTTCCAGGCCGCCTTTCGTGCCTCTTTCTCCTGTTTGGTCGGTGTTTCCCCGGGCAAAGTGAGTTTGAAGCTGCGTTCGTGCTTCGCCCATAATTTTCCTGGATCGTCGTTGTCTCGGTCATCGGCCGCCGGGAAGCAGAGTCCCTTTTCAGGTCTGCCCTGAACTAATTCAAAAACGGAGCAGGACGCGAAGGTGCGCAGTCCCAGATCAACAGACAGCACTCGCATGCCGGGCTGGAGTTTGTTTGCATGTTTGCTCTTGTTGGAGAGGGCAGTATTGAAATGATGGACTTCCGGCGGTGTGGCGACCCGACCGGTGCCGTCCAGCCAATCTTCCGGGGCCTGAGTTTGCACGTCAAGGGTCAGTTTGAACCAAACCGGACCGGGCCTTTGGGAAAGATCTTTGTCCTCACGTTCCTTGTGCTCGAGGTACGGCCTGTGGAAGAGTAGCTCCGCGCCGCCGGCTATGCCTTCAAAAGACTGATGGGAAGATCGATATCGGCATCGTTTCTTGCCCTTGCCGGCATCTTCAACCTTGAGACCAGAGAACTGGCCGCTTGGGGCGAGTGGGATAGTAAAGGCTTTCTCATTCAAAACGCCATTTGGTTCCTGCACCAGCAGAGTGAGTCCTACCAGCAAACCCGCTTCGGTTGGGTCTATAGAGTATTTGCGCAGGTTACTGCCGCCGGGGGCCTCGTACCAGGTCCATCGGGGATGCAGATGCGCATCGGCGAATGTCATCAACGAGTATTTCTTTCGCTTCTTGAGAATCCATTCAGCCGCATTGAGCTTCACCAGCGGGGTAAGGCTGTCCGCGTCCTTCCAAAGGTGTTCGCGGCCGTCTTGGGCCAGCCATAGGAAAAGAGCCGGGTCACCGAATTTGCCCCGTAGTTTGGTTTGGAGACGCTTGTAGATCTGTTCCCGTTCCTTTTCAGTTTTTCCATTCTTAAGCCAAGCCTCCCGCACCCGGTCCCAAGCGCGGATGGACCTAACGAGGATTTTGAACGGTCTTTCATCGTCCACCGATGCCACGCGCTTGAGTTCTGCATGGCGTTCTGCTTCGTATTCACGCAATGTGTTGCAGTTGGATTCCAGTCCACAGCAGTCGTCACGAAGCTTTTCCAAATCTGATTTGGCCCTTTCATGCTCCTTTTTCGTTCGGTGATTCCAGCTTTCCCACGACAGAAAATGGGCCACGGCGAGGCGCAAGGCAAGTCGGTTCCAGACGTTCCCAGGAGTTTCTTTGTCAAAGAAAAGATCTCCGATCGGCAGAAGGCCAAGCTCCTCCCAGAGCTTTTCCCGTATCTTGATCCGCGGATCCCGCGATAATTCCATTTGCTTCTTGGCATAAAGCTCTGCCCAGACGTCATTGCCCTTGTCTTTCTCTTTCTTCCATTTATCTTTGTTGAAATACTTGTTTTCGTTGATTTTATTTTGAACAGCGGGTGATTCAAACCATTCGTTAGCGGTGTCCGGGGCCACTCGGTAAAAACATGCCTGTCCCTCATCATTCTTGGAGGTGAAGTGATCGACATTGCCCGTGTCATGCGCCTCCTTTTCTATCGGGATTATCCAGTTTGGGAGATCGCCCATTCTCTTGCTGGAAACTTCAGCGAACGGCCCGGACCAGTCCTTGTCTTTGCCGTCTTTGATGGCGCATGTGTCAGGGTCAAACAGTGGACCGGAATAACCGGAGCCGATGCTTTTCGCATCCCCCTTTAGGGGTTCGCCCTTGTCATTTAGTAGACAGGATGGGACCATCTGTTCATACAGCAGCCGCAAAGCCTTCAGTATCTCTTCATCGCCGCCGATGCCTTCTTTGCCGTTGCGGCGCTGGGCATCCCGCGCCATCTGCAAGGCATCCGTAACGACCTGACTCTCCGGGATCTGAACCTCGTTGTTCTCCTTGTCAAGCGTCCAGTACGAAGCGCCTCTGCATAGCAGCAGAATCCGTTCGATCTCTGCGACAGCCTGGTTGATCTGCTTGTGAGTCGTCCAGAGGGCCCGCCGCAGTTTGCCGGTCTCCGCCTTTTTTCCTAGAACCATTTTCAGGTTTATTGTGCGTGTTGGCATCAGTATTCGCCTCCTGTAATCTTCCCGCCCGTAACCGGAAAAACCTTTCCAAGCACGTCATTGGTACTTGGGGGTTTTGATCATGGCCACCATCCCTGTCTGGTTTTCCATGGGATAGAATGCGTTGAGATAGTGCCCAGTCACGTCCTCGTAAGATTCGTACAGGTCCGACAGGGCCTCCAATTTCTTGGACAGATCTCTTGCGGGGAGTCCTCTTTTCCGGATTCAATGAACCGCAGGATCTTCCGTTGTCGAGCAAGTTGCGTTCCTCGCATTCCACCGGGCTCCCTTGCAGGTGTAAGAGATTGGAGACAAATAGAGTAGATGATCTTACCACCTCAGAAGCACGTTGTGAAGTTGGAAAATTGACAGCCGCGATGCAGTGGGCCGGTAACGGGCGGCTCGATCAGAAAGACAACTGAAATGGTTAGTCAGTTCCCACAAAGGCCATTCGCGGTGTGTTCCACGTGGTACGCGGCATGAAGAGGGCGCAGCATGCGGCGCGCCGTACACTCTGCCCCACGACGGGTCTGGACCCAAACGTAGGGGCAGACCTATGTGTCTGCCCTCACCTTCGAAGCCCCCCGTAACTGAAGGCTTGCCCCATAATGCAAAAAGGTTGTTGACAAATATTGGGGATCAGGTTACAAGGTAATCTAGTAGGAGAAAAACGTGATCGCCGTGAATAGCAGACTCTTTTACTTTTATTTTAGGAGACGCAAGATGCCCTGAGTGTGGCGATCCGACCAATTATACGAAAAAGCGGAGCACACACTCCGCTTTTTTTTTTGGCAAAAACGCCGGAAATCCCTGGCCCGGCTTTCGAGAGGATACAGACGATTATGGAACCTTCAGCCAATCGAAACACTGCCGATAAAGCTAACGGCTCCGAAGAAAGACTGAGCATTAACGATCGACTGGCGCTTATCGGTCTCATTGATGAAGGAGTGCGCCTCGGTTCATCCGATTCCCCCATTGTGGCGGACCTGTTCGACAACCTCTGGAATCTGGTGGACGGCACTGTGTCCGGCAGCAAAGTCGACAAGCTCAATGCCGGAGAAACAGGGAATGGTTTCAAAGTCCTTGAAATCAATGGACAGACAGGTGAAAACCTGGGCCGCCTCAACATGCTCTATCTGAAGAAGCCCATCCCATGCTACTACCTGGTGTACGTGGAAGTGGCATCGGCCTTCAGGAAAAAGGGACTGGGCCACCGCATACTCGATGAGTTCAAGAAGTTCCTGAAGAGTAAATCAGCAGTGGGGATCCTTGACAACATCATTCCCAGGGAGGATCCGACGTACGACATATACCTCAAACACGATTGGCAAACAGCGGAGAATATCCTCGGGGAATCGTGGCGGACCGAGGATTCCGTTTACATGATCTACGTTCCGCCTTCCATGTCCGGAAAGGATCTTAAGACCCCTGTAAGCCGGCTGCTGTATCACATAAAGAGGAAACGTTCCGCTATTGACATGAGGGACAATGAAGTGATGGTGGCGCGCACCATTGATGAATTTAAGGACCTGTATTCAGCCTTGCTCATCTATTTTGAACGTGAAATCCGAAACAAGGAAGATCACCCGCTCATGAGATTCATGTTCACTCGGTTCGTGACCAAACTCCTGGGATTCAGTCATCGCATCAGGAGCCTCCTTGGGTACACGGGCGGTGAATCACTGGAACAGATAGTCGTTGATCCGGAGGTGCTCGCGCTTCCCATGCAATCGTACGCGCCTCGCAATCTGGCCAGTAAACCTGCTTTCCATGCGGGTGACAGGGAGTTGTGGTTGCTACTCCCGGAAGTGCTGAAGAAATACCCGGCCCGTATCATCGAATCATTGCCCAACTACCGGAGACCCAGTCTCATGTCATGGATGCAAGAGACGGGCACGTCGTCCAGTGACACCCTGACCATCGGGGATGCCATGGATATGGGATTCGACCCCACAAGGCTCAAGGAGATCAGCATCAACGGAGAGGATTTCATTTTTGAGCGTGTTCAGGTGAGATTATTGCCGGAATTGGAAGAGCATAAGGAACTGTTGGATCGTATTTCCGCTGATATGGGAGGGGTCAGGGTGAAGAACACGACCCTGAGAACCAACCCTCCCCTGCTGGTAATAAGAGACAGAGGAAACGGGTACGTGTTGCGCCGAAAGGTGCAAGGCATCCACAGCGAGGAAGCAATAGAGCAACTTCAGAGCGCGGCTTCGCTGAAGAGTTTGAACGACTCCTTGAAGGTGGATCGGATGATAATCTCCACTGTGAGGAGCACACAGGACCTGCTGAGATCCAGGATGAACCTGGGAGATGAGAGCATACAAGGACCGTTGACATATTTTGTTTCGTGGGATCTTGAGGTCAATCGACCGAAAATCGTGGTTGACATGACCGTGTCTTTCCTGGAAACGGTCTGGGTGGCCTGATACCAACTATCATCGCAAGAAAGCGACAACGAAATATGAAAGTCTTTTCCGTTGTTTACTGGTCCGGGGCTTCGCCTCGGACAGGGTACTCCAAGAGCGCGCACGCTGCGCATGGACTTGGAGGGGAGCCACTGCGCGTGGGGCGATTGAGCGGGCCCCGGACAGCTTACGTGACACGACAGATGTCGGTAGCGCGACGTTGAAATGCCGGCCCGGCTAGGGCCTCCCCTCCAAAGATGACTGGATTCTTAAGGAATTTACAGAACCGCTTACCACATCCTGGGCGGAGTCACGGACAAGCTACCCCAAGATTTTCATACTTCGTTGTGCCTTTGTTTCTAGGCATGGAAGTTGGCCTGAGTCGCCCGGATTACGGGGCCTCCGTGGTGTCGTGATCCTGGGGCCGTGGAGAGAAAAAAAAAGCCCGACCGGATGGTCGGGCGTTCCAGAGCACACTCAGTGCGATGATTATACGAAAAACGGGGGAGTAATGAACCTTAACCGGCTTGCCGATGGTCAGAAGATGAAGCCGACCTGGACGAAGGCTCCATCCATGGTTGAGGAAAACATCTCGTTGTCTGTGTCCTTTTTCAGATTCGCGTACCGATACCCGCCTTTCACGAATCCGAATCGGCCGCGTTTGATGGGGATCAGATAGCTCAGAGCCGCTTCAGCCTCATATCCGACATTGTCGTCCAGGAATGCGATCCCGCCCTTGCACCCAATGGCCAGCGTGTTGCCTCGATAGTTCTTCAGGCATCTTTCAAACTCCACGCCCAGTACGGCAAGGTTCTTGGTGTCGTCCCACGTGACCGAGCTCTGGCCGGCTTGGACGCCTCCGATGGAAAGGGCGTCCTGAATGACCATCCAATCGACAAAGAAATTGGTGTTGCTGCCCATCTTACGGCTCAGGTTGAATACAAGCCCGGCTCTGTGCGTGTACCTCTCCCACTTGGATCGGATCTGGGAATTGCCCGTGAATTGCCGGTTCATAAAGGTGAAAGTAGTGGTCGACCTGGTGGAGGTCTCCATGCTCACCGGCTCAAAAGAGTACCTGATACCCCAACGCGGCCGGAACTGATAATGAGCGTCAATGGACCAGATCACGTTGCCGTTCTTTTTGAATCCCAGGTCGTCCTCAAAACGGACCACAGACGGCTGGATCCCGGTGGTGGTGACGCCTTTCTTCGCTTCAGCATTGAGCCTGGCAAAGAAGACCGTTGTGCCCAACCGAAACTGACCCCTGGCCGGTCCGGGGAGGCAGCAAGCGTTTCCCCAGCTCATGGGATTGAGTCCGGATAGGCTGCCAAACCTGGAAGTCAGTCCCGAATAGGGTTTGACCTTTACGGGCTTGGCTCCATCGGGCTTGACCTTTGAGATGCCCTTGTAGCTGCTGGGCGGACAATCGAGTGGTGCGCCGCTTTTTGGGTCGTGGAACGTGGAACCTGCCCATGCGGCGCTGGCGAGCATTGACACACATAATATCAATGCAAACAAGACTTTAAACGTGTTTCCTAACATATCACCCTCCCTCAGGGTTCTAATTCGTCTGAATTGGGAGCTTATTCAGTTTTGATTTTTTGTCAAGCCAAAAAAGCTTTGTTAATCAATAAATTAATCCCAAAAGCTAGAAATTAGTTTAAAAAACAGGGGAGTGCCTCCCCAGGAATAATTCGACCCCGTCAGAGCCACAATGCCTGCTCAATCCTCTGCAAATGGCCTCGAAAACGGCCATTTTGGCCCTTAGTTCCCGATATCACCGGGAAATGGCCAGCCCCCCCGGATAGAGGGGGCTGCTTGCAGTTACAGGCATCACCAAAAAAAGCCCACATCGGACACAGGCCTGGGGGCAAAAGCGGATCTGTTGGTTGAGGTTTTCCTTTTAAGGTGGCCTAATTGCAGGTGTTTTGGTTACTTGACGACGGGCCGGGCGTTGGGAAGGCCCACAATCAAGCCTGCAAGGCGTGCGAAAAACGCTGTCCGGTCATTGACGCGACCCAAGGGTTGAAGAAGGACTCCACCGCGCTGGGAACCTATGAAAAAGTGGGCGTCGGGGAAAGAATCAACGGGGCACTATGGCGGTTCTCCAAATTAATTTCGGATTCCTCCGAAACTTCTACTGTAGCGCAGACTTTCCAGTCTGCGAATCCGTGAAAACTTTCGAGAACTGCTATGGGATGAAAGTATCTCGTACGGATTCGCCTCCCCTACTTGGGACCGACGCCTCCGCGAACAAGGAAAGCTTCTATAGGAATGCGCGTTCAAACAAGTGATAAGGAGCACTGCTGGGCAAGCCGGCAGTGGCACCCTAGAAACCGATCTCACCCTCTTGATTGCGCATTTCCCTGAAAATGGATGAGCCGGGATGACCCTGACGCTTTACCTTGCACCAACTATCCAAGAGGGCGCAGCATGCGGCGCGCCGTACATGCAGGACCCGGCGAAATGCTGCCGCATTCCGCATTCCGAATTCCGAATTCTGCGCGGGACCCACGACTTTGCGGACATTTTCATGCTTCGTTGTCCCTTATCAGAGGTGGTAGTTGGAATGAAAGGGTTCCCGCAGACTCCTTCCCAAAGACTTCATCATATGCCGTACCCAAGCGAATTCGGCTGCCCCTGCCAAGAACTGAAGAACCATCCTACCCTCATTTTAACGCCAATGGGGTCTTGCCGTGGTCTTCCGGTCACTTGACTTCCGAGTAATATGGGTCGGTCTGCGAGGGGGCGGAACGCTGGAATATCCGAGAGTGGAGAATCCCCATCTTTTCAAGTCTGAATCGTAGAGCAGTCCACAGGACTCCGAGCCCATAAACCACCGATCTCCTGAAGTTGATGGAAGAAGCTTCCGCGAAATACCGAGTAGGACAGGAGATTTCTCCCAGCTTGAAGTCAAAAAATATGACCTGGGCCAGCATTTCGTTGTCAAACACAAAGTCATCGGAGTTCTGGTGGATCGGCAATTCCTGGAGCACCTTGCTGGAGAAGGCTCGGTAGCCTGTGTGAAACTCGGAGAGTTTTGAGCCGAGCAGCAGATTTTCACTAAAAGTGAGAAATCGGTTGGCCACATATTTGTAAAACGGCATACCTCCGCTCCGGGTTTTCCCCCCGATAATGCGAGACCCCAGCACCACATCATACTCCCCGGAGACGATCATAGCAGCCATCGCGGTGGCGAGTCTTGGGGAATACTGATAGTCCGGATGCAGCATCACAATGACGTCAGCCCCTGATTTAAGCGCTTCCGCGTAGCAGGTCTTCTGATTTCGGCCGTACCCATAGTTTTTCTTGTGCAAAAAGCAGCGGATGTTCAGTTCACGGGCCAGTTGCACGGTGTTGTCCGCGCTGTCGTCGTCGACCAGCAGAATGTCGTCCACCACGTTCCTATCCAGTTCGGATATGGTTTTTTGTAGGGTTTCCGCCGCGTTGTACGCGGGCAGCACTACGGTTACTCGTTTTCCTTCAAGCATATTGCGATCCAATTGACCCTGCAGCGGCTTTGCCCGCGGGCGCTCCCGGGACCGGGCCCATTTCCCCAGGATCTGTTCCGACGCCGTGACGGCTATTCGCATGAAAGTCCCGTGGAAAAAGCCACCCCTTTTCGGGTCTACATATGGGGTGGTTTGGAGGGGAGATGAGTCTCCCCTCCAAATTATTGCGCATCGTGCGCGCTCTTCACGCGCCTGTCCGAGGCGAAGCCACGGACTACCGAATAGTGGAAAAGACTTTCATGGCAATAGTTCACCGGGCTTGAAGCGGTTCTGCGCCCGGTGAGGATGGAGGGGGAGACTCATCTCCCCCTCCAAACCTCCCCCATACGTATTTTCAAGGAGTTGTACTTGTCACGGTGAACGCTTACCTTTCATGTTTCGTTGTGCCTGTGTTTTCAGGCATGTAAGTTGGTTGGTTCATCTCACTGGACTGATTTCATCACCCGAGTTGTTGGAGTTCGTCCTTCCTGTTTCTGACCTGGATCATCTCGGCGACTATGGAAATTCCGATTTCCTGTGGAGTCTCCCCACCGATGGGAAGACCGATGGGAGCGTGAACCCGCTCCAGAGCATTCCTGTCCACGCCTTCTTGCAGCAGCGCCTCAAAGATGAGTCTATTCTTGCGCCGCGATCCGATCATGCCGATGTACACGGCATCTGTTTCCAGGGCCTGCTTCAGGACATTCTTGTCATGGGCATGCCCTCTGGTGACTATTACCAGATAGCTGTCTGAATCAACGTTTGACCGGGACATCGCGTCATCAAAAGATTCCAGCACGACAATATCGTCCGCGTCCGGGAGCCGCTCACGGTTGGCAAAATCCGAGCGATCGTCGATCACAACCACTTTGAAATCCACGTACGCGGCCAGATGGGCCACGCATTCCCCCACATGGCCCGCGCCGTAAATGAGCACGGTCCCCGTGGGGTGGATCCATTCCAGGAACACAGGGTGATCCGACCCGGGAACGTGAATTAGCTGAGCGGGCTTCAGAAGCCTGGATTCAGGGATCATGCCGCGGGCGAGATCGTCTCCGGGGAAACCGCCTACGCGGGCGCCCCGGTCACTCACGAGCAGGTGACTCACGCGGCCTTGCTCTCCTGGGGACATCGCGGCATGGGAGAAGAAAAAACCCGATTTCCGGCCCTTCACCATTGTCAGCAGGCGTCGGAAAATCTCCGCATTGATCTCATCTCTCGAATCAACGAACTCCACCAGGATTTCCGCGTCCCCACCGCAAATCATGTCGGTGGATTCGGCGCTCTCGCCCTTGAACGAGGAACTGACTCGATGAGATGTGCCGTTTTCAAGCGCGTCGGCTGCGATCTTCTGAACATTGGCTTCGAGGAGGCCTCCACCGATGGTGCCGACTATTTTTCCATCCTTTCGAATGAGGAAACGTGTCCCCACATGCCTTGGTGACGATCCTCTGACATCGATCATCGTGGCCAGAACGAAATCCCGGCCCTGTTCCAACTCTTCAACGGCCGTTTGCCATATTGCCGACATATTTCAACCTCGTTCGACGGGAGAGTATCTGATCCCGTGGAGTCATGGACTCAAGTCCGTCTCTACAAACTCCCATGCCCAAAGATAAGGCACAGCAAAGCATGAAAATGCCCGTACAGCGCCAGGTTCCGGCCGTAGGGGCTACGCATGCGTAGCCCCTCTTGGATCCTCGCTCAACGACGGCATTCGGTGGACTTTGCGCGACATCCATTTTCATACAAAAGGTGCGAGCGATCTGCAAATCTACGCTGCACGCCGCCTGTTGTCAAGGGAAGCTCAGGCCCAACCCTTCAGTCACACAGGGGTCTCCGGCAGGATGTCATTGTGAGCGCAGCTAAGCTGAGTCTTTTCGCAACAGGCTCAACTGCCCGGGCTGCCTACGCTGCGTTTTACGCGGGGTCTGCCTGGTGTTCGAAGTTTTGAGACCGCCTCCTACGGGCGGTGGGGTCTTTCCGGGTCAACCGTCTCAATCGGGAGATCTTTGCCCAGTAGGTCTCCGAGTTTCTTCCTGATGCGGAGCACCGCATCCAAATCGACTCCTGTCTCGAATCCCATTGACTCAATGATCTCAACCGCTCGTTCAGTCGAGACATTCCCCTTGGCCCCTGGAATAAACGGACAACCGCCCAACGCGCCCACTGATGAGTCAAATCGTCGGACACCCATTTGCAGGGCTGCGCTCAAATTGGCAAGCCCCATTCCACGAGTGTCGTGCAAATGGAGCGCCATTTGATCCAAATCAATCCGTTTGCTCAAGATCCGGATCATCCTTCGGACACCCTCCGGATCTGCCATTCCCGTGGTGTCGGCAAGGCCGAATTCCACGGGTCTCTGTTCTGCAAACCTGTCAAGAATCTCTAGAACACGTTCCGTGGGAACAGGCCCTTCGTAGAAGCATCCAAAAGCGCACATTACGCCTGCTGTGACTGTTAATCCCTGTTCGTGAGCCCTTTGCACCATCCGGCCGGCAGCAGCCGTGGACCTTTCAACAGACGCGTTTGAATTCTTCATACTGTGGGTTTCCGACGCGGACACGTAAACCTCAACGTGCCCCACGCCTGCCGCCGCAGCATCGAGAAGTCCCCTTTCATTGAGCACAAGAACGCTATACCTGATTTGATCACTCTCGTTGATCAGGCCCCAAATCCGGTCGGTCCCGGCCATCTGGGGGACCTTTACCGGATTCACAAAAGACCCGATCTGTATCCGCGGTAGACCAGTTTCGGCCAGTTGATCTATCAGTTCCGCGCGGACTTCCGCCCGGAGGGTCATTGGTTCGTTTTGCAGACCATCCCTCGGCCCGACCTCCTGTAAGAGGACCGTCCGTTCTTTCCCGGGGTTCTCCAAGACATTACTCCCATGACAATCCGTGGCTGAGCACCCGGCGCCTCATTTTCAACGGTTTGGAGATGCCGGCTCAGAAGATTCTATCATATTGATTTGAGGAAGGTACGTGGGGTTAGAAAAGTCGGATAACAAATGAGCTGGGGCGCACTAGTCTCCGAGTTTCGATTCTGACAAGGAGAGTTGGTCCAAAGGATCCAAGAGGGCGACGCATCCATTTTCTACAAGAATTCTCTTTGTCGGAGAATGCGCCGGGACTCCAGTAGGGGGGAGGCGGAGCCTCCCGGCATGCATTCCCAGGCAGAGCCTGGGAACGAGAGGAAAATAGCCGGTGGAATCACGGGCGCCGCTTGTAGGGGCGACCGCCGGTCGCCCGAAGGGAAGCCACAGCATTCCATGAAAAGAACATTTTCATACAAAAGTCCCGTGGAAACACGACCCCTATTCGGGTCAACGTATGGGGTGGTTTGGAGGGGAGATGAGTCTCCCCTCCAAGTCAATGCGCAGCGTGCGCGCTCTTGGAGTACTGTCCGAGGCGAAGCCACGGACTACTGAACAACGGAAAAGGCTTTCATACTTCGTTGTGCCTTTGTTTCCAGGCATGTAAGCTAGTATCTCAGGTCCCCATCTCCCACGACTTCAGATACTCCTCCTGCTGAGGGGTGAGCGTATCGATGTTGATACCCATTGCTTCAAGTTTAAGCTGAGCGATCTCTTGATCCACCTCTGGAGGAACCCCGTGAACGGCCTTGGACATGCCCTTGCCGTTATTGACCAGGAATTCCGCGGCCAGGGCCTGATTGGCGAAGCTCATGTCCATTACCGACGAAGGATGGCCCTCGGCTGCCGCAAGGTTGATGAGACGACCTTCTCCCAACAGGACGATGCGACGGCCGTCCTTCAGGACGAACTCCTCGAGGAAAGGTCTTATGGTACGGCGCGATACGGAGATTTCTTCCAGCGCGGGGATATCGATTTCAACATTGAAGTGACCCGAGTTCGCGACGATGGCCCCGTCTTTCATGACCTCGAAGTGTTCTTTGCGGATAACGGAGATATCACCGGTGACAGTCAAGAAGAAGTCTCCGATTTTCGCGGCTTCCGCAATGGGCATCACAGCATATCCATCCAGCGCGGCTTCAAGCGCACGGAGAGGATCGACTTCAACGATCACCACACGGGCCCCCATTCCCGTGGCCCTCATGGCAACGCCTCTGCCGCACCATCCGTATCCTCCGATTACGAAGACGCTCCCGGCAATAAGCCGGTTTGTGGCCCTGAGCATTCCGTCAATGGTGCTCTGTCCGGTTCCGTACCGATTGTCGAACAGATGCTTGGTCTTGGCGTCATTGACCGCTATGACCGGAAAGAGCAGCACGCCCTTCTCGGCCATGCTCCTGAGTCTGATAACCCCTGTGGTGGTCTCTTCAGTGCCGCCGAGGAGGTTTTCCACCAGGTTCGGCCGCTCCGCATGAATGGTCCCGACAAGGTCCGCTCCGTCATCCATAGTAATTGTCGGAGCAGGGTCCAGACATGCATTGATGTGCTTGTAGTAGGTCTCGGTGTCCTCCCCCTTTATGCAGAAAACATGGAAGCCCTCATCGACAAGAGCGGCTGCCACGTCGTCCTGTGTGGAAAGGGGATTGGACGCGCACAGATAAACCTCGGCCCCGCCCGCGGCAAGAGTGCGGGTCAGGCACGCGGTCTCTGTGGTGACGTGGAGGCACGCGGCCAACACTGTTCCCGTCAGGGGTTTTTCGGACTCAAACCTTTCCCGTATCTTGCGTAGGACGGGCATGGTGCGTTCAGCCCATTCGATTCTCAGTTTGCCCGCTTCCGCAAGGCCCGGATCTTTAATATGGTGATCCATCTAAGCTCCTTATGGTTCAGTCGTTGAGACGGTCCCGCCATGGCAGGCGGTCCGGAATTGAGACGTTTATTTTGTGACAAGCCCCAAGGGAAGATCAGATCCCGGCGAGATCCTTGATTTCCTCGACCCTATCCGTTTTTTCCCATGTGAAGTCGGGGTCTTCACGCCCGAAATGCCCGTTGGCCGAGGTCTTTGCGTAAATCGGTCGCAGCAGGTCCAGGTATTCTACGATTGCTCCAGGCTTGAAATTGAAAACCTTGTGTATGATTTCACTTATCTTTTCATCGGACACCTTGCCGGTTCCATTGGTGTTGGCCATGAGTGATACAGGCTCCGGATAACCGATGGCATAGGCAACCTGAACAAGGCATTTGTCCGCCAGACCGGCTGCCACTATGTTTTTCGCCGCGTGCCGCGCCATGTAAGACGCGGAACGATCAACCTTGGACGGATCCTTGCCCGAAAATGCCCCGCCCCCGTGAGCGCCGTACCCGCCGTAAGTGTCAACAATGATCTTTCGACCGGTCAAACCACAGTCGCCCAGGGGGCCCCCGACAACGAAGCGTCCGGTGGAGTTGATCAAGAATCGAGTGTTGTCGTCGCGGAGGTTTGCGGGGATGACCTTCTTGATGACCTCCTCGGTGATGCCTTCCCTGATCTCCTCGTTGGTAACATCAGGTGTATGCTGAGCCGCTATGACCACGGTATGCACTCTTGACGGGATTCCGTTCTCATACTCCACGGTGACCTGTGATTTTCCGTCCGGTCTGAGAAATGATACCGCGCCCTCATTGCGAGCCTTTGTCAGCCGGTCCGTCAGTTGGTGGGCAAATCGGATAGCCATTGGCATCAGCTCCGGGGTCTCGTTGCTCGCGTAGCCGAACATCAGCCCCTGGTCTCCTGCGCCTTGCTCCTTGAACAGGCCCTCTCCTTCTGTGACGCCCATGGAGATATCCGGTGATTGCTTGTCCAGGCTGACAATGACTGCGCAGGTCTCGGAATCGAAACCCATGGACGCGTCTGTGTATCCAATGGAACGGACAGTTTCTCGAACAATATCCGGAACGTCGACGACGGCCTTGGAGGTAATTTCCCCGGCGACCATCACCATACCGGTGGTCACGAGGGTTTCGCACGCCACTCTGGATTTGGGATCATCTTTGAGCATGGCGTCAAGCACCGAGTCAGAGATTCTGTCCGCAATTTTGTCAGGATGTCCTTCCGTCACTGACTCGGATGAAAACATGTACCGTTGGGTCCCCATCGGTGTCTCCTTTCGCATCACACGACTAATCAGCTTAAATCAAACTTTGGATGTTAACAGCCTTTTATATCCCGCGTCAAGACAGAAATTCGCTGGAGTGTAATCCTTCACTCATTCGGGGTTATAGCGGTTCTCAAATGTAATCACGGATTGACTCATTGGCGTGCCCCTTCTTTCTCGAAAGACCGTAGCCCTGAAGGGGCGTCAGAAAATAGCCCGGCGATTCATCGCCGGGTAAGGGCCATTGCAGAACACCTGAGTCCCGAAGGGACGACAGAACCATTACGCACTCGCTATGTGTCGTCCCTTCGGGACTCCCGGTGGGGAATGCACTTCGGACCCAGGGATAAATCCCTGGGCTATTATCTTTCGTCCCTTCGGGACTCCGAGCCGGCTTGGGGCTGGAGCTTTCATACTATGGTGGTTCTCGTAATTAGTTTCGGATTCCTTCAAAACTTCCTCCTGATGGCGCAGGCTTTCCAGTCTGCGAATCCGTGGGAACTTTCGAGAACTGCTATAACTCGCAAGATGTCGTTGCGAGCGCAGCGAAGCAATCTCCTGCGCAGTGGGATTCTCCCTGTCTCCTTAAGGCATCAGCTTCGGCGGGTCTTAGCCTTTCGGACCTGTTCCACAAGACTCCGTGCGGCCTGTTGCGGGTCATCCGCGCTCACGATTGCCGAAACCACGGCCACACTGTCCGCTCCGGCGTTGATGACTTCTTCCGCGTTTTCCGCGTTGATCGAACCGATGGCCACCAGCGGCAAATCGGTCATGGAGCGCGCTTTTCGCAAGCCGTCCAATCCCCAGCCTGATTCAAGTTCAGGTTTTGTGGACGTAACGAAAATCGGGCTGACTCCAAGATAGTTTGCGTACTTGCCCGCTTGCTCATTGATGTGCTTCGGCTCTTCCACGGACAGTCCGATAATCTTGTCAGGCCCCAGGATCTTCCTTGCCGTTTCCATCGGCATGTCACTCTGACCCAGGTGAACGCCGTCCGCGTCCAATGCGAGTGCCAGGTCTATCCTGTCGTTTACGATGAAGACTATTCCCAAGGAGCGCAGGAGATCGCGAATCTTCAGGCCTTCCTCATAGAAGTCCCTGGTCTCCAGGTGCTTTTCCCTGAATTGAACCACGGAAACTCGGCCACGGGCGGCTGCTTCAACGATCTCCAGGGTTGAACGCCCCTTTGACAGGCCCCGGTCGGTCACCAGGTGGACTTCACATTCACTGAGATCTCTCATGACTCTTCAATCACGGCCTCTGATTCAAGCTCTTCCGGCGTGATTGTGTACAGCGCGTCCAAGAGCTTCACCCAGAAGCTGCCGGGGGCCTGGGCCTCAGCACCCGCTTTAGAGCCTGCGAGCCCGAAGAACGCCAGAGCAGTCGCTGACGCGGTGAGCGCATCCGCTTCCGCCGCGATAAACGCGCCCACTACCACGCTGGCCGCGCATCCTGTTCCTGTTACGTACCCCATCAGGGGATGTCCGCCACTGACAACAAGGGAACGCCGGCCGTCCGTGACCAGATCCCGTTCGCCGGTGACCGCTATCACAGTTCGGAGAGATGTTGCGACGCTTCGAGCCGCTTCAACCGCATTTTCCATAGTGTGTATGGAGTCCACTCCGCGAGTGGTTCCTCCCTCAGGCGACAGGGACAGAATCTCCGAAGCGTTGCCTCTGATCACGGCGGGAAGGGCCTCAACGACAATATCTTTAGCCGTCCTGGTGCGAAGTTGGGTTGCCCCGGCGCCCACCGGGTCCAGGACAAACGGCTTCTGCGCCGCTGCACAGAGTCTTGCGGCCAATTTCATTGACTCGATCCACGCCACCGACAGTGTGCCTAGGTTTATCACCGCGGACCCCGGAATGCCGACCAGGTCTTCCATTTCCTCGGGCGCATGGGCCATGATCGGAGAGGCCCCCATCGCCAGAAGCACATTCGCGGTGGAGTTCATTACTACGTAGTTGGTAATGCTGTGAACCACCGGTTTGGATGACCTGATACGGCCCAGAATCCCAGCTGCGGCCTTCCCGTATTCGCTCATAGGCGCTCCCTCCGAAACTTGTTTCCACAGTCCGTCGCATCAGGTTGCGAGCGTACCGCGGAGTCCAAGAAGAGTCGCGTCCGCACCGGCTCATTCCGATACGGCAGACTCTGATTTCAGCCGATTATAAACCAGTCCGGCCGTGAGGTCATCCCCTGAAACCAAGTTGCGTTCAAAGAAGTACAGTACAGGTGAGGGACCGAGTCTGAAAATCCCCCCTAGCCCCCCTTTAGCAAAGGGGGACAGGGGGGATTTCTCCCATCCGGACTTGAGCCATATGTTCCCTCTTTGAAAGCGCATTGGTATCATCTCCCCTCCAAGCCACCCCATACGTAGACCCGGAAAGGGGTGGTTTTTCCACGGGACTTTCATAGGAGCAGAAATGGAGCACGCGGGGGAGCATGAGACAAGCTCCATGTGCAAAAGGTTCCGCGCTCACTCTTGGGAAAGGAAAATGGGATTAGAAGGCCCGCACAAGAATGGCGGGCCTTCGCTCACATTCGGGAGGCTACGTAATCGTTCACCGTGAACCGTACAAACTCCCGGAATTACGTATGGGGGTGGTTTGGAGGGGGAGCTACTGGGCGTAGGGCCAATTTGCGAGCCGGTTGGTGTGGGAGCTTCATTTATAGTCCGTAGCGGCCCGCCGGACGTGGGGGCTTCGAGAAAGGTTTTGGATTTATGCTTTGCACGGGGACACGGGGATATCGAGGGATGGGCCTACTTGGTCGAAGAACGGATATATCGTGGAGAACCTATTGACACCACGTCGAGTGGGCCCTCCATTCTCACCGGGCGCAGAACCGCTTCAAGCCCGGTGAACGATTACGAGGCTACTTGATGCCGGCTTTGGCTTTGGGCAGGCGGCCCAACGCCGGGGCCACGAGGCTTCCTATATAAAGGTAGTCCTGCGTTTCGGTTACCGCTGTGTTCATAGGATACTTGGTATTGGGGTCCTGTAAATCCTCCACGACCTTGCCGTTTCCATCGAGCGCGATGATGTGTCCGTACACGATCGGTTTCGGACGAACAAACTTGGGCATGCGTTGGATAACCTTGCGCATGAAAGGCTTCTCCGAGAGCTTGTCCAACAGTGGGTTTCGCGGTGCAACCAATGCCACCCAGAAGCGTCCGTTGAGGCCGGTCGAAATGTTGTCCGGGAACCCGGGAAGCGCCTCGATAAACGGCTCGGCCTTGCCCTTCTTCGGTCCGGAGAGCCAGTAGCGCATCACTCGATAGGCTCCCATTTCATTGACCAGCACATATGTCTGGTCGTGACTGACAGCTACTCCGTTGGCATAGTTCAGGCCGTCGAGCAGGGTTCTTGCCTTGCCGGTCGCGGGATCGTACGCGATCAACCGCCCGTGACCGCCATGTTCCATTACCGCGTACAGGCTTGCATCCGAAAGATCCCCTATTCCCTTGGCGCCGAATTTGTTTGAAGCTTCGGAGAAGTAGATCTTTCCGTCAGCCGCTATATCAACATCGTTCGCGAAACGGATGGGAATTCCGTCAGCGACTTTCGCCAGTTCGGTGATCTTCCCGTCCGGCGCGACGGCCAGGAGACCCCGAAGCACATCCGCGACGATCAGATTACCGTTTTTGTCAAAATCGATTCCGCCCGGCCGGCCCTTGGTGTTCACCCAGTTTTCCGGCTTGGCGCGGTCAGCCTGCACGCGCACAATATTACCTTCGTGGGTCCCGGCATAGATACGTCCCTGAGAGTCCAGCGCAATGTCTTCCGGCCCATGATTGGGCCCGATCTTGAGGAGTTCAAGGCCCTTTAGTCGCTCGTTGCGCGCAAACACCCCTGTGTAGCCCGGATTAGGTGGAGATTTCCAGGCCACCGGCTCAATGGGAACCGGCCAGGCCACGAAATACAGAACCAGCACGATGATGATTATGATAAACAGCCAGAGAATTTTCTTCAGCATGAGTGTCTCTCCTTTTAGGGGCGATCGGCCGGAGAACGCAGCACGGATCGGAAACGCGAGGACAAATGCCGCGGCGCGTTGAACAATCGGACAATTCGGAACCATATTATGCCGGCTCGGCCAAGTCAACGGAATTGGACCTGGAGTCGTAAGCCTTCAGCTTCGGGGGGCAGATATTTTCATCGATCATGTCATTGCGAGGAGTGAAACGACGAAGCAATCTCCTTACCAGGCAATTTGGGGATTGCTTGGCTACGCTCGCAATGACATCCTGCCTGTGCCCCCGAATGGCTGATACCGGTTGGCCATTTAACAACCAAAATCTCGGGGCCTACGATGGGAGTTGGTATTGTTCCATCAGTCGATTCTTCTGGACCTTGCCCATAGCGTTGCGCGGGAGTCGATCTACGAAAAGGACCAGCTTGGGGCACTTGTAGCTCGCAATGTGTTGTTTGCAGTAATCGATCAGGGAGTCAGAGGTCTCTGTTGTGTCGCGTACGCGCAGAGCCACTATTGCCGCCACCCTTTCACCCAAGTCCTTGTCCTGCAATCCGATCACCGCGGACTCCTTAACCGCTTCGTGCGTTTCCAGCAGGTTCTCGATCTCCTTGGGGTACACGTTGTACCCGCCCGTTATGATGAGTTCCTTGGTCCTGCCGACAAGGTAGAGCCTGTTGTTGTCTTCGGGGTCCCGGTACCCCAGATCCCCGGATCTGAACCAGCCTTCCCCAAAGGACTCCCGTGTTTTGTCCGGCATCCCATGATACCCCTTGAACACGTTATCTCCCTGTATCAACACCTCCCCGACTTCGCCCGGAACCACGTCCTTGCCGTGCTCGTCCACGACCCTGATCCGCACGCTCGGAAGAGGATATCCGACGCTTTGAGCCTTGCGGCCGATAGGGTCATATGGGTTGGAAGTAATCATGCCCGTTTCGGTCATGCCGTAGCGCTCCAGGATGCGAAACCCGGTCTGCTGCTCGAAACAACGAAACTGGTTCTCCGACAGCGGGGCTGAACCGGAAATGAACACCCTCATGGCTTTCAGGTCGGGCTTGTCGTCCATCCGGTCCCACTGGTCTGTCAGGCGCTGATACATGGTTGGAACTCCCATCAGCATGGTGCACTTCTCTGTCTCAATCATCTCCCATGTTCTCGCGGGATCGAACTTCTCGAGCATGATGAGCGTGGAACCCGCGTTGAGACTGCCGTGAAGCGCAACAGCAAGACCGTGTACATGGAAAAGAGGGAGCACGTGCAAGAGCACGTCCCGGTCGGTCCAGTGCCAGATCTTCTTCAGGTCCATCATGTTTGAAATGAGGTTCCTGTGGGTGATTGTGGCCCCTTTGGACTTGCCGGTCGTGCCCGATGTGTAACAGATCATTGCAACGTCATCTTCGCGTGTGCGAAATTCCCGCACAAACCCGGATTCGGCTCTATTGATCTCGCGGGCGAACGACGAAGCTTCCCCCACCTCGTCAGCGTCCACCAGCACTGTTCGCATCCCCCTGATGCCGCCAAGCGCGGCTTTCGCGCGTGAATACGTTGCACGCTCCGCGAACAAGACGGTACTCCCTGAATCGGTCAGAAAATAGTTGATTTCCTCGGGTTTATAGTCGGGGTTGAGCGGAAGAGAAACCGCGCCCATTGACATGATCGCCAGGTGCAGAAAGATGAACTCCATTCGCTTTGAAAGCTGGAGGGCCACCCGATCTCCGGACCTCACGCGCATAGCTTCCAGCATGGCCGTGTACTCTTCCACCTGCCGGTCAATGTCACCGAAAGTGTACACCGTGCCCTCAAAGATCACTGCCGGCTTGTCCGGGTATTTCCGCGCTGTTTCGGAAATCTGACGCGCAAGGTTCATTATGGGCTTCCTCCAGCCGCGATCACCGAGCCTTTGGGCATACAAACATCTCCATGTCATATCAACTACATGCATTGAAAGGCATGGGGATTCATAGAAACGGTCATGCCTCAAGAAACCGAGGCCCCGGGAAAACCACTCCTCCTTGTTTGATTTCGGACTGGCACACGCTTCGACAAAGAATTCGCGTTTTCGAGCTTGTCACACTTGTTCGGTCTTCCTCGCGAACAACCCGCAGCCCCATTCGGACCTTATGATCTCCTTTTTCATGAACACATCCTGGGTTTGAAAGAGTTTGCTCAGGGACTCCCATTGGTCCGCGGGGACCCCGGAAACTATGAGAAAGCGTGTGAAGAGCGACATGAGCTGTTCTCTGTTTTGCGTGAGCGTCAGTGGATCCAGGTTGGCCGTGACTATGTCGTATGCCCCATCGAGGTCCTGCACGGAGACGCGCCTCAGATCCAGTTCCGTTCCCACCCCGTTGAGATCCGCGTTCCGACGGGCCGCGTCCACAGCCACAGGATCGCTGTCCACCGCGAGCAGTTCCCGCACGCCCAGCTTGGCGCCGGCGATTGCCAGGATACCGGACCCGCATCCGACATCGAGCATGCTGCAATCGGATCCCACACGTTTCAGGTGCTCCACAGCCTCTTCCAGGAGTATGAGGCATCCTTGAGTGGTCTCGTGTGTGCCGGTCCCAAAGGCTTCAGCAGGATCAATGACGATAACCGGCTTGCCCGGTTCTTCCGGATCCAGCCACGGAGGTGTGACCACGAGGTTTCTTCCCACGTGTTGCGTCTTGAAGTGCTTTCTCCACTTTAGGGCCCAATTCTCGTGTTCCACCGGGTCAACACGCACAAGGGGCGAGGGGAGATCCGGAAAAACCTCGCAGAGCCCGGCAACGTATTTTCGTAACCGATCGGATACACGGTCCAGTACATGAGCCGGGAAATAGGCTGTCACACGCTCTGTGTCCCGGTCAATGGAATCCTGAACCAGCCCTGCCGCACCCTGTTCGTGACAGAAATTACAGACCGCGTCCACCATGTCCGGGGCCAAAGTGATTTCCACGGCCATCCATTGTGACCGCGTTATTGAGTCAGCCATTGTTGCTCCTGCGAGCACAGAGTATCAAATAAACAGTGGAAGATTGCAATGGAACGTTCGGAGGGTTGGCTTGGATAGCAAGGATGAACGCGGAAGACCCCCTTCAGGCAATGCCCGTGTACACGAGCACGGGCGGCCCAAACCAGGGGATCTGAAGGCAAGAGTGCTGCCGGCCCCGGGAGACCGAGGACGCCGTGCAAACGTCATTCAACCGACTTCATGCACTGCTTGGCTTCGCTGGCGGTCTTACGATATAGATCCATGAACTTTCGTTCCATGGACCGGTGCTGGTCATATCGAGCGAAATAATTGTCCATGGCTGCTATGGTACCCTGATTCTTGGCCAATTTCGCGGTGTTCTCAATGTGGAGCATGAAGTTTTTCGCGGCCCGAGCGTGAGACGTGGCTCGGGCCTCATAACCGCGGGCCTTGCTGACCAGCTCCTGGCAAAGGTTGAGCAGCATTGCATTCTCGCAATACACGGGACGTCCACCCAGAAAGAGCGTCATAGTGAAGAGAGCAATGAGGATGTATAGTGACTTGCGGCCCATGGCGGAACCTCTCTAGCTTTTTGTGCCATCATATAGCAGGATTAAGCAGAATAATCAAATTAATTCGGCAGAAACATTCATTACTTATTGTTCTGGCTTGGGAATTTTGGCAGAATACCGTTTGGGGACGCTTCAATCTTCTCATGGGACGGCTCCGATTTTCAGTCGTCCCCCCGGGGCGCGGGCGGACAGGCGGCGCAAGCGCCTGCTCACCCCCCGTGGTGTGAATCTCTACGGTAGTGCTCCGGGTTCTATAGTGATGCGCATTGACATTCCGCGCTGAGATCACCCTCCCCCTACCCCCAATGCTGGTGACTTGAGAAAAAGCCAACCAGTCCCCGCAGTCACCCGGCACGGGAGTTCCGATCTTTCGGGGAAACTCCTGCCGGCAGCTCTGACGGGCGAGTTTTTTTGCGCGTTAGAACGGTGGTATGATCCGCGCTTTTGATGTATCTTGTCCGGTGTTAGAACTTTTTTTTCGCGCTCGAACGGTAGTTCTTCAAAAAGGAGCCG
>Ga0190284_1000055_pt1 | contig 89367 bp, 70 predicted proteins | sample 48691812_MG_FD_161668 | JGI IMG/M metagenome (GOLD analysis project Ga0190284, IMG submission 161668) | Hydrothermal vent microbial mat bacterial communities from Southern Trench, Guaymas Basin, Mexico - 4869-18-1-2_MG | ecosystem: Environmental > Aquatic > Marine > Hydrothermal vents >... | reverse complement strand
AGCCGCTTCCTTTTCGTCCCCCCCCCCCCCCCGAATTCATCACAAGGGTGCCTGTGTAGGGAAGGACATTTCTTCATTTTCCCTTTTCTCATTCCGTCACCCATATCTCCGTCTCTCCGGTGTCAAATTCCATGGCATCGATTGCCGCCAGAAGATCCGCGTCGCTGATAGAAAGATAAAGGCTCTGCACGTCTTTTTTCCGATTACCGTGCCCGACGATCATATCGGCTATGGCTGGATGCACGTCACTGCGCATGGCGTTGGTCTTCCAACAGTGGCGGAGGTCGTGAACAGTCGGCCGTGGATCGAAACCACAAGTTTTTACTGCTTTGCGCCATACTGTTGTCAATGAATCTTCGTGGGGGAGTGCGCTTTTGTCGTTGAGGAATACGTGGTCATGGACTTACGACTTCGTAGCGCCTACCTCCTCCAGGAGGGGGTCAAGAGCTTGTGAATCGGGACCCGTTTGCTTCGTCGTTCCTTCGTCTACCCCTGTGGGAGTGGGGTCAGGCTTGACATATTTGTATTTGCGCCGGGTCTTCTCTTACCCTCTCAAGTTCTGCCGCAAGACGGGGATTCGTTTCTGCACGTTTGCGCAGACGATTGATCGCTTGACTCCTTCCTCCAACAGATCGTAGAAACGAATCCGGTCCGGCTCGTCAAAGAAAATATCCTGGCCAACGTTCCAACGTAGCATCACATGATAGACAGCGTCCGGATAGTGAATGCGTGCTCTCCGTGCCATTCTTCGCAGTTTACACCCTTAAATCCACATATGTCAAGCGTGACCCCAATACAATACAATATACCGTCACCCCGGCGAAAGCCGGGGTCCAGGCTCTTTTCATAAGAAACTGGATTCCGGCTTTCGCCGGAATGACGAACCAAGAAACCAGGTTTGAATTCTTAAGTTAACGCATATGCCCGCGCCCCCCTGCGAAAAAGTCCGACAAGCGGTTTCGGCTGCTTCGATAAACCACGACGGCCTCATTCCCAACACAGACCCTGAGGAGCTTCGATTTGCCGCCTGATGATCCTGAACATAGCTCCTGAGCGCCACCAGTACTGAAAAGCTTCCCCGACAAACTGATGGGTTCGCGTCACGGCAAAGAAAGGCTGGGCCTTCAGCTTTGTGCGCGGTATTATGTCCCCGAAATCCGTCGCGTAAAGGAGAAGACATGTCCGGAACCAAAATCGGTATTTTTTGGCCCGGTGATTACCGCTCCAAACCCAACGATCTGGCTCGGCCAAACGCGGAGGAGGCCACGGTCCAACTGGAGCGCGCCCTGAAAAGGCTCGGCCGTACGAGCTATCGCATTGAAGGTTTTCTCACGCGACCCCACGAAGCCATCGAGAAGATCGGGCCGGTGGATGACCCTCTCATCGGCGTCTTCGTTCACTGGTGCTACGGACCGCATACCACAGACGGCGTGGTCGGCAAAGACAGCCCGTTGCTGTTGGCGAGTAATTTCTCGGGGCAGTGGCCGGGGCTCGTCGGCCTGCTCAACACCGGCGCCTGCCTGGAGAGCCTGGGCCGCAAGTTCTCTCGTGTGTGGAGCGACGCGGAAGACTGGACCGCAGACGACGCGTTCATGGATCGTTTGGGCGAGTGGCTCAACACGGGTCGCATCGGCTATTCCACCGAGCAGATCGGTTATGCCGTTCCCATATCCAAAGACGCGCACGCTCGCTCCAGGCGCGTCGCCGAGGAGATCAGGAAAAGAAGGATTCTGGCCCTGATGCTCGGGGATACGTCCATGGGGATGATCAACGGGTACTTTGGCCCGCGCCGGCTGGCGCCCATCGGGTTCTCGGAACACAAAGTCGACCAAGCCTGGATCATCGACCGGGGCCGTTCCATCTCCGATGACCGACTCAACGGGGCCATGGCCTTTGTAAAGGAAAGCGGCGTGAAGTTCCACTGGGGCGAAGATGGGGCGGACGACTTCGATGAAAACGCCACGCGGGAACAGCTGCGGGACTACCTGACCGTGCTCGACCTGGTGAGCGAATTCAAAGCCGACTGCGTGGGTTGGCAGTATCAGCTCGGTTTGGTGCCGCTGCGGCCGCCGTCGGATTTCGCGGAAGGGCTGCTCAATTCCGTTTGCCGGCCGGAGAGCAACCGCGACGTGATCATCACCGCCACGGAGGGAGATCAAGGCAACCTCGTCCCCATGGAGCTGATGAAGCGGCTACTCAAGGCCAAGGGGCTGCACCAAGCCGTGATGTTCCACGATGTGCGCTGGGGCGCCGAATATCAGGGACGATTCTTGTGGGTGCTGCTCAACTCGGGCTCGTGCGGAGGGTACGCCATGAGCGGGGATCCCGACACGCTCAGGGGCGTCCACTCGTACCGGCAACCCGCCGAGTACTTCCCGATCCCAGGCGGTACATTCGCCGGTGAAGCGCGGCCGGGCGACATCACGTGGGCCAGGGCCTATCTCAAAGACGACGAGCTGTGGATGGACGTCGGGCAAGGAGAAGTTGTCACTCTACCCGAGCAAATCCGAGAGCAGTGGTGGCGCGGAACCACGCGTCAGTGGCCGTTCATGGCAGCCGATCTGGGCATCTCGCGAGAGACCCTGATGGCGCACTATCTGAGCAACCACATCGCGGTGGCCTACGGCGACATCCTCGATGAAATGGCCGCGCTCTCGCAAATGCTCGGCTTCAGAGTTCGCTTTCTGGGAAGGAGCGCATGATATGACGCAGGACAGCGGCTGTTACATCGGCATCGACGTTGGGACAGGGAGTGCGCGGGCGGGAGTGTTCGACGCAAGCGGCAAGATGCTCGGACAGAGCTCGCGCCCCATCAAAATGTGGAAGCCGCAAGCCGACTTCGTGGAGCAATCGTCGGACGACATCTGGGCCGCGGCCGCGGCCGCGGTGCGTCAAGCCCTCACAGAGGCTGACATCGACGCAACGAACCTGCGAGGGATCGGCTTCGATGCAACCTGCTCCCTGGTGGCCCTGGACGAGAGCGATCGGCCCGTGTCGGTGAGCCCTACCAATAACGACGAACAGAACGTCGTTGTTTGGATGGACCACAGGGCCCTGGAGCAGACGGCCCGCATCAACGGAGGGGGACATGCCGTGCTGCGCTACGTGGGCGGGATCATCTCCCCTGAGATGGAGTCGCCCAAGCTCAGCTGGCTCAGAGAGAATCTCCCCGATTGCTGGAAGCGGGCCCGTCGCTTTTTCGATTTGGCTGATTTCCTGACCTACCGCGCCACCGGCGACGAAACCCGTTCGCTGTGCACCACCGTGTGCAAGTGGACCTACCAAGGTCACTTGGAGCCGACGATACCGGGCAGCGTGGGGAGCTGGGACGACACCTACTGGCAGTCCATCGGGCTGGGTGAACTGGCCTCGGAAGGCTACCGGCGCATCGGAACTTGCATCCGGCCCATGGGCGAGCCCATCGGCCAGGGGCTTACCGAAAGCGCGGCGGCCGATTTTGGTCTCAACCCGGGAACCCCGGTTGCGGTGTCGATCATCGACGCCCACGCGGGTGGCGTTGGAATGCTGGGAGCGCGTCTCACTGAGGGCGGTGAGGTTGATCTCGAAAAGCGGCTGGCGCTCATTGGCGGCACATCCAGCTGTCACATGGCGGTCTCCAAAGAACCTCGATTCGTCGATGGAGTCTGGGGGCCGTTCTATTCCGCGATGATCCCCGGGTTATGGCTCACCGAGGGCGGCCAATCCGCCACCGGTGCGCTCATCGACCACATCATCTTCAGTCACGTTAGGAGCCATGAACTCGAACTCGATGCGAAACAGCGCGGGATAACCGTGTATGAAATCCTCGCGGAGGTCCTCGATAAACTCGCCGCAGGAACGGAGTTTCCCGCCGGGCTCACCAAAGAGATCCACGTGCAACCGGATTTCCACGGCAACCGCTCCCCCAGAGCCAATCCGCACGCCCGCGGGATGATCTCGGGTCTGAGGCTCAGCGACAGCCTCGATGACCTTGCCCTGCTCTACCTGGCTACAATCCAAGCGGTGGCCCACGGCACCCGCCACATCCTGGATGCCATGACCGAGAGCGGCTACGAGATCGAGACCGTGCTCACCACCGGTGGCGGCGCCAAAAATCCGATCTTCCTACGCGAGCACGCGGACATCACCGGAAGAAAAATCGTCCTCCCAAAAGAGCCCGAGGCTGTGCTCCTCGGGTCGGCCGTGCTCGGCGCGGTCGCGGCCGGGGACTTTGCCACGGTAACCGAAGCGATGACAAAAATGAGCGCCGCGGACACGGTTATCGAACCCTGCCAAGGCGCGGCAGCGAGCTATCACGATGCCAAGCACGAGGTTTTCCTCCGGATGTACGAAGATCAGCTGCAATACAACGCGCTGATGAACCGAAAATCGTAGGCAAAGGGCCTTCTGTGGATTGGGATCCACTGCTCACAGCCGCGGAGGTTAATATCTCCAGTCCCCAGTGTCCTACCGGTTATCGGGACGGTCGGATACGGATCTCCCGGATGTCGATGATGAGCACGGGTTGAAGATTGCCACACTTCATCATCGGCGCTCGGCGGCATCTATGAGTGCCATGATATCGAGATAGCAGTCCAGGCGGACAACCTCCTCTTGCTCCGGCGTTAGCCCGTCCTCGTACGCCTCTGGGGCCATGAAAGAGGTCTCTGGACCATACTTTGAAAAGTCCTTAAGACCCAAGAGTTCATGCCGACAGTCGCATGCGACCAGTTGCCCACCACAGAACGGGCACTCTTCCCGAAAACAGCTCAGTCTGTGTAGTTGCCCCTTAGCGCAACCACAATCGGAACATTTGACCGTTTCATACCAACTTACATCGCAAGAGAGCGACAACGAAGCATGAAAGTCCTTGCCGTTGTTCACTGGTCCGTGGCTTCGCCTCGGACGGGGCCCCTAAAGAGCGCGCACGCTGCGCACGACCTTGGAGGGGAGACTCATCTCCCCTCCAAACCACCCCATACGTTGACCCGCAAAGGGGTGGTTTTTCAACGGGACTTTCATAGGAACGCGTTCAAACAAGTGATGAAGAGCACTGCTGGGCAAGCCGGCAGTGGCACCCAAGAAACCGATCTTACTCTCTTGATTGCGCATTGGTATCAGGTTGACTTGGAGTAGAGATTCACCCGAGTAGTCACAAGCTCGATGCACCGGGGAACCACGAAAAAGAACTTGACAGACTGTTCGGAAATCTGGCACAAAACATAAGAGTACGAACGACGAACAGAGAACATAGAACATGGAAGACCCAGTCCTGGATTTTCACGTCCTTGATGCCGTCCAAAAGAGTGACGGCAAGATGACTCAGAGAAATGTCTCTGAAAGACTGGGCCGTAGCGTTTCTTCCGTGAATTTCGCGTTGCGGTTGCTGGCTGCAAAGGGTTTCATCAAGATATCGGGCGTCAATCCCAGGAATTTACGGTATCACCTTACGCCCAAAGGTGTGCTCCAAAAGTCGGTCCTGGCTTACAGCTTCATGAAGCGCCAGCGAGCGCTGTACGACGAGGTTAGGAATGGTCTTCTTAAGAATTTGAGGACTCTTTCGGAGGACGGGGTCAAGACAGTCTCTCTTTACGGATGGACTCCCTTCACGGAGACGGCAATACTCTCGCTTGTACTGGACGGCATCGAGGTGGTTTCCATATACGTGGAGCGGCTCGAGGGCCTAGCCGGGTGGAACAGGATTCCGTTCCGATTGGTTGATGACTTCAAGGACGACTGTGACGTCCTGGTGCTCATGGAACCGCTGCCCGATGGACTTGAGGAAAAGATAGCAGGGAGAAAGCTTTTTTGTTATCCTATTTTCTGATTCTTTTGGTCCAGAGAAAAACCCGCGGATTGTTGTTGTGTCAATCGGCCGTGATATTAGCTAGTTGGCCGGATTGAATGGAGGCGGAGCCTTGTTTGAATTGGGGTAACCGTTCACCGTGAACCGTACAAGCTGCCGGAATTACGTATGGGGGAGGTTTGGAGGGGGAGACTCGTAAGTGGGATCAACGGATTCTCCGTCCCGGAAATCCGCGGACTAGTACACCGTTCCATTAATGCCCTCACTCCACCCTTCTTCCAGAGGGAAAGGGGGCAACAGCGATTCGGGTGGGCCTTGGTGGGGACCGGCACGACCCGTGGCCGATGGTGGGCAAGTGCGCCCTGTCCGCCTTTCTCATTCTCTTGATAGGATTCGCCCACCTTTACCGGACGCAAGACCATTTTGATGATCTGATCTGAACTGGCAATCGATCAGGAATGCTTCGTATGGACCGATTTCCTGTGTTTCGCTATACCCTTGTGGGGAATGGCAGTTGCACACAATCTATCGCGGATAAGAGCCGGGAGTTAACATGACTGACAAAAAGGAAAAGATGGCCGAGGAAGAATCGCTGGAGAATCTGGCAAGCACTATCCATTCATTGCAGGCAAGTCTGAGTGAGATGGAGGCTGCTTTCAATAGTCAGCAGGGGCAAATTGATGAATTGCGCAGTGTGGCCGCTCAAGCGCTGAGCATCATTGAAGCGCTCGATCCTGAAGAGGGCAACGACTAACAAGGTTTTCTTAGCCGATGCGACTCGCCCGCGGGCACCGCGGGATGCGGCCACATCCTGTTTCAGGTCAGCCGGTCGGAAATCCGAGCCTCCCCCCGCCACGACTATGTCTGCGGGGTACGCGAAATTTCAAGAAACCGTGCAAAGGGGTTGTAAAAGCTGAATGGACAGCACTGTGTCGAAAGCATCAGGGTGTTCCGAAAGGGATGCCGACTGGACCATGATCATCCGCCCGGTACAGGCCTGGTTTGCCGTCGATCTGGGAGAGTTGTGGCGATACCGAGATCTGATCCTGCTCTTTGTTCGCCGTGATTTCGTGGCCCAGTACAAGCAGACCGTCCTGGGCCCCCTTTGGTTCTTTATTCAGCCACTATTGACTACTATCATGTTCACGGTGGTATTCGGCAAGATTGCCCAAATTCCTACCGATGGTGTGCCACAATTCATCTTCTATTTGTCCGGGACCGTGTGCTGGGGATATTTTGCCAATTGTGTCACCCAAACATCAGGCACCTTTATCGCGAACGCCAATATTCTCGGAAAAGTGTATTTCCCCAGGCTGGTAATACCAATATCCATTGTGATCTCCAATGTCTTCAAGTTTCTCATTCAGTTCGGCTTGTTCTTGGGCTTCCTTGTCTACTTCATGCTGGCCGGAAGTTCAGTAGCCCTGAACTGGGGAGCGATGTTCCTGCCACTCTTGATCGCCCAGATGGCCGTTATGGGGCTGGGATTCGGGATCGTGATCTCGTCCCTTACCACCCGATGGCGGGATTTGACGCTCCTTGTGGCCTTCGGTGTACAACTCTGGATGTATGCCACGCCGGTCGTTTATCCTCTTTCCCAGATACCCGAGCAGTACAGGGCGGTCTATGCGCTGAATCCCATGGTGGCGATTGTGGAGAGCTTTAGGCAGATATTCCTGGGGACGAGCTCAGTGACTCCCCAGATTGTCGCCACTAGTTTGGCTGTTACCCTGGTACTCCTTTTTGCGGGGTTGGTCCTGTTCAGCCGAGTGGAAAAGACCTTTATGGATACCATATGATCCCGATGAAGCCACTTGACACACCTTCCAGCCCGGGTGTGGTCGTACAAGATGAGCGACTTCGCCTGGAGGTAGAAGCATGTTCCAACTGACTTTGGTGCAACCGCCAAGACCAAAGAGTACAGGCTCCGCTGCGGAAGAGCATTGGGAACTGACACGACCTTTTTCTCTCTTCTATTTGTCAGCGGCCTTGGGTCGAAGGCCTGAGTATAGTGTGCGGATCGTGGACATGGAAACGAGACGCTACAAGGACCTGCCGGCGAATGAAATCTTTGGCGACGACCCTTCAGAGATCTTTGGTATCACCGCAACGACGTACACTCGCTTCGAAGCGATTGATTTGGCAAAAGCCATCAAGGACCTTCACCCTGACGCGCTCATAGTTGCGGGAGGAGTGCACTTTGGTTATTGTGCCGAGGATACTCTCCAGCACGTGCCCGAGATTGACGTGGTCGTTCGTGGAGAAGGAGAGATAACTATAGTTGATTTGGCAGACGCGATATCCAATGGAAGGAGTTTGGAGTCCATCCAGGGCATTAGCTATCGCCTGAATGGAAGAATGATCAGCAATCCCGATCAATGCATGATTGATGACTTGGATTCGCTCCCGGTCTACGACCAGTACTCATGGGAAGACTATCCCGAAAGTGTTTTCGCATACCCTGAGAAGCTTCGAGCCGCAAGTGTGATGTCATCGCGCGGGTGCCCCTATAGTTGCATATTCTGCTCGAAGAGAGGCGTCACATACAGGTTAAGGGACGCTAATTCAGTATGTGACGAGATCGAAACGCTGAAACAGAGATACGGGGTCGAGGGTGTGAATTTCCTCGATCTCACATTGACAGCCACGCCCAGGCATGCAAGGGGATTGTGCGAGGCTCTTCGAAGCAGAGACCTGGGACTGCGATGGTGGTGCGAAAGCAGAGTGAATCTACCACTAGAACTCCTGGAAGAGATGAAGAGCGCGGGATGCGTCTCAATCGCCGTTGGAGTGGAAAGCGGATCACAGGAAATGCTGTCTCGACTGAAGAAGAATGTTACTCTCGATCAGGTGAGATCATTTTGCAAGAAATGCCATGACCTGGGAATATATGTAACCGCTATGTTCATTTACTCTCTACCCGGTGAAGAAGAAAGAGATGTGCAAGAAACACTGGATTTCATTATGGAGCTTGAAGAGAGTGAATTTGTCAGCTGCGCCATCCAGCCGGCCATGATTTATCCCGGAACCGAATTGGAACGGATGGCCCTGGAGAATGGCATTCTGCCCAAGGACTTCTCCTGGTCGTCACCGTACCAGACTTCACTCAATGCCGAGTTGGGGCAATTGCCGAATTGCCCAATCTATGTGAATGAGCTTTCGAGCGATTTCCTGAAGGCAGTACCGCACCTCCTCAAGGAAAAGAAGCAGAGATCGGCCAGGGACAGGTACATGCCCGGGGGTGTTTACGACCTGAGTTTCAGGGAAGCCTGCGTGAAGTGGTTTAGGCTGATAGTGATTCGACGGGAGCCCTGGCCGAAGTTTCTTGGTTGGAAGTTCCTGAAAGAATACCTGTTTCGGAAGCTGCATGGCAAGCGAGCTTCCGTCCCTTGATGTTTACAACCGACAGCGCCATTCTCTCGTCTGTACGGCAAGGACCTTGACATACGCGGTTGAGTGCATAGGCGGGCAAGTTGCCGCACTAAGGCTTTTTCGGGACCTTTAGAGGTATGCTAGAGCATGTCCATAGCGATAAGTGTTGAGAATCTATGGAAGGAATACCGGCTCGGCACTATTGGTCACGGGGTGTTGTTTCGTGACCTACAGAGCTGGTTTGCCAGGGTTCTGGACCGGGATGATCCAAACGCACCCATAGGTGAGCAGGCTTCAAGGAGGAGTAACGTCGGGGATAGGGTATGGGCCCTACGGGAAGTCTCCTTCGAAGTAAACGAGGGAGAGGTGCTCGGCATAATAGGCGGAAACGGGGCAGGCAAGTCAACTCTGCTCAAGATAATTTCCCGCGTCACCGGTCCGACAAGGGGACAGATCAAGATCAGGGGGCGCGTGGCAAGCCTGCTGGAGGTCGGCACCGGCTTTCATCCGGAACTGACCGGGAGAGAGAACGTCTTCCTCAACGGGGCCATACTCGGGATGGTAAAAGCCGAGATCAAGAAGAAGTTTGACGAGATCGTAGATTTCTCAGGCGTGGAACAGTACATTGATACCCCGGTGAAACGCTATTCCAGCGGAATGCGCGTCCGCCTGGCATTTGCAGTGGCGGCTCACCTGGAACCGGAGATTCTGGTGGTGGACGAGGTCCTTGCCGTGGGGGATGCCTCATTTCAACGCAAGTGCCTGGGCAAGATCGGTGAGGTTGTCAAAGGAGGTCGCACGGTACTATTTGTGACTCACAATATGGCCGCGGTCCAGCAACTCTGTGACGAGGGGATATGTTTTGGCGGAGGAAAGATCAGAGTGGCTGGGAGGATAGCGAACGTAGTCAAGGCTTACTACTCCAATGCCGTCCTCAGTCTGGAGGCACCCAGAGAAGAGGCAGAGCATAAGGGCGCTACCTTTGTAAGACATTCAAACTTGATGGATCAGACCGGAAAAGAAGTCGCAGAAATAGATATGGGCTCGCCGTTTGGAATCAAGTTGTGCATTGAAGGGAAGGTCAGAAGAGGCTTAATCAGCATAAAAATAAACAACGAGATCGCGGAAAACATAATGGTCGCAACTACTCGCAGGAGTTTCAAGGGCCAGCTGAATTTGGATTCGAACACCGTCATATGCTGGTTCAGGGAAAATCGCCTGATGCACGGCCCACATACCATTTCGATATGGTTTGGGACGACGAATCAGTGTCTTGAGTGGCTGCCACATTGCATCCATTTCTTGATAACCCCTCGCGATCTGTTTGGAACTGGGGAACTGTTGTCTTTGAAAGACCACGGGAGCTTTTATCTTGACCATAGGTGGCAGATAATCTGATCCTTTATTATTCAGTTGTGTCTGCCAAACCTGGAGGAGGATGTGTTGAGATGGACGTTAATCTGACAGTGGATAAGCGGCTATGTATCAGTTGCGGTGTTTGCGTGAGTGTTTGTCCGGAGAGAGCCGTGACCCTTACCAATAGCGACGCAAGAGGGCTGTTGCTGCCAAGTATTGATGAATCAAGATGCACACACTGCTCCCTGTGCTTCGATGCCTGTCCGGGAATAGATGCTGATTACACCCGATTTCTTCAACCCTCGTCGGATAACCGGACGCCGCACGAAGATGGTGGGCCCGCCGGCCCCTACCGCAGCATTCTCACAGGCAGGAGCGGGGACAAGGAAATTCAGTACAACGGAGCATCGGGAGGCATAGTGTCGCAAATCCTTCTCCACTTGCTTGAGGAGAAGTTGATCGATGCCGCCGTCACCACGAAGATGGGACGTTACCCTAAATCGCTTTCGAGAATGCCGGATGGCACGAACGAGGCACTCTTCGGGGCACCGGTAGTAGTAACATCGAGAAGCGACATTATTGCATGCCAGAAATCAAAGTATTGCCCTGTTCCTGTGGGAGAATTGATGCGAGATCTGATTGAGACAAACGGTCGATTTGCCGTAGTGGGTTTGCCGTGCCATCTTCTTGCCATTCGCAAGATGGCGCTAATTACCGCCGAGCTACGGGAAAGAATCGCTTGCCTCCTGGGCCTCTTCTGCAGCAGGACTCCGAATTTCAACGCTACCACACATCTGTTGTTGCGGGAGGGCATAAGACCAGATGATGTGACTCATCTGGAATATCGCAGCGGGGGCAAGAACATCGGGTACATGCAAATTGCGCTTAGGGACGGGCGGACACATAGAGTGCCCCATCTCAGCTTCAACTACTGGGGCTGCATGTTCAAAGAGTTCTATATGCCGCGACGATGTTATCTTTGCCCCGATAAACTTGCTGCGCCGGCCGATATTTCGTGTGGCGACAACTGGTCGGGAACCCATGATCATGAAGGAGGAAGCTCAACTGCGGTGGTTAGAACGGAAAAGGGCCAGGCTATTATTGATTCAATGATTGACCTGGGGAGAATGGCAGCCGAGCCCATGTCATTGTCCGCATTGGTTCAGAGTCAGGGGATGGATTTCAAGGGCAACCTTGCACCCCGAGTAAGGATCGCCAAGGCTTTGCGCCGCCAGGTTCCTGACTATGGGAAGATTGATGTTGCAGGTAGACGATCCATGAAGCCAGCCCAATGGCCGGGCGAGTTACTGCTGCTCTTCAGAAGTGATATTTCCGCGAGCAGCTCGCGCTACTACGCCGTTAATGTCTGGGGAAAAGCGCTGGCAATCGGTGGGGCGGTAAGAACGGTACTCAGGAAGGCACGCACAGGACTCCGGCTTCTCGGCAGGTTTACCAGGGCCTTTCTCCCCTCAACTTCCGAGCCGGTGTCCAAGATAAAGAAACACAAGATAATGATCATGGGAGGCTATGGTGGGAAAGATATTGGCGATGAGGCCATGCCTCATGCAGATCTTGTAAAATTTGAGGCGGCTTTAGGTGACTCTCTTGAGGTACTCATGCTCTCGCCGGATCCCGCTTATACGCTAATTTACCACAAACAACGCTCCATATTGGAGCCGGGTGAACTTGGTATTGGCCACGCAGCAGGTTGGCGGCATCTGGTCACACACGGCATCGCGGCTGCAAAAGGGATCCTTTTCATAATGGCGGCATTTCTTGAAAAGTATGGATACCGTGCAAGACTAACGGGAAATCTCCGGAGCGTCCTGGACGAGCTCCTGTCAAGCGATTTACTGTTCAATGTAGGTGGAGGGAATCTGAACAGCCTTACTCGTCAGGAGTTGTCCAAAAAGGGCTTTCTTTATCTCGCAGCGCGTGTCGCCGGCATACCGGTGGTGGTGTCCGGGCAGACTATTGGTCCATTCACAAGGGTATCAGACAGACTCTTTGCCCGTTTCGTCCTTAACAGGGTCAATCTAATAACGTTTAGAGACAAGGGAATATCTCATCAAAGATGCCTTGACATCGGCGTGAGTGGACCACTCATGAAGGATGCGGCCGATGACGCGATTTCCTTGCCCTCCGTTGAGAAGGAAACCGCCGCCAGGCTGCTGGAGCGCGAGGTGGAACCAGGATGGCTCACCTTGCCTTCGGATCTGACCGTGTGCATGAATCTCAAAGCCGGTCTGAAGATCTACACTGAAGTGGGAAAAGGCACAGACATTTCATCAGTCGTCAGACTCTTTGCCCTTTTGGCGGACCGCATTCTTGAAAGGCATGACAGCAAGATACTGTTCCTACCAACCGATTATCATCCGGCCTCGGACGATAGGGAGATACACCGAGAGGTTGTGAGCAATATGAGAGATACGACAAAAGTCGCCTGCATTGAATCCGAACAAAATGATGTAGTTCTTAGAGGACTATTGGGCCTGTGCGATTTTGCTCTAGGAGCAAGGTACCATTTTTGCGTTTTCTCGGCAGCTGAGTACCTGCCCTGCCTCGGAGTGGCGGCAGGCACGTATCAAATGACAAAACTGAGAGGTCTCGCGGCTCTGTGCAACATGCCGGAACTCTACTGGGAGAAGGATGCAAGGAATTCGGATCCGGAGGAGATATGGAGCAGACTCGAAGATCTGTTGAATAAGCGAGCGGAAATCAGCGAGAAACTGAAGGAGATTGTGCCGGAGCTTGTCCAAGCAAGTCATTACGGTGTAGACTTCGCGGTCAATATTCTGAGGGAAACATCACAGGATGGTTCTTGAGATTGCGTCGAACTGTTGTCCGAGCGGGTGAAAATCACCGCGGCTTAAGGGGAAGCATAGACTCGAAGCACGATATCCAGTGTGTAATCCGTGAGGCTCAAAACTAAGTCCAGCGGTCTCCCTTGGCTTTCGTGGAAGGGTCGGAGAAGATCCGCTGTGTCGCGTCATTAAGGGTGAAAGATCGTGACAGCATGGGCCGTTCACCATGCACTCGACGGCCGGCGGGTAAGTAAGGTGTTAGGATGGCAGACCGAGACGTAACAATTTCCGTTATCGTTCCTACCAGGAATCGGTGCGCAAGTCTGAGGAAAACTCTCGAAAGCCTTCGCGACCAGACTTTAGTCCGCGTTGTTTGTTAAACAATAGTCGTGGACAACGGATCAACGGATGACACTGCGGCGATCGTAAGACAAACTCAAGATGAGCGCAGACAGCAGATTCACTACTGCTTTGAAGAAACGCCCGGGCTGCACGTTGGTCGGCATAGAGGAACGCTGGAGGCGCGGGGGGAAATACTCACTTTTGTAGATGACGATGTTACACTGTTTCCAGGGTGGCTTCAATCCATAGCGGATGCTTTCACCCGGACGGAATGCCACAGGATCTTACCCGATTTCGCGGGGATGGAGAAACAGCACTATCAAAAGCGATCAAAGCCAAAGGCCATAGGGCCGTTTACGTGCCAAAAGCATCTGTAAATCATAGGATTCCCAGTGAGAGGCTAACCGTGGAATACTTCTGCCGAAGAGCCTACAATCAGGGGATTTCGGCTTCCTTCAGCCGGATACGTGCGGCCCATGGGCTGGATGGAGCCGCAAAAGGCCCAGCCAAACGAAAGCCCCTTTTCGCGCATGCCAAGGAACAATCAAGGCGCGTCGCGGGCGCGGTTTTGCGGAGGGTTCGGAACGCGACCGGGCGGTGTCGGGTGGCGCGACAACGCCAACAGGAGTACCCGGAAATCAAAGCATTGATCCGGGAAGCTTTCGAGGCCGGACGTAGTTTCCACGAGGAAGAAGTGCGGAAAGATGCTGACCTGTTGAGGTATGTGCTGAAAGAAAACTATCTGGATGTCGGCAACGGGGCCCATAACGGGGATCTGTCGGTCACGAAAGGCGGTTCATGAAGCGTTCTCTCTTGACGCGCCTGGGCCGTCGGTTCCCGGATCCCCTCAAACGTGCGGTCCGCGCTCTTTTGCGACCCGTGGTTACGGAGCCAATCGAGGCCCGCTTGAATTGGCTCCTGCCTCAACTCATCACCTTTCATTCCGCGCCGCGGTCGGCGCTCATGTCGCATTCCAATACAATTGTAAAGGGTTATGCGACAGCCTCCTAGTGGTATGATGGCTCAAACAGTATGTCAACAGCAATTCGAGTAGAGAGCCTTTGGAAGCAATACCGTCTCGGTGTTCTTAGTCACGGGGTGCTGTTTCGTGACGTGCAGAGATGGGCGGCACGCGTGCGGGGGAAAGAGGATCCCAATTCACCAATCCACTCCGGGCGCAACAGTGGCAATAGAGTGGGAGACACTGTATGGGCGCTGCGCGATGTGTCCGTTGAAATAGAGGAGGGCGAGGTACTCGGCATAATAGGCGGAAACGGGGCAGGCAAGTCAACTCTGCTCAAGATAATTTCCCGCGTCACCGGTCCGACAAGGGGACAGATCAAGATCAGGGGGCGCGTGGCATGCCTGCTGGAAGTCGGCACCGGCTTTCACCCGGAGCTCACGGGTAGGGAAAACGTATTTCTCAACGGCGCAATCCTTGGTATGACCAAACCCGAGGTCAAGAGGAAGTTTGACGAGATCGTGGATTTCTCAGGAGTGGAACAGTACATCGATACCCCGGTGAAACGCTATTCCAGCGGAATGACCGTCCGCCTGGCATTTGCAGTGGCGGCACACCTGGAACCGGAGATCCTGGTCGTAGATGAGGTACTCGCCGTGGGAGACGCTGCGTTCCAGAAGAAATGCCTGAAAAGAATGGATGACGCTACCAAGGGAGGTAGGACCGTGCTGTTCGTGAGCCATAATATGGGGGCGATGTCCGCTTTGGCAACAAGGACACTGCTGCTCACTTCCGGCCAAACCAAGATGCTGGCCGAAACCGAGTCAGTGATTCAGCATTACCTTTCAAGCGGCGCTGAGTCCGGGCACGTGGACCTCACGGCACACCCCAACAGATTGAGCGGCATGAGATCGGTCTTGCGTTCGGCCCGTCTGACGGATGGGAACGGTGCGCTCCGAGAGGCCTACTATCAGGGAGAGGATTGGTTTCTTGATGTTTGCTACGACGATCTCGAAGGTGAAGTCGCCGCGGCAGGTATGAATATCACTACGTTTGCAGGCCAACGGGTCGGCGGCTTGAACACCTGGATGTGCCCGCCTGGAGTGGGCGAGCTTCCTAAGAGCGGAACAATTCGTTTCCACATTCCCCGTCTACCCCTCTGTCCGGGAATGTATGCCGTAGCAGTATCTGTTTCTGGACGTTTCAATACCCTTGTCGATAAAACCGAGGCCGTTCTCAACTTCACAGTTGACAAGGCAGACTTTTATGGAACTGGATACATATTGCAGACATCTGACGGATTGGTAGCTCTAAGGGGGATGACCAGCCTCGTACCGTCGAACCTTTAAAACGGAAGAAGGCGACAAGAATGGTAACCGTTCACCGTGAACCGTACAAGCTCCCGGAATTACGTATGGGGGATTACCAAAAACGTTTTCTGCACGACACCGGTTCGGTAAGATGCTCAGATTGACGAGAAAATCAGCGATGCAATTGATCGGGATCTATCCTTCCTCACGGACCCTCGCCATTCCAACACGTCTAACTCCTGAAGAGAAGGAGTGTCTGTACTTCCTGGCACGCAGATTGCCGAAATCGGCGCACGTTCTCGAAATTGGCAGTTATTTGGGTGCCGGCGCCTGTCTCCTCGCCGAAGGAGGCCGGCACAAGGGGGTGACCGTACATTGTGTGGACACGTGGACAAATCTCGCGATGGGAGAGGGGTTGCGAGATACGTGGGCGGAGTTTCGGGCGAACACCAGCCACGTTAGAGATCACCTATGTCTCCATCGAGGTGTGTCCCAATTCATCGCCCGGGAATTCTCGTTTGTACCAGCCATGCTCTTTATTGACGGTGACCACTCTGTTGAAGCAGTCCACCGTGACCTTAGTAGTTGGCTCCCGCATCTCACACCCGGGGGCCGGCTCTTACTACACGACATAGGATGGGCGCAGGGCGTCCAGGATGCTGTGTCAGCCCTGACTCTCACGACACCTATGACTTAACGTTTTAGATTGCCAAACCTGTGGGGCGCAGGGCTGCGAGATCCGACCCGCTCATCCTATGCTGAACCCGAATGCACTACACAAGGCGCCAAACATATCGGCGAACACCAAGAACAATGACAACGTCGGGTCTTTACAAGCTACGGGAGTAGAGATGACCGAGCTCTCTTCAAATTTGCGAACCCTCATTATCAAGCCTACTTTGCGATGCACCGCAAACTGCATTGGCTGTTCACCGAGACGATCTCTTCATCGGTCCCTTTTCAAATCTAGGACCCTTTCTCTAAGGGAATGGGTCAAGATACTTAGCCAAGCTAGAGGAATGGGGGCAGGCAGCCTAGAAATAAGTGGCGGAGAACCAACCCTATACCCGCACCTATGTGAACTCATTCGAGAAGCAAGAGAAATGGGCTATTCCGTATTCATGAACACCAACGGCAGTCGTGGTAAACCAGACTTTGCCGAACAACTTGTCCGGTCAGGCCTGCAGGCGGTGCGAGTATCCCTATACAGCCATCAATCGGACGTTCACGATGCCATAAGGCAGAGCAAAGGTCTGTGGGCCAAGGCCGGCGCATCAGTTCGCACCTTTGCAAATCTGAAAGCAAAATATTCGCACTTCAGAGTTTACACGCAACTTGTCATCCTGAAGGAAAACATTCTCTCGCTGGACGCCCTCATCAGATATCATGATGAGCTCGGATCGGAAAACGTCACAGTATCATATCTTGAAGGCGACTTTGAACGTACCTTGTTCGTGACATCGGAACAGATCATGAGATTCAGAGAGGTGGTCTTGCCTAGGATACTAGCCTTCTGCGACGATCTTGAGCCGACCATCCGACACAGGGCCAAGGCAGCAGTCAGTAGGATCTACAATCCAAAGGAACTGCCGATCAATGCCGTCCGTAAAGGCATATATAGGTCAGCAGAGCGGGGTTGTAGCATACCACATGTTTCGGCACTGATACTGGCAAATGGGGACGTGCATCCTTGCAATATTGTGGAGTACCTGCATGCACCGGTGATGGGAAATCTTTTGCGGGATTCGTTGAGAGCAGTTTGGAATTCTGAAGCATGGGCCGCCTTTAGGACCAATCGGCTTCCAGAATGTGCATTGTGCCCTATGGACAGCCATCTTTCCATTCCTTTGAGATCCGGATCTTCAGTGTCTTCAGCCGGCTCGTTGACCAGTTTGCCGCGTGGGATTCAAAAAGTGAGAAAGCGCATGCAGCATCTTATCAGACGGCATCTCCTAAATGCTTAGAGCTTTCTGCATAGGTAGCCATGGTGGCGGAGACCGGCTTCGCACAGTGGCCCCGCATTCAGCAACGATCACATGGGCGGCGAATATTGTTCTGGTACCTTAGGGTGTGTCACGGAATAGACCTTGCGATAGGTTGGGACCCAATTGTAGGGGCAGACCCCGGATCGGAGTCCGGGGCAGGCTCTGCGTGTCTGCCCCAATGCAAGGGGCGCACGCGGGAAAGGGCGGACACATAGGTCCGCCCCTACAGGAGAATGCCACCGTTATTTCGTGACAGGCCCTTAGAGTTGCAGCGGCAGAGACACGTGAGCATGAAAGAGGCAGTATTCGTTGCACACCTTCATAGGTGCTACCAGCGAGCTATGGTCCATGGCATAATCAAAGGCAGAGATGAACTGAAGCAGGCATGTCCGTCACCCCAAATCAAATGCCGGCTTCATACCACACAATGAGAATAATTCCAACCTATTGCCGGGCCGGGACACTAGATAGGGCGGGACCGGAAGATCGAGACAGCATGGGCCGTTCACCGTTCACTCGACGGCCGGCGGATCAGTAAGGTGTTAGGATGGCAGACCGAGACGTAACAATTTCCGTTATCGTTCCTACCAGGAATCGGTGCGCAAGTCTGAGGAGAACTCTCGAAAGCCTTCGCGACCAGACTTTAGAAGGTGTTGATTGTGAAACAATAGTCGTGGACAACGGATCAACGGATGACACTGCGGCGATCGTAAGACAAACTCAAGATGAGCGCAGACAGCAGATTCACTACTGCTTTGCAGAAACGCCCGGGCTGCACGTTGGTCGGCATAGAGGAGCGCTGGAGGCGCGGGGGGAAATACTCACTTTTGTAGATGACGATGTTATACTGTTTCCAGGGTGGCTTCAATCCATAGCGGATGCTTTCACTGACGGGGAAATAGCTCTCGTTGGCGGCAAGATTCTGCCTATTTTTGAGGCGGACGTTCCCGACTGGATCAAGGACTTCAAGGTATTCACGGAATCCGGCTGGATAATGGGGTACCTTAGTCTGATGGATCTGGGCGACCGAACAAGGGAAATAGATCCGTGCTTGGTTTGGGGCTGCAACTACTCAGTGCGCAAATCTGTCCTATTCGATTGCGGAGGCTTTCACCCGGACGGAATGCCACAGGATCTTATCCGATTTCGCGGGGATGGAGAAACAGCACTATCAAAGGCGATCAAAGCCAAAGGCCATAGGGCCCTCTACGTGCCGGAAGCATCTGTAAATCATAGGATCCCCAGTGAGAGGCTAACCGTAGAATACTTCTGCCGAAGAGCCTACAATCAGGGCATTTCGGATTCCTTCAGCCGGATACGTGCGGCCCATGGGCTGGATGGAGCCGCAAAAGGCCCAGCCAAACGAAAGCCCCTTTTCGCGCATGCCAAGGAACAATCAAGGCGAGTCGCGGGCGCGGTTTTGCGGAGGGTACGGAACGCGACCGGGCCGCGGCGGGTGGCGCCACAACGCCAAGAGGAGTACCCGGAGATCAAAGCATTGGTCCGGGAAGCCTACGAGGCCGGACGTAGTTTCCACGAGGAAGAAGTCCGGAAAGATACCGACCTGTTGAAGTATGTGCTGAAAGAAAACTATCTGGATGTGGGCAACGGGGCCCATGACGGGGCTCTGTCGCTCACGAAAGGCGGTTCATGAAGCGTTCTCTCTTTACGCGCCTGGGCAGTCGATTCGCAGATCCCCTCAAACGAGCGGTCCGCGGTCTTTTGCGACCCGTGGTTACGGAGCCAATCGAGGCCCGCTTGAATTGGCTCCTGCCTCAACTCATCACCTTTCATTCCGCGCCGCGGTCCGCGCTCATGTCCGCAGCCGATCGAACCAAGAATCCAGCGAATGCGCTACCTTATTACTCGGCCATTGCAGATCGCCTGGGGTCGGCCGGCGTTCAGGTAGAAGAGCAAACGATTGATCCGCAGGACTTCAAACGATGGCTGGAGGATTTTCCGGAGATGCGCCGCGCCTATGAGGGCTCCGGCGATGCGTTCATAGAGAAGTGTCTGGAACACTATTTGACCTTCACATACTTGGGGCTTGATCGAACCGATGTTTTCATCGACGTGGCGGCCGGGGAGAGTCCCTGGGCGTCAATGCTGCGGAGCCGACTGGGTATCAAATCGTTCAGGCTGGATCTATCCTACAGGAGCGGCATTCACGGAACGGACATAGGCGCGGACGCGGGGAATACCGCGTTGCCGCCTGATTTCTGCTCAGCCATGGCTTTGCACTGCGCGTTTGAATGTTTCATGGGTGAAGCGGACGTACGATTCATCCGCGAAGCGAGTCGAATCCTCAACGCAAGAGGACGTTACGCGATTGTTCCGCTGTATCTCGATGACGAATACTTCGTCGGAACCAGTCCATGGTGCGATCAACGCACGGTTGAAATAGACCCGAAAGCCGTCAAGCTGTGGCGGGATGACGGGTATCATGTCCCGTTCTCACGGCATTACAGCCCGGAAGCGTTCGCGGAACGTATCTGGAACCAAATCCCGGGCATCATGACGGGCAAGGTCATCCTGTTCAAGAACTTGCCTGAATTGATGGCCGCGTTTCCCGGTCAAAGGATTTACTGCTACTTGATGTTCAAATGTGACCGGCGGAAATAGAGAGGCTCATGGAAACGGATCTCGTGGAAAAACTGGTCCATGCCGATATCCCATTGGCCTACATAATCAGTTCCCGCTTCAGCCCTTACAAGACCACGTTCCTGACCCCGCCGGAGTTCAAACAACAGGTGGGCTTCGTGGTATACAAAGAAGGAGCGGAGATCGCGCGGCATGTGCATCGCTCCGTCGAACGGAATATCGTGGGGACCTCTGAGGTGATTATCGTAAAGTCGGGACGATGCTTGCTGGATGTTTACACTGACGAGCGCGAATTGGTGGCCACTCGCGAGTTGTTTCCTGGTGACGTAATGCTCATGGTCGGGGGCGGTCACGGCTTCAGGATGCTTGAGGACACGGTGCTGCTGGAAGTGAAACAGGGACCGTACACTGGTTTGGAAGAGAAGGAATACTTTTGAAATGATTCCGGTCAACGAACCATTGCTGGGGGATCTGGAACTCGAATACGTCATGGAGTGCGTCCGTACGGGTTGGATCTCCTCGGCCGGCCGTTTTATTGAGGAATTTGAAGAAGGTTGGGCGGCCTACTGCGGTAGACGCTACGGCATTGCCGTCTCCAGCGGCACGACAGCCCTCCAGATGGCCCTTGCCGCACTGGACCTGGAACCTGGCGACGAGGTAATAATTCCAACCTTCACCATAGTCTCCTGTGCTCAGGCCGTAGTGTACAATTCGGCTACGCCGGTACTTGTGGATAGCGATCCCGAAACATGGACCATGGACGTTGAAGGACTGGAAGATCGTATCTCCAAGCGCACCAGGGCCATCATGCCGGTCCACATCTACGGCCATCCCGTTGACATGGATCCTGTCATTGCCTTGGCCGACAAGTACGGCCTTTCGATAATAGAGGACGCTGCTGAGGCTCATGGTTCGGAATACCTCTCGCACCGAGGATCGGGGACCGCAACATGGGTTCGATGTGGTTCAATGGGTGACATGAGTGCTTTCAGCTTTTACGCCAACAAGATTGTCACCACAGGTGAAGGCGGCATGGTGCTCACGGACGATAGTTCATTGGCTGAGAAACTGAGGGCCCTGCGAAACCTTTGTTTCAGGTCGGACAAAAGATTCTATCACACGGAACTGGGATTCAATTTCAGACTTACCAACATGCAGGCCGCACTGGGAGTGGCTCAGATTGGTAGAATCAACGAAATCGTCGAGAAAAAGAGATGGATTGCAGGCTACTATACAGACAGGCTCCGAGCCATACCCTGGCTGCGCCTGCCAATAGAGCGCGCTTGGGCCAAGAGCACATATTGGATGTACGCACTCCTACTGAAGGCCGATTCTCCCTTGGACGCACAATCCCTTGCAAGAAAGCTCGAGGACGATGGTGTAGAGACACGCCCTTTTTTCCTCGGCATGCATGAGCAGCCGGCACTACGGAATATGGGATTATTTCGGGACGAGAGATATGCCGTGGCGGAAAGAATCGCCGGCTCCGGGCTGTATCTGCCTTCCGGATTGGCACTGGGAGAGACCCAATTGGAACGCGTCTGCACTTCGGTAACCAGAGCCTTCGATTGATTGGTTCAATGAAGATCTGCTCGCTTCCACTTGGAATTGAAACCGTTTTGCCATTTAACAAGTAAAATATCGGGGTCTACGATGGGGGATGCTCGAAGGGGGAGCTACTGGGCGTAGGGCCAATTTACGGGCCGGTTGGCGTGGGAGCTTCGTTAATAGTCCGTAGCGGCCCGCCGGGCATGCGTGCTTCGAGAAAGATTTCGGGTTCATGCTTCGTACGGGGACACGGGGATATCAAAGGATGCGCCTACTTGGCCGAAGATCGGACTTATTGAGGAGAACCTATTGACACCACGTGGAGTGGGTCCCGACAGCGGCGCCAGGAGCAGCAAGAGCGCTCTTAATGCGAGTGTCCGAGGCGAAGCCACGGACTGCTCGTTGACACAGCCCTCTCTCGCGGCAAACCCGGACTAAAAAAAAATATTCGCGAAATGGTATGAACACTATCACGCAGTCTTGTCTTCCTCGCTATCTCGCCTTGTGACGATGGAGCCTCGGAATGAAGGTTTTTGATAGGTACGCAGCGCTCTACGATGACATCTACAAGGACAAGGACTACTCCGCCGAGTGCGATTTCCTGGAATCCATTTTTCTCGCATATGCGCACAAACCGGTGAATAGCGTGCTCGACTGCGGTTGCGGTACCGGAGGACACGCACTGATTCTCGCATCACGAGGTTACTCTGTGGATGCACTGGATCGGTCAGCCGAAATGCTGCGGGTTGCACGCTCCAAGCCGTTGGCAGAGAGAGTCACGTTCCACAACGCCGATCTGAGAGACTTCTCCCTTGGGAAGACTGTGGATATTGTCTTGGGCATGTTTGCCGTCATGAGCTACATGACGAGCAACCAGGATCTTCGCAAGGCATTTGAGACCGCGAGGAAGCACCTGAAACCGGGCGGTCTCTTTGTTTTTGACAGTTGGTTCGGCCCGGCTGTATTCTCAGACCCTCCTGCTGCCCGGCTCAAGGAAGTTGTAAACGGAAATCGTCGTATACTTCGTTACACGTATGCCGGACTGGACGCGGTGACGCAAGTGGCGGCCATCCGTTTCAAGACCATTGTAATCGAGGGCGGCAGGCTCATCGAGGAGTTTGACGAACTACATGAGGTCCGACCACTGTTTGTCCAGGAAGTGATTCATCTGGGCGAACTTTCCGGCCTCGAATTACTTGAAACCTGTCCCTTCATGCACCTTGGGGAGCCTCCAGGGACCGGCACATGGAATTCCTGTTTCGTTCTACGGGCGCGGTGAAGAGAAATCGTGAGACCGGGCTCATGGGTTGCTAATGCAAACATCAGTGAAATCCTCTGACGCCAAGATCGCCATACTCTGCAACAGGTATGCGTTTGAAGTTTCACCCGTGATAAAGAACCTCTGTTCGTATCTATACGACCACGGCTTTGGAACGGTGGACCTGATCACGGATAAGCTCTATCGAGATGAGAAGTTCTCTCAGCGTGGGGCAAACATCGTGAACTTCGCCGGCAGTCGGAGCGGACGGCTGTTCTCGTTATCTCCGGACGTACGCATTGTCAGAGACGTTGTGAAGGAGATGAAGACCAGGCTGTTTGCCACCTTTGTGAGCAGCCGCATTCACGATTATTCGCTGGTGTTTGCAGCAGATTTTCCGGCTCTCGATTTGCTCAACCGGGCGTCCTTTGATCTGAGTAGGTGCATTTTCCTTTCCCTGGAAGGTGTTGATTACCTTCGTCGGGAGAACCCTGACAGAGTTCGAGACATGTTGTCTCGATGCGCGTTCTGTGTAGTTCAGAACGAGGCCAGATCGAGAGACATTGAATCACATTTGGACACGGAACTGAGAACTGAGTACTTGCCCGTGTCCATGAGGCCGGGCAATCGTCACCCGGGAGCGGACACCGGTGACCTGGGCGTCATATATTCCGGGTATTTCGCACCGTGGGCGGCTCTCCTGCAATTCTTGAGAGCTTATGAGACGGACCGGTGCTATGAAATGTCTTCGTTGCTTCTTCATGGCCACCTCATGGGCACCGAGTCCTATTTTGACGAAGTTGCAGCCGTGGCTCGACGAATCCCCAATAGTAGAATAGACACCTCCTACTATGATGACGAGCATCATCTGGAACTAATGGCCTGCCACGACGTGGGAATCTGCCTATATGATACTTCCATCCAAACCACAAATTTCACTCACATCGAGGTCGCGTCCGGTAAGTTGGCCGGCTATCTCTGGGCCGGACTTGCAGTGCTCACAAACATAGATGTGCCGCTCACGCAGGACAAGCCTTTCATTCGGATCAGGGATTTTGAAACCGACAACATTAAAGGCTTGCTGCAACATGTCAAGGCGAATCGGGCGGAATTCAGGGCAAGGGCTTATGAAACGGCACATATGGAGTACAACTTTGACCGGTATATGGAACAGGTGGCGACACGCATTGAGCAAATCTTGGTTGAAGGGAAACAGTAGCGAAGAATTGCCCCAGGCAAAGCCACGGACCGCTTGTTGACACAGACCTCTCTCGCGTAACTATTCACTTACGCGGGGGCACTGGCAGGATGTCATTGCGAGCGCAGCGAAGCAATCTCCTTCTCGCCAGGTATGGAGATTGCTTCGTCGTTTCACTCCTCGCAATGACATGATCGATGAAAATATCTGCCCCGTGAAACTGAATGATTACTCTGTCGCGGCAAACCCGGGTTACAATGGTATTCGCGAAATGGTGTGAAAGGTGCATGTCCGCTGGTCGATAAAGTCAAACAACTAGTGCTGACCGTCTTTCCCTGGGCAAAGAGGTTGAAGGGTATTGGACTGTACTGGAGATTTGTGCGGAATTTTTTCGAGTTCTCTAAGCTTTCCTCGGCAATCAGTGACAGGTTCACGGTTCGGTGGCAAGATCGATACCCTTGCCTCTGGGATGCCACTCCCAGCACCCATTTTGACCGACATTATGTCTACCATACTGCATGGGCCGCAAGAATACTGGCTGTTTCCAGGCCGGAAGTCCATGTAGACATTTCCTCTGCGTTGTATTTCAGCGCCCTTGTGTCTGCTTTCGTACCAGTCAGGCACTTTGATTACCGACAGCCTGACATCCAATTGGACAACTTGACTGTGGGATCGACAGATCTCACGGCGCTTGCATTCCCGGACCGGTCTGTTTCATCGCTTTCGTGTATGCACGTGGTGGAGCATGTTGGTCTCGGGAGATATGGTGATCCGCTGGATCCAACCGGCGACATGAAGGCTATTGGAGAACTCAAAAGAGTCCTGGCGCCCGGCGGGTCTTTGCTGTTTGTGGTTCCTGTGGGGAAACCAAAGATAATGTTCAATGCCCACCGGATCTACTCTGTGGATCAGGTTCTTGAATACTTCGGCGACTTGCATCTCAGGGAGTTCACTCTCATTCCGGAGCATGCACGGGAGGGCGGCCTAATAAAGGACTCACCGCCCCATGTTGTGGACGCACAAGATTATGCGTGTGGCTGCTTCTGGTTCACAAGGGAAGAATAATGATTGATGTCGGAATTGGCAACGAAGAGAACAGAATCGCCTGGGTAAGGGGCGCTCTTCAGAAGATTCCTCAGGGATCCCGTATCCTTGATGCGGGCGCCGGAGAACGCAAGTATGAACGGTACTGCTCTCACCTTGACTATGTTGCTCAGGATTTTGCGCAATACGACGGTAAGGGAGACGGGGCAGGACTACAAGCGGGCAGCTGGGACCAAACTCGAATTGACATAGTCAGTGACATTACCTCCATACCTGAGCCTGACGGCTCCTTTGACGCGCTCATGTGCATTGAGGTCTTGGAACACCTTCCAAATCCCGGCAATGCCATTGCGGAATTCGCTAGATTGATAAAACCGGGAGGGCATCTCATCCTGACCGCGCCCTTCTGCAGCCTGACTCATCAGGCCCCGTTTCATTTTTACTCCGGATTCAATCGCTATTTCTATAGCCGGCTCCTCGCTGATGCCGGCTTCAGCATCGAGGACTTGCAGGAGAACGGCAATTTCTTTCACTACCTTGGGCAGGAGGTGCGCAGAGTTCCCGGTGTTGTGCGAAAGTACTGCGGCGGTAAAGCCACGATCCGGGAAAGGTTCATCATTCGTTTGATGTTGAGGGCGCTCCAGAGGTTTGCGGACATGGACAAGGGATCTGAAGAGCTATTGTGTTTCGGATATCATGTGTACGCTCGCAAGAGGCGCTGACGGCGCGTCAATAGCCCAAAGGACATGAGATGATTATCACACGCATAATCGGAGGTTTGGGCAACCAGATGTTTCAGTACGCTGCGGGTAGAAGCCTGTCAATCAGGCACGATGTTCCGCTCAAGATGGACTTGTCCGGATTCTCGGAATCCCCCTTGCGCGCCTACTGCCTCCATTGCTTCAAAGTCGTCGAGGAATTTGCGTCATCCCGGGAATGCTACGCCACGGGGGGGATTCCCCGGACGTTCCCTCAGGCAGTCACATCCTTATTGAGGACAATCCTCTTCAAAACTGGAAGAGCCATCCGATTGCCGGACATGTCGAGTGCGCCTTTCCCTGGTCTCTTTGTCGATAAAATGGATGGATTCAGTCCGGAATTCCGGTTATTGCCCGATAATGTCTATCTCCAGGGGTACTGGCAGAGCGAGGAGTACTTCAAGGAAATCGAACAAACCATACGTAGTGAATTTGAGGTGAAACTACCACCAACCGGCAAGAACCTTGAATTTGCAGATTGGGTCAAGAGTTGCCAATCGGTGAGCGTGCACGTGCGAAGGGGAGATTACGTGTCTGATCCTAGTACCCGTAAGGTTCATGGATTGTGCCCGCTTGAATACTACCAAATGTCAATTGGGGAATTGGCTGAAGAGCTTAATGATCCACAGTTCTTCGTTTTTTCCGATGATCCTGGCTGGGCTAGGGACAATTTACGTCCCGGGTACCCCGTACATATTGTAGATCACAATTCTCCCGAGACCCCGTGGGAAGATTTGCGTTTGATGAGCCTTTGTCACCACCACATCATCGCAAATAGCACTCTTGGCTGGTGGGGTGCATGGTTAAGCCGCAACCCCGACAAGATCGTTATTGCCCCGGACCGATGGTTTGCGCTCGCCGGCCTGAGTGTACCAGATTTATTGCCAAAGGAATGGAGGAGAAGGTGGAGTTGATTCAGCAGCTTAACCGGAAAATCCGACTGCGAGCGAAACGAGCCGTGAATCGCTTGCGGAGCGAACGGATTCCCAACCTGGATGCGACTCAATGGTGGAAGTATGAGGATCTGAAGAGGTTCCAGGATAAGAGGCTGGTGAAAATGGTGTCATACGCATACCAGCGCATCCCTGCGTACAAGAAGAAGTTTGATGCAGCAGGCATCAAACCTTCAGACATAAAAACTACAGAGGACTTGCCAAAGCTTCCTGTGACAACACGTCGAGAAATGCAGGATAACCAGGAATTCATAAATCAGAAGCTGGTTTCCGCGGTCCTATTCACGGGGGGATCTACGGGAGAGTCACTCAGGTATTTCGAATCGTTTGAGAGCGGTAGGATCCGCCTGGCGTCTCATCTTAGGGGGTGGTCATGGAATGGCTATTTTCCTGGTGAGAAAAGATTAGCAGTTGTTGCGTCAGCACAGGGTACCATTTCCGCGAGCCAAGTCATCAACTTGGTAGGGGATATGAGTGCAAACAATATCGATGAAAACCTTGAAAGATTACTTGAATTTCAACCTCAGCACCTAAGGGGCTACGTGAACTCACTTTATCTTCTAGCAAGACATTGCATCAATAAGGGAGTTAGGCTCGATTTCGTGGAATCAATCAATCCAATCTCAGAGAACTTGTACGACTACCAGAGAATAGCTATGGAAGAGGCTTTTGGTTGCCGCGTATTCGATGAATATTGCTGCAATGATGGGGGAGCATGTGCGTGGGAATGCGAAATGCACGAAGGATTGCACTATTGCATGGAGCGCTCTATCATAGAAAACCTCGACGGAAAGATGTTTGTGACTGACTTGTGGAATAGGGCTATGCCATTCATTCGTTACGAGAATGGTGACCTGGTAACCTTTTTGGATGATGCGTGTACCTGTGGACGAGAATTACCTCTGATGAAAGTGACAGGCCGAACGAACGAGGTAATCGTTTCTCCATCAGGGCCGATAAGTCCAAGTTTTCTCATGTATCATGGCATAGGTTATCAGGAACAAGCCGAACGCATGGGGGAGTTCCGATCCGGGATAGCCGCGGTGCAATACATACAGAAGAAAGGCTACATATTAGTTGTAAATATGGTATTAAACGATTGGTGCACAGATCACGAGATCAGTGAATTCCATGCCGCCATAGAGAAGATTGCCGCCGGCATGGAAATCCGGTTTCGAGTCCTCGATGCTTTGCCGTCATCTCCTAAAGGAAAACGGCAGTTCATAATCAATCAGGACAAGGAATTGCTCAGGAAATGGAGCCATGAGAATTAGCGAATCAGTGGATTGCACAATCAAGCCCTAGCCTACTGCAACTTAGAGAGAAACATGAGGCAGATTGATTCTGCCCGACTTCCGGACCAACTGTCGAGAATCTGATCCCAATGCCCAAAGTAAGCGTACTCATGTCGGTCTACAACGGTGAGCGATTTCTCAGTGAAGCAGTGGAGAGCATACTATCCCAAACGTTCCGGGATTTTGAGTTCGTAGTCATTGACGATGGATCCACCGATGGAACCGCGGACATCTTGGTTGCTTATGGCGACGAGCGAATGCGAATCAGCCGTAATATGGATAACATCGGGCTGACGAGATCTCTCAATAAGGGGATCGAACTTTGCAGAGGACAATACATAGCTCGCATGGACGCCGACGACATAAGCTACCCGGAAAGACTGGAAAAACAGGTTGGATTCCTTGACGATAATCCTTCCTATTGTGCCGTGGCAACTAGGGTCAAATTGGTGAACATGGCCGGCCGATCAGTGGGAATCTGGCCCGCCGATGCAGAGACCACCACCGCTGAGGAAATCCATCAATGCCTACCGCGAGAGAATTGTATCTCTCATCCATCAATAATGATTAGGGCCGTGACCCTCATGTCTTATCTCTATAACGATAGAGTTCTTCGCGGACAGGACTACCATCTCTGGCTGAGATTGGCAGCAGCCGGACAGAGAATAGGCAAGTTGGACGAGACGCTACTCGCCTTGAGGAGTCACCCTGAATCTATTACTGCGCGATCGTTTCAAGGTTTTCTGCTCACCAAAGTAGTCCGGTGTAAACTGGAGTTCCTTCGGTGCCGGCTCCTCGAACGGAAATTTGAACGATTTGACGTGAGGGTGCTAAACTATTTGTTGCGAGACATCGTAGGCATGCTTGTGCACGCGATGTCCAGGCACACAAAAGCCGCTCTAAACCATCTTCTGGTTCCGGTCGGCAAGCTGATTGGTCGCTTGCTGCCATTTGATAATCCGTCGTCGCTGTTCTTCATTTTTCAGGACTGGCCGGCATCTCCCGGGGGCGGTCAAGCAGTTCATGAGAGAATCGTGGCCTCGGTCAAAGACAAGAATCCTTGGGTTCTGGTGGCAGAGCCGGAGCGGGAAGAAAGACACACATTTCCCTTTAGGGCCAATCTCGGGTATTACTGTCTTGCCTCCCTGGCCACCAACAGAGTGTTCTTTTTCTTGACGGTAGGCGCGCTTTCCCAGCTCATAAATCAGCATTCCGACCCCGTGGTGTTCGGAACCTGCAAGCTGTTTTACCATCTTACCCCCCATTTGAATAGTCACGTCAAAAGAATTGAAATCTTACACGCGTTCGGAGGAGGAATGGAGGCGCTTTCCTTGCCTTTTGTCGAACATCTGGATCAGCGGGTGGTCATCGACCATTGTACGCTTCAGAACCTCCATGAACAGTATGATTATCACGGATTGCCCACTGATCTGACAGCACGAATAGTCCTTATTGAGAACGCCACCGAAGTCCCTCAACAATTACCTGTCAAACCACACCCCGATCCCCTAAAGGTGCTCTTTGTGGGCAGAGCATCGGAAGAGAAAAGGGTCCATCTGGTGGCCTTGGCCGCGGAGAAATCTTTCGCTGCCAAGCTTCCCGTGGATTTCACCCTTGTCGGCCCGCGCGAAGAAGACATTGATCCCAATTTGCGTAGATACTGCTCCGTCAAAGGTATGATCAAAGATCGAAAGCTTCTCGACTCGATTTATGATGAGTCCCACGTTCTGGTGCTGACTTCCAGCCGAGAAGGCTTCCCAATGGTTGTCATGGAGGCGATGGCCCGTGGAGTTGTGCCGGTTTGTACAAGGGTAGGTGGAATTGAGTACCATGTAATAGACGGAGACACGGGATTCCTCATTGATGAAGAGCAGGAGGAGCAAATGGCCCATGAGATTACGATCCGTTTGAGAAAGCTCTCAGAGGATGCCGATTTGTGGGAGCGCCTGTCCCGGGCCGCACACGACCGTGCCGGGAGGTATTTTTCGCGGGACAGGTTCCGGGAATCCTATAGAGATCTGTTGTGCGGCTCACGTGATGGCTGAAGAACATCAGGCGTGATACCAACTATCATCGCAAGAGAGCGACAACGAAGCAGAACGGCCAAAGTAATGAAGCTCGTCAAAGTAATCAAGAATTGGGATGTTCCGGATCTCTTGCGCCAGACACCCGGGCATAAAGGAGTCTGGGGCGATATTCAGTTCACGGTTGACGACACCCGGGACTGCGACTACACCATTGTCCTGAACTACTCTTCTCGAGAAGTCTCAGTACACTGTCCTTCCGATCATGTCTGGGTTTTGATGCAGGAACCTCCCAACGAGTATTTCCGTTTCATGCACAAGGCAGACGACTTTTATGGCCGCGTCTTCACACAAGATGTTTCTTTGACCGGTCCGCGATACGTTATGAGTCACCCGGCGGTACCATGGCATTTAGATCGAGACTACGATTACCTCACGTCATGTAGTGTGCCGGACAAGACAAAGCATCTCTCCTGGGTTACCTCGGACAAGTGCTTGTTCGACGGACATCGCGCACGGATGCGTTTCCTGGACAGGATCCTCCCCCAGGTGGAGTTTGATCTTTTTGGGCGAGGATTTGGGCCTCTAGACGATAAGTGGGATGGTCTGGCGCCGTACCGGTATTCTCTCGCAATAGAGAATTACCAATGCCCTCACTACTGGACCGAGAAGCTTGCAGACTGTTACTTGAGCTGGTCGATGCCCATCTACTATGGTTGTCCAAACATCACCGACTACTTCCCACCCGAATCTCTGGTCCTCATAGACATTGATGACCCAGAAGTGGGGAAACAGATTCAATCCATCGCTGCAAGTGACCTGTGGAAAAAGAGAAGGGATGCCGTTGCTCACGCCAGGCGCCTCGTCTTGGACAGATACCAGTTCTTTCCCCATGTGAGCAGCTTGATTTCGCAGTACGAATGCCGGTTGCAGGGCCGAGCGCCTGTCAGACAACACACGAACATCCCTCGACAGAGTGCTCCCACACCCCCGTTGTTCACGAGAGCGAACAGGGTGTTCAAGTCCATTTGCTGGAAGATGATGAGGATGTAGGTCCTATGGTTGGAATCTCGGTGACGGTCTGTACGTTCAACAGGGCGAACTTGCTCGGAGAATGCCTTGCGAGTCTGTGCAGTCAAACCCTCAACCGATCGAAGTTCGAAATACTGGTAGTAGACAACAACTCCACGGATCAAACTAGAAGGGTCGTCGAGGGGTTCACAGAAAATCATCCCAATGTGCGCTATTTGCACGAGCCCAAACAGGGGCTGTCCCATGCCCGCAACCGAGGTTGGCGGGAAGCCAAGGGTGAATACGTGGGCTACTTCGACGATGACTCAAGAGCTCCCGACCGTTGGCTGGAACTAGCCCATAGGATTATTGTCGAGCGCGGCCCGCACATTTTTGGAGGCCCGTACTACCCGTTCTACGAGAGCCCTAAACCACACTGGTTTAAGGACGACTATCAAACGGGCCATAATGGGCCTGAACCGCGGTTTCTGAGCAAGGGGGAATGGCTGTCCGGGACGAACATCTTCTTCAAGCGCCAACTTCTCGAGGATCTTGACGGCTTCCGTCCGGATCACGGCATGAGGGGTTACACCCTGGGCTATGGCGAAGAAACGGCCGTCATTGTCCAGGCGAGGGAGCAGATCCCGGATGTAAAGATCTTTTACGAGCCTGAGATGAATGTTTATCATCTCGTCCCGGAAAGAAAAGTGCAGTGGGGCTGGAATTTGGCGCGGAGCTTTTCCGTGGGAAGATCGGTACACAAGGCGGTGTTCGGGGACAAGGTTTCCCATACTGCGGTCATTCCATTTCTCGCTCTGAGGTTATTGGTTGTAGGGATGCTCCTGCCACTGGATCTGGTCGGGGGCACACTGATCCGAAACAGGAACAAGTATCCCCATCCCCAGAACTACGTCTACGAACACTGCCTGGGAACAATTCGTAGAACCGGACGATATTACCAACAGTTAGTGACCTCTCTAAAGCGGCATTGATACCGCTTGGCCATTTGACAAGCAAAATCTCGGGGCCTAAAATGGGGGATGCTCCAACCCAAGCTCTTGTTTTCGTGACATCTGCTTGGCTTCCTTGCACACAACGTCCAGCGGTTGCGTGAGGCTCTCTACTGCGCACCGGACGTGGACAATTCGGACGCCACGGGACACAGGCCCACGGGCCCGGCACGTGCCGGCTCGGCCCTTGGCATCCCACCCTGAACATTGCTCTTCGCGTCACGGACGCTAAAGCAACACTACCCCAGAAAACCGGAGAAACTTCATGTCGAACAAGAGAGCGCTTATCACCGGGGTTACGGGTCAAGACGGCGCCTATCTCTCTGAACTCTTACTGAACAAAGGCTATACCGTCTGCGGAATCAAGCGGCGTAGCTCCTCAATAAACACACAGAGGATCGACCACCTGTACCAGGATCCTCATGACGAGGACATCCGCTTCAGCCTGGAGTATGGAGATCTGACCGACTCGACCAATCTGATCCGGATTATCCAGGATTTCCAGCCTACGGAGATTTACAATCTCGGAGCCCAGAGCCATGTGAAAGTCTCCTTTGAGACACCGGAGTACACGGCAAACTCCGATGCCCTGGGCGCGTTGCGATTGCTGGAGGCCATTCGAATCCTGAAGCTTGGTGACAAGGTTCGATTCTATCAGGCGTCCACCAGCGAACTCTACGGGCAAGCTCTTGAATTTCCGCAAACTGAGACCACACCCTTTAATCCGATGAGTCCATACGCGGTGGCCAAGCTCTATGCGTACTGGATCACTCGCAATTATCGCGAGGCGTACAACTTGTTCGCTTCCAACGGCATACTCTTCAATCACGAATCGCCGGCACGCGGGGAGACCTTCGTTACAAGGAAAATCACACGCGCTGTGGCTCGTATCAAGCTGGGAATTCAGGAAAGAACCTACCTGGGAAACTTGAACGCGATCAGGGACTGGGGCTACGCAGGCGACTACGTTGAAACCATGTGGATGATCCTCCAGCATCCTGAGCCGGATGATTTCGTTGTGGCCACAGGAGAGTCACACTCTGTGAGGGAGTTTGTAGAGCTTGCCTTTCGCGAGGTCGGGATAGAAATTGCGTGGGAAGGTTCAGGCGTTGACGAGAGGGGTATCGACACACAGTCCGGCACTACCCTGGTGGAAGTGGATCCACGCTACTTCCGGCCCACTGAGGTGGAGAACCTCCAGGGGGACCCTTCCAAAGCGAAGCGACTGCTCGGATGGAGTCCTCGCGTTACATTCCCCGAACTGGTCGGCCGCATGGTTGCGGCAGATCTGAGAGAAGCGGAAAAGGAACATCTGTGCAATATCGCTGGATTTGAATGATGGACAACGTCAAGAATAATCTAAAGGTTTTCGTTGCGGGCGCCACGGGCATGGTCGGTTCCGCGATCTGCCGGCGACTTCGCGAAGAAGGATACGACCTTCTGAACGGATCGGCTCCCAGGGTCGATCTACGGGAGCAGCAGGCCGCCCACAATCTGCTCCGAGAACTCTCGCCCGACTGGGTGTTTCTGGCTGCCGCCAAGGTGGGAGGAATCCACGCCAACAATACCTATCCCGCGGACTTCATCTATGACAACCTCATGATCCAGACCAACGTGATGAGCGCCTCGTACCTGGCCGGGGTCAAGAAACTCATGTTCCTGGGTAGCTCTTGCATTTATCCAAGGCAGGCGCCCCAACCGATGAAGGAAACAGAGCTGCTGAGCGGATACCTGGAGCCGACCAACGAACCATATGCGGTGGCCAAAATCGCGGGCATAATAACCGCCCAATCTTACAACAGGCAACATGGGACAAACTTCATCTCAGTGATGCCCACCAATCTGTACGGGCCCAATGACAATTTTCACCTGGAAGACTCCCACGTCATACCCGCGCTGATCCGCAAGACCCACGAGGCGAAACTGGCCGGCGCGGACCACGTCAAAGTCTGGGGAACCGGCAATCCGTTACGAGAATTCCTTCATGTGGACGACCTTGCCGACGCTTGTGTTTTTCTCATGGAGACCTATGATTCCAGTGAGATTGTCAACCTCGGAACAGGCGTCGACGTCACCATCAAAGAACTGGCCCTGATGGTCAAGGACGTGGTCGGCTTCACAGGGGAGATCCGGTTCGATTCGACAAAACCCGATGGAACTCCGCGCAAGCTGCTCGATGTGAGCCGGTTGGCCTCTTTGGGCTGGGGACCAACTATCTCCCTGGAAGAGGGCCTGGCCCGCACGTACGATTGGTATCTCGCTAATGAAGACCAACTCAGACAATGAGCCTCCGGCCGTTCAGGCTCTTCCTTGTTCGGGCCTGGGCTGCGATCTTGCCGCAAGACGAGATCGGTTGGTCAGACTCTCGCACCGGTGCGAGACTACTTGGAGCCATTGGATGTGTCGAGGTATGATTATCATGCCATGCCGAGCCCACCCGAGATTGCGGAGGGTGGCCGATTGATGTCTGTGGTTTTTCTTGGATTCCCAGCGCGTTGAAAGTATTTCGCTATTATTGAACCGACTGGTCACGAGATCGAGGATTCCGGATGAAATGTCCCCTATGCAGCAGCACGAATTCAAAGCCAACCTTCAACGAGCGGGGATACCAGTTGCTTGCTTGTCAGGACTGCGAACTGTTCCATATTTTCCCTTATCCGGAGAGTGCTGTTGTTCACAAACATGTGCGCGAGTATGATTATGATGACCTCTCTATCGTTTGTGCCGAAAACCACTATCGCAATGAGGTTCTCTTCTTCAGGACCTGCTTTCCAAGAATACGTCAAGAATGTGTCGGGGTGTCATCCATCCTCGACGTCGGATGCGGCTGCGGGCACTTGCTTGAACTTCTGAAGTGCTTTCCGGACCTCTACCGATGCGGCGTTGAACCCAACAGAAATCGCGCACGACTCGCTCGCAAGAAAGCCGGATGCGAAGTGTGGCAGGTACCCTTGGAGAGATTGTCAACTGACCGCCGGTTCGAGGCAATAACCATGATAAATGTTTTGTCTCACGTGGCTGACTTTGACGAATTATTTCAAACACTCAACAGGTTACTGGTCCGGAACGGTAGGATTATTCTGAAGGTCGGAGAGATGAATCAGGGCGTCGGAAAGCTAGCGCAGAACGATTGGAGCATTCCCGATCATCTTCATTTCTTGGGACTCAACACGGTCACCTACATTTGTAAGAAGTATGGCTATGAGGTGGATCGTCACGATCGAGTGCCGCTGTCAGAAGAGTTGTTTTCTAGCGATCGTTGGAAAAGCTCTGGAAGAAGCAATATGAGAAACTTGGTGAAAAAGTTGGTGCTGCGAACTCCTTATGCACTCAGCGCTCTGAAAGCCGTTTACGAATTGTTGATGGGGCGTGAGACCGTATATTCTTCGTTCATAGTACTCCGCCGCATATGATGTGAAGTGAGTGCTCCGCGTAGCTTTTGCCGTAAACGACTGACCACCGAGGGCGGTTGCTCCAAAGAGATGTTGCCGCAACACAGCCTTCATGGAACGGGCATCTTGTATTGGGGGATAGTCATCAATATCGCAGGGCATGCGGATGCGAGCCCCGTTAAGTTACCCAAAGGGATAGTGGCATGGCTGGTTTATCTTCTTTTCCTAGAATCAGTTTCGGGCTGATTGTCTTGAATGGCGAGCCGTTCACAAAGTACTGCCTACGTTCGCTCTATCCCTTTGCCTACGAGATCATAGTCGTGGAGGGCGCTGTGCCGGGGGCCTCAGGAATAGCCACCCATGATGGTCATTCTACAGACGGGACTCCGGATTCCTTACATCAGTTCAAAGCAGAAGAAGATCCGGAAGACAAACTCCGGCTAGTCAGCCGGGAAGGCTTTTGGAATGAAAAAGGCGAGATGTCCAAGGCCTACGCGGAACATGCTACGGGCGACTACTTGTGGCAGGTAGACATAGACGAGTTCTACAAGCCTGTGGATCTTCAGTACGTTATTCAGATGCTGCGGGACGATCCAACGATAACTGCCATGTCATTCAAAGACATTCCGTTTTGGGGCGGCTTTTCCTACTACTTGGACAGTTGGTACCAGATGATATGGAACAATCAGTTCCACCGTGTGTTTCGTTGGGGACCCGGTAATGTCTACAGTAATCACCGCCCACCGACTGTTCTTGACCCAGAGGGAACCGATGTGCGCCGTCTGAATTGGATCACAGCCGACGAGATGCAGCGGCGGGGTATCTTCCTCTACCACTACTCTTTGGTTTTTCCGAGGCAGGTTCAGGAGAAATGCAGATACTACGGAAAAGCTGACTGGGCTCTTAGACCGAAAGCCGAGAAGTGGGCAAGAGAGGTCTACTTTGGACTTCGCAGACCTTTTTGGATGGACAATGTCTACCATTACCCGGGCTGGATCGAAAGGTTCTCCGGGGAGCATCCACCTGAAATTGAAGCACTTCGCGCTGATCTAACGCAACGAAACTTGAATGTGGAGACCCGGCCGACCGAGGACATAGAACGGCTTCTGAGTTCCCGCTGGTATGGTCCAGGAAAAGCTTTGGTGAGGAAGCTTGTTCCCCTTGCGTGGCCGATCCGTCTGTGGTTCATTTGCAACAAACTGATGCGAGGGCTCTTGACTGATCCCATCAAGACCCTTCGATTTGTGAAGGAAAAGGCTGCTCGCATGCTGCTGCAATGACTAGCGCTACTACTAACTCTGAGTTGCCGACTACGAGATATCACTGCGACGAAAAAAGGGGCTGTTTGCCCGCTACCCTGTTCTTGAAGATTTTGAGACGGCTGACAGGTCTTCCAGGGGCCACTCGAACGCTAAAATGCCGCGTTACCCTCGCGCATGAGGGTCTTCTTAACACTCCTATTCAGGAGGCACGGCAATACGCGGCGCTGTATGAAGAAATCTTGGAACGCTGAAAATGATCCGGTTGTGAGCCGGTCACGGCATCTCGATCTGAATTGTCCTTCCCCTCCTCCAACTATTTGAATCCCAAGTCCTCCCTATTCGGCTTCCATGTTCAGTTGATGTCTTGGACCGTGGACTCAACCCCCACGATTTCCGGCCATATCCTTGCCAAGGCGCCTATTCCAGCCAAATGATACACGCGATGATTTGGATTGGAGAGCGCGCAAGGCCCGGACATGACGTTGCAGGCCGGCGCTTTCCACCGTCTGTGTCAAGATCGTTCCTGACCGGAGTTTCCCGAAAGGATTCAACGTGACACCAAACACAATACACGAACCGGTCAGCAGGCTACGCGCGACAGTGTTCTATCTCGTCCCCATCATAATCGTTCTTGGTGCTTGCTTGGCAGGAATTGAGGTTTATCTGCGTCACCTGGGCTTCGGCGATCCTCCCCTGTACCAATCTGATCCTGCTATCGGTTACGTCCTGAAACCCTCACAATCCAGCACAAGGCTCCATGGATGCCGAGTGGTTGTCAACAGCCTTGGTATGCGGTCCGATGAGGTAACAAGACAGAAGCCGCCAAATATGGTTAGAGTTCTTGTATTGGGGGATTCTGTTCCATATGGAGGAAGCTACATTGACCAAGCCGACACCTTTTGTGCTGTCGCTCAACGAATACTCAACCGGAAAGGGGACCATTATCAGGTTCTCAATGCAGCGCTAAATGCCTGGGGACCACAAAACATAATAAAGTATCTTGAGAAACGAGGAACGTATGAAGCAGACATGGTGATCGTGTATCTGCCGTGGGGTGATTTGAACCGATCTTTTGCCAACTTCCACATTGTTCCTTTTTGGTCCAACAGTCCTGGCTGGGCACTGGCAGAGTTTTTTCGTCATGGGGTCTGGACGCTCTTTGGGAAATGTTCCGGGAGATGGAAGTCCGGTGGTCCGTCCAGTGGAAGCGAGATCCTGGAACTAAACCTCAATGCCCTTAAGAACATAAGAGCGTATTGCGGCAACAAGGGGACTCCGGTCTATTTCTTCTGGTCCCCGTCCAAAAGGGTTGTTCAAGGGAGGATTCCTGATGGCTTGACGGTTGAAAAAGAGAGATTCTATGAGATAATACCTCGCGAGATTACAGTGGATATGGAGCCGCTTTTTCGGAAGTCCCGCAATATCGAGACTCTCTTCAAAGACGATTGTCACTACTCTCAAAAGGGACACAGGATGGTAGGCGAGGCACTGGCTGACTTCATATCAACTCGCCACAAACGTTAATCTCCCTCAAGGCAAGGCGCAAATCGGAACCGCCTCCGGCCTCTTTCGATGCACCCTGATACCGCCTCGCCATCTAGCAAGTAAAGTCTCGGGGCCTACAATGGGGTCAGCGACCTGTTGCAAGGTCTATTCTGGGACACACCCTTATACCAACTGCCATCGCAAGAAAGCGACAACGAAGCATGAAAGTCTTGGGGCAGCTTGTCCGCGGCTTCGCCCCGGATGAGGCTGGCGGTACTGCAAATACCTTAAGAATCCAGTCATCTTTGGAGGGGAGACTCATCTCCCCTCCAAACCACCCCATACGTTGACCGCAAAGGGGTGGTTCTTTCACGGGACTTTCATGCGAATGCGCAATCAAGAGAGTGAGATCGGTTTCTTGGGTGCCACTGCCGGCTTGCCCAGCACTGCTCTTTATCACCTGTTTGAACGCGCATTGGTATTAGGGCTTGTCACGAAATAACGTTGGCATTCTCCTGTAGGGGCGGACCTATGTGTCCGCCCTTTCCGCGTATGCACCCCTGCATTGGGGCAGACACGCAGAGCCTGCCCCGGACTTCGATCCGGGGTCTGCCCCTACAATTGCCACAGTAACCTGTTGCAAGGTTGATTGTGTGACAGACCCTTAGCACCGAACGTCAACGCGCATCACTATAGTTCATTTCTGAAAGCAACTTCCTGTAGAAGTCCTCCTTGTTCGCGGAGGCGCCGGTCCCAAGTAGGGGAGGCGGAGCCTCCCGGCATGCGTTCCCAGGCAGAGCCCGGGAACGAGAGGAAAGGGCTTTCATACCAACCATTCACTTACGGGGGGCAACGGGGAGGGCAGACACATAGGTCTGCCCCTACGTCTGGGCCCAGATTCGTCGTGGGGCAGAGTGTACGGAGCGCACCTGTGAAAGTGTATCAAAACCTGAAAACACAACCAAATCGTGCCACAATCTGTGCATGGCGCAGCCATGCGTACGGCGCGCCGCATGCTGCGCCCTCTTGCCATGCGCCAAACGCAGGAACGTGGTCGTTCCCGTCGGCCGCTCGTAAGTGAATGGTTAGATGCGGTATCAGTATTGCCTTGACAGCGGGAACGCGGATGAAGTACGGTCAAGACCGCGAAAAACAGCCGACAATCCGACGCAAATGTGTGATACGCAAGTTGCGTTCAAAGAAGTACAGTGTACAGGTGAGGGACCGAGTCTCAAAATGCCCCATACCCGCCCTTTGGCAAAGGGGGGCAAGGGGATTTCTCCCTTCCGGACTTGAGCCATATGTTCCCTCTTTGAAAGCGCATTCCTATGAAAGTCCCGTACAAGAACCACCCCCATCCGGGTCAGCGTATGGGGTGGTTTGGAGGGGAGCCACTGCGCGTGGGGCGATTGAGCGGGCCCCGGACAGCTTACGTGACATGACAACTGTCGGTAGCGTGACGTTGAAATGCTTGCCCGGCTAGGGCCTCCCCTCCAAGTCCATGCGCAGCGTGCGCTCCTCACACGCCTGTCCGAGGCGAAGCCACGGACTACTGAACCGCGGAAAAGACTTTCATGCTTCGTTGTGCCGGTGATTTCAGGCATGTAAGTTGGTATGAGTTCCCGTCGTCCGTTCGTTACAGGGGGCGGATCGATGGCGGTTCGGAATCCCAGAGACCGTCGGAGGTCTGGTCAGGGGTGCGCAAGACCTCGACACGGGAGGTCGCCGGTCTAACCGCCGTTCAAGCGCGGGGGCGCCCGTGACCTGGGAACCAGATGAGTAGTCTCCGGTCATTGACCGGGTCCACCAGTTTGAAAACCAAATGTGATAGAGCAACACAACCCACGCCAAATCGCAAAAGGAGGAACCGGTCATGAGGGATAGGATCATCAGGTTGGCAATGCCGTTTCTGGTGTTGGTTCTGGTTTGCAGTGCAATGGGAAGCCCGGCCGTCGCGAACGAGGTGATCCACGTAGGGGCCGTTCAAGCTCTAACCGGGCCGGTGGCGGATGCGGCGATCCAACTTGACGCCGGTCTTCGCGACTGCCTGATGATGGCCAACGAGAAAGGGGGAATCAACGGCAAGAAGATCCGGTACGTTATGGAGGACGGCCATTTCAAGCCCGATATCGCCCGGGCCGCCTTCGAGAAGATTATTTCCCGGTTTAAGCCCCTTGTTGTCTTTGGGGAGAACACTTTTTTTTGCAAAGCTCTGGCTCCGGAGATCAGGAGCGGACGTTACAAGATTCTCTTGGCAAGCCCCTCCTTCAGCAGCGAGCTGGCCGACAGGGCGATGAATCCTTCCATATTTGTCCCAGGCCCAACCTTCGGTGACCAGTTCGCTATCCTGCTGAAGTTCATAGCCAGGCAACATCTGGACAGGAAGCCGTATCGGGCAAAAGTTGCCTTTTTCTACAGCGATAGTGGGTTTGGAAGAGATCCTATCAATTACGGACGCATGATGTGCAATAAGCTGAGGATCAATCTAGTTGCGGAAAAAGTGGTCAAAATGGGCGCCGCGGATATTGCCGCGGAGGTAAAGGATCTGAAGGAAAAGGATCCCGATTATGTGATCGTACACGGATTCATAGGTGGGCCGCCGGTCGGTTCGCTCATCAAGCAGTGCAGAGACCTGGGGATGAATTGCACGTTCATGGGTACATGCTATGGTACTACCGAGATGCTCTTGCAACACCTGGGTCCTCTGGCCGAAGGCTATCACGGGGTGAACCCGTACTGCTTCTGGTCGATGGAAAACGTGCCCATGATCAAGAAGATCAGGGCTTACACCGCGTCCCACTATCCAGATGTGAAGTTCCGACCTAGTCACTATATGGTTGGATTCGTCACCGGCCTGGTCTTCGTCGAGGTGCTCAGGAGAGCAGACTCTGCCGGTCAACTTAACCATGAGGGCCTGGTCAAGGCCCTGCAAGGGCTGAAGGACTTTGACACGGGCGGCCTTACCGCGCCGTTCACCATCAGGAGCAACCGGTTCCCTGTAGCCCGGATATGGAAGGCCAATGTCGAAAAAGGAATCTTTGAGCCTGCATCGGATTGGATTGACCTCTACCGGTACCTACGTTGATATTCCGTCAGCCGAACATGATCGCGGGTTACCGGACAGCCCAACCTATGTGGCCGCGGAAGGGAGAACAGGAGAAAAATGTCAAATCAGCGCGACAAATACATTTTGGCCATAGATCTGGGCACATCGGGACCCAAGTCCGCGCTGGTTTCCACTCGCGGACACATTGTGGACTATGAATTCCAGGAAACCGGCCTCAACCTTTTTCCGGACGGCGGCGCTGAGCAGAGTCCTGATGAATGGTGGAACGCTATCATGAAGACGTCCAAGGCCGTGCTCGGAAAAGATCTGGTCCCCGTTGACGACATTGTCGCGGTGAGTTGCACCACCCAATGGTCCGGAACCGTTGCCGTTGATAAGGACGGCAATCATCTCATGGATGCCGTCATCTGGCTGGACTCGCGAGGCAGCCCATACATCGAACAGATAGCCGACGGACTTGTCAAGGTTGAAGGCTATGAAGTACGCAAGCTACGAAGATGGATCAGTCTGACCGGGGGCTGTCCTGCTCGATCCGGTAAGGATCCCACGGCCCACATTCTTTACATCAAGAACGAATTTCCGGAAATCTACGAGCAAACATTCAAGTTTCTCGAACCCAAGGACTACATAAACCTTCGGCTTACAGGCAAGTTCGCTGCTTCCTTCGATTCCATTGCATTGCACTGGGTGACGGACAACCGTGACATAACCAATATTGAGTACGACGACCGCTTGATCGAGATGTCAAACATGGAACGGGACAAATTGCCTGACCTTAAACGGGCTGTCGACATACTGGGCACAATCAAGAAGGAGGTTGCCGACGATCTGGGGTTGAACCCGGATGTGCAGGTCGTCATGGGCGCGCCTGATGTGCTCACCGCGGCAATCGGGTCGGGAGCGGTAAGGGACTACGAAGGCCATCTCTACGTCGGCACATCATCGTGGCTCACATGCCATGTCCCATTCAAGAAGACCGACCTTTTTCACAACATTGCATCATTGCCGTCAGCGATCCCCGGGAAGTATTTTGTGGCCAACGAACAAGAAACATCGGGCGCTTGCCTCACCTATTTGAGGGACAATCTGTTTTACCACAAAGACGAATTGCTCACCCAAGCCGCTCCGGAAAATGTTTATGAGATCTTTGACCGGATTGTGGAGAACGTTCCTCCGGGAAGCGACAAGGTCATCTTCACACCGTGGCTCTATGGCGAACGGACTCCCATTGAGAGTCACAGCGTTCGATCCGGTTTTTTCAACCAATCCCTGAGCACGACACGGGAGCATCTCATAAGAGCCGTATACGAGGGCGTGGCGTACAATGCAAAATGGTTGCTCAAATATGTGGAGAATTTCATTAAGAGACGAATGGACCCCATAAACATGATAGGCGGCGGCGCCAATTCCCAGGTGTGGTGCCAAATCTACGCCGACGTCCTTGATCGAACAATAAGGCAGGTCAAAGACCCGTTGCAGGCGAACGCGCGAGGAGCGGGTTTCCTGGGTTCCATTGCTCTGGGCTATCTCAGTGTGGATGATGTTCCCGATCACGTCCATATAGCCGATACGTACAAACCGAATCCGGAAAACCGCAAGATCTATGATGAGTTGTTCAAGGAATTCCTGAACATATACAAGAAAAACAAGGGAATCTACGCGCGACTGAATAGAAAGTAGCGGTTGATTCGCGTTCTTCATTGACCCGATGGCAACCGTTCACCGTGAAGCGTACAAGCTCCCGGGATTACGTATGGGGGAGGTTTGGAGGGGGAGATGAGTCTCCCCCTCCATTCTCACCGGGCGCAGAACCGCTTCAAGCCCGGTGAACCATTACAGCCCTACGAAATCCGGGAGGCCCTGATGGACATCAAGGATGTTGAAAAATATGTCGGCTGGATGAACCCTCGTGTCATCTCGTGGATCTTCAAGCACCTCAAGAAGATGCCGTCCGTGCAAAAGAAGATCCAGGAAGAATATGACACCATAATGAAAGATATAGAAGCCTCGGTGAAGCCGTACAAGGAAGGTTTTGTCACCTTTTCGCAACTCCCTGAAAAGGGCCGGGACAGGGACGATATTATCGATGACATGGAGAAGCTGAACTCCATTGAGGAGTCCCACTGGAAGGAAGGCTTCGTTTCAGGCGCTGTGTATCACGGCGATAGTGAGCATATAGAGTTTCTCAACAAGGTTTACGCTCTCAATTCCCAGAGCAATCCGCTGCATTCTGATGTGTGGCCCAGCGCGGTCAAATTCGAGTCGGAAATAGTATCAATGACAGCGGCCATGCTCGGGGCCGACCGGAGCGCCGCGGGCACGCCTGACGAGATATGCGGGACGGTTTCATCCGGAGGAACGGAGAGCATCCTCCTGGCCATGAAGACCTACCGGGACCGGGCAAGAGATTTGAAAGGAATCACCAGCCCGGAAATGATTATCCCCACCACTGCCCATGCCGCGTTCGAGAAGGCGGGACAGTATTTCAACATAAAGATCATCCGAATTCCGGTCGACAGCAGTTGCAAGGCCGATGTCGCGGCCACAAGGAACGCCATCACCAAGCGAACCATCGTGATAGTGGGATCAGCGCCTTCATTTCCTCACGGGACCGTAGATCCCATCGAGGAATTGTCTGAACCGGCTCGCAAAAAGGGTATCGGTTTTCACACTGACGCTTGTTTGGGCGGCTTTGTTCTACCGTGGGCCGAGAAGCTTGGTTACGATGTTCCGGCCTTTGATTTCAGGTTGCCCGGTGTGACCTCAATGTCGGCAGATACTCACAAATTCGGATACGCTGCAAAGGGAACATCGGTGGTTCTCTACCGTGGATTGGACCTTCGTCACTATCAGTATTACAAAACCGTGGACTGGCCCGGTGGCCTCTACTTTTCTCCCACCTTTGCCGGGAGCCGACCGGGCGCTCTCAGCGCAGCGTGTTGGGCGGCCATGCTCGCAATGGGGGAAAGCGGATACATGGAGGCCACCAAAAAGATACTTGAGACCGCCTCCGTGATGAGAAGCGGAATCAAGGAGATCCCGGAACTGCACATCCTCGGTGATCCACTATGGGTGATAGCCTTTGGATCGAAAACATTGGATGTCTACAGGATACTTGACCATCTGACCGAAAGGCAATGGAGCTTGAACGGACTCCACAAACCCCAATGCGTACACATCTGTGTAACACTAAGGCATACCCAACCCGGTGTCGCACAAAGGTTTGTCAACGATCTAAGGGATGCCGTGGAACACGTTAAGAAGAATCCGCACGCGGAAGGCGGCATGGCCCCCGTGTACGGAATGGCCGCCACACTTCCGGTCAGAGGAGTCGTGGGAGATCTCCTCCAGAAGTATTTGGATCTTTTGTATAAGGTTTGATACCAACTATCATCGCAAGAAAGCGACAACGAACCATGAAAGTCTTTTCCGTTGTTCACTGGTCCGTGGCTTCGCCTCGGACAGGGGTAGTCGAAGAGCGCGCGCTGCGCATGGACTTGGAGGGGAGGCCCTAGCCGGGCAAGCATTTCAAGGTCATGTTACCCACATCTGTCATGTCCCGTAAGCTGTCCAGGGCCAGCTCAATCGCCCCACGCGTACTGCGCGACCCTCCAAACCACCCCATACGTTGACCCGCAAAGGGGTAGTTTCTTCACGGGACTTTCGTCTCGTTCCCAGGCTCCGCCTGGGAATGCATACCGGGAGGCTCCGCCTCCCTTTCTTGGGGCCGGTGCCCCTTCCAACAAGGAAGACCTTCTTAAGAACGCTCATGCCTGAGAATTTGAGGGACAACGAAACATAAAACTGCCCGCCATACTAGTGGGTTACGGCCGTAGGGGCGTAGCATGCTACGCCCTCTTGGATGGTCGGCCCTTCCCGACCCACATCCTCTTCGGTCACTCTATTTCTGTATCCAACAATATATATGTCCCACGAGGTTCAAGACAATGGCAGCTCCTATGGCATACCAATTGTGGGCCCAAAGGCCGTAAACGAGCGGCGCCATACTTACCCACGCCAGGACCGCGTGCACCGGGTTGGCGTGCTCAAGGGTTCTGCGCTCCAACCATGTTGCGTCCTGTCCTTCCTGATACTCTTTGATTCTCTTTTCAGCCCAGCCCATGTGAGTGCCTCCTTTGAGTCGGTTTTGCGGCCCTGCGAGCAGCCGCTATTTGTTTTCCTCTTTCATGATATACCTGAAGAGGCAGTGGTCTTTGCCCGTTTTTCCACGCTCGTCGAGCACGAGTTTCACATCGGGATTGTACCCTTCAAGAATCGCGTAATCAACGTACTTGCAGTAGAAATTGGCGTATTCCCCTAGATCCCATTCCTCGGCTGCGTTCATGAACACGCACGCGCCCACCTCCACAACAAGATCGTCATGGTCAAGCTCCGGCTTGACAGAGAAATTCTCACCACCAATATCCGAGTAGATCAACCAGTTCTTGAATGACAGCGGCTTCCCCTGCTGTTTGACGGTTTCCCCTATCCTTTTTCCTCGCTGCCTTCCGAAATACTGCACCGCTTCCTTGATGAGCGCCTCGCCCTCGTCTGGTCCGAGTTTCTCAATAATGAACTTGCACATGACAGCGAAAAGCTGGGCTGCAAGACCAAACCCCGGAGTATGGTATTTATCACCGAACAGCTTTCTCTTGAGCCGAACATCCTTCAGATACCACCTGTTCAGTCCCTTTTTCTTTTCCTTTTCCAGATCATCCATGTGGTTTTCTCCTTGTGGTCTAGGCCTTCCGATGCCCGCATTAATGAATGTACCACAAAACCACCGACAGCAATGCATTTTCTCTGTGCCCTCTGTGGCCAAATCCTGCTTTTCTTCTCTTCTCTGTGTCTCTGTGGTTCAATTCTCTTTCTTCGCTGATCCGCGGGAGCACGCATGCTTAGCCCCTACGCACAGGACCCGGCGCGTTGCCGGCATTTCGATACTTTGTTGCGCCTCGATTTCTAAGCATGACCGTCGGCGTGAATCTCTAGCGGGCCCGCTCCGAATTTCGTTCGTTGAGTATTTGTCCGTGGAGTTCCTCAAATGTGGATGCGGGGAGGCGGCCGTCTTTGTCGTCCCTCATTTTCAGGCGTGCCGCGCCCGTTGGACACACTGTCGCACAGACACCACAACCTATACACCATTCCTCGTCCACCACAGGCAGTTCGTCTTGAATTTCCAGCACGTCTACCGGACAAATTTCCACACACTCGCCGCAACCTGTGCACTCCTCCTCATCGGTCTCTCTCATGAAATAGGTTGCCATGAGTATGTCCCTTGGGATCTTCCTTCTCCGCAGGCTTCCAACGTTCCAGCACGCGCATCCACAGCAGTTACAATTGTGTTTTACCTCGCCCTCGGTGTTGTCGACAAAGTGCACCAATCCGGCCTCTTCAGCTTGTTTGATGATGTTCAGCGCCTCATCTTTGGAGATCTCTTTGGCCAGTCCGCGATCAATTACATACCGGGCCATTTCGTCGAACTTCATACAGACTTCCGTGGGATGATCGCAGCCCCTGCCTGCAAGCCGATATGCAACCCGACACGGGCAATGAGCTAGAGCAATGAGCTTGGCCCCCTCAACAACCGATTCCATCATATGGACCGGGAACACGCCTTGTAGATCGGGTTTGAGCGAATGTTCCACAGGGATGTACCGGTACGGCTTTGTGTCGGCAGCATATGCCTCCCTCGTCACCTGCCGGTTGAAGTACTTGGCTACCATCTTGGCCATGTTTCGGCTATGGGGAGTATCATCACCTTTCCAAAAGAACGTCTGCGGAAAACCGAATCCCACCTGCAGCAGAGCGTACCCCATTTGACCGTCTTCTGTCTTGCCGGAAAACAACAGGCCTTTTTGGGAGAGGCGTTCCAATGTGTCGGACAGTTCATCTCGCGAAAGATCAACCCTGTCCAGGATTGTGTCCACACTGACAGGCTCCAGTGGAATCACCCCGGAAGGAATCGCCAGGGCAATCTCCGCTTCCAATTCCGAGAAGTTCTCCTTCAAGATCTCTATGAGGTCATCCCTTACAGGATACCCCATCCCCAGGCGGTTGAGATGATCCGCCAGCCTTTGGTAAACGTTTTGCTCAGTCACGTCGGATCCTCCTTGGTCTCCTCCTGATTATGCCGCCAATCCCGGTCCATGATCGGAATCCGAGTAGTGGCAGACTCCCTGAAAGCGCCCTACCGGACGGGAACCTGGAACATTCTACCCGAACGGGCCACAAGAGCCAAAAGAAATCACGTTTGAGAAATGAGGTTCCAATGAAAGTCCCGTGAAGAAACCACCCCTTTCCGGATCTACGTATGGGGTGGTTTGGAGGGCAATGCTGGTGACTTAAGAAAAAGCCAACCAGTCCCCGTCGTCACCCCGGCGAAAGCCGGGGTCCAGAAGGTATTGAAAGAACTGGATTCCGGCTTTCGCCGGAATGACGGACAATAGTATCCGGATCAACGGTATACGGCTTAAGTCACCAGCATTGGGTTTGGAGGGGAGCCACTGCGCGTGGGGCGATTGAGCAGGCCCTGGACAGCTTACGTGACATGACAGCTGTCGGTAACATGACGTTGAAATGCCTGCCCGGCTAGGGCCTCCCCTCCAAAGATGACTGGATTCTTAAGGAATTTACAGAACCGCTTACCTCATCCGGGGCGAAGCCACGGACAAGCTGCCCCAAGATTTTCGTAGTTCGTTGTCCCTTATCAGAGGTGGTGGTTGGTATGATTATTGAGCATGCGGCGGTTGCCCGTCCTGGAACCGGGACGGGAATACAGGTGAAGACTGAGATGGGCACAGTGTCCACGGAATCCCCCCAAAAAACACAAACCCGGACGCGCCGGGTCTGTGCAAATTACAGGTGGTAGAGCAAGAACCGGTTCAGCCGACCCTCTCCCTACCACCTCAACCTTTCACTGGATGCGATCTACCACCTGGATCGCCGATTATCGCCTCCGCCTCCGCCGCCGCCGCCGCGGCCGCCGCCGCCGCCGCTTCCTCTGGGCTTGGCCTCGTTCACCTTAAGGCTGCGACCACCTACGTCCTTGGAATCCAGTCCTTCGATCGCCTTCAGGCCTTCTTCCTTTTCGGGCATTTCCACAAAGCCGAATCCCCTGGACCGCCCCGTGAACTGATCCGAGATAATCTTTGCCGAGTCTACAGCTCCGTAGGCCCCGAAGAGGTCTTTCAGTTCGTCCTCACTTGTGTCAAAGGACAGATTTCCAACATAGATGTTGATACTCATGCGTCAAATCCTTTCCGCAGATGCACGCTCGCAAGAATATTCGAGCGTACGGCTATGGACACGGCTGCACTCTGAATTCCGGGATCGTCCAACAGGTGTGGTATGATGTGCTATCCACGGCACGGGCGCCCAGGTCCTTGGTTAAAGTCCATAAGTCTTGCATCGCGCCCGTAGTCCCGATGGGGTAGCTAGGGGAAATACAATTCTCCAACGTCACGAAGTCATGATAATGGTGAGTTTCCCCCATGTCAAGCATCTTGACCCCGGAAATCTGAAATATTGCGGTGCTATTGCAATTGTCGGTGTAGTTACTGCACACAGCAAGAGCGGTGGGTTGTCGGCTTTTGCCGGATGATATCAGGAACATGCGGCCGGCTTTCGCTTTGCTTTCGCAGGAAGATCCGTGTTGTGCGACGCTACCAGGCCGGCCCTGGCAAGCTTCTGACATCATTGGGGCTTCTCGCCCCTCCCTTGTGACTATATCTTGCCTACCATGAGGCTCCTGCAATTTGACGGAACGGATCAATTCGGCTATGGTGAAAATTCGTAGGTGAAGACAGAGGGCAGATAGGAGTTCGCCGGATCTTCGACTCTTGCCCGGACTGAATGGCCTGGACGACCTGCTGTTGAGGCATTTTCCAAGGGAGACGGCACTGTTCTGCCACCCTGTTCCTCTGAGGGCTATGGTGGTGCGTTCTGCTCGGCGCTGTGCCGTTGCCACAGCCTCGGCCGATGCGGTAGAGTGCGAGTCAACCGCGGTGCCGGACAGTGGGCGTGCAAGGCCCAATGGATGATTATTCCACAATTCGGAGGTCGAAATGATCAAAAGAGTGCTCATTGCTCTAGGGATTGTAGTGGGCGCGGTAGTCCTGATTCTCTACTACGGGGTCCATTCCGCGAAGAAGCTCCCTGACAACTTTCCGGGAGCTTTTGTCGCGTCCGGGATTCCGCCCGGGAAGAAGGTCGTGGTTTGCGCGGGGAACAGCATTACTCACGGGAGAGTGAGTCACAATTACGTGGATGAGTTGGCTGCTCGACATCGTGCTGATGATCTTGTTTTCGTCAATGCCGGAATCAACAGTGAACTGGCGTACAATCTGGCGCAGAGAATCGACGACATAAAGAGATGTAAACCCCATTATGTAACAATTCTAATCGGTACAAACGACGCGCTTGCCGGCATGGGAAAGAAAAGTGCTGATAAATACATAAAAACTTGGAATTTGCCACAGCAGCCGACCCGGGAATGGTTCAAGAAGAATCTAATCCAAATTGTGGACAGACTGAGCAGTGAAACGAACGCAAAACTGGCCATACTGTCACTTCCGCCGATTACCGAAGACGCGAACAGTTTAGGCTACAAGCAGGCCAAGCTCTATTCATCAGTTATCAAAGGGATTGCTACTGACAAGAAAGTGATCTATCTTCCGCTCAACGAAGAAATGGACAAGGCTGTTCGGCAAAGGAAACCAACGAGCGAACGTGTTTTCCAGGGACATGAAAGAGGGCCCATGTACAAGGCCATTTTTTCCCACTACATCCTGGGACGGAGTTGGAATGCGATTGCCGACAGGAATGGCTCCCTCTATCTTACTGATTCCATCCACCTCAACAAGCGAGGTTCCAAAATCGTTGCTGATCTCATAGATGATTTCATACGAGGCAAGTGAATGGGTGATTTCTTGTCCCTTCATGCCGGCGAGATGTTCCGGAGGAACATTGGATAGTAGCCCGGCGATTCATCGCCGGGTATGCCGTGCCTACCAACCGACGCGAGTCCCGGAGGGACGGCTGGACTCCGACAAGCAGGGAGGGAATTTCAGTCGTCCCTCTGGGACTCCTGAGTTGCCTTGTAGAGACAGCGTACCCCGGAATGAATTCCGGGGCTACTATCAGGAGTCCCTCCGGGACTCGCGGCCTGTTCACCAGGCTAGGAGGCTGTCGCAAAACCTCCGAAGCATACGAAATCGTGGCACGGAAGGGTGGCGGGTGGCCCGGACGGCCCTCCGCGGGCGGCGAGGTAGCAGTTCTGGGATGTGATTACCGCTCATCGGCTCAGTACGTTGGTCGTCAGCTATAGTGATGCGCATTGATATTGGGTGTTAAGATCACCCTCCCCCTGCCCCTCCCGTCAAGGGAGGGGGGAGTAGTCCCCTCTCCCCTGGCGGGAGAGGGTTAGGGTGAGGGGGGGGCCGGCCGTGGAACCCATCTTCAATGCGTGGCGCTATAGTTGGCCGTGCGCCTAGCACCGTCTGGGCCACCCATCGTTGAACCGTTCGAGCAATGTAAGCGGTTTTGCGACAGCCTCCTAGGTATTGCGACCGCGGGCGCCTCAATAATGTGTAGGAGGGGTGGAAATGGCCAACCAGAGTTTGCCGGAACGAGCCATAGAGTATTTGACGAGTTTGCGCGTGTCTAAAGAGCGAGCCGAACAGGTGATCAAACTCGTTACTGACGGCTCAGTGCCTCACCTGGGCTTTTATGCGCTAATCTCTGCCGCCACGATCATTGCCTCCCTGGGCCTGATTCAGAACAGTGCGGCCGTGGTAATAGGGGCAATGCTGGTCTCTCCGTTGATGTCCCCCATTTTTGGCATGGCTACGGGGATAGTCCGCGGCAATACCCCGCTCTTCATGAGGGCTCTTAGAGCCGAATTCGGTGGAGTGGCCCTTGCCATTTTCTTCGGGATGGTCTTCGGGGCCCTTCCACTTCTCACAGAACTCACGCCACAGATAAAGGCTCGCCTTGAACCCAACCTTCTGGATCTACTCGTGGCCGTGTTTGCGGGTGTCGCAGGAACCTGGGCCATGGTGGATGAGCGAATAAGTCCTGTGCTCCCTGGTGTGGCCATTTCTACTGCCATCATTCCACCGCTGGCGGTCTGTGGAATTTGCTTGTCTCAAGGAGCTTTCACCGGGGCCCAAGGAGCATTCCTGCTCTTCTTCGCCAACTTTCTGGCAATCCTCATGGTTGCTTCACTGATCTTCTGGAGGGTGGGATTGGGCGCTGAGTCCGTAGGGCCCTTACGAAAACAGGTGTTGCGCCCGATCTATGTCACGGCCGCGTGCCTCTTGGTGGTTGCCGGACTCCTGACACAGACCCTGCTGAAAATGTTGGAGCTGCGCCACCGGACCGAGATAGTTCGACAGGTCTTGACCGAATCGGTGGGAACCCATCCCATCTTTTCCATTGTCGATCTGGAGCATCGCGAATCTGACGGAACGGTAAGGGTCGTGGCCACACTCCGCACTTCACGAGGGTTATCGCCGGACAAAGTGGCCCAATTTGAAAAGGAAATCAGCAAACGCATCCGAATGCCGATAGAACTTACGGCCAGCTGCTTGATTTCCCGCGAGATTTCCTCGACAGGCGCCATAAACGTTATGGCCGGCCGCGACTTGGACGGTATCATACAAGGCGGGCCTGTCCATCCGGACGTGCGCATTGTCAGGGTGTCTGAGCAGACGCTTCGAGAAGCGCTCAGAGGACTTCCGGATCTCTGGCTTATCGACGTGGACCTGACCCATTTTGAGAAACGTCCGGTCATAATCGCTACTGTTCGGAGCCACAGGGCGTTCGTCCCTGAAGAGGTCAGGTTGATTGAAAAGGCTATCCATCGACGGCTCAATGATCCCAACATCCGACTGGTGTTGCGGTGTCAAGTCCCCTATGACGTCACATCCCACGGACGAATCCTGTTGGGTGACAGACCCTTTGATCCTCAGAACGAGGATGAACAAAAGATGGTGCAGATCATTCACGAATCCTTTAGGAAATTGGGGAATATCTTTGTCAGCAATATGGACGGAGCTTGGCGGAAAGACCATTGGGAGGTCTATGCGGAGATCCAGGGCGAGCGAGTTGTTACGCCGGACGAGGTGAAACAGATAGAAAAGGAAGTTGCCGCCGCGGCAAAGCATCCTGTAAGGCTCTGGGCATGGTCAAGGGCGGATCTCGTCGTAGGTAATTCGGAAAGTTTATCCACGAGAGGTTTTGTCGAGAGTCAGACAGGAAAGATCCGATCCGGACGTATTCAGGATAATCTGGAGTCTATAATGAGAGAAAAGCCCAGACGCAAGTGACCCGGCGCCCGGAAAATGGTGTTCTGTTTCACGCGGATCACACAGCAGAAATGGGAGACCGGTGGTAACCGTTCACCGTGAACCGTACAAGCTCCCGGAATTACGTATGGGGGAGGTTTGGAGGGGGAGATGAGTCGCCCCCTCCATTCTCACCGGGCGCAGAACCGCTTCAAGCCCGGTGAACGATTACGACGGGTGACTACTCGTGCCCTCGGAAGGAAACTGAAAGGATGACTGCCATTGACAGGAAACAATAGTCAAAAGAGCATGGTCACGATCTTTGTCCTTGCTGCCCGCGAATTCAGGAAAAACATATCATCGCTGTTTTCCTACGAAATCCTTTTTAAGGTCATCTCTCTCGTTGTGCTCGGTCCCATTGCAGTCTTGGTGGGAGCATATTTCATTTCATTTACAGGCCACTCCTCGGTGACCAATGAACGGTTAGTGGCATATTTCATAAGCCTCCCGGGAATAGCATCTGTTTTGCTCTGGGGTGTCTCAAATCTTTCCATTCTGTTGCTGGATTTTGCCGGTCTGATCACAATCGCGTACAGTTCTCTCCGAGGACGATCAGTTTCCGGGCGCACAGCCTTGCAGCAAGCTTTTAGGCACATGGGCGGCATCATCGGCATCAGTGGGGTGCAGTCACTCGCGTACGCCCTCGTCAGCCTGCCTTTCCTGGTGGGGTTGGCAGCCACCTATTTTGCCTTACTCACCGACTACGACATCAGTTATTACCTGGCTCACAGGCCCCCGGCCTTCTGGTCCGCATTGTTCATCGGTCTGTTACTTGCCTTTGGATTACTTGTGGTTTGGGTGTACCTTATCGTATCCTGGCTGTTTTGCGTACCGGTACACCTATTCGAAAGAAAGATCCTGTTTGAAGCGCTGTCAAGGAGCCGTGGCCTGATCAAAGGCTCGTTTGGTCGAATCAGCGCCATAGTTGTTGTCTCGTTGGCAGTTTTCTTCGCTCTCATGGCAATCGGTACCTCCATCGTCAGTGGTCTTGCATATTTACTAGGCGGTGGCATTGCAACTCTCTTCAACAGACCGCTGGTTTTTGCAGTAATCGTCTTGGCCGTCAACTACGGCGTCACAGGCTTCATTTCCATCATTGCGTTTCCGTTCCTGGGGACCTTGATTGCGAGGCTGTACTACGAGCGTCATCAGGAACAGTCTCTTGTCCCGCCTGATCCTACCTTTGATTCGGAAGTGGAGCGCCCCCGGATGTCAACTGGTGGAAAGCTCGCCAAGTGTGTACCGTGGTTGCTTGTGGCAACAGTGTGCGTTTCAATAGTAATCGTTGCCATTTCAGTACACGATGACTCAAAAATGGAAGACAACGTGCAAGTGACCGCTCATAGAGGCAGTTCGAAGAAGGCGCCTGAAAACACACTCAGCGCCATAAGACAGGCTGTTGACGATGGAGCGGATTTTGCCGAGATCGATGTTCAAGAGACAGCCGACGGGGTCATCGTGCTTTTGCATGACAGTGATCTTATGAGGGTTGGAGGTGTAGACAAGAAGATATGGGAAACCACTTACAAGGAAATGGCCGCGGTTGACGTAGGAAGTTGGTTCTCTCCACGGTTTGCCGGGGAACGGATACCGACCCTTTCAGAGGCAATTGACGTGGCAAAAGGCAGAATAGGACTCAACATAGAACTGAAGTACAATGGACACGACAAGCAACTTGCTGAGAAGGTAGTGGAAATCATAGAGCAAAAGAAATTTGAAGAACATTGCTTTGTTGCGTCCCTGGACTATAAGGGGCTGAGGACGGTGCGACGACTCAATGACAGAATCAGGATTGGACACATTGTAGCCAAAGCCATAGGCGATATGACTTCTCTGGATGTTGACCTGATAAGTGTTGAATCAAATCTGGCAACAGCCGGCTTGATCCGACGGGCACGTCGAAGGGATATGGAAGTCCATGTTTGGACGGTGAATGACGCGGGGAAAATGGAGTATTTCGTAGATCTCAGAGTTGACAACGTAATCACGGACTATCCTGATTTGCTGGTGAATATCCTCAAGAAAAGGGCGGGCATGGACTATTTTGACAGAGTTGTACGCAAGTTGAGAAGCTGGTTGCGCTGAACAGGATTTTGATCGAATACAAGGTAGACGTTTTCCAGGGAAACTGTCTGGGAGGTGATTCATGGATAATTCAAAGACCGAAGCCCGTGTACAAACCGTGTGCTTGTTGATTTTGACTGCAATCATGGGAGCCTTCTGCCTGCATTGGCTCCAGTCGGTGGTTGTTCCCCTTGTTCTGGCCGCACTTCTTGCGACCATTCTAACCCCGTTGATCGATATCCAGGCCCGGTACCTGCGTTTTCCTCGATCTCTCGCCATAACGGTCACGTTAATCATTGTCCTCGTTGTCATGGCTTTTACCGGCGGCGCCGTGGCTGACTCTCTCGGGGACCTGGCTTCAAACGCGAAGACGTACGAAGCTCACCTGGCTGAACTCCTCAGGCGACCTGAAGCCGCCCGGTTGTTGCACGCATTCGGCGTAGATTTTAAAGCCGAAATGGACATCGGATCCATTCTTCCGCCCGGAATGGTAAACAAGGCGCTGTTGGGGCTGATTAAGGCTATGAGTTCCTTTCTATCGAACGCATTCTTGATCTTTCTTTTCGTGATATTCCTTCTTGCGGGGAAGTCGGTTGCGAGCGAGCGACAGGACGGGATCTACTCAGAAATAGAAACCGGAATCAAGAAATACGTGACCACCAAGATCCTGCTTTCCGCGTTGACCGGATTTCTCGTCTTCTTGATTCTCAGGTTGTTCGCAGTTCCATATGCCATATCATTCGGGGCCATAGCCTTTGTGCTCAATTTCATTCCTAACTTGGGGTCGGTCATAGCCACGCTCGTACCGTTACCCGTGATGCTCTTCATGCCGGACCTGTCCATGACCTCGGTCTTGGTGGCCCTGCTGCTCATGGCTGTTGCCCAGAACGTCATCGGCAACGTGGTAGAACCCAGGATGCTGGGCAAATCCCTGGACTTGCATCCCGTCACCGTGCTGGCCGCGCTTGTTTTGTGGGGCGCCATTTGGGGCTTTCCCGGGATGATACTCGCCGTACCCTTGACCTCAGTGGTAAAGGTCGTCCTGGAGAAGGTGGAAATTACATCGCCTGTGGCCAATTTGCTCGCGGGCACAAGGAGTGGCTCGGGTTCTGAGGCATGACGGGCACATGATTGACCGGTTGGCGGCATCAGGCGGTTCGGACCGCGGATAGGCATAGGGAGACGGCAAGTGGCTGGAAACTGTTTTTGGACCATGATTCCGACAATGTTGGCACAGCTTGTGAGAGAATCCGGGGCTTTGACCAAAGCAGCCCTTGAAGCCTGGCTGGAGGATAACGTACCTCGGATGGCAGCCGCGCTCGCCTTCTACACCACTTTCTCACTTGGGCCCGCGCTCCTGATAGGTCTGGGGATAGCCGGAACATTCGTCGACTCATCCACGGCCAAATCAGTGCTGCTGGACAAGGTCAAGGAACTGGTGACTCCAGAGACCTCGGTCTACATTTCATCCGTGCTGGACAGTCTCTTGCTTGATCTCAGCAGCAGGCGCCTCCCGATCATTGGAATCGCCATTGCTCTGGTGGCGGCAACCGCGGTTTTTGCCGAACTGCAAAGCTCCCTCAACACCATCTGGGATGTAAAACCAAAACGGGGCCGCGGAGTCCTCAACATCATCTACACGCGAGCCGTCTCCTTTGTTTTTGTGGTGGGCATGGGGGTTCTCATTCTTGTATCAGTGGCGGCAAGCGCGGTGCTCTCCGCGATCGACCGATTCATGGCTGACACAATCCCTATTCCATCGTATGTACTGGGCTGGCTCCGTATGATGGTAGATTTCGCAATGATCCCCATTTTGCTGGCCCTTGCCTACAAGCTGATTCCGGATACCAAAGTCAGTTGGAGCAACGCTCTGACGGGATCTGTTGCAGGAACATTGCTGTTCCTCCTGGGGAAGTCCATTTTCGGCATGTACCTGGGGTTCAGCACACTCCCCTCAATCTACGGCGCTGCCGGATCACTGATTATTCTGCTATTGTGGGTTTACTACTCCGCCCAGGTGTTTCTCTTCGGAGCGGAACTCACCAAGGTGCATGCAAAACGCTACAGTTCCCATTTCCAGGCCGGCGAAAAGACAACCGAATCGTAATGGTTCACCGGGCTTGAAGCGGTACTGCGCCCGATGAGAATGGAGGGTCCACTCGACGTGGTGTCAATAGGTTCTGCACGATATGTCCGTTCTTCGACCAAGTTGGCCCATCCCTCCATATCCCCGTGTCCCCGTGCGAAGCACAAACCCAAAACCTTTCTCGAAGCACCCACGCCCGGGGGGCCGGTACGGACCATAAATGAAGCTCCTACACCAACCGGCTCGCAAATTGGCCCTACGCCCAGTAGCTCCCCCTCCAAACCTCCCCCATACGTGATTCCCGGAGCTTGTAAGTTCACGGTGAACGGTTACCTTCAACGTGCCGAATTTTCTGGCATGCTATGTTGCCACTGGTATACTGGTGTCGTGACCTCCACTTGGGGGTTCGTGAGAACAACGGGGGTACCGCCATGGTTGACCAGATTGAAGAACTGAAGCGAGAAAACCGGTCGTTGCGTTCAACTCTGACCGAGTACAGTTCGATGTTGGACAAATACCGCACCTTGGCTGAATGCTCCTTGGCCGGGATCTATGTGATCCAAAACGAACGGTTTCAGTACGTCAATCCACGGTTTACGAGAATGTTGGGGTACGAGCGGGAGGAAGATCTCATCGGCCTGGATTTCCGGGAAGTGGTTCATGAGGAAGACAGACCACTAGTCAGCGATCCAGGCTTGCGGCGAGGTAAGGGGTTTGTCTATCCGGACCGTTACACTTTCCGTGCCATAAGAAAGGACGGTTCGGTTGCCTGGTTGGATCTGAGTAACGTCGCGGCAAGATACATGGACCAACCGGCCTACATCGGAACAGTCGTAGACATCACCGAACAAAGGGAGAGCGAAGAAGCTCTTCTTCAGTCGGAAGAGAAGTACCGGACCATCATCGAACAAATTGAGGACGGGTACTATGAAGTGGACCTCAAAGGCAAATTCACATTCTTCAACGATTCCTTTGCCCGCATTCCGGGTTATCTCCCGGAAGATCTGCTTGGGGTGAGCTATAAGGAATGCGCGGCTCCACAAGAAGCGCAAACTATTGACCAGACCTTCAGTAAGGTATACGCCACCGGTGGCCCCGCACGCGCCGTTGTTTGGGAGATTTGCAGAAAAGATGGTGTCAGGAGGCACATTGAACTCTCGGTCTCCTTGATCCGGGATCGCCAACGTCACGCCATCGGGTTCCGCGGCATGGCGCGGGACATTACGGAACGCAAACAGGTGGAGGAAGAACTCAGACGTCATAGAAACCATCTGGAAGATCTCGTGCGCGAAAGAAGCATTGAACTGGTCGAAGCCAATGAGCATCTCAGGCAGGAAGTGGCGGAGCGCACACGGGCCGAAGCGGCCTTGCTGGCTTCGGAAAAGGAATTGCGGGTATTGTCCGCCAAGCTGATGTCTGCCCAGGAAACGGAAAGACAGCGCGTGGCAATGGAGCTCCACGACGGGATCGGGCAAGCCCTAACCGCTATCAAAGTACATGTGGAAAGCGTTATGAAAACAATACCTCATGGGCAGATACCCGCTGAAGTCGCCCCACTATGGGACCTCATCCCCATGATTCAACAGACAGTGGAGGATGTGCGTCGTCTGTCGAGAGATCTGCGCCCTTCGATGCTCGACAAGTTAGGCATCCTGTCCACCATCAGTTGGTTCTGTAGGCAGTTTGAGAAACTGTATCCCAATATTGCCATGGAAAAAAGGATCGAGATCGAGGAAGCGGAGGTTCCCGAACATTTGAAAATCGTCATTTTCCGGATCGTGCAGGAAGCCTCGAATAATGTAGCCAAACATAGCCGATCAGATCGACTGACCGTAGACTTGGGACGCAGGAACGGAGGCATTGAACTGGTCATTCAAGACAATGGTGTCGGGTTCGATCTGGACTCCACCTTGATGCTCGACTCCGACAAAAGAGGTTTCGGCCTGGCGAGTATGAAGGAACGGACCGAATTGTCAGGAGGGGAATATGATCTTCTAACCGGTCCCGGACTCGGGGCCGCGATCAGAGCGTTTTGGCCCCCGGAGAGGCTGAGCCTTAGCGACTGATCAGCCCCTTTTCCGCAGCCAGCGCTGTTATGGCTGCAACGCTGTGGACATCCAGCTTTTTCATCAGATTGGCCCGGTGGGTCTCCACCGTCCTTACGCTGATAAACAACATACTCGAAATCTGCTTGCTGGTATGGCCTTCCGCAATCAATTTCAAAATTTCCCGTTCCCGAGGGGTCAGCGTTTCCCAGGAGCTTTCGGACTTAATAGTCTGCCTACCTTCCAGAAACCCCTCAATGACCATTGCTGAGATGGCAGGGCTTACGTATAGCTGACCGGACAAGACACTCTGAATAGCCATTTCCAGTTCCACATGAGAGGCCTCTTTGAGGATGTACCCGTCCGCGCCAGCTTTGAACGCCGCCAGAATAAATTCTTCGTCTTTGTGGACCGTGAGCACCAGTATCTTGGCCCTCGGCCCACTCTTCCTGATCTCCTGAATCGCGTCAAGGCCGTGCAACCGAGGCATTGACAAATCCAGGAGCAACAGGTCGGGCTCCAGTTTCATGACAAGATCGACGGTTTCACGCCCATCCTTTGCTTCTCCCACAACCTCAAGTTTGGGGTCGGTGGACAGCAGTGCTTTGAGCCCCTCCCGCATAAGGGTGTGATCTTCCGCGATAAGAATCTTGTACCGGGTTGGCATAAAGCGCCTGCCGTTGGTCAACCGGACTATGGATACTCGCACCGCCGGCGAATGATATGGATATGGGAATGCGTGCCTTGCGCAATCAACCGTGAGGCTGATCACAATAGTACTGCACCACTAATGTTCATAGCATATTTCGATCGACCGTGCAAAGACGGCCGCAGAATTTGGAGGAACCATTCAGTCATGTACGATCAGAAACGAAACCATGTCCAGTCGTGAACGCTATGCCGGGGGCAGACCCATAGGCGTTAACTTAGACCGTGCTGACGAGATGTTCCGGAGGAACACTGGATTCCAGCGATAAGTTAAATGCCCCCCGGCAGAGCCGGGGGCTTACCTGTTTGCTGGTTAAGATTCAATTGATTCTGTGGGGGTTTTGTTCACCGATAGATCCATAGGTTCACCATTGTGTAAATAGGGAGGTTCCAGTCAGACGCCTTGCAAACCAGGTTTGTGCAGACTGAAGGCTTATTCAGCCTTTTCTTACATCATTCATTCCTCTTCGATACCGGCCATGATCTTTGCATCCTGTTTGAACCGTTCGAGCCGCGCTAGGAGGCTTTGCTGGATAACCATGCGCTGAGCCTGGGGTGAGCCGCCCCCGTGGGTCGATTCGATGGGAACGACGGAACCCTGCCCCGTAAGGTACTCGACTAGACGCATCATCCTGATGCGGCTTTCCGTCGGGACGTCAGCCTTGCCTTTCAAATACTTGTCGAGGAGGGGGCCGATCTTTTCGTGCTGAAAGTCGTCCGCAGCGGGCGGGGTGCAGACGAGTCCCCCGGCGATGTCCGCGGTGATGTAATTGCCCTGCCAGATGGCATTGACGCCCTGGAGTTTGGCGATATTGGTATAGAGGGAGTCCGGCATGAAGACACCCGAAGGGGTCTGCTTCCCCATGTAGACGGCGGCGAGGCCACAGCCGAATGACTTCTCACTCTCGAAGTAGAGATCCGTCAGTTTCTCGCGAATGTGCCGGGTCGTGTCCACACCGTTGTACTCCGCAACCGTGGCCGCGGCTCCCATGAGGAGATCGCGGTGGCCCATCTTGCAACCTGTGGAGTTGAGCCGCTGGAGCGTGGCGAAGTGGTTGACCAGCCGTCCGGCGAACCGGTATTCTCCGAACAAAAAGACTCGCTCCCAGGGGACAAAGACATCGTCAAAGATTACGTGGGTCGATCCGTGTACGCCGTACCGGGCGTTGCCGTAGTCCATCTCTTGGCCGACGAGGCGCCGCATGTTGGGGGCGGGCGCTTCGGCCACGTGGATTATTCCCGGTGCGTCGCTCGGAACAGCAAAGCTCACCGCGTATTGCTCGTCCTCGGCCCTGAGGGTCGTGCAGGGGGTGACGACGATCTCGTGAGAAATGGCCGCGCCGGAGATACTGGCCTTGGCCCCCCGGACGACGATGCCGTCAGTTCGCTTCTCTACCACTCGGAGATAGAGGTCGCGATCTGCCTGCTGGTGGGGGGCGAGGCTCCGGTCGCCCCTGACGTCCATCATGGCCCCCGAGACCGCGAGATCGTTTTCCTGGACATATCTGATGAAGTCGCAAACACGGCCGTGGTAGTCCGTCCCCAGTTCTTGATCTATGTCGTAGGTGCCCGCGTAGAGCGAGTTCAGTCCGCTCGTGCTAACGCACCGGGCACCGATGCAGGCGCCATGTTTGCGGACCATGAAGCGGGCCAGCTAGAAGCGCCTCTGCAGATCCTCCTGGGTCTGATGTATGTGGAGAAAACGGTTAACCCTGCCGCTGGTGAAGGGTGAGGGAGCAGTGAACAATTCCTCGTTATCCGGCTCCGTCGCCAGGTCGTGAATTAGGCAGATCGCGTCCATGGCCGGTTTGAAGCAGGGGTGGTCATACATGTCGGTCACCCGGCTGCCGTAGGCGTAGAGCTCGGTGTCGAGCCGGCCGATACTGTCGAGATAGTCTTGTTTTGTCCTGAGTATCATTGGCAATTCTCTTTTATTGAAACTCACATGTGCACCATCGCACCCGGTCGGCGGGGCTGTCAATGGAATTATAGGGGAATTGGGGTCTTTCATGCTTCGTCGGCGCCTATGTTTCTAGGCATGTAAGTTGGTATAAGAACCCGAATGCCGTTGCCCGCTCAATAAACTCTTCTCCTAACCGTTTGAAAACATGCGGAATAGTGATACCTCCCAGGTACCGAGTGAGAATCTAGGGTCCATACAAGACAATATTACGTAGTTCACTGGATTTACCAGTATTGCATTCAGAGGTAGGATTCTTCACAAATGGAAATCAGGATCATCACCAGCCCACTGATACGGACGACAAATGCGAGTTCAATGTAGATTGCCGGTGGTTACGTGTCCTGAAGTGAAAGGAGGTTCTGCCTATGCCGAACATTGACGACTTTATCCGGCCCAAAGATTGGGTGTCGGACTTTGTCAATGAGATGGGAAAAACTCTCAGAAGGTGGGGCGAAGAGAGATACGTGCCCATAAGACAGCAAGTGGACGAGGACTGGCGGGAACACAAGCTTGTGGAGCCCCTCCTCAAGGAAGTCCTCGTAGACTTGGGCATTAACGCGGCATTCTTTCCCGCTGAGGCCGGTGGGACCGACATGCCACAACCGATGACGCTCTGCACCGTGATGGCTGAAGAACTGGCCAGAATAGACTCGGGCCTTGCTACCGCGACCTTGTGCTCAATCTGGGGGTTGGTCCCCATGCTCCTGCCTCCACACAGGAACATGGAACTCTGCATGGAGTTTGGTCCGAAATTCTGCGGGGACGATCTGTACGTAGGGTGCCATGCCATGACCGAACCGGCCGGCGGGGCCGATATTGAGAATTTCGGTCGTCTCGGCGGCAAGACGATCCAGACCAGCGCCAGATCGGATGGCGCGGAATGGGTCATCAACGGCCACAAACTTTGGCCCACCAATTCCGGCAAGGTCGGCGATCTGTACGCTGTGGTATGCACCACGAACAAGGGTTCCACCGACCCTAACGATTTTGCTCTGATTCTGGTCCCTGCCGACGCCAAAGGTGTCTCGGTCGGGAATCCGTACCAGAAAGCCGGCATGAACGCGGACATGAACACCGACATCTGGTTCGAAGACGTACGAGTTCCCAAAAGATACAGGTTCCACGGGCCCGGCGACGACCTCAAGTACTGGAAACGAGCCATTACCATGGGAAACATCGGTTCCGCGGCCATGTGCGTGGGCATCATGAAGAACGTGTACGAGATCATCAAAAGGTTCACCTCAGAGAGAATCGTCGCGGGAAAGCCTCTGAAGGAACACAGCATGGTCGCGGATATGCTGTGTGAGGTGGCGATTCTCATAGAGTCCGTGTCCGCATGGATGTGGCAATACACCAGGGAGGTGGACTACCCCGATATCTATGGGTGGGACCCCTGGGATGAGCGATACGTCCTCAAGACAAGAGGCCTGGCTCTGTACGCCGGCAACTCTGTCGAGCGGGCGTGCAGTCGAGCCATGGATTTCATGGGATCATACGGCTATGCGAGGGAGTTTGACATTGAAAAGCACTGGCGTGACCAGAAAGTCATAGGTATCTGGATGGGCGGCAAAGGACTCAAGACTCTGGAAAACGCACGTTACTGGTTCGAGCTCGAAACCCTCTAGTACGAAACAGCCTGCAAATCACAAAAGAGAAGGAGACGAGACAATGGCGGTTCTGTATCCATCCCAGGAATGGTGCGAAGCGTGGCAAAAGGCGATTAACGAAAGCCCTGCCGTACATGAAACAGGGCAGAACTGGGGAGCGGATTTCAACGGCAACCTGGTGTTTGAGATACTACCCGGCGCAGGACTCGAAACCACCACTTATGTTTACGTTGAAGCTGAAGCCGGAGCATGCAGTGATGCCAGAATAGTCGAAGATCCGTCCACCACGGATTATGGCTTCTATGTCATCGGCAACTACGCGGATTTCAAGGAAGTGGTCAAGGGCGAGGAGGACTTCATCGGGGGTGTTGTCAAAGGGATTTTCAAACTCAAGGGCGACATGTCGAAGATCATGCGCAATGCCAAGTTCGTGAGGGCGGTGGCCGATTCCATGACCAGCTTTGAAGCTCGATACTTTGGCGAATAAGGCGATTCCGGGACAGTTGACAAACGTCCACGAGTTGGCGAGACAGTGGGCAGTAATACCAATATGCTTTCAAAGAGGGAGCATACGGCTCAAAGCCGGAAGGGAGAAAATCCCACCATTCCCCCCTTTGACAAAGGGGTTTAGGGGAGATTTTGAGGCTCGGTCGCTCAAGTGCGCGCTCTTCGAGTACCCTGTCCGAGGCGAAGCCCCGGACAAGTCAACAACGGAAAGGACTTTCGTAGTTCGTTGTCCGTTATTTGAGGTGATAGTTGGTATAAGCTGCTTAGCCGGACAGATGTTTCGGCCTGCCGGATTGTTGAAAGGAGGTGAGCGATGGGACATATGGTAGCGAAGGACGTTTATCGCGAACTCGGCACGAAGATAGATAACCTGCACGTGAAAGCCCCCTGCAATGATACCTTCTACCAGATTCTGAAGGATCTCTATTCGTCGGAAGAGGCTGAGCTAATTGTCAAAATGCCCTACGTGCTTTCCGGCCTGGACCGGATACAGAGAATTACAGGCATTGACAAGCCGAAATTGGAAAAGATCCTTGACGATCTTTGCCACAAGGGTCTCGTAATGGACATGTGGCTTGACGGAGAATACAAGTACATGCCCTCCCCGCTCTTCGTGGGGATATTTGAATTCACGATGATGAGGCTTGGAGGCGGCGTGGATTTCAAACGGATCGGCCGACTCTTCTTCGATTACATGGAAGAGGGGGCCCCCTTCAGGTCAAACTTCCCGGATAAGGCTCAGTTGTCCATTGCCAGGGCGGTGCCTCATGAAGAGGCCATCGGAGATCACGTCGAAATCCTCGAATATGAACGTGTCACTGCGCTCATCGACGAATCCGACAAATATTCGGTCGGGAACTGTTCGTGTCGTCACAAACTGGACCACGTTGGACAAGACAGGTGCGATGTACCGCTGAACACTTGCACCAGCCTGGGGCGGGGAGCTGATTACCTGATCAGGAACAACATGGCTCACGAGATTTCCAGGACGGAAATGAAGGAGATATTTGCCAGATCGCGGGAGATGGGACTGGTATTCTCAGCCGACAACGTGCAGAAACGGATCACGTTTGTCTGTCATTGCTGCAGTTGTTGCTGCTCAATCATGCACGGAATAAACGTACTTGGTCTGCCCCAGACACTGGTAACCTCCAATTTCATCGCCAGTGTCGATGAAATGGAGTGCACCGGATGCAAAAAATGCGTGAAGGCCTGCCCCATCAACGCCATCGAACTGGTCCCCGTAGATTCCTCGGGTCCGAATGAAACCAAGAAGAAGAAAAGGAAAAAGAGAGCACAGATAGATACTGCATTCTGCCTCGGGTGCGGAGTGTGTACTTTGACCTGCAGTACCAAGTCGCTCAAGCTTGTCAGGAGGGAACAGAGGGTCATACACCCGGAAACGACCTTCGAGCGAGTTATACTTCAGTGCCTCGAACGTGGGACACTCCAAAACCAAATCTTCGACAATCCACAGAGCAAAACCCAGGAGTTCATGCGTCACCTGATCGGCGGGTTTTTCAGACTCTCTCCGGTCAAGAAGACACTGATGAGCGATTCATTGAGATCCACGTTTCTTCGGACCATGGCCGCGGGGGTGAAGCTCACGGGCAAAGGCTATGTTACGCAGGTTTGATACCAATGCGCGATCAGAAGAGGAACATTGGATCCCCCTCACCCTAACCCTCCCCCAATGGGGGAGAGAGGATTCTCACTTCTTTGAAAGCGCATTCCTATGAAAGTCCCGTGAAAAAACCACCCCTTTCCGGGTCAACGTATGGGGTGGTTTGGAGGGGAGATGAGTCTCCCCTCCAAGTCCATGCGCAGCGTGCGCGCTCTTCGAGCACCCTGTCCGAGGCGAAGCCACGGCCCAGTGAACAACGGAAAGGACTTTCATACTTCGTTGTCGCCTTTTTTGCGATGTAAGTTGGTATGAGAGACTAGATTGACCTTGTCGTTCTCCGTGTCCGCCCGCAGGGCCGGATGGAGTGAGCTATGACGGAAGTAAAAGTGATCGGCGAGGAACTCAGTGGCCTGGGTGTGCTGATTAAACAGATCGTGGATGAGAACATAAAACGGCCGGAGGTATGGAAAGGCATCAAGAACATAAAAGGGACTGTTGTGCTGAGAGAGGCGGACTCGGGCGTAGCGGTGAGCCTACTGTTTGACAGAGGTCGAATTAGCATACGAAACCATGCCGTAGACAGCCCGTCCGCGTATTTGGAAGCAGGTTTTGAAGCGATCTCGGAGATCGGCAGCGGCCAGGTTGGGCCGATAAGGGCCATCATCACGAGAAAGATCAAGGCTGGCGGAAATCTCTGGAAGCTGCTGAAGATGTCGAAGGTTCTCATCACCGGAGAAGAACCTGGAAGGTAGGGAACGTGTCTGGTTTCATGGGCAAGATTCTGAGGGTCAATCTGACCGACGCGAAGATTTCAGAAGAACCTATCGACGAGAAGGACGCCAGGGTGTTTCTTGGCGGCAGCGGTCTGGCTACCAAGTACTTGTTGGATGAGACGAAAAAAGGGGTGGATCCGCTGGGGCCCGAGAATAAACTGATATACATGACCGGGCCACTGACCGGCACCATCTCGCCAAGTTCCGGGCGTTTCAGTGCAGTAGCCAAATCCCCGTTGACAGGGCTTTGGGGCTCGTCCAATTCCGGTGGACGCTTTGGCCTGGACCTCAAGAAGAGTGGTTTCGACGGCATTATCATGGAAGGGGCGTCGCCCACGCCGATGGTCCTGATCATCAACAACGGTGAGGCTGAATTGACTTCGGGCGACGACCTATGGGGGCTGCGCGTCCAGGAGACTACCAGGAAGCTCAAGGCTCAGTACGGTTCCAAGCTGAACGTGTCCTGCATAGGACCGGCAGGTGAAAATCTCGTTAGATACGCCGCGATCATGAACGATGAGCATCGAGCTCTCGGGCGTTGCGGATTGGGCGCGGTGATGGGCGCCAAGAAACTCAAGGCTGTGGTGGCGGGTGGAAAGCATTCAATAGAAGTGGCCGACAAAGCAGCCTTCACTGAAGCGGCCAAGACTGCGAGCAATTTCGTCAATGAGAGCATGCTCAAAATGACGCTTGAGGTGTACGGCACAGACATGGTGCTGGATATGGTCAACATAAAGGGCGGCCTCCCCACCCGCAACTGGCAGTCCGGTTCCTGCTCATACGCGGATGAGATCAATGGGTCGGCCATCAATGAAAAGGTCCTGATTGGACGAAAAGCCTGTTTCGCATGTCCAATCGCCTGCGGCCGGCTATCTGAGGTGAAATCAGGGAAATACAAGTGCAAGGGTGAAGGGCCGGAATATGAAAGCGTGGGCGCGTTCGGGCCCATGTGCGACGTACCTGACCTGGAGGCCATCACATACGCACATATCCTCTGTAACGAGTATGGGTTGGATACGGTGTCAGCCGGCAGCACCATTGCCTTTGCCATGGAATGCTTTGAAAAGGGACTGCTTTCTACAGCGGACACCGGCGGCATGGATCTGAAGTTCGGCGACGCAGACGCAATGATCGAACTGATCCATCAAATCGGTCAGAGGAAAGGGCTGGGTGACCTGTTGGCCGAAGGGACCATGAGGGTGTCCCAAAAACTCGGTCAGGGCAGCGATAATTTCGCCATGCACGTAAAGGGGCTGGAATTGCCCGCGTACGACTGTAGAGCCACGAAGATCACGGGGCTCGGATTCGTCACGTCCAATCGTGGCGGCGACCACATTACCGCATATGTCCAAGGGCCGACCTTTCTGGACATTCCTTTCCTCATCGTAGAGGAAAGCGGCATTGAGGATCCGATCGTGGAGAATCCGTCGGAAGCCAAGGTGGTCAAAGACCTGGAGGATGCGCTCACCGTATTCGACGCGGTCGGAGCTTGCAAGTTCATGGGCATGGCTCTTATGGCCGAAGACGTGGTCCCGGTAATCGCTCACGTCACAGGATGGGATTTCGACGAGAAGGAATTCCGGAAAGCCGGGGAGAGAATATTCAATCTGGCCAGATGCTTCAATGTTCGTGAGGGATGCACGCGACACGATGACACGCTTCCCAAGCGACTACTGGAGGAACCTTTGGCCGACGGTCCGGCCGCGGGACTCGTGGTGGATCTTGAGCCGCTTCTCGACGCGTATTACGAATTTCGCGGCTGGGACCGGGATGGACGACCAACCGCAAACAAACTCCAAGAATTGGGCCTGGCCGACCTGGCCCGAAAACCCGAGATGATGTGAAATGACCGATTACAACAAGAAGATTTGGCTCAAAAGCTATAAGCTCGGGCCGTTCGACCTTCGGCCCACCATGGCCCCTTATCCGGAAAAGCCGCTTTTCACTTTTTTGGACGATGCAGTGGCCAAGTTCGGGCGGAGGCCTGCCTGTCTCTACCAGGGCCGAACCATGACGTACCAAGAGTTGGGCGCCCTTGTGGATCGACTGGCATCCGGGCTAAGGTCCCTCGGAGTAGAACCGGGCGACCGGGTGGCAACCGTTCTCAACACGTCGCCCCAGTCTGTGATCTCTGATTTCGCTATCCAGAAAGCCGGAGCGGTCCACGTGCCTTGCAGTCCACTCCACAGGGTCCCGGAGCTCGCCCACGAGATCGGCGAATCAGGAGCGAAAACGCTAATTTGTCTGGATGAACTACTCCACGAAGTTGGCTCTGAGGATCTCTTCAACAACCTGCGAAACGTCATAACCACTTCGGCCGATGACTTTTCCGCCGAGGAACGCGAAATAGCTGAGCAGCCCGGGCGGCTCCAGCTTCGAGAGCTTATTTCCGGCTCCGATCCTACGCCCCCCAAAGCGGATATCAATCCCCGTGAAGATCTGGCGTTGCTGGTCTTTACCGGCGGCGCCACCGGCCGGCCCAAGGGGGTGATGTTGACCCACCACAATTTGGTGGCCAATTCGTTTCAATCTCTGCCTTGGGTCATGGCTCCGTTGCAGAAGGGTATCATAGGCAAGTCGTCCCTGTTGATAGGGATTCCTGCTTTCCATTCGTACGGTCACTGGGCAATTCGCGCATCGGTTCTTTGGGGACTAAAGATGATCATGGTTCCGGATCCACGAGACACCTTGACCATTGCCGCTCTCCTGAAAAAGAATCGGCCCTTTATGGCCCCATTGGTTCCAACCCAATACATGAAACTGCTGGAGCACGGGTTGAGTCGAACCAATACAACGTTTACATCAGGCGCTGCGCCCTTGCCGCCCGAGCTGGCGGTCCGTTTCAAGAAGATGACCGGCATGCCGATCACCGAAGCGTACGGCTTGACCGAAACCAGCCCGGTTACCCATTTCAACCTCTCCAGCTTCTCCAAGATCACCGGATTTGTGCAGAATGAGAAAAAGGCTTCCATCGGAGTCCCGGTTGCCGACACCGAAGCAAAGTTGGTGGATCCGGTGGTTGGTTCGGAAGTTCCGATGGGGGAAGTGGGCGAACTCTATATCAAGGGCCCTCAGATCATGAAAGGCTATTGGCCGACCCCGGGCTCAGGCTTGGCCAACGGCTGGCTCCCAACGGGCGACCTCTGCCGCATGGATGAGGACGGGTACTTCTACCTTGTAGATAGAGACAAAGATATGATCAACGTCAGCGGCAACAAAGTCTACTCCACACGGGTCGATGAAGTGATCTTTGAACATCCGGGAGTTGCCCAGGCTGTGAGCATCGGAATACCGGACAACGATCGCCCCGGGAGCGAGCGTGTGAAAGCTTTTGTTGTGCTGAAAGAATCTCACGCCGGCAAAGTGACCACTGAAGAGCTCGTTGCACACTGCAAAGAACGGTTGGCGCCCTACGCTGTCCCCAAGCTCGTGGAGTTCCGAGACAGCTTACCGATGACCGTTACCCTGAAGCTCTTCAAGAAACAGCTTCGGGATGAAGAAATCGGCCGGGCGCAAACGAACAATTGACCATCGCACTCAAATCGAAAAGGAAAGGCCTGGAGGTAGCCATGACTGCTTTGGAAGAACTGCTCAGGGTTCCGGACCGTTCAGAGAACCCGTACATCGAGCAATGGAAGGAGAACGGCGGACGCGTTGTCGGGTTTACGTGCAGCTATGTTCCTGAAGAAATCATTCATGCGTCGGGCCTCTTGCCGTACCGCATCGAAGCCAGGGATTCCACGGACACCGATCTGGCGGATGTTTACATGCATCGATTCAACTGCACGTACGCTCGGTGCATATTGCAGGAGGGTCTGTCGGACCATTACGAATTCCTCGATGGAATGTGTCTGCTCAACGGCTGCGAGCAGGTTCGACGCCTGTACGAGATCTGGGAGAAAGAGCGGAAGACCGATTACATGTACATGGTAACGGTCCCCCATTCGGTCTATGACGAAGGCCGCGCCTGGTACAAAGACGAACTGTTCAATTTCAAAGAGAAACTCACCAACGACTTTGGAGTGAGGTGCTCAAAGCAAGACCTGACAGATTCCATCAAGATACACAATGAGACGAGACGCCTGATCATGGAACTCTACGAGCTGCGGAAGGCCGAAGCTGTTCCCATCAGCGGTTCGGATGCGCTTCGGATCATTCTATCCGCATATATCATGCCCAAGGAGAAGTACAACAGCCTGATGACAGAGGCGTTGGAAGAGATCCGATCGAAGAACGGGGATTCCGACTACAAGGCCAGGCTGCTGGTAGGGGGATCCGCTGTGGACGGCCCTCAGTTGTTCGAGATCATCGAGGGCATGGGAGCCATGATAGTAGCAGACACCCTCTGCTACGGTTCCAGGCAGTTCGACAACAAGGTGGCTGAAGACGGAGACCCACTGGATGCGCTTGCCCAGACATATTACGCAAAGAATCCTTGCCCGAGAATGATGAACGAATACAAGAATCGACTGAAATATACGGAAGACACCGCTCGAGGCGCTTCCGTGGATGGAGTCATACTCCAGAAAATCGTGTTCTGCGACAACCATGCCGTCGAGAGCACCATGCTGGCAGACGACCTGGAAGCCAAAGGCATTCCGACAATGGTGCTGGAGAGAGACCACATGCTGACCGACACGGGACGCCTGAAAACCAGAGTTGAAGCATTCATGGAAAGGATCGCCAGGAGGTAAACCACAATGAGTGACAGAAAAGATAGGACCGTCTTTAATAACTGGCGTAAAGTCGGTGAATTGGCCAACTTTATCCTGGGGCAGGAAGGACTTACCAGCCTGGACGATTGGGGTGGAAAAGAAATGGTCAGGGAGATCCTGCCACCGGATTACCAGGAAATCTTCGACATGGTCCAGCCGGGTCTGATCGACACTATCTTGAAGGAAAAGAACAAACGAGTGGCCTCGTCTTTCATGAACAATATCGTGAAGGCCGCGGACGCGATCGAGCAGAAGTTGGACGACGGGAAACTTGCCTGCTACCACTACTTCCCTATCAGCATAGAGATTCTGCTGGCGTTTGATGTAGCCCCTATTTGCTATGAATTGATCTGCGGCTTGAATTCCGCGCTTTTCGTCAACGGTTCGGAAGACGGAATCGATAGGATCGAGGCCGAGGGATATCCGGATCATCTCTGCTCCACTCAAAAAGGAACAGCCGGGTATTTCTTGATGGGAGTTATACCGAACCCCGACCTTCTCGTCAAATCCGCAACTCCCTGCGATGCCAGCAATAAGCTCTATGAGTGGACATCCGTTAAGTTCGATGCGCCGTTGATCATGTTGGAAACGCCCTATTACAAGAACGAACGGGGCCACAAATTCATTATCGGCGAAACAAAAAGACTCATCAAACAGCTTGAGAATATTACGGGCCGGACTCTGGATGAAGATCGTCTCAGGGAGTACTGCGAATACGGAAACCAGGCAATAGATTACTACCTGAAAATTCATGAATTAAAGAAGAGGGTCCCGTGTCCTGACACCGGTTGGCACAGGTCCGCGGACACCATGTTTATGATACAACTTGGGACGCCGACCAGCGTAGACTACTTCAGAACCCTCTACGAGACCGTCAAAGAGAGGGCCGATGCCGGTATAGGAGTATTACCGGAAGGCAAGAAAGAAAGGAGGCTCGCTTGGGGCTACACATGGGAAACCTATGACCTGTCGTTCTTTGAGTGGCTGGAGCAAGAACACGGGGCCACGTACAGTGTGGACACGCTCACGTACCTGCCCCCTGACGTGGGCTTCGTGGATACTACCAATGTGGAGACAATGATCGAGGGGCTTGCCTGGCGCTTCCTGCACCTGCCTATGGGCAGGCAGGTTATGGGATTCTCGGACATCTGGATCAACGATTTCGTACGAGTAGCGAAAGAATTTCAGATCGATGCTCTGATCATGGGTGGTCACATGGCCTGCAAGCACTACTGGGCTCTGAATAAGCTTATGAGCGACAAGGTCAAGGAAAAGACCGGGATTCCCACGCTCAGGTTTGAAATGGACATGTATGACAAGAGGTTCACGCCCCCTGCTGAACTGAGGCGGATCATGGATGAGTTCTTTGCCACGATGTGATTCTACGTACGCGAATCCTCGTACAGCTTCCGGGCGAGTGATCTTGTGAACAGGGGCCCGGGTGGCGTCATCAGTTCGGGACGCATTCCTGCTGAGACTGCACGAAAGGTGAGAGCACATGACCACTGGAAAGGATCGCACGGTCTTCCACGATTGGCGAGTCACCGGGGAACTGGCCAACTTCATTCTGTCCCAGGAAGGACTCTCCAGCCTGGACGAATGGGGGGGAAAGGACGTTGTTCGGGACATTCTGCCCGAATCCTACCGCGAGGTCTTCGACAGGATGCAGCCGGACCTGATCGACACCATCCTCAAAGAGAAGAACAGGACGGTGGCGTCGGCTTTCATGAACAATGTGACGAACTACGTGGACTTCTGCGAACAGTTGTTGAACGAGGGGAAACCCGCGTGTTATCATTATTTTCCCATCAGCCTGGAGATTCTCCTGGCGCTGGATGTAGTCCCGATCTGTTATGAGGTCATCGGCGGTCTGAATTCAGCGCTCTTCATCGATGGGGCGGAGGACGCAATAGACAGGCTTGAGGCGGAAGGTTTCCCGGACCACCTCTGCTCTACGCAAAAGGGTACGGCCGGCTATCTGTTGCTGGAGACGATTCCCAAACCGGACATTCTGGTCAAATCAGCCACTCCGTGTGATAGCAGCAACAAGCTTTATGAATGGTCCGCAGTCAAATCCAACGCCCCGCTCGTCATGCTGGAGACACCCTACTACAAGAACGAACGGGGCCTCAAGTTCATGACCGACGAAGTCAAGCGATTCATCAGAGAGATGGAGAAACTCACCGGCGCCAAACTGGACGAAGATCGCCTGAGGGAATACTGTGAATGCGGCAACCAGACAGTAGACTACATCCTGAAAGTCCAGGAACTCAAGAAAATCATACCGTGCCCCGACACCGGTTGGCACAGGCCTGCAGACACGATTTTCATGACCCAGATCGGCACTCCAATGGGATTGAACTACTATAAAACCCTGTACGAAACAGTCAAACAACGGGCTGATGCTCGATTGGGCGTCATTCCCAAAGACAAGCAGGAGCTGAGAATCGTGTGGGGATACACGTGGCAAGTCTACGATCTTTCATTCTTCGAATGGTTGGAGCAAGAGCACGGGGCAACGTACAGTGTCGACACACTCACCTACCTATCCCCGGAGGTGGGTTTCGTTGACACCACCAATATGGAAACCATGATCGAAGGCCTTGCCTGGCGGTTGCTGCAAATGCCTATGGGCAGGCAGAGCATGGGGTTCTCGGACATGTGGGTCAACGACTTCGTGGGCATTGCCAAGGAATTCAAGGCTGATGCTCTAGTCATAGGAGCCGGCGTGGCGTGCAAGCACTTCTGGGCCCTCAACAAGCTCCTGACCGACAAGGTTAAGGACAAGGTGGGGATCCCCACGTTGAAGTTCGAGGTAGACATATTTGATAAGAGGTTCACCCCACCTTCTGAACTAAGGCGCATCATGGACGAGTTCTTCTACACTATCCGAAGCTGTTGAACTCAAACCTCCTGGTAGAGAGCAGGGCTCGGTATTGCCGGGAATAGGAGGAGAGACTACATGTTCGTTCTTGGATGTGACGTCGGCGCCATGGCTACCAAGACGGTACTCCTGGACAATGGTAGCCTGGCAGCCTTCAACATTACACCCAATGAAGGTAGATTGATCGAAGCCATCGAAAGATCGGTGGCGGACGTGCTTTCTATAGTCGGGATGACCATAGAGCACGTGCAAGCCTGTGGGGGAACGGGGCGAGGTGACAAGTATATTTCGTTTCCTCACCATCGTGAGGGCACGATGAACTGCCTTGCACGGGGCGCGCTGTGGGCTTCACCGGAAACCAGGACCATAGTCGACATGGGTGGGTTGAGCAGCACCGCTTTGAGCATCAACGAGCACGGCAAGGTGCTCGAATATCGCTCCAATGACCGTTGCGCAGCCGGCACAGGTTTCTTCATGGAATTGGCTGCTCAGGCGCTGGATCTTGCACTGGACGACTTCGGGCCCATGTCGGCGACGGCAAAGGACCGGGTGAAAATGAGTTCACAGTGCGCTGTCTTCCGCGAGAGCGAGATCGTCACGCACATGAATGAAGGGGTCGGCGTCCCGGAAATCGTTGCCGGGATCAACCATTCCATCGGTACCAGCACCGGTATACTGGTAAGAAGGCTGGGGATCAATCCGGAGATGACGGTCACAGGAGGGGTGGCGAAGAACAGCGGGGTGGTGAAGGCTCTTGAGGAAAATGTAGGAACGCGGGCAACGACGGCCGACGTGGATCCTCAACTGATTGGGGCCGTCGGAGCTGCGCTCGGGGCCGCGCAAAAGGCGACCGTGTAGGAGGAACAACCAATGATCGTAGCTGGGTGTGACGTGGGCTCCCTATCGGGTGAAGCAGTCATTATGAAGGAGGATTCGATCGTAGCGTACGAGATCATGCGAGTTCGACCCCGACCGGAGCTGACAGCTCGGATGGTGATGGATAGAGCGCTGGCCAAGGCCGATCTCACTCTCAATGACATCGACTATTGCGTGAGCACCGGTTATGGACGAGAGAAGATTCCCTTCGCTGACAGCAGCATTTCCGAAATATCGTGCCATGGCAGGGGAGCGCATTGGGCAGATCCGGACGTTCGGACGGTCATCGATATAGGCGGCCAGGACTGCAAGGTCGTTCGGGTGGACAAGCTTGGGTACATGGTGGATTTCGCCATGAACGACAAGTGCGCGGCCGGAACGGGCAGGTTCCTGGAGGGGATGGCCAAGGCCCTTGGGGTCGATCTGGAGGAACTGGGGCCGCTCGCTTTCACATCCACGTCGCCCATACGAATCACCAAAACGTGCAGCGTCCTGGCCCAGTTTGACGTGATCTGTCTGATCAATGACGGAGAAGATATTGCCGACATGGCCGCAGGAATTAGCCGAGCCATGGCCGAACGCATCAGCAAAATGACAAAGAAGGTAGGCGTACGCGCGGAAGTTGCCATGACCGGTGGAGTCGCCAAGAACTCGGCTGTGGTTCATGCCCTCAGCGAAGTGCTCGGAGTGGAACTCCTCGAAATGACCAAAGTGGATCCTCAAATCATAGGCGCTCTCGGCGCGGCCCTCTTCGCACGTGAGCGGTTTGAGCGCCAACAAGAGCGGAATCGAGTGGCGTAATGTCCGAACAAAATGCCCAACAGAATCGCGGCCTGGTGATCGCTGTGGCGGGCAAAGGCGGTACCGGCAAGACAACCCTGTCCGCAATCATGGTGAAACTGCTTCGCAAGTCCGGCCGGAGCATTCTTGCTGTGGACGCGGACCCGCCTGTAAGCTTGACCTATGCTCTGGGTGCTCAACCGGTGGCCACAATTGGCCGGATGCGGTCTCGACTCATCGAAGACCCGGACGAAAAGAGGCGGATTCGGGACATTTCCATGGCGGACGTGGTGCGCGACGAACTGGTGATAAAGGCGGGGGGAGTTGATCTGTTGGTCCTGGGGCACGCGGAAGGAGCGGGTTGTTTCTGCGGTCTCAATGAACTTTTGAAATATGGCATTGATACTTTGTCTCGCCGATACGATGTCACCGTGATCGACTGCGAAGCCGGTATTGAACAGATCAACCGCAGAGTCATCAACAACTTGGATATTCTGATAATGGTGTCGGACCAGACAATGAAAGGAATTCGCACGGCCTCTTATCTCAAAGGTATTGCAGCTGAATACGGAGTTATGGGAGAGTACCGAACAGGTATTGTGCTCAATCGAGCCGACGGTGACACGGGATCTCTGGCGGAAAAGGCCGGGGAATCCGGGTTGGAGATCTGGGGCCGAATTCCCGTGGACAACCAGGTGGCCGAATACGACCGTCTGGACAAGCCGACCGTGGAACTGCCGGATGATGCGCCCAGCGTTGTTGCGGTGAAGGACCTACTGCGGCATCTGGGCATATAGAGCGGCCCGGGCACAAAAGTGGAGACTAGAGCGTGGCAAAGACCAAGGTCACCAACTTCTTCCGGATACGCGACGCTATCGACGGCAAAAAAGAGATTGAGTTGGAAATGGCGAATCCGACGCTCATACCAACTATCATCGCAAGAAAGCGACAACGAAACATGAAAACTTTTACCGTTGTTCACTGGTCCATGGCTTCGCCTTGGACAGGGTACTTAAAGAGCGCGCACGCTGCGCATGGACTTGGAGGGGAGGCCCTAGCCGGGCAAGCATTTCAACGTCATGCTACCGATAGTTGTCATGTCACGTAAGCTGTCCGGGGCCCGCTCAATCGCCCCACGCGCAGTGGCTCCCCTCCAAACCACCCCATACGTTGGCCCGGAAAAGAGTGGTTCTTTCTCGGGACTTTCATAGGAACTTACATGCCTAGAAACAAAGGCACAACGAAGCATGAAAGTAACCATTCACTTACGTCGGGGCCCGAACCCGTTGTGGGACCGAGTGTAGGGGCGCACCTTGTGTGCGCCCTCTTAACATCCGTTAGACTCGAGAACGTGGTCGTTCCCGTCGCCCCTCGAATGACTGAATGATTAATGCCGCTTCAAACCCGGTGAACCATTACGTTGTTAGTAAACAAGAAAGGAGCAAAACTATGATAGCAAACTCATTGACCGCCTGCATCACAACCGAAAAGGTGGAAGAGAGCAAGGTTTTTTACGTCGAGCACTTTAAAGCAAGAGTCACGTTTGATTGTGGATGGTATGTGAATCTTGAATTTGGGAAACAGACTTCAGGATTACAATTCATGGCACCTCAGCAGCCGGGACAACCAACCATCAATCCGGCTGGACTCACATACAATTTCGCTGTAGATGACGTTGATCTTGAATATTCGAAACTGACGGAAGCCGGACTAACACCCGTCATGCCACTTGATGACCACCCCTGGGGTGACCGTGGTTTTGCAGTTCAGGACCCCAACGGAGTCACACTTTATATCTATTCTGATAGAGAACCAAGTGAAGAGTTCAAGCAATACCACAAATAGGGGGGGCACGTAATCATAGGCGGTAATCGTTCACCACGAAGCTTAAACCAGAGAGGGAGCTGGGAGTCCGTTTCGGTATGCGATTACTGATTGGACCAGGAACTGAAAGGGGTTTCTTTCCTGGAGGATGCAGGTCCTTTCGGCAGTCAACAATCGTGCGGTCAAGAGTTCCCCGTCTTCGGATTGCTTGCCGAAGCATATCTTTCGCCACTGTACGGCAGGACGAGCGCCTCGCTCAGCGGAGTTGTTGGTTGGTTCGACCCCTTCATATTCGAGAAAGGTGAACAGACCGTTCCAGTGCTTCAACAAGCTCTTGGCGGACTTCCTGACATCGTAATCGGAGCTTTGAACGTACTGTTGGAGGCACTTATTCATTCGAGCCCTGATGGGGACCGATTTCAGGACAAGGGTCTTCCTGTCCAAATGTCCCTGCTTGAAGGCATGCCACAGTGCGAACATTCGGCCCGTCTCGGAAAGCATCCATTTGGAGAACTTCACCGCGTCCGGGCTTCTGCAGGCGTGCTTGATTCCCTTGATCCCTCTGATGATGTGGGCCCAACAGAATTGTCGGACGCCTTTGTGATACGCCTTGTAGGCCGAATACATGTCCGAGCACAGAATCCCCTTGTATTCGTCGCCCAAGATCTCTTTGAGGACCTTGGACCCCCGAGATGCGGCCACATGGAAGAACGCAACAACAGGGGTGACCAATACCCAGAGCCAACGGCCCTTTCCTTGAGTTTTCCATCCGGTCTCGTCGATGTTGAGGACCGGCTTTTCCGGCAGCGCCTGCCTTGCCTTAGCATGAGCGGACGCCAGGGATTCGGAGACTTCCTGATGGAGCTTGCAGACAGACCCCACACAGATGTCAATCCCGAATATTGTCTTGGCGATTTCCTCGCAGCCCCGGCGAGTTACTCGATGAAGACCCGTGAGGTGTGCAAGGAATGCCGTGAACCTGGGGCCAAAACCGGACCGAGCCTTTTGTGGGATCTTGGCCCAGTTTTCCGCTCCACACGAGCACCGGATACACCGAAGCTGGTATTCGGTTACTTCCGGTTTGGGCTCAGGAACATCAATGACCTGATGACGCCAATATTTGCCGGTAGGATGGTCGGAGTCCGTGGTCAGCGATGCGCCGCAACGATCACACGATTCGGGAACCACAGGGATGATCTCATCGACTTGTTCTGTCGGTATCAAGTCTCTGTTGGCGCCTTTGTGACCAGGTTGACCGCCACGCTTGCGCTTCCTGGATTTCTTCGGAGGTCGAGCTTTGGGCTTACCGGCAGGTCCGTCGGATGAGGGAGGCTTGGAGGAATTGGAGGAGTCCCGCGTGAGCAACGCCACCTTGCGTTCCAGTTCCTCCACTCGTGCTGTGAGGCGCTCTACGGTCGCCACAAGATCGAGGATGAGGTCAACCGCTGCCTCTGGGTTCCCGTAAACACAATGCTGTGGCTTCTTCCCTGGTCATGGGAAGAGTCAAAGCCTTTTTGTCAGAGCCTGTCAATAGGACTTGAAAAACCTGCGCGACATCGCGCGACTACAAATGGTCGAAAATATGCCAAAATCCAAAATCAACCAATTCGGGGGGGGGCGCGGTGAACGATTACCTAACAACATTCAGCGGCTGCCAAGAGCGGACGATAGGCGCGACAGTGTCCTTGGCGGTCCGGGGTGTTCTTAGTGCGATTTGCTCTCATTTGACAGGATACCTGATGAGCGTCTTCATTTTCGTGGGTTCGGCCTTTCGTGGGTCTGAAAGGTAAATTTCATGATGCAACCCATTAATGGACAATTTGTTTTCAGCCATAAACTCCATCATCTCATTGATCGTTTCAGGTTCAGTTGAATAAGGACCAATGTGCATGACTTGAACACATTTACCTTCTGTAAATTGTTCAAATGATATTTCGTGAATCAAATCATTCTTCTTTTTCTTTGCGACTTCAGGCTGAACAGAGAGCATCATTTCTTTTGTCACAACCCCGGGCATTCTGATTAACAATTTCCAGTGCCACTCACTTCGTGGAACTTCAAGAGCAGGTGTATCACCTTCAACCCACCACAAACCTTCCAGCTTTGGAACACCAAAATCATTGTCTTGTTCTTTACAGACTTTCTTGATCCCGTAAGCCAGGGGATACAGGGCTTCCACTCTGCTTACAAACGCTTTCCCCGCGGGCTCTCCCTTGCCGTCAATTGCCAAGTACCCGGCCTCTCCAAGCTCGACCAATTCGGGAGTCTTTCCAGCCTTGTAGTAAGACTTGTACTCTCTTGCCAGGTCAAGTTTTTGCATCCGTGCACCTCCTTTCAAGTCGCGGCAAGAGTTTTCGAGCGCGGGATTGAAGTGCCGGACTTCCGGTTTTCTCCTGTATTTGTACCATCTTAATCACCTCATTGAGTATCGATCCGTTTCTTTCTGCAATACTTGCCAGGGCATCCAGGGCCGATACCCTTACGATTTTGCTCTTGTGTGTCAAGTAGCGCTTTAATGCCCTTATCATTTGATTTTCTTCTCTTGCCGTGCACTTAAGCCGTGGAGCAATTTGAGCCATGTGCCAACAGACTTCCTGCTGCTCGGCGGACGTTAAGATTGATATAACCTCTGAGGTGTAACTCGATAGCAGATCAGGTTCGTTCTTAGTTGCCTTCTCGATTACATCGCCCGACCTCATTCTCACAATAGGATCGCCGTCATAAAGGCCTCTGAATACTGCCTTGAGCAACGATGGGTCTTTCTCAACGTCTTGTGCGATTTCGTTGGCTCGGCCGATTGATCGGAGATCACCGCCACGCAGTTTATTCAGTATATCCTTCATCCCTTTTCGCGTGCCTGTTCAGGGGGTGTGAAGCGGCCTGTTTCAAGGCCAACCGCCCACAGTCTGAAATGAGTTTGGATTACTCGTCATCCAGCACATTCCGGACTGCGCTGAGAATCTCCTTGGTGTCATACGGCTTACTGATGAATCCCCTGGCTCCCAATTCAATAGCATCCTTGGTCGGTCCCTTGGCAGAGTATCCGCTGGCGACAAGGACCTTGACGTTTGGATCGATTGTCAAAAGCTCCTCAAGACACTGTTTGCCACCAAGCTTCGGCATGATGAGGTCCAAAATAACAAGAGATATATCGGCCTTCTTGGTGCGGTAGACCTCCAACGCCTCTTGTCCGTTGGCGGCGGTGAGGACCTTATATCCGGCCCACGCCAACATCTCCGTGCCCAGGTCCCTCACCAGTTCCTCATCGTCCACCAGGAGGATTGTCTCTGTTCCAAAGGCCGGCATTTCCGTAGTCGTTGCCACATCCGATTCCGTTTTGCCGGTCAGTATCGGCAAATATATTCTAAAGGTAGTCCCCACGCCAGGTTCGCTGTAGCAAGCAATGTGACCCTGGTGGTTCCTGACTATCCCGTACGCCATGGCAAGTCCAAGGCCGGTTCCCTCGCCAGGCTCCTTGGTGGTATAGAACGGTTCGAATATGTGGTCCAGAGCATCCTTTTCGATCCCATGACCGGTATCAGAAACCTGCAGCAGGACATATCGGCCGGATTCTACTTCGAGATGGGTCTGGGAATATTCTTCGTCCAAGGTGACGTTTCCGGTTTCAATAGTCAGTCTGCCGCCTTCGGGCATGGCGTGTTGAGCGTTGACCGCGAGGTTGAGCAAGACCTGCTCGATCTGGCCGGGATCCGCGTTCACCGTCTTCAGGTCATGGGCGAGGAACCGTTCAATCTTGATCATTTTGGGAATCGTTCGATAGAGGAGTTTCTGAACCCGCTCCACTTCTTGATTCAGGTCAACGGGACGAAGGTTGGATTTCACCTTGCTCCCGAATGTGAGGAGCCCTTTGATCAGATCGCTTCCGTCTTGGGCTGCCTTGCGAACCGCCATGAGTCGTTCGTAAGACCGGCCGCTCTTGTCCTGATCCCGGAGCACCATGTCGGTATAACCCATAATGATGTGAAGCCGGTTGTTGAAGTCGTGAGCAATGCCGCCGGTAAGAGTCCCGATTGCCTCCATTTTGTGCGCTTGGCGAAGCTGGTTTTCGAGAAGGACCTCAACGGTAACATCTCGCTTTGCGGCCACGTAGCTGACGATCTTGCCGGACTCATCTTTGATGGGTGAAATAGTAGCCTTTTCCTCGAAAAGGGTTCCATCTTTCTTCTTGTTGATGAGATGACCTGTCCATACCCGGCCGCTGGTAAGGGTTGTCCACATCTCCCGGTAAAACGCCCTATCCTGTTTGCCACTCCCAAGAATGCTGGGATTCTTTCCGATAGCTTCCTCGGAGGAATATCCTGCCGTATGTTCAAAGGCGGGATTGACGTACTGGATTATTCCTTCCTTGTCCGTAATGATTATTGATTCGGCAGACTGTTCGATAGCCGTTGCCAGGCGCAACCGTGCATCCTCGGCCGCCTTTCGCTCGGTCACGTCGAGGTTGTATTCTATGATCTGTTTGACGTTTCCATCATTGTCGATAATCGGATACGCGTGAATCTCAAGAATCCTGGCATTGCCATGGATGTCGTAATGAACATGCTCCATGACCGCCGGTTTTCCCGTGCTCTTCACTTCTTCAAGTGGGCAGGGATGTTCTTCACTTGTGCATGGGTCACTTCGCCCATGAGTGACCGCGTAGCATGTGGGATTATCCGACAAGCTGGGGAATCGGGCCGCTGAATTGGCCATCGTAACGGTGTAGTCATCGGTGTTAATGACGTAAAGGGGATGGGCAAGGGCTTCGAGGACGCTGTTCAGGAACTCGTTCTGCTGCTGAATCTTTTCCTCAGCTTTCTTGCGTTCCGATATGTCCGAACATGCAACTACCACTCCTTTGTGCGGATCGGACGGTTCAAAAAAGGTCAGCCGCATATTGCCATCAAAGATCGAGCCGTCCTTTCTTGTGCACAGAACATCCGCCTCGTTGACCACGTCTGCCGCGAGATTGTGGTAGAGAACTTCTCCAACTCGCTCGTGTTCTTTCCTTGATGGATAGAGTATCCTGGTACTCCGACCCACATGGTCACTTTCATCCGCAAGATGAAACATTTTGACCCAGGCTTCATTTATCCATTTGATCTTTCTCTCTTGCGCTATAGCTATTGCAATCGGAGAAGCGGCCAAAATGCCGCTCAACGTCCGTTCACTCTCACGCAACGCCTCCTCGGCCCGTTTGCGCCCGGTGACATCCAACATGGATACCAGGACCCTGGCATAGTCCTTTTCGTGACCGGGTACAACCGACCATCGCAATAGAATGTCTATTGTTGCTCCCTGCCGTGTTCGATCCTTTGTTTCACTTTCAAAGCGCAGTTTGTCTTCGGCTACCGCGATGATCTCCTCATGGAGCACATTCAGTGTCTCGTCATACGCAATCGATTCCAAGGGGCCTAGGAGATCCTCCTTAGATGTAGCTTCGTACAATTCCAGGGTGGTCTGATTTGCATCAAGTACCCTCACCATGGAAACGCAACGTAGCACTTCCTCCGGGTGGTCCTGGAAATACCGTCTGAAGTCCTCAACCCCCGAATCTTTCAGGGTGTTGAGATGAGTCTTCAACTCGGAGAAATCTTGCTCCCAAAGGGAGGCGGGGGAATCGTGGAACAGGCTGCGATAACGCTCCTCGCCCTTCCGTAGAGTCTCTTCTCCCTTCCGGCGCTCCGTGACGTCGCGAAAGATGGCCCTGGTGTAACTGACGGTGTCGTTCGTGTAGCGGCTGTTGACGTTCCCTTCGACCGCAATCGGCCTTCCATCCTTCGTGATGAACACGGCTTCAACATTGGAGAGGCTTTCCCCGGACATCACGCGCTGAAAGACTGATTTGCAGTGGGAACGGGAATCAGGGTGCACAATATCGTAGACTGAAAGAAGGGTGACCTCCTCTTCGGAGTACCCGAGGGTTTCCCGCCACGCCTGGTTAGTGAAAATGATGCGCCCATGGCGGCTGATGATCTGAATCAGGTCGTTGGCGTTATCCAGGAAATCCCACAGCCAGTCCGAGCTCTCCCTGAGTGCATCATGCGCGCGTTCCCGTTCATCAACTTCCTTCTCCAGTCGTTCATGTGATCCTATCAGTTCTGATGAGTACTCCCGCCCCCTCACCAACAGAAAGCTGATCAGTCCCCCTGCCGGCCCACCGAACAACGTAGGAACGACGATCCCTGTCATGAGAAAAGGATCGCCTTCAAGAATCACCTTCTGGGTTATGGTCAGCAGGCTAAGAGTGAGTGCCCCTGCCAGAGACCCGAGAACCACTCTGATAATGCTCCCGGTTTTCATAAATCTCCAAGCCGATCACGTAGGGCGGCGTAACACGCGGATCCTGGTAGATATGCCGGGTCAGCCTGCCGTTTGCGAACCTCGCGTCCGGCCGGCCTTAGGTCTCCTATACTCCGGTCGGATCAGCATTTCTGACGCTCATTTCCGTCAGTTCTCCACAGTAGCCCTCTGGAAGCGAGAAAACCGCGTTTCCAAGGGCACTCAGCATACCTCACTTGCGTTTTGCGAGTCAATGATAATCAGTCCGGTCAGTGTGCTGCGCAAATTTGTTCTGCACCGGTTATCCGGAAGGCCCTCACCCCAGCCCTCTCCCAGAGGGCTTACTCTTACCCACACGTAACACCGTGGGTGGTGTAGAAGGGAGAGTCAGTCGTCCCTCCGGGACTTAAAGAAGCGAAATTATGGTGGTTTCCTTTACCCGGCCACAAATGACCGGGCTACTATCAGATGCCCCGCCGGGGCATGAAGAGGCGTCCCGTAGGGACACTGGAAAGTAGCCCGGTGTTTCAGCGCCGGGTTCCTCAATCCACTCTAACCCTGTCTGAGAGTCCCGGAGGGACGACAGAATGCGAGCGGCGCCCGCGGTGTCACGTGTGTCCCAGTGTAAGCCCAGAGGGAGAGAAGCCAAGAGGAGTCTCCTCTCCCCCATTTTGGGGGAGAGGCCTAGGGTGAGGGGGTCTTCACACTTCGCTACTCCCGCACTCCAGTGCTGGATTCGCAAATCATTCTCCATTCCCACAGTACGTGACGGAAAAGCGCGACACACCTCCGGTTAGGTAACCATTCAGTCATTCGGGGCGGGGTGCGTTTCGGGTGAACATGTCATTGCGAGCACAGCGAAGCAATTCCCAAATTGCCCGGTTAGGAGATTGCTTCGTCGTTTTACTCTTCGCAATGACATGATCGATGAAAATATCTGCCCCGTGAAACTGAAGGATTACCCGGTTAGTGGAAGATGTATGCCCGCTTTCGTAGGGATGACTGTATTCACCCCCCGAATGACTGCGGGGTAACAATCTTCCAATAGTGCTATCCGGATCGCTCCACGACATACTATACCTTGTGGTCGGCTGAGGCATCCGGATAGCCGTATCTTCCAAATTCCGGAAAGATCTCTTGTGGCAGGGAAGGGCGGTGGGGATCGCAGGCCTGGTATGGATTTCCGTGTTCGGGGTCTTGGCCGGCTTTACACTCAGCCCGGAAATGGGTAGGATGTTCGCTCGATCCCGGGTCAAACAGCAACGGATCCATCAGATTCGGCAAGGGCAAGGAATCCTGGAGACGACAACGGGGCGGGACGCCGTAGGAGTGGGGCATGAGCCGCAAGAGCGTTTGTTTCGCAAATCTGAAGGGAGGAGTCGGCAAGTCCACACTGTCGGTGGCGTTCGCCGAATACTTGGCGTTTGTCAAGGATCAGAGGGTGCTGGTCATTGATGGAGATCCACAAGGTAATTCCACGCTCATGCTGGTCGGATCTGAGACTGCCGAGAAGTTCGACCGAGAGCGAAGGACGTTTTTCGATCTTATCGGCGAATTCCTGGACGGATCGCGGGTCCTGAGGCCCTCCGATTTCATTGAGGATTCAGTGTCAAACATATCCAAGGTATGCCCCGGGTCGATTTCCCTGGTGCCCTCCACCATAAGATTTACCGGTTATGAGCATTTTGTGATCAGGGAAATGACAAAACACAACAAGACCTCGGATGCCATCCATGGGTCAGTGAGCAAGATCGTCGGCAAACTGGAACGTTACTGCATCGAGGCCTATGACTGGGTCATCGTAGATGCGCCGCCGTCATTCGGTATGCAAGCGCGTCTGGTGATGCGTTTGGCCCGACACGCAGTCATACCGACCACCGCGGACCCTCTATCAGGGCATGGAGTGAGCCACGTTGTTGACAGGTTGAGACGCCATCGGCTGAGAACCAGGCCCCTGTGCGTCGTTATATCCAAGTTCAGGCAACAGAGTGACACTGCTCGGCAATTTCGATCTGCGGCAAAGAAGCGGGAGAATCCTCCGGTTGGACTTAACTGGCCCCAATTGCTCCGTTCTGTGATACCGGAAGGCGCGTCGTTGCAAAGGATTGCCGATTACGGTCAATTCAACCCGAAACCCGGATCGGTCAGAGAAAAGTACCGGGACAAGGCTGCGGTAGTGGCTCAGATGTCTGAAGAGATCATCCAACTGATCGAGGCAAAGTCGGAGACTTTGTAACCGTTCACCGTGAACCGCACAAGCTCCCGGAATTACGTATGGAGGAGCTTTGGAGGGGGAGCTGCTGGGCGTAGGGCCAATTTGCGAGCCGGTCGGTGTGGGAGCTTCAATTATAGTCCGTAGCGGCCCGCTGAGCGTGGCTGCTTTGAGAAAGGTCTTGGGTTTATGCTTTGTACGGGGACACGGGGATATCGAGGGATGGCCCTACTTGGTCGAAGAAGCGAGCCTGGAAACCGGAACATATCGAGGGCGCTATTCAGAATTGGCAGGATTTGTGCTGGACGATTGTTTGACCGGACCCCGGGGAACATAGGCATCGGCAGAACTATCGGCATGCTTCAGGGCGGTCTTCAAAGGCCCCTTCGAGGGGCTGACAGAACTATGCCCCCCGGCAGAGCCGGAGGGCACTTAATTTGGTTTGTCACGTCATGATTTCCCGGAGATCCGTTCAATCTCGATGAGCGTGACCACCAAAGGGGGGGTTACCATCGAGACGGTCGGTCACCACCCCGTCCGCCGCCGCCTCCGCCGCCTCCGCCGCTTCTTTTGGGCTTGGCTTCGTTTACCTTGAGGCTGCGACCACCGACTTCCTTGGTATCCAGCTCCTTAATGGCTGTCATGCCCTCTTCGCGTTCGGACATTTCGACAAAACCGAATCCCCTGGAACGTCCAGTGAACTGATCCGAGATAATCTTGGCCGATTCGACTGCTCCGTAGGCCGCGAAGAGTTCTCTGAGTTCGTCCTCTGCGGTATCAAAGGACAGGTTTCCAACATAGATGTTAACACTCATGGGTCAAATCCTTTCTGACCGAGCACGCTCACAAGGGTATCCGAGCGTGCAGCTATGGACGCGGCTGCTCTCTGTCTTCCGGGATCGACCAACGCTTATCGCTTGTTGACTTGTCCTCGACACGGGCGCCCTAGTCCTGGGTTGAAATCAATAGGTCTTGCATCGCGCCCGCAGTCACGGTAGGGTGTTTTGGGGAAATACAATTCTCTTTCATCAATTATAGAGTCTATACATGAGTTTCGCACTTGTCAAGCGACTTAATTCAAAAAGAGGTCTCAGCGTCACTGTTCGGCAGATGTAGGGGCAGTGATATCGGTAGCTTATGGTAGTTGCCAAAAGTTCTTTCCGATTGGCGAGGACGACAGGCCGTCATTCCTGCGAAAGCGGGAACAGGACCCCGGTTCTTGGACGGACGTCCGCTGTCAACTCAGACCCTCATTCCCGTGAAAACGAGAACCGGCATTCGTCAGTGAGAACCATGATGAAGTTCCCCAGCAATCGAGAATTGGTGTCGAGATCCACTGTGGCACTCCTGCTCCCGGGCAATGCGTCATGACTCCGGTAGACCGGCATCTTGCCGGTCTACCGGAGTCATGCTCTGAGAGCGCAGAGATATGGGGAAATAGGGATTGGCAGCGAATGCTTGTCACTCTTCTGAAAATCGGATACTTTCATACAGCGGGAATAGCGTAGCGGGTCCGGATCTGAGACTCGGACAGCCGGACCTTGGGTAAGCGCGGTTTGTGGCTTCGCTGAGTCGCGGGCGCATTTCCGTTTCTATATCGACGAGACCAGGAGTTGAAGTTATGCCTGAACACGCTGAAAGAGACCGGTTCATTCCGTTTCGGAGGCGAGACGTTATTCGGATGCTGCTTGATGACGGAGGGCTCAAGACTGATGGGGCCAAGCAGGATTTTGATCGGTTCTGCCGTATACTGGAGAGTATTTTTCATTTTGAATTTCATCAAAAGCTTGAGGCCATGAAGGATAGCTATTTCCCAATGAATCCGGATCTCAAGAAACAGCGTGAATACAGCCGTGATGAACTTGACCAGGCGAGCGACGAACTCTTTGAGACTCTCGAAGAGGTACTGAACCACGCCAACTATAATGAGATTCCAGCCGAGCAAATTGCCGCCGCGTGTGAAACCAGCGCGGCCCTGAAAGTGAAGATCCGGATTGATATGGATGAATTTGAGACGATTCGGTTCTTCTATCGCGGCCGCTTCATGGAACAGAAGGAGGAGCGGAAACGGTTTGGACTCAAGAAGCTGGTCTCAGAGCACGAGGTGTTGGAGCGGGTGGTCCTACTGGTCCGGTTCAAACCTGAGGAGCATTTCAATGAAAAGAGGCGCAAAGAGTTGCCCTTTGAACCAGGGTCTACCGTGGTCAAGCTCTTCAAGGATGTCCCCACAGGGGATTTGGAGATGCTCTTTCCCAATTCCCGGGTGGCAATGGCCATCAAAGACAAACTGCTGATCGCGGTTCCTGCCGTGGGAGGTATGGTTCCCCTGGTGGCAACCAAGGTGCTGCCCGCGGTAATCGTGATGTTTGTGGTTCTCAGCGCCTACTTCGGAGTTGAAGGCAAAGTGGAACAGAACCAACTCAAGCAGGCTATCGCGGCATTCAGCGCTCTGGCGGCCCTTGTCGGGTATTGCTTGAAACAATGGATGAAGTACAAGAACAAGCGCTACCAATTTCAGAAAGAACTCAGTGACAATCTATATTTTCGCAATCTAGTGAACAATGTAGGTGTGTTTCACTCGCTTGTGGACGCGGCCGAGGAATCGGAGTGCAAAGAAGCATTCCTCGCATACTACTTCCTCACCATCTCGAATTCGGATCTAACTGAATCCGAACTGGACGCAACCATCGAACGCTGGTTTGAGAACAAACACAACTGCAAACTGGATTTCGAGTGTGATGACGCCTTGAAAAAACTTGAACGATTCAACCTGCTCGAAAAAGGACCCGACAATGTACTGAAAGTCCCGCACTTCCAAGACGCCCTGAAGAGGCTCGATACAATCTGGGATGACTATTTTCAATACGCCAACGAATACCCCCCCACACCGCAAGAGTGAAGAGAGAAGAGGTAAGAGGTAACCGGGGGAGGCGTTTTTGCAAAAACTGCTCCGCGCAGGGCGATATGGCTGCCTTGGGTCTGGAGCTACTTGCTCAAAGCACCAATACCCCGTGCCGGCTCATTGGCCCTACGCTGCGAGGCCCAGCCCTGTTTGCGATATCAATGCAGATCGTAAACCAAGCCTGCCCATCGTCAAATGAAGTTTTTTGGAGGGGGGTGCGGGGCATACGCGCTAACTTAAGCCGACGGAGCGCACTCAGCCAGGAGTAGGTCCATTTGGAGTTGGCGTATCCTCGGACGTTCCCGTAGATCATTTGCCCAGCCTTTCCAATCTCTGAGTCGTGAGA